>Ga0187769_10001482_pt1 | contig 13445 bp, 12 predicted proteins | sample 0116_SJ02_MP02_1_FD_133140 | JGI IMG/M metagenome (GOLD analysis project Ga0187769, IMG submission 133140) | Tropical peat soil microbial communities from peatlands in Department of Meta, Colombia - 0116_SJ02_MP02_10_MG | ecosystem: Environmental > Terrestrial > Soil > Wetlands > Peat | place... | reverse complement strand
CGCCGCCGCCCCCAGCAGCAGCGCCGCGCACACCACCATCCCTTTTCTTGTCATGAATCCCCCCTGCCCGCAGTCCGGTGAACGCCGGTGACGATATCGCGCTAGCGCTCGTGCGTCAACCGGGTAGGAGCCGACTTCCATCGCTTGCCCTCCGTGGAATGGTTTCCTTTTCCGAAAAATTTTCCTCCAGACCAAGAGTATCATCTGCCCGAGCGAGGTCACCGATGAGCTTTCAAGCGACCGAATTCGAATTTCGGAGCCGCTTTTGGATTATCGCGGGGATCTTCACCGTCGGCTTTTTGCTTTACAACTTTGACCATGTGAACCTATCCGTTGCACTCAGTCGAGTGATTCTCGGAGGACATCCCGACGAAAACAGAGCGGCCTTCGGCTATTGGATCACCGGCCTGTTCGCTCTCGCCACATGCGTCGTCACAATGGGCGCGTTCATCCGCTCCTGGGCGGAGTCCTACTTGCATAGCTCGATTGTTCACGATGCTGCTCTACACGGTGAACATCTTGTCGCGGATGGACCCTATCGTCGGGTCCGAAATCCGCTCTACCTGGGAAATCTCTTTCTCGCGGTCGGCCTAGGGTTTTTGGCGAGCCGGTCCGGGTTCTTCGTCATTTCCCTCGGCATGCTGCTTTTCGTGTATCGCCTGATCCTCCGAGAGGAGACAACACTGCTTCTGTCACAGGGCGAAAGCTATCGACGCTACCTCGCCGCCGTGCCGCGCCTGTTTCCCTCGCTCCGTGCGCGGGTCCCGGCCGCTGGAGCTAGGCCAAACTGGGTGGATGGTTTCACCGGAGAGATCTTCATGTGGGGCTGCGCCCTGGCGATGGCCGTCTTCACCTGCACGCGAAGCCTGTCAAATTTCTGGATCGTCTTTGGCGCGGGCTTTGGGATCTACTTCCTGCAAGCCTACCTTCGCTCGCGCCGCAAGCCCTCCCCGTGACCGTCACATCCTCGACCGATCCGCTTGTTCATGCACGTGTTTTCTGAGTTCAGAAGGATGAGCAATTTTCTCAAAGGGCTCGGGCGTACCGCCGGTCCCGCGGATGACCACCGTGCCATATCCCAGCATTCTGCCCAAAAACGGCTCGGTAATTCCTATGCTCTCGACCTTCGCCAGCATGATCTCGAGCGATGTGCGGTGCATCCATCCGGTCTTGATGATCACGCGCCGATTCGTCACCGCAATTTCCGTGGCTTTTCGCTTAACCACGGCTACGACCAGGACGATCGCAGCCGCCACCAGGAGTGCTGCGCCCGCATAGAGAAAATTCGAGTCCTTTTGTACGAAACACGCTGTCGCACCGGCGAAAATCACGATCGCAATCACCAGGGGCCAAAACAGCACGCTCCAGTGCACTCCCGTCTCGTAAATGAGAGATTCTCCGGCAACCAGATTCTTCTGGACGTAGCTCATGCTTATCCCTGTGCTCGCATCTGATCCTGCCCGTCTGATCTCCGAGCGAGGTTACCCTGCGGCCGCCACGCCCCGCAACTGCCTGGGCTTGAACACAGTGCAAGGCGCCACAACGGTACGACAGGCCATTGTGGTTCCTCCATCGATCCGGGGCCTAAGGAGTTGTCATTTTGGGGACGTTTGGCAGCAAACCAAACGTCTCTTTGCGAGCGCATTGGTACCATTTTGGTGTTACCGTCATCCCGCGGCCGCCGCAGTGTTTGCGCGATGGGTGTCGTCGACCATTCAACGAGGGTGTCCGACGGGATATCGGGCGAAATTCGATGCCGATGAGGGCCGCGTGAGCAAGACGTCACCCGCAAGAGACGGCGCAGACAAACGGCGTAGCACGCGTCTGACACTGGCTCTGCCGATCAAAGTAAGGGGCGTCGACGCGCTCCACGAGGTGTTCACTGAGCAGACACGGACGGTAATGGTAAGCTGCCACGGGTGCAAATATGTCTCCCGGCACTACGTTACGAAGGGATCCGAAGTTCGGTTGGAGATTCCGCGCGGTGATCCAAAGCGCCCACCACGCGAGATTACCGCGAAGGTGATCTGGGTTCAGCGCCCGAGTCACACGCGTGAGATGCTTCACATTGGGTTGAACCTAGACGTACCCGGAAACGTGTGGGACATTCCGATGCCGCCGGATGACTGGTTCCCGCCCCCCGGCGAGCCCGCTTTCGTTCTGGAAGAACCGCCGCCTCCTCCCGTACCTCCTCCCCCGCCACCCTCGCCGGTCACGTTGACGGCATCATGGGACGCGAGCGAAATCCTGGTGATGGCGAGCCGCGCTGAGGGCCGCGAGGCCGAACTCACGGCCGCACTGGAAATGGCGAAGACCGAGGCGGCCGTTGCCGTAAAGGAAGAAACCGCGCGTGCTGAGCTTGAAGTAGTTCCGCGGAAGACCGGCAAGCAACTTCCTGAAACGATGGAAGAAGCGCTCAAGGCATCGATGGAACGGCTCTCGGAATCCGCCATCCAGAAGATTGTGGAACGCGCATCGGAGCAGATGGCCCAAATTGTCGAGGAGGCGCGGCGGGCGTACGAGGCCGCCACCGAAGAACTGGATGGGAAGATCCACAAGGCCGTGCAAGAGGCTTTGCAGGGCGACGGCGGCAACAGGCATGGGCGTGGGCGGCGCAAGCGCTAGCGAAGAGCGAGCGTCACTTTCGGTAAACGACACCACCCTTCATGACGAAAACGACTTTTTCGAGCACACCGATATCCTGCAAAGGATCGCCAGACACAGCAATCACATCGGCTAGATAACCTGGTTTTAACGCACCAATCTGGCCCTCCCAGGCCAGCAATTTTGCGCCGTTCAACAAATCTGCCTGTAGCACGGCCAGAGAAGTCATTCCGTACCTGACCATCAGCTCAAACTCCCGGGCCTGGGTTCCATGGGGAAACGGACCGACGTCGGAGCCTACGGCCATCGGCACGCCCGTCTGAACTTGCCTGCGGAAGTCCTGCACTTTCAAATCCAACAACTGACGGTCGTGCGCCGCTTGCCCGGGCGTGGCGGCATGGTCGGCAAAGTACTCAAAGATCGTGAACGTAGGCACAGCGAAGATTCGTTTTTCTCGCATGAGTCGCATGGTTTCGTCATCGAGATGGTTGGCATGGTCGATCGAAACGACACCGGCTTGGGCGGCAAACAGCGCACCCGGTTCGCCGGTAGCGTGCACGGCGACGCGCCCTCCCAAACGAGCTGCCTCCTGTACCGCGGCAGCCAGTTCCCCTTCGGTGTACTGGTAAACGGTGGAGGCCTTTCCATCGCGCACCGTATCCGCGCCGGTCTCATAGATTTTGGTGAAGTCCGCACCTTCCTTATACTGCTGACGCATGACCGTCACGAGCTCTGCGGCATTGTTTGCATAGTCGGCATTGGGAAGAACGCGTTGCGCCGGATTGTAGCCGATGGCGTCCTCATGCCCACCGAGGATGTTGATCGCGTTGCCGCTGATCCGCAGCCGGGGGCCCGGAATGCTCCCTGCGTTAATTGCGTCACGAACGGCGGTGTCGGCCGAACCGGCACCTTCTGTACCCATGTCACGCTCCGCGGTAAAGCCCGCCATGAGATCGTCGCGTGCGGCCAGAGTCGCCATAATGGTTCGCTGTGGTACGGATTCCTGAACGGTCTGAAGGTCCTCGGCGCCAGGATGCAGAAACAAGTGAACGTGGGCGTCAATCAACCCCGGCAGAAGCGTCGTGTCGCCTAAGTCCAGTGTCTCGGAGCCCTGTGGATGTGTCACGGTGGACCCGGCTTCTATGATTCGCTCTCCTTCTACGAGGACTTCACCAGGGGTCGAGGTCTTTCCACTTTCGATGTCCAGTAGATGCGCAGCGTGAAGGACAATTGGACGCGGCGCCTGAGTCCGGGACTGGGGCAGTGAGGGAGACGGGAGCCCGCAAAACACGAGCAACGCGATTGGGAGAGAAGAGCGAGCAAACCTCACCATTGCGGACCGATGATATCACTTTGCTTCGGCGTGCGAGCGAAGCCGGACACGAGGGACTGTTCCTACCTAAAGTGCTCTACCAGTTTGGATGACCGCAAGTGAAATTGGCGAAGTCGGTTGTTTTCCCATCGCCTTTATAAATCGCAGTCTGCGGATACGGACAGAGAGGACGCGAATTGTCGACCGTCCCGTTGGTCGAGTGCGTAGCGATGATTTTTTCAGGCGCGCTATTCTGTTCGCGCCACTGCTCGAGCGCGCCCATGGCGTCGAATGTATTGGGACCCGGCCCGCCTCGACAGTGCCCCATTCCGGGGACCATGAAAAGGCGCAGAAATTCCTGGGTCTTTTCGACGCCGCCCATCTTCTCGACGACGCTAGCGCGGTAGTTCACGCTGTTGCCCGGCGCGATGGAGGAATCCTCCCAGCCGTGGTACATGATGATTTTTCCTCCGCGCTCGTCGAAGGCTTTCAGGTTCGGGTCAATGGCGTTCACAATCGAGCCGAGCTTTTGATCGGCCACTCGCGTGTCACGGTCCACATCGAACGTCCGGAAATCCCAATTCGGATCGCCGAAAACCATGTATTTGAAAAATCCCGTTCCAATGCTGACCGGAGCCGGCCCCGCCACCATAGCGGTCCATCCGAGTTCGCTGCCCGGCTCAAAACCGGGAAATATCTGTTTGCCGTCTGAGTATTTTGCACCGGCGTAAATAAGCCGCGCGGTCTTTACCTGCGCCGCGGTGAGACAATCCGGGCCTTCCGCGCCCGAGCATTGAATTGTTTTTGGATCGAAGGGGCAACGCGTCGGATCTTCGATGACGCCGTCTGTTACTCCGTCTTTGGCATCGCAGGCGCTCAGGGCAGCCTTATGAAGCGCCGCAAGCTTGGCGCCAGGAATGTAGCCAGGCGCGCTCGTACCATCTTTCAAAGCGACCCAGCTGATGTACTCAGAGCCCGCCTGCAGGTGCGTGATGTAGTTCGCCGGGGCGCCAGCGACGATGCCGTCAAAGTCGGTGGGATAACGCTGGGCTTCTGTAAGACCCTGCTTGCCCCCGGTCGAACAGCCGTTCCAGTAAGACAGCTTCGCGCCTTTGCCGTAGAAGGCCTGGATGATGATCTTGGAGCTGACGGTCATCTCGTGCACGGCACGATAGGACCAATCAATGAGTTTTTCCGGATGACCGAAAGCCCAGCTTTCGTCATTCCCAGAAGCGTGGCCGGTATCGGTGCCGGCCGTGGCGTAGCCATGTTCGAGCGCCGAGGCGAGCGCGGTATAGCTGATCTGCCCGATAAAACCGCCGTTGCCGACAGCCTCAAATTTTCCGTTCCAGGTCTCGGCGACGGGAAGCCAAACCTCGAAACTGATGTGCGAGTCGCTCGTTGGTTGAGAAAATGCGACCACCCGGCAAAATGGGATCGAAACGGTTAGATCGCGCTCGGGACTGATCGGGCTCGGTGGAAGAGGTATGACGAGATTCGGAGGAGGATGGATGGCGGTTGCCGAGGTCACTGTCACATTCGGAATCTGAAGGGAGGTGAGACCCTCACACGACTGCTGCGCGGCTGCGTGACCTGGGGCGAGTGAAAGGGCTGGGAGCCACAGCGCAACCAGGTACGAAGCAAGACGACCGTTCATGTGACCCCCCAAATCTTACCGATCTGTATCGCGTGACGTATACAACGCGCCAGCCGTTCGGCGCAAGAGCTGGAACGAGGCCCTGGAATTCCGCACGGCTGGACCGAGCGAGAGGAACGGATTGAGCTTGACACAAGCGCACGCCAGATGTACGTGTGGGGACAAAATCGAGCAAGAGTTGGTCTTCGATGAACAGGGCAAAGGTTACTACGATTGCGGGAGTCATCGTTTGGATTGTGGCGGCAGCGCCGGCCCTTGGCCATCACTCCTTTGCCGCTGAGTTCGACCTGGACAAGCCCGTTACGTTGCACGGAACCGCCGTTAAGTGGGAAATGATCAACCCCCACAGCTACATCACGCTCGATGTGAAGAATGAGGACGGAACCGTGACGCGTTGGAGTGTCGAAATGGGTGCCCCCAGCGCTTTGTATCGCAATGGATGGCGGAAGGACTCTGTCAAGGTGGGCGACGAACTGACCATCGAGGGCTACAGGGCTCGTGATGGATCGAACACAATTTTCGGTTCGCAGGCCAGGCTGGCCGATGGAACGCGCGTACTGGGGGGAGCGCCGAGGAACGTGCCCCCAGCGCAGCCGGCTAGCTCGCCCTCGCCCGATAAGCCACCGAATCCATAAGAGGGTACGCTTTGTTGGGCAAGTTGCGAGAAGCCACGATCGGTTTCATTTTTCTAACCGCCCTGTTATTCACCGCCCGCGCGGCAACCGCCCAAGCTGCTGAGAAGTCCGACGAAGACAAACCATCAAACCTCCCCCGCCTGGCCGACGGCCATCCGAACCTCGAGGGCCTTTGGCACAACGAAAGCGGCTACCAAGCCGCGTTGAAGAACCTGAGAGGAGGAGGTGGCCTTGCCGTAGCCCTCGGAGATTTTCACAGCGCCGGCGTCCCTCTGCCGTTCCCTTACTGGCCTATCACGAAACAGATCCAGGAATATCGGGACCTCCACGACCCCTACCACGATCCCGAGGCGCACTGCCATGTTCCTGGCGTTCCGCGTGAAACCGAGCAGCCCTCTTCGCTTTTTCCCTTTCAGATCATTCAAGACGACAGATATGTCGTGATTCTCTACGAGTACACGCACGATGTTCGCATCATTCCGGAAGACGGCAGCTCCCACCCGAAGCATTATTGGGCTTGGGACGGAGACTCGCGGGGTCATTGGGAGGGAGATACGCTCGTTGTCGATGTGGCGAATTTCAACGGCAGAACGTGGCTCGACATGGAAGCAAATTTCGTGGACGAAAACGAACATGTTGTCGAGCGATATACGATGACCGGGGCCGACACCATTGCTTATTCGGCCACGGTGGAAGATTCCACCGTGTTCACGAAGCCGTGGACAATGGAACTGGAACTCAAAAAAAATCCTGCAAAGGACCAGATTGTTTACTACGACTGCCACGAAGGGGAACGAGACGTTGAACATTACCCCAAGTCCGAGGGCAACACAGCGAACCCACACCCGTAGATGCCTGCTCGTGACCTTGGCGACCGCCCTCGCGATCGTCACCTGTGCCCGTGGGAGGCCGCAAAGCACGGAGGCCGCAGCCACCAATCATGGCTCGTATTCTCCGCCGCGACTTTCCGACGGCACGCCAGATTTGCGGGGCATTTGGCAAGCGCAGTCGACGGCATACCGCAATATCGAGGGCCATCCGGCAGAGGCCGGCGTTCGCGCGTCTAAAAGCATTGTGATCGATCCAGCCGACGGCAGGATTCCCTACCTGCCCGATGCGCTCGAGCAACGAGCCAAGAACTACGAAAGCCGCGCGACGACCGACCCCGCAATCAATTGCTTTCAAGCCGGCGTGCCACGCGCGATCTTTCTGCCTACACCGTTTCAAATCTTCCAAAGCGTCGGGCATTTGGCGATCGTCTACACCGACAACCATTCCTATCGGATCGTATTGGCCTCATCGATTCCACACGACGACGGCATTGACTTTTTCATGGGGGATTCGCGAGGACACTGGGAAGCAGATACGCTGGTCATTGATGTCACTGACCTCGGAGATCAGACCTGGCTAGACGCTGCGGGCAACTATCACAGCGATCAGTTACACGTCGTGGAGCGGTACACGCTTCTCGGCCCCCACACGATGAAATACGAGGCCACCATGACGGACCCCAAGGTCTATGCCAGGCCCTGGACCATCCGGTTGCTTCTTTATCGCGACAGCAAGCCCAATGCCAGAATCATCGAGGATGAGTGCATCGACGGGCCAGACGGCGTATGGCATCACGTCTCACCGCTCGATCCGAAAGCAGTCCTTCACCACGACTACCCGGCCGAGCTTGCAAGTGAAAGGAATCATCCGTGACCCTGTCGGGTTTTGATCTGGGCCAGGACCCGAAGAAGGCAGGCTACTGCGGATTGCCAGTTACGTACTGAGGGAGGCGCGTTGAGTCGGCGTTCGCTTGGGCGAAGAAGTTGCGCTCATAGAGGCCGCGGTAGATGCGGCCAGCAATTTCAGAGGCGTGAGGGCCGCTGATGATGCGACTGCCTCCGTGGAGCAGCACGACAATCACAATCTTTGGATGGGCCTGATCGGCATAGGAAACGAACCAACCCAATCGTCCGCCAACATCCTCATCGTTGCAGGTTCCTGTTTTCCCCAGATCCTGCTCGCCATCAGGATCAAAGCTCCGCCGGGCAGTGCCATACATAACGGCCGCGAGCATTCCGTCGCGCAGGTCCGGCAAAAGCGGTGCGATATCGAACTGTTCCCGGACGCGCGGTACGAAATTCTGCCGATCCTCCTCGGTGCGAGGATATTGCAGGAGATACTGCGTGCCACCATTGGCCAACATCGTGGCCATCGATGCCAGCTGGAACGGTGTAATGCGAATGCCTTCGCCAAAGCTCGACATTCGCGCAACGCCGCCGAGTGGTGGCGGCGACGAAGGCACCCAGCCGGGCCGTTCTTCCGGAATGTTGTAGCCAACTCGCTGACCCAGGCCCAAGAGCCGATCATATTTGACAACGCGCGCAAAGCCGAGTTGCGAACCTACCTCTTCGAAGAACTTGTTATTCGAGTGTGCCATGGCCTCGGTCAAATCCATGTAGCGGCGCCGGGCAACGCGAATCATTGTGTCGCGCGCGATGACGCCCTCCTGGAGACCGGCAATCGCCACGAAAGGCTTAATCGTCGAGCAAGGCTCAAAGCCATCGGAGAAGGCCATCTTTTGATTGACAACCGCGAGGATGCGGCCGTCGGAGGGATCTACGGCAACGACCGAGCCTTTCTCATGTCCCAGGGCATCCACGGCAATCTGACGGACAACGGGGTCGTCATCGGTGGTCACATCATCCTTCGCGGGATCAACCGATTCGCTCGCGCGCGCGCGGTGCTTGTGATGGGCAGGAGCCCCGAAAGCGGTTCCGAGCCCGCCCACAAACAGCAAGCACAAAACGAACCATGCGTTTTTAAAGACTGGGTGCCCTAACATGTGCCTTTTCTTAGATGCGGACAACCCTCCCACCGAAGGACGGGACTTAGTTTAGGAGAGTGCCCTCGGCTTCGCAATCACAATGCGAGGTCCATTTCCAAAACAAACGATGGGAGACAACTGGCCGAGCGTACAGGCGCGGCGAAGACCAAACAGAGTCAGAGAACCTTCTATCAGCGGCTGCTACGACCCTGGCCGGCCAGGGCCGCTCGAGCCGCGGGCTTGTCGCCGTCCCCTGCCCCCTTCTTCGCCTCGTCGGCTGCCTGGGCCAACAGGCCCATGGACTTGCGGAGTTCGTGATCGATTTTGTCGCGAATGTCGGCGTGCTCACGCAGGAACAGGCGGGCGTTCTCGCGCCCTTGCCCCAGACGCTCCCCTTTGTAGGAAATCCAGGTTCCGGACTTTTCCAGCACGTTTTTCATTACGCCGAGATCGAGAAGATCGCCTTCCTTGGAAATTCCCTCTCCGTAAATGATGTCAAATTCGGCCTCGCGGAATGGCGCCGCGACTTTGTTCTTCACCACCTTCGCGCGAGTGCGCGAGCCGATCACGCGATCCCCTTCCTTAATCGCCTGCACCCGGCGGATATCAACGCGAATGGATGCATAGAACTTTAAAGCGCGACCGCCCGTAGTCGTTTCCGGATTGCCGAACATCACCCCGATCTTTTCACGGATCTGATTGATGAAGACCAGGCAAGTCTTCGACTTGTTTACAATGGCGGTTAGCTTGCGCAGGGCCTGTGACATCAGGCGGGCCTGCAAACCCATCTGCGGCTCGCCCATTTCACCTTCCAGCTCGGCCTTGGGGACGAGCGCGGCCACCGAGTCCACGACGACGATGTCAATGGCGTTCGTGCGAATCAGCGCCTCAGCGATTTCAAGCGCCTGTTCGCCGTTGTCGGGTTGTGAGACGAGAAGGTTATCGACGTCTACGCCCAGCTTGCGGGCGTAAACCGGATCGAGCGCGTGCTCGGCGTCGATGAAGGCGGCCTGGCCGCCCATCCTCTGCGCCTCCGCAATGACCTGTAAGGTAAGCGTGGTCTTTCCCCCCGACTCCGGACCATAGACTTCAATCACGCGACCGCGCGGGAATCCGCCGACACCCAAGGCCGCGTCGATCGAGATTGAACCCGTGGGAATCACGCTGACTGGCACCAGTACGTCACGGTTCCCCAATCGCACGATGGAGCCCTTGCCGTATTGCTTTTCAATCTGCGAAATAGCGAGATCGAGATTCTTCGTTTTTTCATCGTTCATATCTGACACCTCAAACAAGGCCTTTCATGTAGATTCCCGCCGCGTGGGCGGCCTGATTTTAGCAGAGCGCGGTCGGCCCGGTCTGGCTGCTTTGTCGACGAAAGTTTAGCACAGGCGAAGAAAAGGCAAAAGTAATTGTGAGCGCGAGACCCTACCAATAGGCGATCCAGCGACCCGCGGCGATTACTCCTACCCAGGCAACCAACGAAAAACACGCAGCCAGCTTTGCGCCCAAAGGCGTGCGGCTGTCATCCCATTGAGCGACGTTGCGAAACGCAGTGGTTTCGAAGATCAAGGCGTTCAAGCCCGCCAACAGAATGAGCAACATTTTGAAACGAAAGGCGCCATTGCTGTACATCTTGGCGGCTTCCGAGGCAAACATGAACGACCCGCTCACGAACATCACAGCGAAGCCAGTCCACGTCCAATGGATCAGCCGGTGATGCAGCTCTGAGACGCGCTGGTTCGTCAGAATGAATCCGAGTAGGCGCAAGTCCAGCACGCCGGTGGTTCCCACGAGCAAAATAATGCCCCAGATGTGTACGGTCTCGATCGCTGGAAACAGCCAATCCGACTCGGCCACCTCCATGCCGACGGAGGTGTGCTGCAGCCACTTGCAAAAGTCATAAAGAAAATGCATCTCGCTGGGAGAAACCTCGCTGGATTTTATCGATCATCATCACGATGGGCGATGTGCGAGAAAACCGATTTACATTACGGGTGGGTGGACCAGTTGTCAAGCTGTCGAGAAGCCCTCATCCATCACCGCCTAGATCCGGAGCAGGCGTGTAGGCCGTCACATTGCCACGAATCCAGCTACTGATCAGGATGGAAGCAAAAGCGACAGCCGCAACGACGGCCGCAAACAATAGCATGTCACGCGTCTTCCACCCGATGGAAAGAAATACGCCTCCGATCAGCGGGCCAACGATGGAGCCGATACGACCGATACCCAACGCCCAACCGACCCCTGTCGATCGCACCGACACGGGATAGAATCGGGCAGCCAGCGCGTTCAAGCCTCCCTGGGCGCCGATAATTGTGAGGCCTGTGCTGAATGTCATCGCCAACATCACGGGAAATGAAACGGCGAGGAGGGCAAGCGATGCGATCAATAGCCCGGCGATGACGTACTCGCCGATCAATACCACATAGGCGCCCCACCGTTTCAGCAGATGTCCTTCGACCAGGCACCCGAATACCCCGCCGAAGCTGATGAAGGCTGTTGCCGTCACACCAGCCTTAACCGTCATACCTTCGTCGCGCAGTAGTGCGGGCAGCCAACCACTCAAAAAGTAGATGAGCAGAAGGTTCATAAAGTAGGGGACCCAGAGCAGAATGGTTCCGGCCGTTCGGCCTTCGGCAAACAGGTACTTTACAGGCGCGCCTCGAAGGCGCTCACCGTGCGATCCGGCCACGACGACACCGGAATGCACAAGACCCGGCGAGATGCGGGCCAGAATCTTTGCAATTCTCGCCGGCTCCTTACCCTCAAGGGCCAGGAACTGAATCGACTCGGGCAGTACGATCACTAGCACCAGCGTGATGATGAGCGGCACAATTCCACCTACCACAAAGACAGCACGCCAGCCCCACACTGGGATCATCGCCGCGCTCGTGAAGCCGCTAATCGTTCCGCCAAGCGGCATTCCGACGAAGAGGATCGGAATGACAACTGCCAACAGGCGTTTGGGAATGTATTCTGAAGCCAGCGCCACGACATTCGGCATCGCACCACCAAGCCCAAGACCGGTCACAAACCTCAAGATCCAAAACTCACTGCGGGTGTTGGCCCGAGCGGTGAGAAGGGAAAACAGCGCGAAGCTGAGAGTGGAGAGAATGACAGGCCACTTGCGACCCCATCGATCCGCGATGGGTCCAGTGGTCAAGGCTGCAACCATCAGGCCGATCAGGCTCGCCGACAGAATCGGCCCGAAGCTGTGAACGGGAATTCTCGTGGTTTCGGCAATCGAAGGCGTAAGGTAGTTGATGGTCTGCCCATCAAACCCGTCGAGTACAAGCACCAGGCCACCGAGGACGACGGTCCAAATCTGAAATTTGCTCATCGGGCGCTCATCGATGAGGTCGCTCACGTTCAGTGCTAGCGATTTGTGTTCTGTGGTGGAGGCCATGGCCCTCCTCAGCGCCTGCGGCAGAATTCCGGCCCGAGTGTACACCGAGGAAATGACAGCTGCATCAGAAAGAGGTCGTAGGAAGGGAGCTGGCCGTGGCGAGCAGATCCGACAGGTTCGACTGATTTCGAGGGACGTTCTTGCCGAGCTCGACTTCCAGTTTGTGGCGGGCCGACTGAACCGTTTCAAGTTCCGTGCTGCCCGTGCCTTTTAACAGCTCCTCGGCACGAGTGAAGCAAGCATAGGCCAACTCACCGGGCTGTCCGTGCCGGACGAGGAACTGGCCATAGTTGAACCAGTCGATGGCCTCACCCCGCGGATCGTTCGCTTTCGCGTCGAGCGCGAGAGAACGCTGATAACTTTCTGCTGCGGACTTTGTGTCTCCCTCCCGCTCTTGCAAATCGCCGAGATGAGCGAACGCCAACGATTCCAGCTTCCGATCGCTTGCGCGGTTGGCAAGATCCACAGCCGATTGATACTCAGAGCGAGCCAAATCGGCGTGATCGGTTCTGGATTCATCGTCGCCTAACTGAATCATTGCGGAGGTTTGCTCGGGGATGCCGGCGGCAGGATCGTCCGGGCGCAAGGTGGCGGCCCTCAGATACTCCTGCCAATGACGCGCAGCGGTGAGGTGGTCGCCGCGCTGATCGAAAACTTCCGCCAGATAGAGGTGAGGATTGGGCTGATCGGGGTCGAATCGGATAGCCTTTTCCCAGGCCTCGACGGCCTGTTCTGGATGGCCCAGGCGCCCCGCAAGCAAACCGTAATTAATCAGAGCGTCCTCGTCTTGCGGAAACAGCTTGAGCATCCTAGCGTAGTGCTCGTATGCGTCCTGATAGCGGCCGTCCTCTAGCATGGCGCGGGCACACGCTTGCTGGAGTGCCACATTCTGAGGATTGATCTCGATAGCACGCCTCAATGCTGCGATCGCCTCTTCGTGCTTGCCTGCCTTCCTTTCCGCAATGGCGATGCGAGCTTCGACAGCGCTGTCATAAGGATTCGTTCGAGATGCG
>Ga0187769_10001481_pt1 | contig 13459 bp, 10 predicted proteins | sample 0116_SJ02_MP02_1_FD_133140 | JGI IMG/M metagenome (GOLD analysis project Ga0187769, IMG submission 133140) | Tropical peat soil microbial communities from peatlands in Department of Meta, Colombia - 0116_SJ02_MP02_10_MG | ecosystem: Environmental > Terrestrial > Soil > Wetlands > Peat | place... | reverse complement strand
TTGCGCGATTGGAAGTCGCGGTAGAGAAAGAAATCGCGCTCGGCGCTCAGCAGCAACTTCGTCAAGCGACCGAAATCGTCTTCCAGAGCTTGTTCGTTGAAGGGGACGCCCGCCAGCCGAAGAAAGTAATATTTGAAATAATTCAAGTCCCAGGCGATGGACTGACGATCGAAGCTGGCGCGCGGGTAGCAGACCCTGTAGTTCAAATCGCGACTGGCTTGGACCTGAAACCGCGGCAACACGGCCACCACTCGACGATAGGCTTCGACCACCGGAGCAGGGACCCCCTCGTCGTTGCGCTTGGTTGAGAGGAAATCAAACAGCGTCGTGTCCCCCAAGTCCTCTTCGAGATAGGCGCCGTGGTTCAAATCTTCAGCGTAAACTTCTGGGACCGGCAAGCCATGTCGGCGGAAATGCTTGGAAAATTCCAGGAAGGCAACGTTCTCTTCGCGTACATTGTGCAGAATGCCGATGGCGGTAAATTTCTCGCTGGCCAGCCGGATGATATGACGCCCCGAACCGCCCAGCTGGCCATGTAGCGGCTCCATCCGCTCGACCGGCGCGTGGAAATGCTGCTCAAAGAGATTCTTGAGAACGTCCATCAAGATGGTTCCCAGGGACAAAGATAACATCGAACGCCGACCGTAGAACCATAGCCTGGGCCATCCAGGATGTAAGACGGCCGAGGGTTGGAGCAAGGGCTTCAGCAACATCGTAACGAGCTTCGGGTTCGCGGACGTGCAGTCGGGGATGTACCGTGGCGCGTCGCTAAGCCGAGGCCGCCGAATCGGCATCGGCGCGCAGGCGGTGCGCGATCACCCAGATGTAATGCAGACCCGAAAGCAGGGTGAGAACGAAGGTGGCAACCAGCCCAATGCGGCGCGCCAGCGCGATCCAGCCGGCAGGCGTCAACTGGTGCAGGACCACGAAGAAGACCGCGGCGATCTGCGCCGTGGTGTTGAGCTTCCCGAAAATGCTAGGGCGGAAGTCGCGCAGGCTGTTGGTGATGTAGAGCAGACCAGCCACCATCAGGATAGAAAAATCGCGGCTGAACACCAGCACTGTGTACTTCCAAGGGATTTTGTGCACGATAGACAGCACCAGGAAGAGGGTGCTCAGCAGCATTTTGTCGGCGATTGGATCCAGGAATTGGCCCAACTTGGTACGCTGCTTGAGCATGCGCGCGAGCATCCCGTCGAAGAAGTCGCTGATGCCGGCCAGTACGAACAGGCCCAGCGCCCATCGGTAGTTGCCGCCTACCACCGTGATCACGATGAAAGGAATGATCACCAGGCGAAGCAGGGTCAGCAGGTTGGGGAAGGCGGCGAGTTGGCGATACACCTTCACTCCCCGTAGCGGCCAAACAGGTAAGCCAGTGGACGGCCGGTTTTTTCCTGAAAGCGTTCTTTCAGCGAAGGAATGTCGCCGCTGTGCTCGTCGGCTTCCATGCGCTCCACGCGATGCATGGGAAAGAAAACCGCCGCCGGACAGGCAGGTTCACCGGAGCGCACCAGGTGCACGAAGTCTTCGAACGAATTCAGGTCGAGGCCACGCAAACTGAGGCCGGCGGCGGACACTTCCAGCAGCACGCCCCAGAACTTCTCGCGCGGCGCACTGAGCGTCACCAGCACGATGGTGCCGGGAACAAAAATCGCATGGCGCACGGCCGCCGCCGTCCCGGGTTCCTCCGGCATGCCATGATTGTCTGCATCTGCGGCGGCGATTGCAAGCCGCGGAGCAATGGGCAGGCTTTGTCCCCGTACGGCTCCGGGAGCTTTTCACACCCCAGCGTGACCTGGGTCACAGCAATGAGGTCGCACGTTCGAGTATCTTGTAGCGGTTCGCCTGGCGGCCCACTAGCCATGACCAGCCCTCCACGCCGGCGCTGTACAGGCGGTGCTGAGCTATCTCAGCACCGGTTACTTTGTTGTTGCTAGCCGGCAATTCGCTTCCGGCAACCCTTATTTTGAGTCACAATCGCAACTCACGTCGAGTACGTGGAGCCTGACCATGACAATCGCAGTGAATGTCACGCCCTTTCCCAGCCACTCCCCACAGGAGGCAGCACAGCCGACCCACGCTGTGCTGATCTGAATATGTTTAAAGCTTTGCGCGAGGACGTTGCTTCAGTCTTTGACCGTGATCCTGCAGCCCGGACTTGGCTGGAAGTCCTGCTCTGTTATCCGGGCCTGCACGCCGTATGGGCGCATCGGCTGAACCACTGGCTCTGGACGCACCACCTGCGGCTGCTGGCGCGCTTCCTGTCGCAGGTGGCGCGCCTGCTGACTGGGATTGAGATCCACCCAGGAGCGCAGATTGGACGGCGCCTTTTTATCGATCACGGCATGGCGGTTGTCATCGGGGAAACCACTATCGTCGGCGATGACGTGACGCTTTATCAGGGCGCAACCCTTGGCGGCACAGGAAAGCAAAAGGGCAAGCGCCATCCCACGCTGGGTAACAACGTGGCGGTGGGTGCCGGAGCCAAGATCCTGGGCAACGTGGTGGTGGGCGAGAACTCCCGCGTGGGCGCGGGATCGGTTGTGCTGCGGGACGTGCCGGATAACTCGACCATCGTGGGCGTTCCCGGGCACGTCATCTTTCGCGATGGGCAGCGAGTGGTCATCACCGATCCCAAGGACATTAGCGATCCCCTGTCAGATGTGCTGGCCACGGTCACGCGCGAGCTGCAGGAATTGCAAGCCAGAGTCGAGGCAATGGAGCAGGCACTGAACAGCACCACTGCGCGTTCCTCCCGGCATTCCGACGGCAGGTAGCCGCAACGCGGCCGGAGTCTCGTTCCTACCGCGTTGCTGCCCGCCGCGACTAAGACTGGGGCTTCACTTCAGCCGCGTGCCTGGTTCTCGCAGTAGCAGCGATCTTTTTCCTCGTTTTGTGGGGCCTCTCCAGCCGTGTCAGGCGCGCTCTTACGGCTGCTACCTGCTGCCGTAGTTGCTCCAGCTCGCCCTGCCTCTCGGCCAATCGCGCACGCAAGGAATCGTTCTCGATTTTCAGCTCGCGGATGGCGGCCAGCGCCAGGAACGGCAGTTCGCTGTAATTCACCATCTTGAAGCCGCGCTCATCCGCGCTCACCATCTCCGGGAACACCTGCTCCACCTCTTGCGCGATCAGTCCCGAACTGCGGGCCGGCCCGAAGTGATACTGCGGATACTCCTCACCCTTCCAACTGAAGTGGACGGGTTGCAGCTTGACCAGCTTGTCCAGCACCGGAGCGAAGGGCAGGATGTTTGTCTTAAGCCGTACATCGGAGGAACAGGTGCCCGCCAGTACGCTCCCGGCAAAGTTATAGAGACAGCCCTTGATACCCACATTCTGGTTCTGATCCACGGTCAGCGCGTTGGCGGGGGTCACGCCCGTGCGCACCGAGAAGCTCAACCCGGAAAACGTCGGTCCCACGTTCGCCTGGTTGAAAATGGTTGCAGTAGCGTCGGTAGGTGCGGCCAGATTGTTGGTGAACCGGTACGCCGCCGCTCCCACGCTTCCTGCGACGCTCATGTTTTGCCCAGGATCAACGTAGAGCGCGTTGACCGGAACCGGGGCCCCGGTGCGTACCAGGAAGCTCAACCCGGAGAACGTAGGCCCCACAAACGCCTGGTTGAAGATCGTAGCTGTGGCATCGCTGGGCGCTGAGGCATTCCCGGAGAACTGGTAGGAGAGCACCTGTGCCGCCCCGCGCACATCCAGTGCGGCTTGCGGCGAAGTTGTGTTCAAGCCGATCTTGCCGTTGCTCTGGTACAGCACCGAGTTCCCGAGGTTGGCCCCGCTCAGGAACATGCCCAAGTAGCCGCTAGTACCCGTGAAGGTTTCCAAAATCTCAAAGTTCGCGGAATTAGAGGGACCGCCGGGCGCGGGATTGCTTACCGTCACCAAAACGCTGCCCGCATTGGCGACGTCGGCGGCGGTGATCGTCGCCTGAAGCTCGGTGCCGCCGCTCATGTAGGTGGTGAGGCGACTGCTACCGTTCCAAACGACCGTCGAGTTCGGAACAAAATTCGAGCCGATTACAGTCAAGGTGAACCCACCGCTTCCTGCGTTTGCGCTCGACGGGGAGAGCGCGCTCACGGTTGGAACCGGATTGCTGTTCAGAACGGTTTCAGTTAGACCGGGCGAAGTGCTCTCGGGGTTGTTGGCATCGCCGCCGTAAAAAGCCACGATTGTATGCTGGCCCAACCCCAGGCCCGAGGTGCCATAGCTGACACTCCCCGAGGCGTTTAGCCCCCTTGTTCCGAGAATCGCGTTGCCATCCAAGAAAGTCACGCTGCCGGTGGGTGGGTTCGAGCCGTTTGTGGTTACGGTAGCAGTTAACGTCACCATCGATCCCAGAACAGCAGGATTAACGCTGGAGGTTAGAGTCGTGGTTGTGGATCCTGCAGCGAGGTCTGCGCTGCTCCAACTCGTGAGGAGCTTGGCGACATCAAGCGATCCCAAGCCGGTGACTTCGTCGTAACCTGGCCCGACCAGGTAACCGGCAAGACCGCCGGTCAGAGCAGAGTTGGAAGGCGTGCTGTTGTTGCACATGCTGGGTGTAAGGGGAGTGCAGTCGGCAACACTCACGCCGCTTGAGGCGACGGTCACATCATGAAAGGCGCTGTCGTAGGTAGAGGGCGTGGCGGCCAGCTTGTAGAGGACTGGGTTCAAATTGCCTTGGGCAGTTCCGGTCTGCTGGTTGAGCAGCGCGGCGATGCCCGCCATCGCCGGCGCCGCAGCGGAAGTACCAGAGAAAGAAGCAAAATAAAAATACGGGGGTAAGCAGTCCGCGCCTAGAGCCGCAAAGCAAGCAAAGTAACCATCGTGATCGGAGGAGCTGAAGGCCACATCGGGAGTGTAGCGGCCGGCGCGAGCCGGTGGCACACCTGCGCCTGTCTGCCAGGGCGGCGTCGGGATATAGGTGCTCACTCCCCCACCCGAACTGGCGGCTTGGCTGCCAAGGGAGTTGGTGGGCTCGTTCCAGGCGCCTTCGGGAATATAGCTGAGAGCGGAGCCCAAGTTGATGGGATTGAAGTTAGGGCTCCAATACTGACTGGGATTCGCGAAGTCGGCGAATTCGGTCCCGCCCACACAAGTAGCGTAGCTCGAAGAGCAGAAGGCGTTCGTGCTGAGGATTTGTGAGCCCAGAGGCGGCTGGAAAGCAGTCTCGCAGCCCGCCGCGCCGGAATCGCCAGAAGACACGAACACCGAGATGCCTTCCGCCGCCGCCTGGCTGAACACGTTGTCCCAAAAGGCGACACCTTGCGGGCCGGCTTCGTTCTCGCAGAGGCCGAAGCTGAGGCTCATGATCTGGGCCGGAACCGGGGTCGTTTCCACAACGTAGGGAGCGGCAATGGCGATGCCGTCGGTGGTGAGCGTAGAAGCGCTGACCACCAGGTCAATGGTGGCGTCCGGCGCGGTTCCGCCCGCGCGGATCACGTCCAGAGTCGCTTCTCCTTGATCTTCCGAAGGGGCGGAACTGCTGGGGGGAGCGGTCTGTGGCGGGCCGGGATCGATACCGTCAGGCGGGATGATCAGGCCTGGATCTTTTCTGGCAAGCCCAACCAGGCTTTGGAAGTTCTCGATGTCCGCGTTATAGACGCGGGAACGGCCGATGAGGGCGATGGTCTGCCCCTTGCCGGTAATGTTAGCTGGAACATCGTAGATGACAGCGAAATCGGCTGGCACGATGTAATTTTCGCCCGGTCCAAAGGTGAGATCAGGCGTATTGCCGTTACCTTGAAGGCGCGCGACCCTGCTCTTGTGCATGGGATGATATTTGAGCGTGTAGAGACCGTGGATGCCGGCAATAACTGGAGCCAGCGCCGCAGGAATCCGCGGGGGAGCGGTGATGGAGATCCGCTTCTCGTTGTTCACCAGAAAATAGTGCAGCTGGGCTCCGAAAGCGCTGCCCACCGTCGCCGCGGTGCCGCTGAACGTGATGCGAACGCGGCTACTGGACACGGAATCAACGCGAAGGTTTTGCGACTGGAGCCACTGGCCGATGGTAGCGATGTCATGCAAGGAAACTCCGAAGCGTTCGCCCACCTCCTGGGGAGTGAGCCAGTGGTGGTAATCGATAGAAGCCGGGTCCTGCTGGTTTTGTAAGAATTGTTCGAAAGCCTGCTGCACCTCGGGAGAGCGAGCAAGAACCAAAGTGAGATGATCCAGGCGCAGTTCGGCGGGCACCTTTCCGATGTCGGCCTGCGGCTGAGCCCAAAAGGGATGATGCCCGCCCAGCACAACTACCTCGCTGGGGTTAACTGGGGCGAGCAAACGATCGGGGGATTGTGCGCGTGCCATGGGGCCACACACAGTCGCCACAAACAGAGCGAGTACCCATGCCAGCAGCTCAAGTTTTCGATCCATAAGGCCCTCCAAAACCGATGTCCAGCCGGAATCCGGTGCGCAGCTAGACGTCGGCCACTAATACGGGCCCTGATACGCGTACCCCAAAAAGGTGGCTGTGACTGAGGAATGTTTTTCCGAAAACGAAACAAAGGTGCGCTATGCCATAGATTCAGCGGAAAGTGGGACTGACAGCTACCGGACGGTCGGGTTACCCGCTTGTTCTGAAATCAGAACAAGCGGTGTCGTCCGCGGAGGTTGCGACAAGAACGAATGACGTGGTGGGAGAAAGACGGCCGCGGCCAGAGCGTGCCGACGATGCTGGTGGAGCATGCGATCGCACCATCAGCAACAGTTCTACTGGGTTCTAGGCGAGCGAATCGTGCACGGGTGTCACTCGGCTTTCTTGAAGTTGCTCGCGCCTGAGGAACACTGCGAACAGGCACTGTCGCGCTCAACGAAAGCCCAGCGCAGCATAACACCAGTGGAGATCCGAAACTGGTTCTGCGAATGAGGAGCCAACTGGCTGATCATGTAATCGACCTGGACCGGCCGCAGGGAAAGGTGCTTGCGAACCACAAAATCCATGCCGAATCCGGCGGCCAGAGAAAAGCCGGAGGCGGTCAGCGATCGCGTGGCGGAGTTCACCGTCGCATGACTCATGCCAAACAACTGGTGCACGAACACTTCGACCTTGTCCGTGTGGTTATGGTGGGTAATCTTTGGGCCGGCAAGAAAGGAGTAGTAGCGTGTCCTTGCGGTGCTGTTATCCTGGCTGGGCGATCCCAGGAACCCGCTGGCCTCGGCGACGAACCCCAAATTGTGCGTTGTATTCCAGTCCAGGGAGGAATTCCAGCCACTAAAACCCTCCCTCGCCTGGATAAAGCCGGTATCTTGTAACAGGGAAGTGCTGAGCCAGGAATAGCCGCCGAAGGCTTCCAGCCGGGGCTCATCGCGCGCAATTGCAGTTGCAAAAGGAAGCAGCACGACCAGCACCAGTAGCGCCTGACGGATTATCCATCCGACCCTCTTCAAGTCCAAGCAGTCCTGGTGCTGGCAACAGCCGCAGAATTCCGGTCCGCTAACTTGATTTCGCAGTTCCCTTCGCCCATTCTTCCAGTCCGTTGCCCGACGCCAGGTGCTAGTCATGCTGGTGCGGGTTCTGTCCAATTTTGCGTTTATCGACACGGGCCAGCTACCCCCTCCCGCGTTGCACAGCGTGGGTAGAGGAAAACTTCGGGGCAGCATCGGCTTCGATCAGTCGGAGGAAGAACTCGACTGCGGGCTGAGGGAACTCGGTGATCACGCCATGGGCGCCGGCATCGACGACCTCCGCAAGCCTGGCTTGGGGAACGTAGGCCACACACTTCATCCCCGCAGCGCACGCCGCCTCGATCCCTGCGACCGAGTCTTCGATCACCACTACCTGACTAGGCTCGACGTTCAGCCTTGCGGCCGTGAGCAAAAAGATTTCGGGTGTTGGTTTGGGGCTGCTGACGTCCTCGCGGGTAAGCACCGTGGCGAAGCGCTCCCTGATGCCAAATTGCCGCAGAGTGTCTTCAGAGCGCTTTCGACCGGCGCAGGTGCCGAGGGCGAAGGCGATGCCGGCAGCTTCCAGTTCGTCGAGCAGGCGCAACAGCCCAGGCTTGGGCCGAAGCGTGTGCGCAATGCGCGCGTAGAGCTCATCCTTGCGCCGGCCGAGAGACTCCATTTTCTCTTCCGGCAAAGGTCCCAGATAGTGGCGGAGGATCTCCCGGCGCGACCGCCCGGCGTAAAGGAAATCCAGCTTGACGCCGGCGAGAGCGACCCCCTGCTCCGCCAAGAGTATCTTCCAGGCCTGTTCGTGGAGGGGATGGCTATCGGCGATGACGCCATCAAGATCCAGAATCACGGCGGCCAGGGCGGGAGCGGGGCGTGCGGAAGCCATTCCCAGCTTATTCTCCCTCCCGCTGCATCATGCGCTGGGACAGGAGGTTGCTGATAGCATGCGCAGCGCTTACGTGGACATCTTCGACGTGCTGCATGTTGTCCGAGGGGACGACCAGGCAGAGGTCGCAACGATCGCGCAAGAGAACGCCTTTGTAGCTGGTAAAGCCAATGATCCTAGCGCCTGCTTCGCGCGCCACTTCCAGCCCCCGCATCACGTTGCGCGCATTCCCGCTGGCGGAGATGCCTAGCACCAAATCGTCCGCCTCGACCAAATTGCGGAGTTGCTCGGCGAAGATCTCATCGTAGTGCGAGTCATTGGCCCAGGCGGTCAGAAGTGAAGCGTTGTCGGTGAGCGCCACTACACGCAGGCGGCGATGATCGCCGACGATCATGCCTTTGGCCAAATCGCAGGCGAACTGGGAAGCCAGCGCGGCGCCGCTCCCGTTGCCGAACAGATACACGGTCCGCGCCTGCCGGTAGGTTTGCCAGACGGCGTTGGCAATCTGGTCCACCAGCGCGCTGTCGACCCGTGCCAGCACCTGGCCGAGTTCGCGAAAATAGCTGCTGGAGGCTCGGACGCGCGTTATCTCGGCTGCCGCTGGCTTCATTAGCTTCATTCCTAGGTGCCCCTCGGGTAGGCGAAGGCTATCGTAAGCCCCACGCTTTCAGCAAGGAATCTGGCCAGATCGCTGCCCGCGATGCGTATGCGGAATAGCGTTTCCGCGAGAGGATCGTCCCAGCCTCCGTGCCAAGGCTTCCAATCCCGCCGATGTGCCCATGTCGAAGAATGGCTCGCGCGTCACCCAGGCACGCATGCGTTCTTGCTCAATCAGATGGGGAAAAACTTCCTCTTCGAGCGAGCAGACTCGCCCAGGCGGAATCGCGTCCAACACCTCGCGGCGTAAGATGATCGCACCCGCATCTATGTGCGTAAGCCCGCGCGGATCGCGTTTGCGATAGGCCGTGACAAGGCCATCGGCAGCCACTGCCAGATTACTGGCCGTCTGCGGCACGCAATTGTCGTAGGCGACGATCAAGGCTGCTGACTTGTGCCGGCGGAAGTCGCTCGCCATGGTGGCGTAATCGATGGGCAAAAAGGTGTCGCCGTTCAGCACCAGGAACTCCTCTTCCAGCTTGCCTGCGGCGTGCTTGAGAGCTCCGCCTGTGCCCAGCGGCGCCGGCTCGTAGGAATATGTGACCTCCAAGCCCAGGGAAGCTCCATCCCCGAATCGCTGCTCGATCTTCTCTCCCAAGTACGACACCAATAACAGCACGCGCGACATACCATTTTCGCGAACCAGCTCCAGTTGATGTTGCAAGAATGGCTTGCCGCAGACCGCGACCAGGGGCTTCGGAATGGTCTCGGTTAGCGGCCGCAGTCGCGTTCCCAAACCGCCTGCCAGGATCGCCACTTGGAGACCGCGCTTCGAGCAAACGCCGTCGGCCCCCCGCGGATAGCGCGCCGCGTCCTGCTTCGCTGGCACATTCACGGTCACATCATAGTTGAAGTTTGGAAGAGCGTCGAGCGCGTGATCACCCTGTGTTAAGTACGTATGCGACGAAAGCTACAAACGACGGCGGGGCGGGCGATCTATGCTCGACGCGAGGTGATCGTCGAACCGGGGTTCGGGCAGATCAGGCAGAGGCAAGGCCTGCTGCATGCGATCGCGTTCGCGGACATGAGTAGGAAGGCAAGGCAGGCGGGATAAACCGCAGCGCTTAGGCGAACAATCCCCCCGCTGATCGTCCCCGAACTCCCGTGCAAGCACCAACAACACCTACGGAGTGGCTTTCGACCTTAGTCAGACGCGCTCCTAGTCGTTGGGATCGGAAGAATTACATCCCACGGGCCCCCTCGAAATCGCGGTAGCCATGAACGTCCGCCGGCGTCGTCCCCACGATCCTGCCAATCAAGCCTGCCCGGGTGGTGACCCCCATTTTCGACATGGCCGAGCGCAAGAACGCCTTTACTGTATTAGGACTAATGCTCATTTCTTGCGCGATCTCTTTACTGGTCAGGCCCCTCAGCAGATGGCCCATGGCCTCCCGTTCGCGTGCCGTCAGGTTGTATTTCTTGCAGATTCCGTACAATGTCACTTCTGGCGACGGTACCCGCTCCAGGAGAATGGCGGTGGTCCCCTTTTTCCCCCCCGCTGTGTCCAAGCTGTGCATGGTGCAGATGTAACGCCGTCTGCCGGAGAGGAACTCGGCAATCGTCCTTCCTTGCGGTGTCGTGCGCAGCAGATCAATCGGTATCCGGTCCGCCACCAGTTCGCTGAGCTGCCGCCCTTTATCCGGCTTGTCGGGATAATAGAGGATTCTGATCGCCTCGGCATTGGAAGCGATCAGATCCTTGCGAGGACCCAGAAACAGCAGTCCGGGCATGGACACTGCCAAGGCGCGACCTTCATTTTGGTTGCGCTGCCGTGGCGTCGCTCTCTTCGTTCCCGCATCCATCATTGGTTCCTCCTTGCCCGCCGGTTTGCGCGCAAAAAGCTCGTCCTGCCGCGGTTCCTCGCTTGAGGACAGCGCTGCGAAGCGCGCCACTCAGCTTGCCTGCAGTCTCGCCGGCGTTGCGGAGAACCGGTCATGGGACTACCACCATCAGTTGATTGCCGGCTGAGGGCGTGGTGAACGGGGTGACTCCTTTCGGCATTGAAGGCGTCGCCACGGTCACGGTCGCCGTTCCTGCCGACTCTCCCGTCACTGTCACCGTCCCACTCGTAGCGCCGGCAGTGAACGCTATCGGGCTGCCGGCGGTGATCGCAGCCACGGAACTGTTGTTGCTGGTTACGCTCACGGCCGCCGACAGGCCACCGGCCAGCGCTTCGTTAAACTGGGCAGTGCCACTGGCATTTAGTGAATACGGATAGACCGTAAGCGTGAGATTGCTACCCACCGCGCTAACGGCAACCTCATTCCCAATCCCGTTCCCGCCGTCGATTACGAACCCGGCGGGCGTCAGGGTCATAGTGAGCAGGCTACCGGATGCGAATCCGCATGAGGGTGATCCCCCGTCCTTCGCCGTCAGGGTCACCGTGCCCGAGTTCGTCAGCGCCTGCGCATAATAGACGGGAAAGCCCGTCGATACACCTTCCCCGGCGGGAACCGTGACCGTGATGCTCTGGCTTCCCGCGGTTGTCGGCGAGGTGGATAGCAACACTTTCGTCTTATCGCTGCTGGTAATGGTCACCGGCAGACCGTTTAAGCTGTTGCAGTTGGGCGCGGGCGCCGTCAGTGCCCCGGAGACCGGCACTTGCAGGTTGCTGCCGATGGTGGTCAGATTGCTGACCGGAACTGGTGCCACCGAGGGCTGGGTGACCGTGACGGTCAGTGATCCTCCGCTGGCCGACGTGAACCCGGGCGGCTGTATCACACTGAGTACGCTTTGGCCGGTCGAGCTCGGGGGCTGGAACGACGCGGTATTCGAGCTTTGCCCGGGGGTAAACACCACAGGATTGCCCACGATCGTGCCCGTGGAATTGTTTATTGTCACCGACTGGTTAGAACCAGGCGCCAATACCCCCCCGGACAGCGACACCGTCAGAGTAGTGGGCGGAGAGATCGTTGTGGTGGTGAAATTCGCCCCGACGCCGTTGGGACCACTGAGCACAAAAGAAGAGGTCGTCAGGACCGCGCTGGCTGTGCCGTTGGAATATCCGGAAGCGCTGGCTGTAAGCGTCGCCGTCCCGGAGGAGCCCAGACCCTGCACGTAGAACGGCAGCAAGGTCGTGCCCGCGGCGACTTGCAGCGTGATGCTGTTCGATCCCACCGCTGTCGGATTGGTACTGAGCAATACGAGTCCGGTAGGCGAGCTGCTAATTGTCACCTGAAGGGGACCGGAGGGAGCCAAGCCGAGTGTGCCCACACCCTGCGTTTGCAGGTCGAATCCGACGGTCACCGGATTAAGGGTAATCGTGGGCAGAGCGACGGTTACCGTAAAACTCGTCAAACTTGCCAGGGCCGGCGGCGAGAATCCCGCCGGCTGCTGCGGAATGCTGAGCACGGTGGTTCCCACCGCCGCGGACTGGAACGTGAGTGCGGTGTTGGTGTTTGTTCCAGGTTGCAGCGTCGCTACAGCGGATGCGTTGCCACTGATCGTACCGGTCGCCGGCGTGCCAGAATTCACCGTCACGTTGACAGCAGGCAGTCCCCCCGCGAGTACCTGGCTCGTGGACAATACATTTCCGGACGCATCCAACTGCACCGCGCTGACGGTAAGGGGCGCGCTGGTGCCAAGCGTAACCGGGCTACCGGATGGTCCACTGAGTTGGAAGCCGGAAGGGGTGAGCGTTACCGTTGCCCGCGCCGACTGGTAGTTGGAGCCCTGCGGAGCAGTTACCGTAATCGTCGCGGTCCCAGAAGAAGCCAACGCCTGGATCCAGAAGCCACAAGCCAATCCGCAGTTGCCCAGCGTTCCCAGTCCGGCCGCCACAGTGGTGGAAAAACTAGTAACGCCCGCTTTCGTGGGGTCCCCGGTCGGGGGAACCAGCAAGATTTGGCCCTGGGTCACGCTGACGGTTACGGGCAAACCTCCGGTCGGAGCTGCCAAACTGAGAGAGAATGCGGCGGGGGTCTCCAGGTTTGCGCCTACGCTGGTGGAATTCAGGCTTAGCGCGGGACCATTGAACGTGGCGGTCACCGTCGTGGCTGCAGTGAGGGTGACGGTACAGCTCCCGGTCCCGCTGCATCCTGCCCCGGACCAGCCCGCGAAGCTGTTTCCCAAAGCCGGGGACGCAGTGAGCGTGACCACCGTCCCGCTCTCATACGCCACGGCGCAGACCGCCCCGCAGTTGATCTTGTTGTCGAGACTGGTGACGGTGCCAGTGCCGGTGTTGGAGGCTGGTTCTTGCACCGTGAGCACGTAGGTTGGCGGTGCCGGCGCTGTACCGGGGGCAAAGTAACCGGGGCTGTCGAGCACGAGTTGTACTGGGTTGGTCGCGTAAAAGTTGACCTCACCGAAAGTCCCGCTACTGGCCACGCTGGTGCTGGTGGGCGCAATGGCCATGTTCGACGTTACAAGCTCCTGCCCCATGGAATTCTTTTCCTGCAGGGCATTCAAGGTTGAGACCGGCGGGTTCGGCGCAGGGTCCCCAGCGGGCCACGCCTCCAGGTACCCTAACTGGGTCCACGGTATCACCGTCGTGTTCAGCACGACCGCTAGCGCTTGCGGTATGATCCCGCAGGGACTCGC
>Ga0187769_10001480_pt1 | contig 13462 bp, 9 predicted proteins | sample 0116_SJ02_MP02_1_FD_133140 | JGI IMG/M metagenome (GOLD analysis project Ga0187769, IMG submission 133140) | Tropical peat soil microbial communities from peatlands in Department of Meta, Colombia - 0116_SJ02_MP02_10_MG | ecosystem: Environmental > Terrestrial > Soil > Wetlands > Peat | place... | reverse complement strand
GACGGCCGTCCGCGACCCGCGTCGTTGTCGCGATGTCGGGCGGCGTCGATTCCTCGGTCACTGCGGCACTTCTTGCCGAGGCCGGCTACGACGTCGTCGGCATCACGCTTCAGCTCTACGACCACGGCGCGGCGACACACCGCAAAGGCGCCTGCTGCGCCGGCCGCGATATTGTCGACGCGCGCGCGGTCGCCGAACGCCTCGGCATTCCGCACTACGTGCTCGACTATGAAAGCCGCTTCAAAGAAGCGGTGATCGATCGGTTCGCGGAAAGCTATGTCGCCGGCGAGACCCCGGTGCCGTGCGTCGAATGCAACCAGTCGATCAAGTTCCGCGATCTCCTCGAGACCGCGCGCGAGCTCGACGCCAAGGTGCTGGCGACCGGTCACTACGTCGCGTCGCGGGCGCTGCCGGACGGCTCCCGCGCGCTCTACCGTGCCCGCGAGGCCGAGCGCGACCAGAGCTATTTTTTGTTCGCGACGACGCGCGCCCAGCTCGATTTCCTGCGCTTTCCGCTCGGCGAGCGGACCAAGGCCGAGACACGGGAGCTTGCTCGCCATTTCGGTCTGAGCGTCGCCGAAAAGCACGACAGCCAGGACATCTGTTTCGTGCCCAGCGGTCACTATGGCGACGTGATCGAGCGGCTGCGGCCGGGCGCCGCTGCGCCCGGCGAGATCGTCGACCTTAATGGACGCGTGCTCGGCCGCCACGAGGGCATCATTCATTTCACTGTCGGCCAGCGCCGCGGCCTCGGCATTGCCGCCGGCAGGCCGCTTTACGTGGTCCGGCTCGACGCTCCTTCGCGCCGCGTCGTGGTCGGCCCGCGCGAGGCGTTGCGCACCAGCCGCATCCGGCTGCGCGAGGTCAATTGGCTCGGCGACGGCACCATCGAAGACGCGCTCGAACGGCGGCCCGAGGTCTGCGTCAAGGTTCGCTCGACCCGGCCGCCGCAACCCGCCTGGCTGCGTTGCGGCGCAGGCGATGGCGGCATCGAGGTCGAATTGATCGGCGGCGAAGACGGCGTATCGCCCGGCCAGGCTTGCGTATTCTATGATGCCGCCGAGGGTCAGGCCCGCGTGCTCGGCGGCGGCATCATCGCCGGCACCGTGGCTGCGGCAGCCGGGACGGGCACGCCCGCTGAACTTGCCGTTGCGCACTAAAGGGCACCGCAGTGCGTGAGCAACGGGCAAGAGTGATGCAGCCGGAACTCGACAAGGTCGGGATCACTAAGGCCTATGCGCGCTGGGCTCCGATCTACGATCTGGTGTTCGGCGCGGTGTTCGAGCGTGGCCGCAAGGCGTCGATCGCGGCGGCCGAGCGCTGCGGCGGCCGCATCCTCGAAGTCGGCGTCGGCACCGGATTGTCGCTGCCGGAATATGCCTGGAGCAACCGGGTCACCGGCATCGACCTGTCCGCACCGATGCTGCGCAAGGCGAAGGCGCGCGTCGCCGAGCACCGTCTCACCAATATCGACGGCCTTGCTGTGATGGACGCCCAGCACCTGGGCTTCCAGGACGGCGTATTCGACGCCGTGGTCGCGCAATATGTCATCACCACCGTGCCGAACCCGGAGGCGACGCTCGACGAGTTCGCGCGCGTGCTCAAGCCCGGCGGCGAGATCGTGCTGGTGAACTATGTCGGCGCCGACACCGGCTTGCGGCTTGCCGTTGAACGCCGCTTTGCGCCGCTGGCGCGCCGGCTCGGCTGGCAGCCGGAATTCCCCTGGGAGCGGCTGGCGCAATGGGCGGCGCGCCACGGCGGCGTTCGCGTCGTCGAGCGACGCGCAGTGCCGCCGCTCGGGCAATTTTCGCTCATTCGCGTCGCCCGTCTCGGCCGGCGCGGCCGAGGCCAGTTGGCGACCGCCGGCGTCGGCGTCGCGCCCTGATGGTTCCGATGCTTTTTGGCGGCGCCGCGAGCCGGCTGGCACGATGTACTTGATTGACCTCTTGGAAAAATCGCCGAACTGCCCTAAATCTCGCTCGTTCTCGGCGCTGCCTGCGGCGCTTGTGGCGGAGTAGCTCAGCTGGTTAGAGCAGCGGAATCATAATTCGGCTCGGCCCATTCCTACACGTTTTGTTCTATCCCACCTGATATTGATTTTTCAGCAGAAATCGGCTCGGGCGTCAGCTTTGGTCCCTGCCCTTATCGGTCTGTCCCAAGGAATTGGGTAGCAAAATGGTAGCAACGCGTTCGACCAATGTTCTCGTGATGGTGGAGTGGCCGAGGCACCCGGCAGCGATCCGGTGTCCAACCCGTATTAAATAAGTGTACCCCGGCTTCCTTCGAGACATTCGCACTCGATATGACGCGCATGGATTGCTCCTCGACCAATCGTCTTTTGCGCTTTGAGGACCCGGCGCAGGAATTACGCATCGATCATTAGCGCTGCCCTTTTGTTAGCGCGGCGGCGGCCGATGCGGCTGCGGCGTCCCTTTGGTGCGCTGCTGCAAATCGTGGTCGCCATCAATCGCTCTGGGGTCAGTTTCGCCATTTCGCATTGCAATGTCCGGGATAGGTCGGCTTAGCCGCCGGCAACGGACGTAACATCGCGATCAGCGAGCGGTCCCGACGTGGCAATCGCGTCGTCTTGGCGCCGCCGCCAGAGCAGGCGCCTCTACCGGGCGCAGCCGCTTCATGTCTGCGCGCCCATGTCCAGTGCCGAGGGTGCGCTCGATCGGGTAGGCTTAGTGTCCAAATAAGCTGGCCGCGGGCCACACATGGGATGCGCCCGGCCTTGGGAGGAAAGCATGCGTAATATTCTGGCAGCAACGTTGGTCGCCGTTACGACCCTCACGACGAGCGCGCAGGCTCAATTCATCCTGAGCGGCAACGACGAGAAAGTCAGTTTCAACGATGAGGGAAAACTGGTCATTAACCCACCCGGTAAGGATACGGTATCGATAATCGACATTAGCATGCGCACCAGCCCGCAGATCGTTGCAAACCTTCGGCTCACCAACAGCATCTTCGGTCCACCGACCAATCTGGTCATCACGCCCAACCAAACTCTCGCCCTCGTCGCCAATTCGCTCAACGCCGTCCAGGAAGACGGCAAATGGAAATTCGTGCCGGATGACGAAGTCTACGTCATCGATTTGACGGCAAAGCCGATTGCGCTCATCGACACGCTACATGTCGGCAAGCAGCCTTCCGGCATGGCGATCAACAAAGCCGGAACGCTGGCGCTGGTTACCAACCGTGCCGACAACACGGTCAGCATTCTGACCATAGCTGGCAAAGAGGTAAAGGTGGCCGGCACGGTGGCCCTGGCGGCGGCCGGCACGCCGAACCAACAACCCTCGGCAGTGGCAATCGCGCCGGATGGTAAGCACGCGCTCGTCGCCAAGCCGACGGCGAATAAGGTGGCGCTCCTCGACATCGACGGCGCAAACGTCACTTATACCGGCTACGACATGACCACAGGCATATTCCCCTACAATGTCGTGATTACGCCCGATGGCCAGCTCGCTCTCGTCAACAACAACGGCGCCGGCGGCTCGTCGGACGGTCAGGTCGACTCCGTAGCAGTCATCGACATGACACTCAGCCCGCCGCGTGTCGTCGATCAGGTCGCTGTCGGGGACGGTCCGGAGGGCATGGCGATGAGCCCAACCGGCGAATACGCGGTTTCGATCTTGCTGAACGGTGTCGGCAACACGCCAAAGTCAGCCTTCTTTCACCACGACCATTCCATGGTGGCGCTGTTGAAGATCGAGGGCAAAAAGGTGCGCAAAATCTCAGAAACCGAGGTCGGTGGTCTGACAGAGGGCGCGGCATTCAGCCCGGACGGAGGATATCTCTACGCCGGCAATTTCAACGATGAAGACATCAGCATCCTGCGGCTTGAAAAGGACAAGCTGATGCCGGTCGGGACGCTCAAGCTGCCGGGCCATCCAGCCTCGTTGAGCGGCGCCGAGCCGTGACCTAGTCGGGCCGCGCGCCGCGCTGCAATTGGCGAGAGATGAAGGTCGTTGCGCCCGCCGGTGCAGCCGCTTCAACTGCCGGCGAACAACCCCGCTGCCATCCGCGTCAACGCCACGGACCTGGAACACTGACTCCGCGATGTCGAGACCAATCGTCTTGATCGTTTGCATGTCTGGCTCCTCCGAATCGTGGGAGCCTCAACAGCTCCCACTTCCGTGGCACTCACGTGCCGGTGGAGGAGCGAGCCACAGCATCAACAATGGAAGTCGCCGGACATTGCTTACCTAATCGCGCCCGAGCCGGTAGCGACGCGCCGGCCTGCGACTCCAATCCCACGGTGCAGTTGCTATGCGCGGCAACGCCCGTTGCAGCCGCCAAAATTAGAGCAATGCTCTTCTCACATGGCACCTCTCGTTGACCGGGCATCGGCCGCCTTCGTTACCGCGTGCTCCCGACGACAGCGTCTCCTCCCCAGCGAGATCTCGTCCGTTTCGTCGGCCTCGCAAATCGGAATTCAATGAGTACTACGCGCCTCCTGAGGTTCACTCAGCGGTCCAGCCGCCATCGAGAACGAGCGCTGCGCCGGTCATCAGCGAGGAGGCGTCGGAGGCGAGAAAGATGATTGCTCCGGTGACTTCGTCCAGCCGGCCCAGGCGACCGAGCTTGATCTTCGCCAGCACTTCGTCCCGGAATGTTTTGTTCTCAAAATACGGTCGAGTCATCGGCGTTTCGATAAAAGTCGGGCCAAGGCTGTTGACGCGAATGTTATGCGGTGCAAGTTCGATAGCCATCGCCTTGGTAAACCCCTCCATGGCGTGCTTCGATGCACAGTAGACGGAGCGGCTGGCGGCGCGGACGTGCCCCATCTGCGATGAGATATTGATGATCGAGCCGGGAAGCCGGGACTTGATCAACCGAAGCGCCACCGCCTGCGCGATGAAAAACGCAGCACGCACGTTGAGTGCAAAGATCGCATCGAAATCCTCAACCTCGACGTCGGGGAGACGAGCTGGCCGGTTCGTGCCCGCGTTGTTGACGAGGATTTGAAACGGCGCTGCCGCGACGGCTACGGCGCGACGTGCCGCTTCGACGTCGGTCACGTCGAGCACCAGCGCCTCGGCCTCGCCGCCGCGCGCGCGAATGGCGCTCGCCGCCTCCTCGATCTCCCGTCCGGTGCGCGCCGCGAGCGTCACCTGCGCACCGGCCTCGGCCAGCGCCGCGGCCGCTGCAAGCCCGATGCCGCGCCCGCCGCCGGTGACAAGCGCGCGCCTGCCATCGAGGCGGAAGGAGGGAGTTTTCGCAAGATCGAGCGGAGTCACAGTTTGCCAGGCCGCCAGACTTCATCCTCCCCCGCAGGGCGGGAGGAGACCGTCAACAAAGAAAGAATCACTCCGCCGCCCGCGCGTAGGGAACGTTGCGGCCGCCGTAGCGGCGCACGCGGACGTTCGCCTGCTCAGCATGGGCGACAAAGCCTTCGAGCATGCACAGCCGCGAGCAATACTCGCCGATCATGGCGCTCGCCGCGTCGCTGTTCACCTTCTGATAGGTGCAGGTCTTGAGGAATTTTCCCACCCACAGCCCGCCAGTATAGCGCGCCGCCTTCCTGGTTGGCAGCGTGTGGTTGGTGCCGATCACCTTGTCGCCGTAGGCGACGTTGGTGCGCGGGCCGAGAAACAGCGAGCCGTAGTTGCGCATGCTTTCGAGGAAATAGTCGGGATTGCGCGTCATCACCTGGACATGCTCGGAGGCGACGCGGTCGGCTTCGCGCACCATCTCCGCCTCGTCGGCGCAGACGATGACCTCGCCGAAATCCGCCCAGGCTTTGCCGGCGATGTCGGCGGTCGGTAGGACTGCGAGCAGCCGTTCGACCTCCTTCATGGTGTCGCGCGCGAGCTTTTCGGAATTGGTGATCAGGATCGCCGGCGAGGTTGGCCCGTGCTCGGCTTGGCCGAGCAAATCGGTTGCACACATTTCGCCGTCGGTGCTGTCGTCGGCGATGATCAGCGTCTCGGTCGGGCCGGCGAGCAGGTCGATGCCGACGCGGCCGAACAATTGGCGTTTCGCCTCGGCGACATAGGCGTTGCCCGGGCCGACGATCATGTCGACGGCGGCAATGCTCTCGGTGCCGAGCGCCATGGCAGCCACCGCCTGCACGCCGCCCAGCACGAAGATCTCGTCGGCGCCACCGAAATGCATCGCCGCCACGATCGCCGGATGCGGGCCGCCTCTGAACGGCGGCGCGCAAGCGATGATGTGCCTGACGCCGGCGACCCGCGCGGTAACGATCGACATGTGTGCGGAGGCGACCATCGGATAGCGGCCGCCAGGTACGTAGCAACCGATCGAGTTCACCGGGATGTGGCGGTGTCCGAGCACGATGCCAGGCAACGTCTCCACCTCGAGGTCGCGCAGCGTCTCCTTCTGCTTTTGCGCGAAATTGCGCACTTGCGCCTGCGCGAACCTGATGTCGTCGAGATCCCGCTTGCGCACCTGCGCGATCGCGCGCTCGATCTCTGCCGATGCAAGCTTGAACGAGGCCGGCGACCAATCGTCAAATTTCTGCGACAGCTCACGCACCGCGGCGTCCTTACGCGCCTCGATGTCGGCGAGGATTTGTTCGACCGTCTCGCGCACCTTGGCGTCGGCCACCTTGATGGCGCTTGGGTCCATTCCGCGCTTGAGGTGGCGGGGCATCACGTTCCTCTCTCGTTGCCGGACTTGAGCCGGTAAACCACTTCTTCAACTCTCAGCTTAGTTTAAATACTGGACCTCGGAGGACAAGCGGCAAAGGAATCGTTTTTGTCGACTGGATCGGTGGGGAGTGGCAGTCGGACGTGGCAGGTTAGCCGCAGTCTTGGCAAAAGGGCGGGGTCGAAACGTCAACGGCCGATTGCGGCGCTGGTTGCCCGGTCAGACCGACATCGACAAGGTCCGACGAGGAACTCCGGAGGAAGCAAGCTAATGGCCTCACCTCGGCGGATGTCTCTTCACCGCGTTCTCGTTAATGTCGGCACCCCAGCCGGGCTTGGTTGGAATGATCAGGTGACCGTTCTCCATGCGCGGCAACTCGGTGACGAGGTCGTCCTTCCAGGGCACGTCATCGATGTCGACCTCCATGATGCGGAAGTTCGGTATCGCTGCGCAGAAGTGGGCGCTCATCAGCGTGGACAGGTGACCATAGAAGTTGTGCGGCGCACAGTTGACCTCGTAGGCCTCGGCCATGGCCGCGATTTTCATCGCCTCGAGGATGCCGTTCCAAGGTAGGTCGATAATGCTGACGTCCATGGCGTAATTCTCGAAGAAATCTTTGAACTGGCGACGGCCGAAAAGGCTTTCGCAGCTCGCAAGGGGCGTTCCGATCGAGCGACGGATGAGGGCAAGCGCGCGCGGATCGAAGCTGTCAATCTCGACCCACATCAGCCGGTGCCGCTCGAGCGCACGGACGAGGCGGATGTAGCCTTCCGTCTTGAAGTTGAAATTGAGATCGAGGAGGAACTCGACGTCCTTGCCGGTGCCATCACGAAAGGCCCCGAGTTGTTTGTCGAGCGCCTCCTCGACGCGGAGCGACGGATTGAGCTCGGGTCCGCCGGGCGAGCGACCGAAGCCGGGCATGTAGAGTTCTGGGCTCCCAGCGTCGAGCAAAAGGATGTTGGTCTTGAGCGCGGTGAAGCCGCGCTCACGCACGTGCTCACCCAGCTTGCGGATGTCGTCCAGAGTGTGGATCGGCGCGAGGCCCATCTTCGCGGCATGGTGCAGCCTGTAGGTGCCACAGTGCGACCAATACAGGCGGAGCCGATCGCGGACGGGCCCGCCGAGCATTTCACATACCGGCACGCCGAGGGCTTTTGCCTTCACGTCGACGAGCGCGTTCTCGATCGCCGCGATTGCCTGCTGGATAAGGCCGCCCGGCGCCTGACGCGTGCGCGCATAGAGGTTCGCGGTGATGAGCTCGACGGGTCGAGGGTCCTGGCCAATCAACTCCTCGGCGAGCTTCATGATGACGACGGTCAACCCTTTGGAGCCGTAGCTCTCGTTGTACTCTGACCAGCCGATGAGTCCCGCGTCCGTCTCGATTTTCAGGAACGAGAAGACGCGCCAGCCGGCGTCCGCATGTAGGTCAACGATACGAGAGATCTTCATGGGGCTTCCTCCAGGACCACGTCGGAATACGCACGCACTCATTAGCCGCTAATGCCGACTACCCGGCATTGGCTCAGCCGGGGTGGCCAGGGAATTCCCCAAATCGTCGAGAATCGTCCGTTCCCGTACTTGAGACGGATGTCACTTAACACCAAGTCCATTCTCGTTGGAGATATGACCATGACGAATCACAGGGTTGAGAACGGCCGGCGCGATTTTCTCATTACCATCGCGGGCGGCATCGCGGGATTGGCGGCCGGGTCTTTGCCGAGGCGAGTTTTAGCGCAGCCGGCCAGAACCCCCCCCTCTCAGCATCAGCACCATCGGCGCCGGGCGAGAGGGGGGCGCACTAGGTGCGCTCTTCGTTAAGGCGGGGCATCCCGTGATGTTTTCGTCTCGCCATCCCGATACATTGAAGGGGCTCGTAGATGAGCTCGGCCCATTGGTGCGCGCCGGAACGGTTGCGGAGGCCGTCGAATTTGGCGATGTCGTGATGGTTATCGTTCCGTATACCGCGTTGGAGCAGATCGGCAAAGACTACGGCAACGCGCTTGCGAAGAAAGTGCTCGTCATCGACGTGAGCAACCCGATTGCACGACGTGACGGCGCCGCAATCGTCGAATGGGTCGATGAACAGGGAGGTGCGGGCTTAGCGACGGCGAAATTGCTGCCTGGCGCGCATATCGTGCGTGCTTTCAACGCGATCAATTATGCCAAGCTGTCGGAGGACGCGCACCGGCAGGGGGAACTTGTCGGCGTTCCGATCGCCGGCGACGACACGCACGCTATTGATATCGCGTCGAACCTCATCCGAGAGATTGGTTTCGACCCTGTTGTCATCGGCGGACTGGCGATGGGCAAATATCTGGTTCCCGGAACGCCGCTCGGCGGCGAGCACACGGCGGCGGAAATCCGGCAGATCGTAACGAACCTCCATTGAAATCGGCAGATGACGGAGAGCGGAGCACATCGCTGGCCGAACCGTGCGCGTCGTGCCGAGCTCGGGGGATCAGCAAGGGAGTGTAAGGGGCGGGTATGCTGACGGTCGGCAACGGCGCGTACGTGTACGAGCCGGTCGAGAACTGGGCGAAGCTGCCACCCGGCCGGTCATTCGAGGAGATCGGCGGCATCGATGTGGACAAGTACGATAACGTCTACGTCTTCAATCGAGGCGCCCATGCGATGGTCGTATTCGATCGCGACGGTAACTTCCTGGGCTCGTTCGGGGAAGGGCTATTCCCGCGCGCGCGCGGCGTGTTCATGGCGCCAAACGACGCTATCTGGCTCACCGATGACGGCGACCATTCAGTCCGCCAGTGCACGCTCGCCTGAAAGGTACTGCTGACACTTGGCATCTCCGGAAGCCGGCGCCGTCACCGCTGTACGCACACCTGTCGCCGCAGGGCGACATCTACGTGTCCGACGGCTGTGATGGCCAAAACAAATGTCAGACCTTCAAGAGGTCACTGCCGACCTTTCGCGCTATTGATGAGGTCTACAACACCCGCAGACTACATCCGCGCTCGGCTACCTAAACGCGCGACGGTCGGCAGACTGTCAAACCGCCGCATGAAGCTTTCCACCCCACGGGCGCACTCCAGCTCGGACGCAAAATTGGACTACGGGAAGAGATCGAGCTTGCGCTCGCGGGTGATCTCGCGGGCGTTCGCCACCCGCTGCTCGTAGGACAGGCCCCGCACGATGACCGCCGGCCTGCCTTCGCCGGCTTGACCCATCATGAGGGAGGCTGCCGAGGCGATTTCGTCCGCTTGTCCGACCTCTGTGCTGCGCAGCTCGCGGCCGAATAGATCGGTTCGACCGCGCAAATTGACCACACCCGCCAGTCCCGAGAGCCCGATGGCAGCGCCGATCGTTCCTCTGCGCCAGGCGCGGCCGAGGCTGTCATTGACAATAACCGCGACTTTCGTCTTATGCCGTTCGTTGATTTCGCGCCGGAGCCGGTCGGCGCTGGCGTCCGGATCAATCGGCCAGAGCAGAGCTACCTCTGCATCGTTCCCATCTCCGATATTCGATTGATCAATCCCGGCGTTAGCGAGGACGATGCCGAGCCGGTGGCGGGCGATGATCACACGGGGAACGCAGCGGACAATCTCCTCGGATTCCCGCAGGATGAGCTCGACAACGCGCGGGTCCTTGTCGGCAATCTGCGCCAGCCGTAGAGCCTCCGATGAGCAAATCACGTCGGTCAAGCGGACGATCCGCCCCTCCGATTTCGAGACCACCTTCTGGGCGACGACCAGCACATCGCCGTCCAGAAGCCCGGCGCCCTCGCGATCGCACGCCGCGAGTATCAATCCCGCGAGATCATCCCCCGGCATGATCCGTGGCATGGTCTCCAATGCCAGCAGTTCTAAACGTTTGCTCACCGTTGCCGGCTCACTGGTTCAACGCGCCGAAACGCCTGTACGCCGGTCGCGATGAGGCGTCTGAACCACGTCGGAGAGCGGCGCAGCCCGATAGCTTGCGCGAATACGAGCCGAATCGACCTCGCCGTACAGCGTGGTGCGTTGCATGGGCTGCCGGCCGGCCTCCCGAATGAGCGTATCCATCAGCACTGGCGGCAATTCCTGGCCATGCAGAGTCCCAGCGGCGCGCGAGATGCTCTCATTCATCAAGGTGCCGCCGAGATCGTTTGCGCCCGCTTTGAGCGCCGACTTAACGCCGTCAGGACCGAGCTTCACCCACGAGGTCTGGATGTTCACAATGAGCGGATAAAGCACGAGACGCGAGACCGCGTGCATCAGCAGGGTCTCCCGCCAGGTCGGGCCGCGCCGCGCCTGCCCTTTCAGATAGAGTGGCGCCTCGAAGTGAACGAATGGGAGCGGCACGAATTCCGTGAAGCCTCCAGTCGACGCCTGCAGATCGCGGATCGCCAGGAGATGGGTCGCCCAGGAGCGTGCCGTCTCCATATGCCCGAACATTATCGTGGCAGTCGTACGCAGGGAGACGCGATGGGCGCTCCCCACGACGCCTAACCATTCCTCCGTGTTGATCTTGTCCGGACAGAGGACTCGCCGCACCTGGTCGTCGAGAATTTCCGCAGCCGTTCCAGGAAGAGAACCGAGGCCCTCGTCTTTGAGGCGCGCAAGAAACGAGGCGACATCGATACCGAGTGAGCGGGCGCCTTGCGAAATTTCGAGCGGCGAAAACGCGTGGACATGGATCTGTGGAGCGGCCTGCTTTACCGCGCGCAAAAGGCCGACATAAGTCTCACCCGTATAGTCGGGATTGATGCCGCCCTGCATGCAGACTTCCGTCGCGCCGCGCGCCCAGGCTTCGCTCGCCCGGCGCGCGACTTCGTCAAGCGACAAATCGTAAGGTTGACCACGCAGATACTCGTGTGTCTTGCCTTTCGAGAAGGCACAGAAGCGGCATTTGAAATAGCAGATGTTCGTGTAGTTGATGTTGCGGTTGACGACATAGCGTACGGTATCACCGACGACTTTTTGGCGCAGTTCGTCGGCGGCCTGGATCACGTCCTCGCTTTCGGGGCCTCTCGCCTGGAAGAGACGGACGATGTCGGGAGCTTCAAGGCGACTTCCGGCGGAGGCGGAATCGAGCAGCCGGTCCAGGGACCGTGGCCGGGGCAAAATGAAGGCGGCAGGCGCGACGGGGATCGGTACGTCGGAGCGGCCCGGCGCCCATGCACCCTCGCGCGCGTATCCCTCCATGTCCATCGCGGCGAGAACATGCCGGATCATCGGGGGTGCTTGCCACCGCGCGGATTCGGTCGCGTAGGAAGGATAGACCGCGAGGCGTTCGACCAGCTGGCAGCCGCGGCTGGCTGTGGCTCGCTCCAGGCGCGCGATGGCCGGCCAGGGTGCTTCGGGATTGATGAAGTCAGGTGTCACCGGCGAGACGCCGCCCCAATCGTTGATTCCCGCGGAGAGAAGTCTCGGAAAGTCTTCGAAGCTGAGATTGGGTGGCGTCTGGATGTTCATCCGCGGCCCGAGTATCAGTCTTGCGACCGCCGCCGTCCAAAGGAGGTCGTCCATTGTGGGTTCGGCAGCGTGCGCCATGCGCGTATCGGCCTTAGCGCGGAAGTTCTGGATGATGACTTCTTGGATGTGGCCGTGGCGCCGGTGAAGCTCGGCAACGGCGAGCAGCGAGGCGATCCGTTCGGTCCGTGTCTCACCGATGCCGATGAGAATGCCGGTGGTGAATGGGATTGCAAGTTCGCCCGCCGCCTCGATCATGGCGAGCCGAACGGCCGGGTGCTTGTCGGGCGAGCCGTAATGCGGGCCGCCCCTCTCGCAGAGCCGCCTGGATACCGATTCCAGCATCAGGCCCTGCGAGACGCTGACCTCGCGCATCGCCGACATTTCCCCCGGGGTCATGATGCCTGCGTTGATATGCGGTAGAAGGCCGGTGCGCTTGACGACCTCGGAAGCGGCCGCGTGGAGATACCCGAAGGTGTCGCGAAAGCCCGCGGCTCTCAGCCAATTGGCCGCGGCCTGGTAACGAAGCTCCGGTTTGTCGCCGAGTGTGAAGAGAAGCTCCTTGCAGCCCGCTTTCGCACCACTCTTGGCTACGGCGAGCACGTCCTCCATTGACATGTACGGTGCCCGAACCGACCGCGGCCGTTTTGCGAAGGTGCAATAGGCGCAGCTGTCACGACAAAGATGCGTAAGAGGCACAAATACTTTTCGGGAGTACGATACGATTCGTCCGTGACCGCGCCGCCGGATATCCTCCGCCTCGGCGAGAAGATCCGGCAACGGTCTCCTTGAGAGCACGGAGCATCGTCGGTTCCCTTCAGCAAGAAATTGGCTAACATCAAACGCCACGAGTTTCCGCCATATCGTCGTGATGCTGCCCGGTCGTACGCGGCATCGTGTTTGTCAATTGTCGCCAGAACGCGTAGTCGATGGGAAGGTCGAGATCGAGGGCGAAGCTCGGCTCGCGCCGCACAAAAACTTTCAGGCCTGCCGTCTCCGCCGCCGCGCGATGCCGCTCGAAGCTGCCTTCGCCGAATGCGTAAGACGTCAGCCGGATGGGAGACTGATAGATCAGATTGGTCCCAACCCCGCGCCGGTCTGGCACCAGCAGGCAGATCGGAGGCGGAAGGGCCTGAGCGAGGAGATCGCGAAGCCCGCTCGCGGTGATGAGCGGCAGATCGACAGGAAGTACGAAGACCCCGTGAGCGCCACGACCGCGGGCGGCGGCGGTCGCTGCCGCCGCCGCTTCATTGAGGCCGCCCCCGTACGGATCGGCGACGGGGATCATGCCGCGTCGTCGCGCGCGATCCAGCACCTCGGCCGAACCGCTCGCCACGAAAGTCAAGGCGCCCCCCGGATAAGCCTCAACGCAATCGAGCGTTTGCTCGAACAGTCGATCATTGAGGCGCGCCCGTTCAGTTGCGCCGAGCACAGGACTT
>Ga0187769_10001479_pt1 | contig 13465 bp, 3 predicted proteins | sample 0116_SJ02_MP02_1_FD_133140 | JGI IMG/M metagenome (GOLD analysis project Ga0187769, IMG submission 133140) | Tropical peat soil microbial communities from peatlands in Department of Meta, Colombia - 0116_SJ02_MP02_10_MG | ecosystem: Environmental > Terrestrial > Soil > Wetlands > Peat | place... | reverse complement strand
TCCGTCGCATTCACAACGGCCAGAGTCAGAAATTCAGCATCGGGCAACTCAGCATCGGGCGAGAGCGCAGCCACCATATCCAACGGATAAGTCGGGCTGCCGGCGCTTGTCGCAGGCTGGTCGCCGCCCGGCGGATACTTCGGCGCAGGTTGCGGCGAATTGCCCGAGAGCGCAACCGGAATCGCGCCCACAAAGTGGTTGCTGTACATCTTGAACACCAATCCCAGCGTGTTCATGGTTGCCGCGGTGCGATTGAAATCGATCGTCGATACTCCCATGGTGTGCGCAGTCATAGTGAGAGCGTCCGTGTGGCGCAACATCTCGTCGAAGATCATGGCGTAGGCAAGAGCCTGCTTGAGAGTCACGCCGCGCATGAAATCCGCGCCGAAATAAGCATACTCGTCGATGGAGAGAAAAATCTTCTTGTTCGCCATCGCCGGGAACCTCTGCTGATAGCCCTGCCATTCTTCGGCCTTCAAGCGCATGATGTTGGCCGGATAGCGCGCATATTCGAGCGGCGATTGATCCACCTTTACAAAGGCCTGGTCCGAGTTCGCGTCTGGCGCGAGACCCTTCAGCTTCTCCAGATCGAAGTGGCGGCCTCCCTGCGCGTACCAGTGCTCGGCGATGCCGTCGAAGTTTCCCCAGCAGTTTTTGAGAAAGCCTCCCGTCCAGTCGAAGTCCGATCCGTAAGCGTCGTGGAGATTGCCAACGTACTTGGCGCGCAGCTCGCCCGGCACGTTTCCGTCCTCCAGCATTTCCCCCGAAGCGATCAGCGTGATCGAGGGGTCCACCGCGCGCATCGCTTTGGCAAACTCGCTGTGCTTGAGGACGAAGTATTTCAGATCGGTGCGGCCCAGCTGCCAGGAGCCCCAAGGCTCGTTGCCGATATTCCAGAACTTGACGCGATACGGCTCCGGATGGCCGTTCTTGGCCCGCTGCGCGCCCATGTAGGTGTTCGCCGCGCCGTTCATGTACTCGACCTCTTCCGCGGCCGAGTGCGAGTCGCCGAAGCCGGCGTTGACGCTGATGTACGGTTCAACGCCGATCAGCTTGCAGAGAGTCATGAACTCGTCGAGCCCCAGATCGTTGGTCTGCATGGCATTCCAGGCATTGTCCCAATCCGGCGGGCGCTTGTCGCGGTCGCCAACCGTGTGGTACCAGATCAAACCGGAAGTGTAGTTGCCGCCATAGCGCCAGAAGCCCGATTTGATCTGGCGGATCAACGCAGTCGTGTCCGGCCTGAATCCATCGATGTTGTCCGCAGGCATCAGCGAGAGCGTTCCAACATGGTAGTTCCCTGCCCCGATGCCGGTGATCTCGATAGCGCCATCTGCCGTGTCGGCATTCGAGGTGAAGTTCAGCGGGAACTTCTTGTACTCACCAGGGAGCGCGGGAATAGAGATGGTTTGCCGATCATTCTCCCCCGTGCCCCAGATGAGGGAAACCTTCACCTTGGCGCCTGAGGTTCCGCGAAGATGGATCCGGCCTGTGTACTGCTTGCCTTTGACCAGGGCCAGGCCGGATTGCCGGATGCCGTGCGGAGCGCTGGAGTCGAGCTCGATGCGCGGGCTCTGGTCGCCGACGAAGGGCCGGTCCTTGTCCATCACCACTGCTTCGTTCGGGCCGACCGGGTACCACTTGCGAAGCCGCATGCCAAACGGGCCGCCCTGCTGCTGGGCCGCGGCTTCGGGTGTCTCGGACTTGATCGGGAAATAGAACTTGCGGTCATCGAGCATCTCATCCCAAAGGCTGCTGTACATGGTGCTGCCAATATGCTCGATGAACATGCCGTACTCGTACTTCGAGACTGGGACTGCCGTCTGTTGCGTATCGATGGTGACTGCCAGCCGGTCAGGAACTCCGGCGCCACTGGAAGGGACCGCAGGCTGGGCGTCTTCTGCCACCGCGGCGCGAGCGCCCTCGGGAGTGCGCCTCCACGCAAAGTAGGCGTCGAGGGCCTCAAGCCCCGCCGGATTCGGAACCGGCCCGGTGTGCGGCGTCCCGGAGAAAACCATCAGCTCGGGGCTCTGCTCGGTGAATGCCGGCCAGTCGGGCAGGCCCTTGCCGTTCGGGTCACCATACTTTGCGAAGTTCGTCCAGTAGGTCGCCATGGTATCGGAGATCGTCATGTCGGCAGCGGTGGGCTGCTCGCCGTGGAGCTCGTTCAAATGCCCGAAGACGTAAGGCACGTCTCTGCCATGCGGCGCGCCATAGCCGGCGCGCGGAGAATCGGGCGGATAGTCCGGATGCCGATCGAAGTAAAAATAGAAAACCTTGGAGGCGCCGTACTCCGATTCGAGGCGCGCCCAGGTCCAGGTGTGCCAGCCGAACGCTGCATCGCGTGTGAGGTCGCGCGCGGTTTTTGGCACCGCTGTCTGGTCAGTTGGATACGCTTTCAATAGGCTGTCGGCAAAAGCGTCATAACGTTTCCGGGTCGCGTCGATGTATTCCTGGGGGGTATGCGGCGGCGAGAAGCTGGCGCCCTCATCCGAGTTGTATCCAACCAGGATGGGGGTGTCGTTAAACTGCTTGGCTTCGTAGAGCTTGTATTGGTCGCCGGGAATGACCCAGCCGTCGACGATGGGCCATGCCATGCCGCGTTGGGTGCGCGCTGCTGCGACTACCTTTTCGGCCGGCAGCTTGCGCAGCTCCGCGATCGAACCGGCTCCTGCGCTCCTAGCGACCGCCTCACCGCTGCGCTCAGCCACGGCAAGTGGCTTCATGTTTTCGCCGGGCATTCCGGCGGGGCGCGGAGGCCCGAACGACCCGCCGCTTTCCGAGATCGCCCCCTGAAACAGGCCCTTGGCCAGCGGCGAAACGCACAGCATGCTCACCGCAATGCCGCCGGCGGATTCGCCGAAGATGGTGACCTTGCCGGGATCGCCCCCGAACGCAGCAATGTTGTCCTGGATCCATTTGAGCGCCGCGATCATGTCGAGCAGGCCGTAGTTGCCCGAGACATGCCGAGGCGACTCCGCACTCAGCTCCGGATGCGCGAAAAAGCCGATGGGGCCCACCCGGTAGGCAATGCTGACCAGCACCACCCCCTTCTGCGCCAGCTTCTCTCCGCTGTAGGTCGAAATCGATGTGGCGCCGGCGTTGAATCCTCCGCCGTAGATCCACACCAGGACCGGGATGCGGTCGGAAGCCTCTCTTGCCGGCGTCCACACGTTGAGGTAGAGACAGTCTTCGCTTTGCGGAGGCTGCTGGCCGTCCGGCGGACCGCCCATCGCCTGCACGCATTGCGCCGCGAACTTCTCGGCGGGACGTACACCATCCCACTTGGCAGCGGGCTGCGGCGGCCGCCAGCGCAAGTCGCCTACGGGCGGCGCCGCAAACGGAATGCCGCGATAGACGGCCAGTCCATCTTCGACGGCGCCCTGCAAAACGCCCTGCTCTACTTTCGCAGTTGGATTTGCAGCCGAGCTCCCGAGCGGCGCGACTGCGATGGCGATGGCAAGCAATGCCCTTCTCATCCTCGATTCCCTTTCTTCGCCGAGCCCAGCCCGAACACGGCGATGTGCGATTCTGCGACGCGAGAACGCAGAACGGCCTCTTCCTTCCGGCGGCGCTGCCCGGAGAAGGAAGAGGTTCGCTATGCAACCGCTCGAAGCAGACTCCGGAACTACTCGGGCAGAGTGATCTGCCCATTGACCTGGAAAGTGCCGCTAACCGATGGAGCACCGGTTCCCGGCTGACCGCCGCCAATCGAGACCGTGTACTTGCCCGGCGCCACAATAATATCTCCATCATTGGTGACCATGCTCAGGTCTCTTGAGTTCAGTTGAAAGTCCACCTTTTGGCTGGCGCTTGGATCGAGGTGTATCCGCTGGAATCCACGGAGCGCTCGGAGCGGTGCGCCCGGAACATCGGGAAACTTGAGATAGAGCTGCACCACTTCGTCTCCGGCGGCCTTTCCGCTATTGGCCACAGTCACAGAAGCATTCAGCGGGTCGCCGGCGCTGATCGCGGCATCGGGCAGTGCGAGATTGCTGTAGCCGAACGTGGTGTAGCTCAGGCCGTAACCGAACGGGTAAAGCGGCGTGCCTCTGAAATACCGGTAGGTCCGCCCCTCCATCGCGTAATTCTCGAAATTCGGCAGTTGGTCGATGCCTTTGTAGAAGGTGACCGGAAGCCGTCCCGCAGGATTGTTCTTGCCGCTCAATGTTTCGGCGATGGCCGCGCCGCCCTCCTCGCCGGAGTACCACGCGTCGAGAACCGCGTTCGCGTGATCGTTGATCCAATTGACAGCCAGAGGGCTTCCGTTCATGAGCACAACCACCGTTGGCTTGCCGGTTGCGGCAACCGCCTCGACCAGGTCTTCTTCCGGTTGGGGCAGATCGATGCTGGTGCGGTCTCCGCCGAAGAATCCCGGCTCGTTCACCGGCATCTCTTCGCCTTCGAGCTCGCTGGTGATGCCCACGACGGCAATCACGACATCGGCGCTCCTGGCCATGGCAATGGCCTCAGGCGACGGGACATCGGTCACCTTGGCCCAGATCAGTTGTGCCTTTGGCTCACCGTTCGGGTTGCTGTAGAACACATTCAGTTCGGTTTTCCGCCCTTTTTCCAGGTGCACGCGGCCGACTCGCGCTTCGACTCCCTGGGTTCGGAACATCATGGCCACCTGCTTGCCGTCCACCATGATTCGTGCAAAGCCGCTGCCGCGAACGCCCACGAGGTAGTCGCCGGAATCGGGAGCAGCGAGGAATCCCGTCCAGCGCACGATGATCGACTTTTTCCCGGCAACCTCCGGCGGTAAGTTGGTGCCATCAAGGTCGATGTTGGGTTCAACCCGCGTGGCAAGCGCCGGCAGGTTCGCAGCTTGACTCATGCGAAAACCCTGGAATTCGCTGTATTCCGCTTGAACGCCCGGCTTTCCGTCGGGAGTCGTGAGAACGTTGTCAGGCACCGGATTGCCATCGTTGCGCAGGAACTGGGTTCCAGGCACGTAGGCGATCTTGGCGTTCGGGAGCTCGGCGCGCAGGCCATCGAGCAGGGAAACGCTGTGCGTCGGCGTTCCGGTGTAGTTGCCGAACAAAACTCTCGTTTGGTCGGCGAGCGGGCCAACAACAGCGATCTTGGCGATGCTCGATTTGAGCGGGAGCGTTCCGTCGTTCTTGAGCAGAACCATGGACTCATCCGCAAGCTTTCGCGACAATGCGCGATGTTCCGGGCTGTCGAGCTCTTTCTCATCGATTTTCAAATAAGGGTCCAAGTCCGGAGGATCGAACATGCCGAGCTTCATGCGCGCAGTGAACAGGCGCACCAACGCCGTGTCGACCGCACTTTCCGGGAGATAGCCCTGTTGCACGGCTTCGACATAGGCTTTGTAGTCGGAGGGTCCGCACTCATTGTCCATGCCACGCAAGACAGAAATGGCCACGGACTGGGGTAGAGTAGGGCGGTAATGATGGCCATTGAAGATATTGCGAACCGCGTCGCAATCGGAAACGACGTACCCCTGGAAGCCCCATTTTCCGCGCAGTTGATCTTGAAGCAGGTACTGATTGGCGCATGCCGGCTGGCCGTTGACAGCGTTATAGGAGCACATGACCGACCCGGCCTTGCCTTCGGTGACAGCGGCACGGAACGCCGGCTCGTAGGTGTCGAGCTCGTCGTGTTTGCTCACGTCCACGTCGGCGAAGTGGCGGGTAGGCTCCGGGCCGCTGTGCACGGCATAGTGCTTGGGGGTTGCGATGACGCGGTAGTAGTGTGGGTCGTCGCCCTGCATGCCGGTGACAAAAGCGACACCCATGCGGCCGCTAAGAAACGGGTCCTCGCCGTAGGTTTCTTGTCCGCGGCCCCAGCGCGGGTCGCGGAAGATGTTGAGATTCGGGGCCCAGAAGTCGAGACCTCCCATGATGCCCACGTGGTTGGCGCGCACATCCTGCACGTGCTTGATGCGTCCCTCAATCCCAATGTCGGCCGCCATGGCATGAATTGCCGGTGCGTCGAAGGTCGCGGCGAGGCCGATCGGCTCAGGAAACTCCGTGACGCCTTGGTCAACCACTCCATGCAGCGCCTCGCTCCACCAGTTGTAGGCCGCGACGTTGAGCCGGGGAATCGCGTGGGCATCGTTCACCAGTTGCGACGCTTTCTCTTCCAGGGTCATGCGGTGCACCAGGTCCGCCGCGCGCTCTTCGGGTGAAAGCTTGGGATTCATGTAAGGCAGCGCTGAGTTGTCTTGTGCGAAGGTGCCGGTGCTCACAGAAATGACGACAAGAGCGAGCGCCGTGACGATTGCTCTTCCGGAACGATTCATATCTTCTCCAGTTGGCGGTCAAGAAAAAGTGGGCGAAGCCGGCCTCGACAGCAGGGCGCTTCTGGGCGTGCCTGAAAATTGCATCCCGAGTTCCTGGGAGCGTTGAGAGCGTCTCTTTGCAAACAAAAACCGGGTTGATAGAAAACGTTTCCTTGCGATTCGAATAACGCCTCAATTATATATATTGCGGCCTGCATGCGACCGGCATTACGGCAAAACCAGAGTTACTGAGGCCTGTCTGGCGTAGTGAAAGGTTGCCGCTCCCTGTTGGTCGCGGCAACTCGGCTCAAGTGGCTCCGGGATACGGCAACTCTGGTTTTGGCATAGCCAGAACCGAATTCTATATTGGGGCAGCGCGGCTATAGCGTTTTAGGAAATGGTGTATCCCGAAGCCACGAACCCAAAGTCAACGCGACCCGCAGGGAGCGTTGACCTGGCACATCGCAAAAAGTATCCAGTATTTCCTAAAACGCCGTAAGATCCCGCCTTTGAAATCCTAGCGGAGACAGGACAAAGAAATCCCCGGAGCCCGGGGCGAGCCGGTGAACTGGCTCGCCCCGCACGCCGGGGACTTAGGTGTTAATACCAGCTCCAGCGACTAGTAGTAGAGTCTCACGCCGAACTGGAACTCACGCGAGAGTTGGTCGCCGCCTAACCAAGCGGCAGTCGGGTTGTTTGCACCGCCCACGGAGCCGGAGATCACTCCCGTTCCAGGGTTGGTGAACTGGGTATGGTTCCAAGTGTTGAAGGACTCGGCCTTGAACTGGAAGCCGGCCCTCTCGGTGAATTTGAAGTCCTTGTACAGCGAGAGGTTCCAATTCTCCCGCCCAGGGCCGACGATCGGACTCTTCCCTGAGGCGCCGAAGACTCCCAGACCGTTCGAATCAAACCCCGCCTGGGAAAATTCGTTCGTGCTGTACCAGGAAGTCTCGATCACTCCTCCGTTGTTGATCTGCGACTTCGGGTATTCGACGCGGCCGATCTGGTTGGCGCGGACAGTGGCGCTGGCCAAACCGGTCCAGTTCGATTGCGTGACGCTGCCGATCGGATTTCCCGACTCCATGTTCACGATGCCGGAGATAGTCCATCCTCCCAGCACGTCGTGGGAGAGCCCGGTGGCATGCTGTAGGATCGGCAGGTTGTAGTCGAAGTTGACGATTCCGACCTGGCGCCGGTCGAAGCCGGATGTGCCGTAGTCGTACTTCGGGTTGTACGAGTCGGACTCGTTGCCGCCTTGCCCGAAGACGATCTGGGCGTCCTGCTCATCCCAGACGTGTCCGTAGGTATAGGCAAGGCCAAGGGTCAGGTTGTGGAACGCGGTGGCCCGCACGGTTGCCTGCAACGAATCGTAGTGGCTGCCTGCCTCGTCCTCCACCAGGCCGATTGACGACCAGCCCAAATACGGCCGGTAGTTGTCGGCTTGAGTGAATGGCGCGCCGCCGCAGGTGGTTCCGCAAGTCTGAATCCGGCCCGAAATATTGGTCAGGCCCGTGTTGTTCTCGTCGTAGGTGTCGGACAGGTGAGCCGAGTTGTTGCCTACGAAGCCCAGGGTTGCCACCACGTTGTTCTTCATTTGCTCCTGGACTTGCAGGCTGTACTGGTACACCTGGCTGATCGCCAGATTGGGATCGAGCGCCCAGAAGCCCTGCGTGGTTTCCGGCGCGGCCCCGGCACTCAACCCATTTGAATAGGAGGTTGTGGGATTGGACAAGTAGATGTTGCTCACCGAGGTGGAAGCGATGAACGGCAGGTCGGTACCCATGTTGTACTCTTCGTTGCCCGCGTTCCGCTCGAAGAAGATGCCGCCGCCGCCGCGGAGAATGGTCTTTTGGTCGCCAAACACATCGTAGGCGAATCCGAGGCGCGGGCCGATGTTGATATCGTGGTTGACGGTCAGCCCCTTCGGAATTCCGTTCTGTCCGGCTAAGCCGATTCCGTTCATATAGAACAGGAAGTTGGCTAGGGCCGGGTTGCTGTGTGGAATCGTCGAACCGAGCTGGAATCCTGCAAGGTCCGCCTTGGCGGTGCAGCCGGCCTGTGTGGTGCTCGTACACAGCACTGTGGTGTTTGAGCCGGCGAAGGTTGGCTCGTTGCCCGTGTTAAACGTGTTCGGGTAGAAGTTCGACGCCCGGTCGTGCGCGTCGTAGGCATGTGGCACCGCTTCCCAGCGGATGCCCAGATTGAGGGTCAGTCTCCTGGTCACGCGCCAATCGTCCACGAAGTAGGCGTCGGGAGTATGGAAGTGGATCGAGACGGCATCCTGCAACGCCGGCTGGTTGAAGTTCCCAGTGAAGCCGAGCAGGAAGTCGCCAATGCCCAGTCCCGAAACGTTCACGGGCTTGCCGTAGGTTGAGTCTTTGGGGTTGGTGTCGATCGGGCAGCTCGCTCCCTCATCGAAGGTAGCGTCGCACGAGGTCGCGCCGCCATAGAAGCCGTAATTGCCGGCGGTGTCGACGAAGATCTCCTGCACCTTGGACGTCCACAGCCAGGCGAAGCCCAGCTTGAAGTTGTGCGTGCCCTTGATGTAGGAGAGATCGTCCTTGATCTGGTTGCTACGCCACCAGTTCTTCCATGGCCAGTTGCCCGTGCCCAGGTTGATGCTGACCGGGCCCTGGCCGCCGCCGATGAATACGGACGCCAGCTTGTTGTCCGTGTCGGCATTGGCAAACAGCGGGGGCGGCGCCCAGCCGCTGGGATTCGTCCACAGCCCGGAGTTGGCAATGGTGATGTTGTTGCCGGTTTCGTTATACGCGATCTCGTTCAGCAGATTGGGCTTGAGGTTCATCGTCAGATGCAGGACCCCCTGCCAGGAAGGAACCGTCTCGAGCGAAGTGATCGTCGGGAACGTATTGCCCGTCCAGGCTGGGTTCGGCTGCGCCTGGCTGTCCGAGTCCCAGATCGCGCTGGAAAAGATGCTGTATTTCTCGTTGAATTGATGGTCGACGCGGCCGATCTCCTCGCGCCAGTATTCGGTCTCGTTGGCCTGGTCGAAGTAGTGGATTCCGTCCGACTGGTTAGGCTGTAGGACAAGGCCGGACTTCAGGTAAGCCACGGCATTCGCGTCGAAGATCGACGAATACTTGGACAGGTCGTTGTTGGGGATCGGCTGTTGCTGAGTCAGGCCGACGTTGGCCAACTTCGCCTGTTCTGTCTTATCGCCGGTTTCCGGCGCCCACATCAACTGGCAGACGTTGCCGTTCGCCGGGTTGTAGGTCTGGCATATGCCGGCGGTGTGACCGCCGATTAACCCGTTGAGAGCGTCCTCGGTCCCGTTCAACTCGGTCTGGTTGAACACCTCGTTGTTGAACGTGGCCCCAGGGTTGATCTCGCGGCGCCACTCCTGGTTGTAGAAGAAGAAAGTCTTGGGGTTGCTCGACTTGAACTCCACCGGGCCGCCCCCGTTGAATCCAAAGGCGTTGTAGCGAAGTTCCGCCTTTTTCGCAATCGTCCCGGACGTATCCTTCTGGAAGTAATCGTCCGCATCCAGGGCGTCGTTGCGATCGTATTCCCAGGCGCTGGCGTGGATTTGCTTGGTGCCGCTCTTGATGGCCATTTGGGTCATCCCGCCTGAAGCATCGCCCAAGTCGGCAGCATAGTTGCTGGTCGAGACCGTGAACTCCGAAATGGCGTCCTGCGACGGAGAAACCAGCAGAATGCCGCCGCCGCCACGGTCATAGGCTTCGCCGCCGTCGATTATCCAGTCGTTGTTGTCGGCCCGCATACCGTTGAATTCCACGGTATGGCTCTGGAACTGAGCGCCCGGCCTGTCGAAATCCGGCATCTGCGACGATGCCCCCGGCACCAGTGGCACCAGTTGCAGGATGTTGCGCCCGTTGGTGGCAAGGTTCGCGATCTGCGTGTCGGTAACGGTCTGACTTACATCATTGGTGTCAGCCTGAACCTGCAGCGCATTCTCTTCAACGGTAACTGTCGTGCCAACGCTGCCAATCTGTAACGCGACATCGATGCGGACGGTTGCGTTAACGTCCAACGCGATGTCCTTCTTGTCGTAGGTCTTAAAGCCCTGTTGCTCAACCTGAAGGGTGTAGCGTCCGTTCACCAGATCAGCGAATCTGTAGCTGCCGGTGGCGTTGGTGGTGGTGGTGGTGACGAATCCGGTGTCCAGATTCGTTACCGTGATCTTCGCGTTTGGAACTACGGCGCCCGACGGATCGGTGACCGTCCCTGTAATGTTTGCGCCCTGCTGGCCATACGCTGCGGTACCCACCACTGCTAGCCCTAAGACCAGCAGCAGGGACACACACAGCATCCGGAAGACAAACGTTGTTGCAGATGCTTTTCTCAAGCTCTCCTCCTCAACAACCTATGGTTGCTATGTTTGGCCCTCGCGATAAAGGGGTCCAGCCTCAATCACTTAGACACGAAGCGCGCTTCGACGCCCCAAAAGCGGGAAAAATCGATTTACCGATTTGGGACGAAGATTCGACGCAGTCTTACCCTCTACGCGAATGCCGCAAGAATTTAATCAGCGTAAGGCAGGAATGTGAAGGGGTGTTACAGTGAATTCGTGACGCGCCCCACCGTGATTCACGCGAATATTTGGCGAACACGCGTCTACTTCCCTTCGTCGATGATTTCGATTGCCCTGACCTCGGCATAGTTCACTCTTGGCGAGAAAGAGAGCAGCAGCTTCCCCTGACCGTTGGGATGCAGAGCGTGAAATTCACGTACGACGGGCCGGAAGGGTCCACCGGCGGCCTGCACAATATCGAAGTCGTGGAGCAGCATGGTGCCATTGCAAGTCACATCGAAGACGCGGCAGCCTACGCCATGGCAATACGCATCGGGGATCAAGGGGCTGAAGAACGACTCGAGAAAATGGAGCCTTACTGTGTAGCTTCCGGGCGCAACCGGGATCGCGTAGCTGAAATTCCCGAGGCGCTCACCCGAGTAGAGGGCGGGAATCCTGGGTCCGGTTTCGGAATTGTCGTAAAAGCCGGTGCGGCCGTCGATGAAGTTTTTGTCGCCGCTCCAGCGAGTGCCATCGGCATCGATAAAGTCGGACTGATGGGCGCTAATCCGGATCGGCCTCATCTTTCCGGGTGTCCCGGGGATCAGCTCCAGCGCATTCACGAAGGCCGGCCGTCCCCAATTGGTATGAAAATCCAAATGAAGCTTGCCGTCCGCAGCAGGGCGCACATCCTTGAATACGCGAGCGTCTACAGCCGCCGAACCGGCGTCTGTGATGGGATCGAAGTCTGTCAGTATCGGCCGCCCGTTCATCGCGATTTCGAAGTTGCCGCTATTCTGCTCGTCTTCCTTCTGCTCGACATCGGGCTGCCGGAGCGGATCGGCAAAATAGAGTTTCAATTCGTAAACCCCAGGAGGGAGCGGGATGTCGTAACGAAATCCACGCTCGGTTTGCGGCACCATGCCACTGGCCGAGGCCGCCTCCCGAATGGTTCGGTACAGACCCTCATCGGCCACGGGTGGGAAAAAGCGCTGCGGGCCGGGCCGGGGAACGCCGCCTTCGTAGTAGCGATCAGTGTCCCAGCGATGTCCCCACACATCGACATAGGCAGAGCCGCTATGACCGGCGACAATTCGGATTTCGCCGGGGTCCGCGGCTAATGCGATGCGTTGGCTGCTCGGTTGCGGCGCCGCTTCTCCCTGGGCGAGGGACTGAACAAGGGGGGCTGCGGGAGTCGTGGCGGCAGGCGCTTTGCTCCGCTTCGACTCAAAAAGCAGGTATGCCAGGCAGATGACGGCGAACGCCAGCGCGCCGGTGAGCCCGATCAGCAGCAGGCGTGACGGGTCCGGTTTCCGCTCTTGGCCCGGTATCCGCGGTTGCAGCTCGGAAATCGGAATCGGTTTCGCAGGCTCCGTGTGCCGCTTGTCGAAGACCGGCAGATACTGTCCCTTCGGGATCGTGATTATGACCGGCTCGTCCTTGCCCTCGTTGGCAAAATGGTGTTCCAGCTTCATGCGCAGTACGCGGGCCTGGGAGCGGACAATATTGTCGTCGTTGGGGTTGTAGCCGGGCGATCGGCCGTACACGTAGATCCCGATCTGCTGCTCGGTGGCTTCTTCCGCTTTCTTCTCGATGGCGCAACGGCAGACGTGGAGGAAGAAGGCCCGCAGGCGAGGCGATTTCTCAAACGTGACGCTGGACGCCACGCGGCGTATCAACTCGTCATGCTCTTCTTCTGATTCAATGGGAGCCGGCTGGGAACGCGTCACTGTTAAGACCTCAAAAGTCATCAGGAAAGGAACTCCGGGAGCTTGCGGGTGAGCTCCTGCTCTCTAGAACCGGTTGCATAAATGGCTCGAGGCGATAAGGGAACTTCCCTCAGGGGCTAAAGCCCGCTGTTTATGCGCCTTTCGCGGCACGGCTGAAGCCGTGCCCTTTCAAAACAGCATTTATGCAGCCGGTTCTCGTAAATCGGTTTGCGGGCTTCAAAAAGTGTCCACTCGAAAGAATGTTTTAACCGGTGCCGCTTGTCAACTGGAAAAGCGGAGAGGAGAATTCCCTCTGAAAACACGCGGGTTCCAGGATGGGACGGAAGCCGCCTGCGATGGCGCAGAGCCCGACGGATCCCAGGCCCGAGCGGAACGGCGCTCGCGGGGACCGAATTGCGCGAAACTGAACCACCCTCGACTTGAGGTCGCTGGGTTCAGGCTCTATGCCTATTCGCCCAGTACGATCCGCTGGATGCCCGTGGCGCGGCCTGTCGACGGATCGCACGCCACCACAGCGGCACACATCTTGGGATTGCCCTTCGCCGCCTCGAACTTTCCCGGCATGGCGGTGAGGAATTTGTGCAGCACCAGCTCCTTCTCCACGCCGATGATGCTGTCGTATGGGCCGCTCATGCCCACATCGGTCGGGTAGGCGGTGCCGGCGGGCAAAACGCGCTCGTCGGCCGTAGGCACGTGCGTGTGCGTGCCCAGCACCGCCGTCACGCGCCCGTCGAGATACCACCCCATGGCGACCTTCTCGCTTGTCGCCTCGGCGTGGAAATCCACCACGATCACCTTGGCCTCGATCTGGCTTAGGATTGCGTCGGCCGAGCGGAACGGGTCGTCGATCGGCGTCATGAAGACGCGGCCCTGCAGTTGAATCACAGCGTAATCGACGCCGTTTTGCGTCGTGCCTTCGAAGACGCCCCAGCCGGGCGTTCCCGGCGGAAAGTTAGCCGGTCGCAGAATGCGGCGCCGCAAGTCGGCGTCACCGGT
>Ga0187769_10001478_pt1 | contig 13469 bp, 12 predicted proteins | sample 0116_SJ02_MP02_1_FD_133140 | JGI IMG/M metagenome (GOLD analysis project Ga0187769, IMG submission 133140) | Tropical peat soil microbial communities from peatlands in Department of Meta, Colombia - 0116_SJ02_MP02_10_MG | ecosystem: Environmental > Terrestrial > Soil > Wetlands > Peat | place... | reverse complement strand
GGCTCTTGGGTAGCACGTTCCCCAGTAGTAATCCCCCGAGCACCCGTAAACATTTTAACGGCACTGATATCGGAACGAATGTGCAAGAATCTGCATACTCGTTCTGCTGAAAGCGCAGCAAGGGCCGAAGTCGAATGCTCGAGTCTGACAAGGCTGCGATTCTTCATCAACTTGTACGGAGCCCATTTGCAAATGCTGAGTTTAGGTTTTGGCGGTCCACATGCTCCCTCCCTGATGTGGGGTTGGGGCTTAGCTGTGTCGTGTAACCGGTAAGGTCGCCTCGAATTCAGCGGGTATCTAGTAGCAGAAGGAGTCACGGATGTGACTCAGAGGGCGAAGCTATGAGTAGCGTCAGCGTGATGAGACCGGGAGCTGAGGAGTTGATCGCAAATCAAGCGCGGCTTGGTTCTCCGCACTGGTTCGCGGTCCACACCCGTGCACGGCACGAAAAGAAGGTTCATGAGGCGCTGGCGAACGAAGGCATAACCTCGTTCTTGCCTCTGGTTTCCAAGGTATCGCAATGGAGCGACCGGCGCGTAACCGTGCAACTGCCGCTGTTTTCCTGTTACGTGTTTGTGCGCATCTCGCCCGCTCCAGCGGCTCGAATCGCAGTTTTGCGCACTCTGGGTGTGATTTCTTTCGTAGGCATTCAAGGGCGCGGCACTCCGATTCCAGACAGCCAGATTGAGGATGTCCAGGCTCTGGTACACAACAGCGTTCCATTCGACCCCTACCCCTATTTGAAAGTAGGGCAGCGGATACGAGTACGTGGCGGATGCCTGGACGGCATCGAAGGCATTTTGACCGAGAGAGATGGTCAGCGGAAGCTGGTGATTTCGGTAGACACCATCGAAAAGTCCTTGGCGATCCACGTCAATGGCTACGATATCGAACCCGTCTAGGACCATTTAACAGCACAGAGGCATGTATGAAGGTTAAGTTGCAAGTAGAAGCCGCGGCCACTATTGAGGATTCGAGCCAGTTGCCGCTGTCCAGCCCCAACCTTGGCAAGAAGGATCCCACTCCAGATGTGCGGACGCCGTTGCGGGAACTTCGCACCGAGGCCGAGGTCCATGCGATCAGTCGGGCGCTAGAATATGCCGGTTGGAATCGCCGGCGTGCCGCGCAGTTGCTGTGCATCAGCTACCGTGGACTGCTTTATAAGATTCGGCAATACAACATTACGGCAACCAGGAACAACGGAAACGGCGGATCATCGGCCGATCCCAGGGGTGCGGAATTAGTACCACCCACGACGGGGTCACGGATTGTTTCGGAGAAAGCAATGGAGGAGTGAAGGCCATGCGATTGATCATTTATTCAAGATTGACTGTAGTGCTGGTCGTGGCTTTGATGTTCGCCGCAACGGGGCTCGCGCAGGAAGCCCAGAAGCCGGCGAGTTCGAGCGCCTTTGTGGACGCGTCCAAGGCTCCCACCAGCGCCCCGGCGGCCACGCCACAGTTCCAGTCTCGCGATGCGCGCTACCAGATTCGCACCGGTGACTCGTTCGATCTCAACTTCGAATTGAGCCCGGAATTTAACCAGACAGCTGTCACAGTACAACCGGATGGATTCGTTACTCTACGCGGGGTGGGCGATTTGAAGGTGGAAGGGCAAACGGTGCCGGAACTTACCGCAACGTTGCGCAACGCCTACGGTAAGATTCTGCATGATCCCATTATCTCCGTCGTTCTCAAGGACTTTGAGAAGCCTTACTTTGTCGCGGATGGGCAGGTCGGACACCCGGGAAAATACGACTTGCGTGGAGAGGTTACTTTGACTCAAGCCATCGCGATGGCGGGCGGATTCACGGAAAGTTCCAAGCACTCTCAGGTTTTGTTATTCCGCCGGGTCTCGGACCAATGGATGGAAGCGAAAGTGATCAATGTGAAAAAGATGGAGAAATCCGGCAGCCTGCTGGAAGATCCAATGCTTCATCCGGGAGATATGTTGTTCGTGCCGAAGAATACCATGTCGAAGATTCAACGTTATATTCCGGTCGGCAATTTCGGATCGTACTACCCTATTCACTGACGCAATTTTCGCGGAGGCGATATGAGCGAACAATTCTTAGCAGGCGGCGACCGGCACTTTTCCATCAGTGCCAAAGATGTCCTCGCCATTGGGTTCCGGCGTAAGCGGATTATCACCATTTGCTTCGCTGCGGTGTTTCTCGGCGCGGTGCTGTTAAGCATCTTCCTGCCCGCTTCCTACCAGGCGCATACCAAACTTCTGGTAAAGCGCGAACGCGTCGATCCCGTCATCACTCCCGGCCAGGACGCGCAGGTAGTTATGCGCGACGATGTGACGGAAGAGGAATTGAACTCCGAGGTCGAGCTACTGGAGAGCGACGACGTGCTGCGCCAGGTGGTAGTCGCCTGCGGTTTGCAGAATCGTCATTCGTGGCTCGCTTTCGGCAAGAACGACGAGGCTGAAAGAATCGCCAAGTCCATCAAACGCCTCCGTTCCGGCCTGCAGGTGGAAGTGATGAAGAAGACCAATCTCATTGCCATCACCTATTCCTCCGATGACCCGAACTTGGCCGCCATGGTTCTGAACAACCTCAACGAGACCTATATCCAGAAGAATGCGGAGGTCCACCGCCCCCAGGGCCAGTACAAGTTCTTCGAGCAAGAGGCAGAGCGTTACAAAACGGAACTTAATCAGGCAGAACAACAATTGAAACAGTTTGCCAGCCAGGACGGCGTGGCTCCCCAGATAGCGCGCGATCAGACCCTGCAGAAGCTCGCGGAATTCAACGCGACACTGGGTCAAACGCGGGCGGAGATGGCAGCGACAGAAGAGAAGATCCACACCCTGGAAAGCCAGTCGAACACGCTGCCTGCGCGGATCACGACTCAATTGCGCGAGACCGATGATGCCCAGCTCCTGCAACAGCTCAAGAGCACGCTCATGAGCCTCGAGCTCAAGCGCACAGAACTGTTGACCAAGTTTCAGCCCACCTATCCACTCGTACAAGAGGTTGATAAGGAGATCGCCGACACAAGAGCTGCGATTTCCAGCGAAGAGAGCAAACCGGTTAAGGAGCAAACCACCGACGAGAACCCCACTTACCAGTATGTAAGTACGGAGCTGGCGAAGGCGAAGGCGGATTATAGCGCTCTCCAAGCCCGTGCTGCGGCGACTGAAGCAATTGTTGCACTGTACCGGTCTCAAGCAGAACAGCTGGAGCAGAAAGGGATCGTGCAGCAGGACTTGTTGCGCATGCAAAAAACTGACGAGGAGAATTATCTGCTCTACCTCCGCAAACGCGAAGAGGCGCGCATTTCCGATGCCCTGGACCAGCGGCGAATTCTGAATATGGCAGTGGCTGAACAGCCAGTAGCGCCTGTTCTCCCCAGTCGTTCACCCTGGCTCGTCATCGGCCTGGGGTTGGTACTCGGATTAGTCACCAGCACGGGGATGGCGTTGACGGCTGATTACTTGGATCCGTCATTCCGCACGCCGACGGAGGTATTCGACGAGCTCAAGATCCCCGTGTTGGCGGCCGTGCCTTTTCAGAGAACAACTCTTGGCGTCAACGGAAACGGAAATGGCAACGGCGCGCACGGTGGCCGGGGCAATAGTGGCGCTGGAAGCAGTGATGCCGAGGTCAGCCAGGTACAGGGACAATAATTAGGGGAAAACTAATGAGTAAGAATTTTGAGCTATTGCAGCAGATCGGCAAGGAGCAAGAGATCTTCCAGACCTCATCTCCTGAACGTGCGCTTGTCGATGCAGAAGCGCTTGAGAAGCTCGCACCGATGATGCCGTATGCTGCCGCGGCAGATGTTGCAACGAAAGAAGTGGCGGAGGTCAACGCCCTGGTGCAGCGCATGTTCCTGCTGGCTGGTAGCGAAGCTCCCCGCACGGTAGTGTTTACCGGCAGCGAGTCGGGCAGCGGCTGTACCTGGATTTGCGCTCGCGCGGCGAAGGCGCTGGCCAGCCAAGTGGCGGGATCGGTCTGTGTGGTAGATGCCAACTTGCGTGCTCCTGGATTGCACAGCGAGTTCGGCATACCGAATCATTACGGCCTGTCTGATGCCCTGTTGCAAGCGGAGCCTATGAGCAACTTTGTTACCCAGTTATCCCAGCCGAACCTCTACATTGTGAGCTGCGGCTCTGCCACGGAACAGGCGCAGGGACTACTGACCTCGAACCGCATGCGCGCCCGCATCAACGAACTGCGCGACAGCTTCAATTATCTCCTGGTGGATACCGCAGCGATGAATGTTGCCAAAGACGCGGCTGTTTTGGGCGCCGGGTCGGATGGCGTGGTGCTGCTGTTGAAAGCCAATACTACGCGCAAAGAAACCGCACGCAGCGCGGTGCAGGAGCTGCAGGCTGCCAAGATAAAGGTTTTCGGGGCCGTGCTTAATCAGCGGACGTTTCCTATCCCGGAGGCGCTCTACAAGAAGCTCTAACGTTCAGTTCTCGGATTTCCCAAGCCTCCCCGTAGCTCATCGTTTTGCTGCACCAATCAACATACGAATATGGCCTATCTTCTTCAACAGCTTCTTAGCAATAGCGCATCGCGGTACGCGGAGAAAACCGCCGTTTGGGCTCGGGGTCGCAGCCTGAGTTATCGCGAGCTGGAAGAACGCTCCAATCAGCTGGCACACCTGCTGCAGCAGCGCGGCGTATGCAAAGGAGACCGCGTCGGTCTGTTCTTTCCTAAGTGCGTTGAGTCTCTGGTGTGTATGCTAGGCGTGCTCAAGGCAGGTGCAGTATATGTGCCACTGGACCCTTTAGCGCCAGGCGACCGCGTTGGCTACATCATCGCCAACTGTAGCATCCAGGTATTGCTCACCAACGCAGAAAAGCGGCAAGTCTTGGATGCCGCCACATTGCAGTCGCTCAAGCTGTGTATCCTGACTGATAACACGTCGGGGCCGGTCAATGGTTCAGCGACGCTTCCGTGGTCGGCAATCACCGAGTTTCCCTCAGACCATGCGCCGCAAGTCACTCTCACTGAGACGGACCTCGCTTACATTCTCTATACCTCTGGTTCCACCGGTCGTCCCAAGGGCGTGATGCTCTCGCATCGAAATGCTCTAACCTTCGTCGACTGGTGTGCGGCGAAATTTCAAATCTGTGCGCAAGACCAATTGTCGAACCACGCGCCGCTGCATTTTGACCTGTCGGTATTCGATGTTTACAACGCCCTCGAAGCCGGAGCCACCCTGCATTTGGTAACCGAGGATATTGCTCTGTTTCCCACCAGTGTCGCCAACTTCATTGAAAGCCGTGGCATCACTGTTTGGTATTCCGTTCCCTCGGCCTTGACCTTGCTTCTGCTGCACGCTGATCTGAAAGCGGAAAAAGTCCCGCAGCTGCGCACCATCCTCTTCGCCGGGGAAGTCTTCCCGATGAAGTACCTGCGCGAACTGGCTCAGCGCTTGCCGCAGGTCGAACTTTATAACCTCTACGGCCCGACCGAGACCAATGTCTGCACCTACTACAAAGTGGAGCGCGAACGTCTGAACAACCTGGACAAGCTGCCCATCGGCATCGCCTGTGAGAATACGGAAGTCTTTGCCGTGAAGGACACCGATGAGATCGTCACCAAGGTGGGAGATCAGGGTGAGCTGTTCGTGCGCGGTCCATCAGTGACGTACGGCTACTGGGCCGACGTAGAAAAAACCAGGAAGATGGTCGTACCCAATCGTTTTCAGCCGAACTTTCAGGAAAACATGTACCGCACCGGCGATTTGGTGCAGCTCGGTGAGGACGGCAACTATTATTTTCTGGGCCGTCGCGACAGCATGATCAAGAGCCGTGGCTACCGGATTGAATTAGGCGAGATCGAGAGTGCCATGCTCAGTCATCCGGGAGTGCGGGAAGTGGCAGCGGTCGCCATTCCGGATGACGTTATCGGCAACCGTATCAAAGCTGTCGTCGCCCGTCATGAGGGAAATTCTCTGCGGCCGGTTGATCTGCAACAGCATTGTGCTGCGCGCATACCGAAGTACATGATCCCGGAAATTATCGAGTTCTGTAACAGCCTCCCGAAGACGTCCACCGGCAAGATCGACCGGGTCCGGCTTTTGCAAAGCAGTATTCCAGCCGGCGCCGAGCCGACGCACGCTTAAACTCAATTACCTCCTCCGAACTGCAGTCGCCTGCAAAGTAGAGGAACTCCAGTGCATACCATTCGACGGCAATTTCTGCTGAGCGCGCTGAAACTGTTCGATTTGTGTTTGATGGTTCTGTGTTTCGGGTTGGCGGCGCTGGCTGTGTCGCGCAGTTCGAACACAGGATCGTTGGCCGAGTTTTTGTCGATGCGGGTGAAGATCGGAAATTTCCTGATCTTTTCACTTCTGCTGCTGGCGTGGCACATTATCTTTTCCTCATTCCACTTGTATGCCTCGCATCGGCTTTCGCGACGTCGCGACGAAATCGTTGACATATTGAAAGCATGCTCCTTGGGCGCCTTTCTCATGTTGGGAATGGCGGTCGCGTTTCGCATCCACATGGCGACCCGGTTGTTTTTGGGCGTGTTCTGGCTCAGCACCGTTACCACCACGATGGCCAGCCGTGTCGCTATGCGACTTGTGCTAAAGCAGGTGCGGTTGCATGGCCGAAACCTGCGAGATGTGTTAATCATTGGAACCAACCAGCGGGCGGTCGAGTTCGCCAGCAAAATGGATGCCACCCCCTCCCTTGGTTATCGGGTCATCGGCTTCGTCGACCAGCCCTGGGGCGGTATGCCGGAATTCGAACAGGCAGGCTATCCACTGGTTTGCGATTTTGACGGATTACCCACATTCTTACGCAGCAGCGTTGTCGATGAAGTCGTGCTTGCCCTACCCGTGCGGTCGCTGCATTCGCATGCCTCTGAGATCGCGGCTCTCTGCGAAGAGCAGGGCATTGTACTGCGGCTGTTTAACGTATTTGATCTCAAATCATCGCGATCGCGCGCGGAAGAGTTTGAAGGCCGGGCCTTCATCACGCATTACACCGGAAGCCTGGAGGGTTGGCCGGTTGTAGTGAAGCGCGCCATCGACATTCTGGCTTCACTGGCCGCTCTTATCGTGCTTGCCCCGGTGCTGTGGATCGCCGGGGTTCTGATCAAACTGACTTCCCCGGGCCCCGTTCTGTTCGTGCAGAAACGTCTTGGCTTGAATAAACGGCGCTTCAATATCTATAAATTCCGGACGATGGTTGCAGACGCAGAAAAGCGCCAGAAGGAAATAGAACATCTCAACGAGGTCAGCGGACCTGTATTTAAGATCAAGAACGATCCACGCATCACCACTCTCGGCAAGTTTCTCCGCAAAACTAGCATCGACGAACTTCCGCAGTTGTTGAACGTGTTGAAGGGAGATATGAGCCTGGTGGGACCGCGGCCGCTTCCGGTGCGCGATTACGAAGGCTTCAGCGAAGACTGGCAGCGCCGTCGCTTCAGCGTCCGTCCCGGCATCACCTGCCTCTGGCAGATCAACGGCCGTAGCTCAATCGCTTTTGAGAAATGGATGGAGTTAGACCTGCAATATATCGATAAGTGGTCCCTGTGGCTGGATTTCGAGATTCTGGTCAAGACCATTCCTGCGGTGCTGCGTGGTTCCGGCGCTGCTTGATATTCCTGGACATTGATTTTGAGCTTGGTGGTGACACCAATCAGACTAAGGAGATTGATCTATGAAGTTCATTCGAAGTGCCGCTAGGAATTTTCGAGTCGCTGGTGAACTGCTCTCGTTTTTCGGCTCGAAACGGTGGTGGATTGTGCCCATCGTGGTAACCTTGTTCCTGCTCGGCGCCTTCATTGTCGTGGCGCAGAGTTCGTCGCTGGCGCCTTTCATCTACACGATGTTTTAAGCCGGTCCTTTCTGGAGCCTGACCGTGCGCTTCGCGCTTGCGCAATGGCTGCGGCGTTTGTAGCGGAATTCGCCTTTCGCCCGTTGTTCGAAAGAATGAGAGTCTCGGAATGAAGAAGAAACACCCTATCCTGAAGGGGCTACTTTGGCTGCTGGGCATCTGTCTGGCCCTTGAGATTGGTCTGCGTCCGTTTGGCTACGGCAACTACACGGTCTATCGGCCCGATGAGCGTCTGCTCTGGGTACCCGAGCCCGGACGCACGCTGACTGTGGTGAATCACCTGCCAATCACCATTAACCATCAGGGTTTTCGGTATCCAATCGATCTCCGTCCGAAAACCAAGGATGAATTCCGCGTTATCGCCTTCGGGGATTCGTCCACACAGGGCTGGGGAGTGGACGACAATTCCCATTACAGCGCGCAATTGGAAAAGATGATGAATGGTGCCTCTTGTCCCAGGGCGCATGTGGAAGCGATTTCGGCGGGTGTCAATGCTTACCCCAACTCCCTGGTGGCGGAGAAGCTCAAAGAGGTTGTCGAGAATAACGTGGTCCAGCCCGATGTTGCGATCGTAGCCTACAGCTATAACAGCAATTTCGAAAAGCTGCCCACGCTGCAGGGCGCAGACCGCGAAAAGTTTCTGCGGCGAGTGCAGTTCAAGTCAATCGTGCGGCGAAGCGCGCTCTACAACTTCTTAATTGAAGGCGTGCTGCGCCGGGTAGCTTACTACCAGCTTCGGCACCTGGTCCTTGCAGGATCTCTGGCTACTATCAATGGCAGTTTCGTACCCGATGTGAATCAGTTCAATGCCGGACTAATGCAGAGCCTGCAACTGTGCCGCGCGCACAATATTCAGATGGTGCTCTTGCTGCTCGGTTCGCAAGGTGAAACCGCTCCGGAACATCCCTTCCAGAAAGCCATGATTGAATTCGCCCAGGCCAATCACGTTCCCCTTCTCAACATGATTGATGTGGTTCGGACCAAGGATCAGGAAGCCATGTTCATGGATCCCGCCCACCCCACCGCAGCGGGTCACCGGTTGATAGCTGAGGAACTGATCAAAACCATTCGCGCGCTGCCTTCCTACGAGGCCACCTGCCAGGGCAATCCGTCGATCAATCTGGCAACTGCGGCCACGTCCGGCTCCGGCGCGCAATAACACTGTCACCCATTCTCAGTCTTCGTATTGATAGGAGAGAAAAGCAAAATGTTGAAGCGACTATGGCAAGCCTGGAAGCAGCTGGCGCGCAAGATCGGCGATTTTCAGGCAAGAGTTTTGTTGACCATCTTCTATGGAATTTTGTTTCCATTCGGGATGGCAACACGTCTGTTCAGCGATTCCTTACGAATCAAGAATCGGCCAACGCAGTGGCTTGATCACCCAGATGAAGCCTATGACATGCAGTGGGCCAGAAGGCAATAGACCATGTACATACTCGGAGTTTCCTGTTATTACCACGATGCCGCGGCCGTCTTGTTGAAAGACGGTGTGTTGGTCGCTGCTGCCGAAGAAGAGCGCTTCACGCGCATTAAGCACGACTTCGGCTTTCCAAAGAATGCGATTCACTTCTGCCTGGAGCAGGCTGGAATCAACGGCGCTGACCTGGATTATGTGGTGTTCTTCGAGAAGCCGTTCCGCAAGTTGGATCGCATTCTGATGATGACACTGCAGACCTATCCGCAGTCATGGAAGGTGTTTCGCGAATCCATGATCAGCTGGATGACCGACAAGCTTTGGGTCGCGACCACGCTGCAGGATGAAATCGGGATTGACAAGCAAAAGGTGTTGTTCAGCGAACACCACTTGTCACATGCTGCCAGCGCATTCCTGTGTTCGCCGTTCGAAGAAGCCGCGATCCTGACGGTAGATGGCGTCGGCGAATGGGTTACCGCCACCTACGGAGTGGGGCGTGGCAATGACATCAAGCTGAACAAGCAGTTGGAATTTCCCCATTCGCTGGGGCTCCTCTACAGCGCCTTTACGGCATTTCTGGGATTCGAGGTTAACGAGGGCGAATACAAAGTTATGGGCATGGCGCCCTACGGGGAACCGCGGTACGTGGATAAAGTTTGGAAGGTGGTCCACCAGAACCAGGATGGGTCGTTCTCTCTGGACATGGACTACTTCAGCTTCCATCATTCCACGACCGACACTTACAACGACAAGTTTGTCCAACTCTTCGGGGAGCCGCGTCCACCCAAAAGCTTATTCTTTACCGAGGGCACTGGCTTCCCTAAGTACTTCGGAACTCCGCCGGGAAATATGAAGGAGTTGTCGAAGCTGAACCAGCACTACGCCGACATCGCAGCCAGTATTCAGAAGGTGACGGAGGAACTGCTGCTGGGCATGGCCAAGAAGCTGCGGGAGACTACGGGTTTAACCCGTTTGTGCATGGCCGGTGGCGTTGCATTAAACAGCGTGGCCAACACTCGAATCCTGAAGGAATCGGGCTTCGAGGAATTATATGTGCAGCCCTCCGCGGGCGATGGGGGCGGCGCTCTGGGTGCGGCCCTTTGGGCGTACAACACCTTATTGGGTCAACCGCGTAACTTCCGCATGGAGCATGCTTATTGGGGTCGAGCGAATTCCGATTCAGAGATAGGCGATTTCCTGCGGCAGAACAACATTCCGCATCAGCGCTTCGACAGCGAAGATCAATTATTGGACGCGGTAGTCAACCAATTGATCAACGGAAAGGTTGTGGGTTGGTCGCAGGGCCGGTTTGAGTGGGGTCCGCGCGCTTTGGGGAGCCGGTCGATTCTGGCTGATCCGCGCAATCCCGACATGAAGGACATTGTGAATGCGAAAATCAAGTTCCGGGAACCATACCGGCCATTTGCGCCTTCGGTTTTAGCTGGCTGCGCCGAGAAATATTTCGACCTGCCTAATGCCCCCATGCATTCACCGGCGCGTTACATGCTGTATGTGGTTCCGGTGCGGGAGAAGGAGCAGGCAACCTTGCCTGCCATCACTCACGTAGACGGGACCGGACGCCTGCAAACTGTGTTCCGCGAACAAAGCCCACGGTATTACAGGCTGATTGAGCGTTTTGGACAGGCTACGGGCGTACCGGTGGTGCTGAACACATCGTTCAATCTCAAGGGCGAGCCCATCGTAAACACGCCGGCTAATGCCTTTAATACTTTTTCGAAGAGCGAAATGGATGCGCTTGTTCTGGAGAACTTCATCGTCGATAAGTCATTGCCGTAAAGCCGATCGAAGATGAATTGCAACGGTTTTACAAACGCAGGGTCCGTGGAGATTGTCTGTTCCGGAGGTTCTGGCCACTCCGGGGCGTTGTGGTAATCTCTTTATGGACGCTACCCGCAACCGGACACACACCACAAACAACCACGTGAGGCCAGAGAATGAGCTTGTCTGCCCGTATCCCCCCTATTCAGGCGGCGCAGAGGCTATACCAGCGGCACCCAGAGGTCTTGGCGTGTCCCGTATGCCTTGGCAATCTTCAGGTCGACCACGAACAACTCGCGTGTCCGCCCTGTAACCGAAAGTATCTGACAGACAGCGGAGTGCCCTTGCTGTTTGCGCCTAACGATCCCGAGAAATTCAAGGGAGACGTCACCGAGATAGTCAAGTCGTTCTATGAGGAGAATCCTTTTCCCAACTACGACGATATTGACTCTGAGCAAACGCTCGTAGATAAGGCGAAACGGGGTATTTTTGCGCGGCTGCTGGACGAGCAGATTCCCCAGGGCGCATTCGTCCTGGAGGTAGGTTGTGGTACCGGGCAGCTCACCAATTTTCTGGGGATGCATTACAATCGGCGCGTGTTTGGCTCGGACATGTGCCTGCACTCTCTGCGCCTGGCGAATGGCTTTCGCGATCGCTGCGGCATCAAGAACTGCGGCTTTGTGCAGATGAATCTGTTTCGTCCCGCATTCAAAGAACAAAGCTTTGATGTTGTAGTTTGCAATGGAGTGCTGCATCACACCGCGGACCCGTACGGAGGCTTCCGTTCCATTTCGCGCCTGGTCAAGCCCGGTGGGGTCATCATTGTCGGTCTCTACAACAAGATTGGCCGCCTGACTACGGACTTCAAGCGCTTTCTCTTCCGGGTGTCGGCCGACCGGCTGCGTTTCCTCGATGACCACATGCGCAATAAGAACTACAACGAGGACCGAAAACGCGCCTGGTTTTTCGACCAGTACAAACACCCTCACGAGAGTAAGCACACCTACAGCGAGGTGATGGAGTGGTTTGACGCCAATGGGTTTGAGTATCTGTTCAGCATCCCCAAAGTCGAGGGCGGACCATTTTCCGATCAAGAGAAGTTGTTTGAGGCGCACGACAAGGGCACGAAGACGACTCGTTTCTTCACAGAGCTCGAGATGTTGCTCAGAGGTGGAAAAGACGGAGCGTTGTTTATCATGATTGCCCGCAAGCAGAGGCAATTACCCGCAAATTAAATTCTTTCCGGCCAGAATCCGCGTTGATCACTTTCCAAAAGTTCTGATTGACAATGTCACACGACACAGCCTCTTTGCCCTGCGCGATCCAGCAGCCGCACAAGCCATTGATCGGAGCCATCACTCCGAAGCAAGACTTGCCGGGACGGGTGTCCATGCGGTGTGTTCCCCAGATGGTGGCGTGCCGGGCGATGGCCGCTCCGAACGCCCCGGCCTTGGCTGCCGGTTCGAAGGTACTCACCTACGCGGAATTAGAGCAGGCGGCAAATCAGCGGGCGCACTATCTGAGATCAATCGGTGTGGGCCGGGAGAGTTTGGTTGGATTATATTTGAAACGTTCTCCCCGTTTTGTACTGGCAGCTCTGGCCGCTTTGAAGGCGGGCGCGGCGTATCTTCCGCTCGACCCCGAGTCTCCGCTGGAACGAATTTCCGGCATGATTCGGGATGCAGGCATCTCCGTATTGCTGAGCTCTGACGGCCTGTCAGACCGCTTGCCCAGCGGCCCTTGGCGAGTTGTGGATCTGAAACGGGATGCCACTGATATTGCCAGGCAGAGCAGCGAAGCTCCCGAAAACGAAGTCCAGCCGCAGGATCTGGCGTACGTCATTTACACCTCAGGTTCCACGGGGCAACCCAAAGGAGTGGAGATCGAGCACTCCAGCCTCAGCAATCTCGTTGCTTGGCACAACCGTGCGTTCCAGGTGACGTCCGCAGACCGGGCTGGCTTCCTGGCTAATTTGGGATTTGACGCCGCGGTTTGGGAGTTGTGGCCATATCTGAGCGCCGGAGCCACCATTCACATACCGGCAGAACGCGCACGCAATGACGCCAGGGCCCTGCGGGACTGGATATTGCAAGAGGAAATCACAATTGTTTTTGTCGCGACCGCGCTCGCAGAGCGATTGCTGGACGTCGAATGGCCGCCGAAAACTTCGCTACGATACCTGCTGACCGGTGCAGATTGCCTGCGCCGCCGTCCTTCCGCACGGCTCCCCTTCACCTTCGTCAACAACTACGGACCTACCGAGTACACAGTCGTCGCGACTTCTGGCGTGGTAGCTCCCGCGGACAGTGAGACTTTGCCTTCGATTGGCCGACCGATCGATGACACCAGCGTATACATCGTGGATCAAGGCATGGGTTTAGTGCCCGTCGGCCAGGCTGGAGAACTCTATCTTGGGGGCGCTGGCGTGGCCCGCGGCTATCGAAACCAGCCCGAGCTC
>Ga0187769_10001477_pt1 | contig 13484 bp, 9 predicted proteins | sample 0116_SJ02_MP02_1_FD_133140 | JGI IMG/M metagenome (GOLD analysis project Ga0187769, IMG submission 133140) | Tropical peat soil microbial communities from peatlands in Department of Meta, Colombia - 0116_SJ02_MP02_10_MG | ecosystem: Environmental > Terrestrial > Soil > Wetlands > Peat | place... | reverse complement strand
TGGACGATCGCCGTCACGCGCGGGCTGCCGAACAGCCTGATGACCACATGCGCCCAGGCGCTGTCGCTATAAAACACCGTCATTCCCGTCAAGACCAGCGTCATGGTGGCGAGCAAAAGGACAAGGTGGGCGATGCGCCAGCCGAGTGCAAATCGCCGGTAAAAAGCGTGGTTGCCTTGCGGCGAGGGATAGACATAAAGAGCCGGCGGCTGCGCGCGGCGCTCCTTGTGGGAGCGGTAGAACCACAGCGCCGAATGCGACCAGAAGAAGGCAAACACGCCCGCCAGAAGCGCAGCCATGAATTTCGCCGCGAGCCAGAGATAGGGATAGTGATCGAAGTCCCTGGCATTGCCGTGCGGTTGGAAGGTTGCAAAGCCAACGGTGGCGTTGGCATGGCATTTCTCGCACGTCTTTAGACGGTTGGCTGGATACACGGTCGAATTCGGGTCGTTGACCCGCTGGATCTTGTGGTTGCCGTGGCAATCGAAGCACTTCGCCGTATAGGCGTAGCCCAAGGTGTTGACCTGTCCGTGATAGGTGCCGAGGTAGGTCCGCAACTGCTCTTGGTGGCAAGAGCCGCAGTTCTTCGTAATCGCCAGCCTGGTCGAGGTCAGCACCGGGTTTTCGATGTCATGGCTGGTATGGCAATCCGCGCAGATCGCGGCCTGCGGATCGTAGTTCTGCAGCACTTCCCTGCCGTGGACCGACGTCGCATAGTCCGCCAGCTCCTGCTTGTGGCACTTCCCGCAAGTGTTTGGGATGTTCAGGCGCCATTCCGCCCGGATGGCGCTGCCGGGGGGATAGACGTAGTGCGCGTCATGGCAGTCATAGCAGGTTGCATTGGTATGCGACTGATCTTCCATGCTGGGCCGCGCATGAATCGAGCCCATGTACTTGTCTATTCGTTGTATGACCACGCCTAATCTCGCGAACTCCTTTGTCTTTCCTTCACTTTGAGCGGTTTTCCACAAGCTCTCGTGGCACCGGACGCAGCTGACTTTGATCTCGATCTTCGGGTGGGGAATTTCCGTTATGTTGGTGTGGCAGTCCACGCACGCGCGCTTGCCGTGCACGCTCTGCTCGAACTTGTCCTTGTCCACGAACAGCGAGCGCATCTTCCCGTCCGGCCCTTCAACGCCGAACTGGTCGTTGCCGTGACAGGCGAGGCATGCTTCGCTCGGTATCTTTTCCGCGGCTTGCGCGGCCGGCTGGCCGGCCGGAGCGCCCGTATCGGTCGCTTGCGCCATTGCCAGGCCGCTCGCACCGGCGAGAGTGGGAATGCTCAGCGCGAGCAGGGCCGCAAGCTTGGGAATACGCATGATCTTAGAGCTCGCGCGCCAGACCCGAGGCAACATCGCCGGCCCGAACGCCGCTTCCCGAACCATCCGTTGCAGCGAGAATGTCCATGAGAAGCTCCGGCGCGAGGCGGGATACAGATTAAGGCCCTGACATAACGGCATCGAGCGATGCGACTCGCGCGGAGTCTAGCCGGGCGGGCGCCGTTCAGCAATTCTGAATTTTGGCGTTGTCGCTGAGAGGCGATATGCGCGGTCCTTGTGAGACGCGATCTGTCCGGTCTTTGAGTCACTCCAAACGAGGGGCGTGGGTGATACGGATCGGCCGGGCAAGATGCTTCGGCTTGGAGTCTGGGCTCACGCGTTAACGGATCGAGTGCAGCGACGAGGGCGACGGCGGCACGGGTGTCGCGGGCGAGATAGTTGCACCGGAGGACAGGGGCAACGCTGGGGCCGGCTCTGCGGCTTCGGAGCGGGAGCGAGGCATTGTCGCAGCAGGGTGTATAAAAATCCGATCTCCTCCCGATCGCCGTAAACCCTTGAATTGCAAGAGCCGGCGTCGGCCCGGCGCGGCCGAGTGTACAAGGAAGATGTACTTATCGGCGGCTATCGCAGCGCTTCCCCGCCGCGTCGACTCCCGGCTTTTTGCGTCTAGTACGTTGAATTACATGAGAGTTTTTTCCGATCACGCGGTCTGGCACGCGGCTTGCGATACTCGAGAGCGAACCCAGCGAACCGGTGCCAAGAGGACCCCGATGAGCGAACAAACCAAAATTCTTGTCGTCGATGACGACGAAGTGGTGCGCCTCAGCTACCAGAGGTCCTTGCAAGCCGCGCGCTACAACGCCGAGGGTGCCATGAGCGGTGAGGACGCGCTCGAAGCATTGGAGCACAGGCCCTTCGACGTCGTGCTGCTCGATCTTCGCATGCCTGGCATGGATGGCATGTCGGTCTTGAAAGCGATCAAGCGATCCTGGCCGAAAAGCGAGGTGGTCGTGATTACCGGCTATCCCACCGTCGAGAGTGCCAAGGAGGCGGTGAAGCTGGGAGCTTACGATTATCTCGCCAAGCCGGTCGGTCCGGCCGAGGTCATCAACGCCACCAGCGGCGCGATAACGCAGAAGAAGTGGGCGCTGCGCAAGGATCTCACGAGCCCCGACGCGGGCGCCGGCGCAGCGAGTTATTGGACAAATATGCAGCGGCGCTGGCTCGGCCCTGCGAGCCCGGATGCCAATGCCGACGCAACGATCGATCCCAAAGGAGAGTCGAGCCGTCTCGTCTCCTGACCCGTCGCAAGAAAAGGAGAAAGCCATGAACGCTGTCAAAAAAGTGCTGGTGGTGGACGACGATCCAGTCATCGGCAAGAGCTTTGACCGGGTGCTTACCCGCAAAGGCTACCTGGTTGTCAGCGCCGAGAACGGACAGGAGGCGCTGAACAAGATCGCGAAAGAGGAGTACGACGCGGTGTTCACCGACATCAAGATGCCGGGAATGGACGGCCTCGAGGTGGCGGAGCGGGTGCGCGCGAAGCGCCCGTGGACCCCGGTGGTGATCATCACCGGTTATGGCACGGCCGAGAACCAGGCGCGGGCCGAGGCCGCCGGCGTGCGCGAATTCCTGCGCAAGCCGCTTTCCCCGGAAATGATCGAGAAGAGCCTCGATGCCGCCGTCGCGACGGCGTCGCCGGCGCCTGCGGAAATGCTCCCGCAGCCCGCCGTTGCGGCAGCGCCCGAGCGCGCTGGAGCGGCGCTCGCTGCGCCTCAGCCTGAAGCACTCGGCGAAGAGAGCGCGGGGAGGAAGATCGGCCTGTTCCTCGGCAATGTCGCCATGCTCTTTGCCGCGCCGTTCGTGGCGCTTGCCTACGTCGCCCTCTTCCCGCTGATCGGGTTGGGGATGCTCGCGTGGACGGGCGTGCAGGCTTGGCGCGAGCGGCGAGCCGCGCTGGCTGCGCTGCAGGCGGAAGAGGTCGGCGAAGAGGGCGCGGGGGCGGGCATCGGAGTGGCCCTCTACAATATCGCCATGTTCTTCGCCGCGCCGTTCGTGACGCTCACCTACATCGCCCTGTTCCCGCTGATCGGCTTGGCGGTGCTGGTCTGGATGGGGGCGAAGGCCTGGCGCAATCGGCGAGCCGTGGGCTGATCGCCGGAGACGATGCCTGGCCGAAGGTTCTTGCGACGGGACAAAGGGGGGCGAATGCCCCCCTAACCCGTGCCTCGCGGTTGTAGAGAGCAGGCTCGCGGCGCGAGGCGATCGGCACCAAAGCCCGGACTTTTCACCCCTCCGCTTCGACTTACGACGCTCTCGGCTCTTGATCTGAATCAAAGACCGGTGCAGTGCTGGCGTGCAGAAGAGCCGTGCGAGCGGAAGGTGGCCGTGCTCGGCCCCGAGGGCGGCCCGAGGGAAGCGGACGAAAATACGGAGACACCCGTGACGAAGCCCAGCTCAGGCGGCAGGATGGGACATGGACCATTCGCGATGCGCACGATCGGCGCGGCTGCGGCCGCCGTCGTGCTGGCGCTTGCCGGGATGACCGCGTCTGCATCCGCTGCTGGCCCATCCGAGGCCGACGCGCAATGTCTGGGCTGCCATGGGGCTCAGGGGCTCGAGAAGCAGCTCGCGAGCGGCGAAGCGCTCTCGTTGCAGATACCCGGGGATGCCTTTGCGCAATCGGTCCACAGCGTGATCGGGTGCACGGGCTGCCATACCGACATCGATCCGTCGAAACATCCGCCGGCGGAGAACTCCATCAGCGGCAAGCGCGCCTTTTCCATCGCCATGGTCCAGGTCTGCAAAAACTGTCATAGCGACGAGTTCGAGCAGTGGGGGAAAAGCGTCCACGCGGCCCTCATCCGCGAAGGCGACCCGGGCGCCCCTATTTGCACCGGCTGCCATTCGCCTCACGCGGTGATGAAGGGCGCGTCCGAGGCGATGGACACGGTTCCCTGCAAGACCTGCCACGGCGACATCTTCACCGCCTATGCCGAGAGCGTGCACGGCGTGGCACGCAGCCACGGCCAGACCCAGGCTCCCCTTTGCTTTGGTTGCCACGGCGCGCACGGGGTGAACGTTCCCTCGGCGGGGGCGGGCATGAAGGATGTCTGTCTCCGCTGCCATACCGGCGCGCTCGCCGCGCACCGCAAATGGCTGCCGAATGCCGAGCTGCATTTCGACGTGGTGTCTTGTCCCGCCTGCCATGCGCCAAAGGCAGAGCGGCGGGTCGATCTCATCCTCTATGACAGCACGGCGCAAAAGGAGGTTTCCGAGCCCGCGGGCGTGCCCGAGTTCGAAAGCCGGACCGGCTCGGCGAGTGCAACGCGGCCGGGCCTGGATGCGACGACGCTTTGGACTCTGCTCAAGACGCTCAATCGCCCGGGCGTCGGGGACAAGACCAGCCTCAAGGGCCGCCTGGAGGTGCGCACGGGAGTCGAGGCGCACGAGCTTGCGGGCAAGAGCGCAGCGATCAGCGATTGCAAGACCTGCCATCGGGCGGGAGCCCAGGCGTTCCAGAGCGTCACGATCTCCGTTGCCGGCCCCGCGGGCATACCGGTACGCTATGGCGCCAGCGAAAAGGTCTTGAGCTCGGCCTTCTCGATAGAATCGATCGGCGGCTTCTATGCCATCGGCGGCACCAGGATCACGTTTCTCGATGTTCTTTTTGTCCTCGCGCTCTTCGGCGGCATCGCCCTGCCCATCGGTCACGTGACCTTGCGATGGGGCTTCAAGCGATACTTGAACCGCAAGCCCCACGAGCCACGGAAAGGGTAAGCAAGATGCATCGGATTTACGTTCACCCGCTCCCCGTGAGGATCTGGCATTGGATCAATGCGGTCGCCTGCGTGCTGCTGGTCTTGACCGGGGTGCAGATCCGCTACGTGGGTCTTGTCGACGCGGTGCCCTTCAGGATCGCCGTCGTGGTGCACAACTGGATCGGCTTCGTTCTCATCGCCAATTTCTTCGTGTGGTTTTTCTTCTATCTTTTCTCCGACAAGATCAAGGTGTACCACCCGGAGTTAAATCCGATCAAATATTATCGCGGAAACTTGCGCCAGGCCCTCTATTACGGCTACGGCATCTTCAAAGGAGCGCCAAATCCGCATCATGTGAGCGTTTACCGCAAGTTCAATCCGCTGCAGAGCATGACGTACCAGCTCATCATGCTCCTCCTGCTTCCCATTCAGTGCTTCACCGGAGTCCTGCTCTGGGATCTGACGCGCTTTTCGGGGACGGTGGCCTTCTTCGGCGGGGTGCGCGTCGTCGATACGGTGCACGTCCTGATCTTCACCGTTTTCGTGTTCTATATTCTGTTCCATGCCTACCTTGGAACGCTCGGCCGCACGCCGACCGAGAAGTTCAAGGCCATGTTCGACGGCTTTGAGGAAGTCGAGGAAGGGGAAAGCGCCGACAAGGCGGAGTGACGGCCCGGCCACGGCGAGCCGAATGATCGCGTCGATATCCTCCTTGGAAGGGCTTGTCCCGGCCGCGATCATCGCAGAGACCGCTCCCCTGCGGCGGCGCGAGCCGAGTTGCGAGCATGCTTTTGTTCTACGCCACGCGTGACGGTCAATCCCGGCGGATCGCTGCGCATATCGCTGCCCGACTTGCCGAGCGCGGGATCGATGCGCCGCCGCACGACCTGGCGGGCGCATTGCCCGCAGCGAAAGAGCTCGCCGCGGCCCCGTTGGTCGCCGTGGTCGCGGCCGTGCGGTATGGCCGTCATCTGCCGGAAGCGGAGCGATTTTTTGCGAGCTACGGGGAGTGGCTCGCGCGGGCTCAGCTTGTCTTCGTCTCGGTGAATTTGGCCGCCAGGAAAGCGGACAAGGACGCCGCTGCGGGCCATCGCTATCTCCGAAAACTGCTGGCCCGACACCGCCTCAAGCCGGCTCTGGCGGCCGCCGTCGCCGGGCGGCTCGACTACCCGCATTACCGCTGGCTCGATCGGCAGATCATCCGGCTCATCATGAAGATGACGGGAGGACCGACCGACCCGCAAAGCTGTGTTGAGTTCACCTCATGGAAGGCGGTGGATCAGATCGCTTCGCGGATTGCCGAGCTGCACGGCTCCGCCGGGAAGCGGCGTAAGAACGGAGATTTGCGGCCTGCCTGAGAGGGACGGGCATGCCTCCTACGAGGCATCGGATTCGCCGGGGCCGCGCTCGGGCTCGCGGATGCGAATGTTGTATTTTCTCATCAGCGCCTGGAAATTGGCGCGCTGCATGCCGGTCTCCTCGGCACTCTTGGTCGCGTTCCAGGCGTTTCTCTTGAGCGCGTCGAGAACGAACAGCTTCTCGATGTTCTCGACCGACTTCTCGCGCGCAAGCTTCTTGATCTGCTTGAGCTCCTCGCCCGTTTTCGGGATGTCGAGCGCAAGCCCCGGCGGCATCTCGTCGATATTGAGCAGATGCGCCCGGCGAATGATCGGCTCGGTCGCCAGGATGACCGCGCGCTGCACCGTATTTTCGAGCTCCCGCACGTTGCCCGGCCAGTCGTAGTTCATGAGGACACCCATGGCCTCGTCGGAAAACTCCTTCACCTTTTTCCCCATCTCCTCACTGAAGACGCCGAGGAAGTGGAAGGCCAGGGCGGGAATGTCGTCGCGGCGCTCTCTCAGCGGCGGAATGCGAATCGGGAAGATGTTGATCCGATAGAAGAGATCCTCGCGGAACCTGCCGTCGGCGACCATGGCCTTGAGGTCCTTGTTGGTCGCGGTGATCAATCTGAAGTTGGCGGGCTGCGTCTTCGTATCGCCCACCGCCCTGAACTCCCGCTCCTGAATGACCCGCAGGAGCTTGGCTTGGGTCGCAAGGGAGATATTGCCGATCTCGTCGAGAAAAAGCGTTCCCGCGTCGGCGGCTTCCAGCATGCCCTTCTTGTTCGCCACCGCGCCGGTGAACGCGCCCTTGACGTGCCCGAACAGCTCGCTCTCCAGCAGGTTCTCGCTGAGCGCGTTGCAGTCGACCGCAACGAACGGCTTGTCCTTCCTGAGACTGTTGTAGTGAATCGCGCGGGCGATCAGCTCCTTGCCCGTTCCCGACTCGCCGGTGAGCAACACCGTCGAGTTGGTCGGAGCGCATTTGGCGACGAGCCGGAAGACGCTCTGCATCTGGGGGCTCGCCCCGATGACGTTCTCGAAGCGGTACTTGGCGCCGACCTCGGTCTTGAGATTCAAGTTCTCCTGGAGCAGTCGCCGCCGCTCCAGCGCGCGATGGACCACGAGCTTGAGCTCGTCCGAATCGAAGGGTTTGGGCAGGTAGTCGAAGGCCCCGAGTTTCATCGATTTCACGGCCGTCTCGATCTGCGACAACCCGGTGATCATGATGACATCGATGTCCGGATGTCCCTCTCTTACCCGGCGAAGCACCTCGAGACCGTCGATCTTCGGCATCATGATGTCCAGGATGATGATGTCGTAATGGTTCTCGTCGATCTTTCGCAGCGCCTCCAAACCATCCTGCACGGCTTCGAGCTGATATTCGTCGTTCCTCAGGATACGAAGGCAACTGTCGATAATGATCCGCTCGTCGTCGACGATTAATATTTTGACGCTCACGAAATGCTCCCCACGCTTCCGCTTTCCACGACCTCGGGCGACCGGATGAGAGGCAGGCGCACCCTGAATGTGGATCCCTCGCCCACCTCGCTTTCGACCTCGATCGTGCCGCCATGGGCGGCGACGATTCCGTGGCTGACGGACAATCCCAGTCCGGTCCCCATTCCGATCTTGGTGGTGAAAAAGGGATCGAAAATCCGCCGGAAGTTTTCCTTGGGTATTCCGCACCCGGTATCGCTGACCGAGAATTCCACCATCGGCGCGGCAGGGGCGCCGGATTGCCGCGTTCTCGGCTGCGGCAACAGGCGCGTGCGGATAATGATGCCGCCCTCTCCGTCGATGGCATGCTGGGCGTTGACGAGCAGGTTCATGACGACCTGTTTGATCTGGTCCGGGTCGACCCAGACCGGCGGCAGGGCGTGATCGAGGTCGAGCGTGATGGCAATATCGCGCAAATGGGCGGGCCGTTCGACGAGACGCGCGGTGTCTTCGATGATCTGGTTGAGGTCGGCGAATTTCTTCTCCGGCGGCTTCTCCCGGGCGAAATCGAGCAGTCTCCTGATGATGCTGGCGCACCTCCTGGTTTCCCGGATCACGAGGTCCATGTCCTCCGCGTCCGGGCTCCCGTCCGCCATCTTCTCCCGTAGGAGATGCGAGAAGGTGAGGACGCCGGTCAACGGATTGTTCAGCTCATGAGCGATGCCGGAGGCAAGCAGTCCGACCGAGGCCAGCTTTTCCCCCCGCGCGGCTTCGGCCTGGGCAATGCGGAGCTGCTCGGTTCTTTGATCGACTTTCTGCTCGAGCGTAGACGCCCACTCGCGCAGCTCCGACTGGGAATTCCTGAGGGCCGCCGTCATGGCATTGAAGGAGCGCGCAAGCTCGCCGAACTCGTCCTCGCTGCGCACCGGAATCGGCTGTTCCAGATTCCCGGAAGCGATCCGCCGCGCCCCGGCTTCCAGGTCGCGCAGCGGCAGATAGACCAGCGGGTGGACGAAAAGGCCCAACGTGAGCGAGGCGACGAGCACGAATCCCAGGGAAAAGGCGATGATCGCGAGCACGTTCCCGCGGATGCGCTGATCCATTTCGTTCAGCGAATAGCGGATATCAAGGACGCCGAGCACCGGCATGTCTTTGGCGTGCTGATGACAGGCGGCGTTGTAGCAGGAGGGCTGATTGCGGATCACCTCCATGCTGCCCAAGAGACGCTGCCCGTCGGGGGCCGTGAAGGTCCATGTCCGCTTGCTCTTGGGAACCTCTTCGAGCGGCTTCTCGGTCTCGTGGCAGAGCGAGCAGCCTTCGGCCTTGCGGTCTACGGTCTGGCCGATCTCCGGGGCGTAGGTCGAATGCGTGATCTTGCCGTCCGCGCTGAAGATCCGGATCCTGTCGATACTGCCTTGCTGCGCCACGTCGCGGATGATCGTGTCCACATAGGCGGGCTGATTCTGAAGCATCGCGAAGCGCGTGCTTCTGGTGATGACCTCGGAGAGCTGGATGACGTGGTTGGCTACCGTGTCGAGCAGCTCGTTGCGCTGATACCAGGCAACCAGCACGGTAAACAGAACCACCGCCAGGGAAAGGGCGACGGTGAGGTAGAGACCGACCTTGAACTTGAGGCCTTGGCGATTCATGCTGTTCTCTGGCTGCCACTGCTCCGCCCGAGAGCCCCGCGCACGCGAGCAGCTTATCCCTGAACTTCGTCCTGGATCAACGTGGTGTCGCTGATTCTGGATCTTGGCGCTCGTGCTCGAGGGGCATCGATTGATCCTCTGCGGCCGATTGACGCACCGCGACCACGACCGGCCCCCGGGGCAGGGGCGGGGACGATCGGATGCAATGCCTGGGGGCTGGCTTCCAGGAATTTCCGATAATCGATATTATCCACGCCAAATTGGGAGCCATCAGGGAAATATCGGTAGAGAGGAGGTGGGGCGTGCATGCCGGCAAGCTTGCCCTGTGGGCGGTCGCGTCGACGATGATCGCCGTTGGAGTGCAAGCGGCAAGCGCCCAAAGCGCTGCGAATCTCGACAACGCGACGTGCCTCAGCTGCCACGGGCAACCGAGCTTCGCAGCACGGGGAGCCCACGGTGAGACGCGCCCGCTCTTCGTGCCGGCGGACCAGTTCGAGCACAGCGTGCACAGCCTACTGCAATGCACGGCGTGCCATACGACGGTGACCGAGCTGCCGCATAAGATCGCGCCGATGACGCGTGCCGAATCGCGCCGGCAAATTCCCAAGCTATGCGGAAGCTGTCACACCGACGCGCTTAATGAGTACCTGAGCTCGGTCCACGGCAAGCAGGCGACAGAAGGCGGCAATGCCGATGCCGCCGTCTGCTCGGATTGCCACGCTGCGCACGCCGTCGCCCGCCTGCAATTAGCCGCGACGCGCCTTGCCGTCACCAGGGCCTGCGGCAATTGCCATGCCGATGCCTTGAAGAGCTACAAAGAGACCTATCATGGCCAGATCTTCGCCTTGGGCTATGCCGATATCGCGACCTGCTCCGACTGCCACCGCGGACATGCGACACTGCCCGCCAGCGATTCGGCTTCAAGCGTGTCTTCGGCCAACCTCCTGAGCACCTGCCGGACCTGCCATCGCGACGCGACGGCCGGGTTCGCCACGTTCCAGGCGCATGCCACGACGGACGACTTCGCCCGATACCCCTATACCTGGCTCGCGGCGAAGTTCGTATGGCTGTTGATCGTCGTAACATTCGGGGTGTTCTGGACACATTCGGCTCTTTGGTTCTACCGCGAGCTTCGCGACCGCCGGCAGCGCAGGATGAGACCCCACGTGCGGGCGGAGGCGCTGCCGCAAAGAGAAGGCCCGTATTTTCAACGTTGGAGCGCCACCTGGCGGTGGGCTCATCTTGTATTCGCGCTCTCCGTGATCCTCTTGGTCATGACCGGCATCCCGCTGCTCTATGCCAACACCGCCTGGGCGCCGGTGCTCGAAGCGGCATTCGGCGGGCCGACGGTCGTCGGCATCGTGCACCGGGTCTCCGCCGTGATCATGGTCGCGGTCTTTGCCGCGCACCTTGTCTATGCCGCCATCCACATTGCGCGGAATTGGGCGACCTTCAAATTGTTCGGGCCCTATTCCCTGATGCCGAACCTGCAAGATGGGAAAGACCTGATCGCCATGCTCAAATGGTTTTTCGGTGTCGCTGCGCGGCCGGAATTCGACCACTGGACCTATCAGCAGAAGTTCGACTACTGGGCGCCGTTCTGGGGTGTGGCCATGCTGGCCGCGAGCGGCGCCATGCTGTGGTTCGCCACGCTCACCGCCGCATACCTGCCGGGATGGGCCCTCAACGTCGCCACGGTCGTCCATGGCGACGAAGCCTTGCTTGCCGCCGTCTACCTCTTCACCATCCACTACTTTGCCAATCACTGGCGGCCGGACAAGTTCCCGCTCGATATCGTCATCTTCACCGGCTCGATGCCGCTTGAAGAGTTCAAGCGCGAATACGCCGTCGAATACGGCCGCTTGGTGGAAACCGGACAGCTCCAGAGCTGCCTGGTGGACGCGCCGTCGCGGCCGCTCGCCCTCGGCTCCAAGATCCTGGGCTTCGCCCTCGTGGCCATCGGGCTCGTGCTGCTGATCATGATGCTGATCGGGTTCACCGGAAATCTGATGGCCGGCTGAGCGCCGTCCGCTCCGATTGTCGCCTTGATGCCCGTGGCATGCTCCGGGATGAACGGGATGACGTCGATCTCCGAGCAAAATGTTCCGCTCAGCCTCCGAGGCGTTGACCATAAGGCGCCGGGCGAGACGCATTGACAATCGAGCTCGGGAAGCAAACCATCGGCGCCGATGTCGAGCCGGCGAAACGCGGTCGCAGCGACGGCGCGCGTAGCGGTGGCAGAGGATGCAGAGTCATGCAAGCGGAGGGAGAGATTCCATGAAACCGGTATGGCTGGCCGCGGCACTCGTCGCGGCGATGGCGTTGGCGCAGCACGCGCTCGCCCAAGACGGCGCCGACCTGGCCAAGGCGAAGGGATGCTTGAATTGTCATGCCCTCGACCAAAAGAAAGCCGGGCCGGCGTTCAAGGATATCGCCGCGAAATACGCCGGCAACGCGGACGCCGAGTCGACCCTCATTGCCAAGCTCAAGGACGGCAAGGGCCATATGAAAATCGCCGCGTCCGACGCCGATTTGAAGACCCTCGTCGATTACGTCCTCTCCACGCACTAAGAACCCGGACACCAGCGCGACGGTCGGATCATGCCCGGCTCCTGTCGCCAAGCGGCAGGGGTGCGCCAGCATTGCCTATGGCAAATCTGCAACGTCGTTTCGCGTGCCGCGATAAAGTAGGTTTTGACAGCGGCTCTTTGCCACGGATTGATATAGATCAACGACAGAGCCGCGGATCAACCGTAAGAGAACCGCGCGTCACGCCGGCAATCGCAATCGCAGCGGACGAGGTCGGGGCGTTGATGACGGTATGAGTCCGATCATGAATGAGCATAGTTTTCTCATCACGTTCGTTGGACTGTGGCCTGGAAGACACAGTCCTCATGAATGCATTTAGGTTTTGGAGGAGCGCTGGACGACCAGAGCGCACAAGGGTAATGATGTCAGTCAGGCTACGGCTGAGTGACGGACGAGGGAGAGCAGCGAGATGAGATAGGCGCGCCGTGAGCTGGGAGGCGCTCGAAGCCGACGCTTCGGGAATGGGACGGCGGGCCACACTACTAGACCGAGGGGGAGCTCCATGATGAACGTGAAGTGGCCGGCGGCGCTTCTGTGCGCCCTAGGCGCCACGTGGTGGACGCTAGCGGCGAACGCAACCGAGCCAGTGCAGGTGGCGCAAGCAGCGTCGGGCGTCTATGCCGACGGCGGCACGAAGACGTGCCTCGGCTGCCACGACCAAGCTCCCGCGAACCAGATATTGCAGGGTGCGATGGCGGTGATGGGCGATTCGCGCACGCCGTTTGCCCAGCAGGGCTGCGAGTCGTGTCACGGGCCGAGCGCGGACCACGCCGCCCAGAAAACAGGAGCGGACGGCAAACTGATCTTGCCGCCCGTCCTATTCAAGAAACCGAGGATCGACGCGGGACGGGGTGCCTCTCCGACCGAGGAGCGGAACGCCGTCTGCCTGAGCTGTCACGAGAGCGGCCTGCGCATGAACTGGCAGGGCAGCCAGATGCAGGCCGCCGGAGTTGCCTGCGTCGATTGCCACACCGCGCATGTGCGGAAGGATCCCGTGCTGGTCAAGGCGACGCAGCCCCAGGTCTGCTTCGCCTGCCACGCCGAGCAGCGCGCGCAGAGCTTCGAGTACTCGCACCACCCGATCCGCGAGGGCAAGGTGGTGTGCGCGGACTGCCATAATCCGCACGGCTCGCCGGGCCGAACGCTGCTCAAGGAGTACACCGTCAACGAGACTTGCTACCAGTGCCACGCCGAAAAGCGCGGTCCGCTTCTCTGGGAGCACCCGCCGGTTCGCGACGACTGCACCAACTGCCACACGCCGCACGGCTCGACCCAGGCTCGTTTGCTGAAGGAGCGTCCGCCGTATCTGTGCCAGAACTGCCACGACACCACGTTCCACCCAGGCGAGCCTTATAGCGGGCAGAACACGGCCGGGCAGACGTTCGCTGGAGCCATCACCGCGAAGTTCCAGCTCCTGGCCCACGG
>Ga0187769_10001476_pt1 | contig 13485 bp, 10 predicted proteins | sample 0116_SJ02_MP02_1_FD_133140 | JGI IMG/M metagenome (GOLD analysis project Ga0187769, IMG submission 133140) | Tropical peat soil microbial communities from peatlands in Department of Meta, Colombia - 0116_SJ02_MP02_10_MG | ecosystem: Environmental > Terrestrial > Soil > Wetlands > Peat | place... | reverse complement strand
GCCGCCGGCGCCGTCACCGGAGGCGGGCTGACGGGCGGAGGGACGCTCGCCGGCGAGGGGGTGGCCGGGCGCGAACGCCCGCGGCCTAGGACGTAGCCGATCGCGGTCCCCAGACCCATGATGAGGACGAACGCCACGACATTCTCCGGGTACTGTTCGATCCCCGCGAGCGCAGGAACGAACCCGAGCAGATTGACGTCGATCGTGGTCGAGTTCGCCCCGTAGTATCCGTCGCTCGAGACGGAGACTTCGGCGTCGGCATGCAGGCCGAAGAAGCAGGTCGGCACCGTCACGGCGAGACTGACGAATCCGGTCGCATTGCTCGTGAGGCTCTCGGCAGCCCAGACACCGGAACACGGTCCGATCGGGTCGCTGGCCTGAAGACTGACCGCGACCGGGACGCCGGGAAGCGGGGCCCGGTCCGTCCGGTTGGAGAGCTGGGCGACGACCGTCACCGTTCCCCCGGGCGCGGCCGGTGACGGAGAGGCCGAGACGGTGAGGTCGACGAACGTCGCGGTCAGGTCCTCGTACAGGAGGAGCGCACGCGGGGAACCCCAACCGGTCTCGGTGTCCCAGCCGGGACCGGCGGTGCCGATACACGTGGAGCCGCTCGTCACGTCCGCGAGGCCAACCGGATCCTTGCCGGTCTCCTGGCCCGCGCCGATTGCGTACAAGCGGGGGGTCAGGAAGCCGAGCTTCCCACCGTAGAGGGCGTCCATTTCTGTGACGAGGCCGGCCCAGAGCGGGGTCGCGAAGCTCGTCCCGGCGGCGACCCCGCTCGCGCCGTTGTAGTACAGATAGTTGTACGTCGCGGCGGCGGCGACGTCCGGAACCCCTCGATGGCCGTTCGCCTCGATCGGGGCGGCGGCGCTCCCGACCTCCTGCCAGGATGGCGCGGCGTACTGGGTGGAGAACCCTCCGCCGCTTCCGGACCAGGCGGACTCGCTCTGGAGTCCCGTCACCTGTCCGAGCAGGTTCCGCGCGAGCGTGGGGTCGGTTCCGCCGACCGCGATCACGTCCGGCGAGGTGGCCGGGAAGTCCGTTGAAATCCCCCCCGAGCAGTTGGCACCGGCGTCCCCCCCGAAGTCCCCTGTCGCCCCCAGCAGCGTGATCCCCTCGAGAGCCGCCGTCGCGAAGTCGGTCGCCCACATGCTCGCGAGCGCCTGGCTTGCGTTCTCCGGGGTCCCGAACGACATCGAGATGACGGAGACCCCCGGAATCCCGGTCACCGCCTCGGTGAGCGCGTCGGTCATCGATGCGTCGGTGGGCGAGTAGTTCGCGCTCTGCGGTCCGTCCGGGGCATAGACGGCGTCGAGCGTCGCCCCGGGCGCCATCGACCCCGACCATTCCATGTCGAGGGTCAGTTCCTGCGGGGCCTTGCTCGGGTCGTTGGGAGCGCTGTTCGAGGGCGCTGGAGCCCCGTCCACGGGGAACGCGGCGTAGTGGATCGGGGGAAATGCGGAGGGATAATCGTTCGCGTAGAACGTCGCGATATCGCTCGGGGCGTACCCGTCGCCCCAGAGGAGTAGGACGATCTTCTGACCGGTGGCGTACTTCGGCGCGCCCGAGACGTTGTAGAGGGGGGAGAGGTCGTAGATCTCGCGGGCGATCGCCGGAGAGATCAAGTCGGGGTCCGATGCCGGGCCGCTCGCGGCGGGCGACGCCCCCTCGGGCAGGCCGGCGGGGAGCGAGAACGTGTCGAAGCCGCTCGAGAGCCCGACGACCGAGCCGACCGACGATTCGAGCGCGGCGGGAAGGCTCGGAGCGCTCGAAGGGAACATCACCGTCCGACCGTCGAAGGTCCCGTCCTCGAGCTCCGTCCCGAACGCCCGTCCCACGGCGGAGGCGCTGCCGCCGACGGTGAGCATCAGGCGGTCGACGTTGGTGTGAACGATCTCGAGACCCGCCGACTCGAAATACGCTTCCGCCGAAGCGTACGCGGGGGGAGTAAGTCCGTACCGCTCCGCGATCTCGGCTAGGGAGAGGGGTGGAGCGCCCGTGGGAGGGGGCAGGAAGAACGATGGGTCACTGGGACGGAACGACAGATCCACGAGCTCCTGGCCGGCGGCCGGCACCGGGTTCGCGACGAGGTTCGAGTACCCGCTCTCGTACCCAGCCCGAGCGGCGAACGACCCGGAGTAGATGGCGGCCGCGTCGGGAGGAGAGAAGGGTCCTGGGGAGACCATCATCACGCCCGTCGGTCGGGCCCCGACACTGGGGAGTATCGGCACGCCCACGAGCAGTACGACGAGCGCGACGAGCGCGGTCGCGCGGTGCCGGACGCGGCGTCGGCCGAGGGTCATCGCTCGTAGATGGAACGGTACGTCCGAAAAAGGTTGCCGGGCGGCCCGGAGGGCCGACGACCTACACCCGGATGGGGGCGGTGTACCCCGGTGGCAGATGGAACTTCTCCGGGCCCCCGAGCGGGTCCGGGCGGGGCGACGCCGGCTCACCGCGTTTGGCGGAAAGGTAGGCATCGATCGCGTTCGCCGCGTCCATCGCGGTCCCCATCGCGTACACGACGGAACGACCCCCGGCGGCGAAGATCCCGGGCACCGCGGTCTCGAACCCCTTGCCCCTGCCTTCCGGCCAGCCCTGGGAAGTGAGCTTGAGGTCGAGCTCCGGTCCGAAACCGGTGAGGTCCGCCTTCTGTCCCACGGCCACGATCACGGTGTCGCACGGGATGGTGGTCTCCGACCCGGCGACCGGCACCGGGCTTCGCCGGCCGCCGGCGTCCGGCGGGCCGAGCTCCATCGCCTGTACGGCAACTCCTTCCACGTGAGCGTTCCCTACGATCCGCAACGGTGCCCGGAGGAACTGGAAGGTGATCCCTTCGTGCTCAGCACCGTGGATCTCCTCGGGGTCGGCCGGCATCTCCTGCCGGCTGCGTCGATACACGAGCGTGACGTGCCCGCCGTGGGACTCCCGCAAGGCGGTCCGAACAGAATCCATCGCCACGTCGCCCCCGCCGATGACGACGACCTGCTTTCCGACCGTCACCGGGATCCCCTGATTGACATTCTTGAGGAAATCGAGGGCCGGGAGGACCCCGGGAAGCGACTCCCCCGGCACGCCCAGCGTACGGTGGGTCGAGGTCCCGATCGAGATGAACACCGCCTGGTAACCGTCCTCCCGGATCAATTTGTCGACGGGAAATTCCTTGCCGACCTTCGTCCCGTCGACGAACGTGACGTCGAGGTCCCTCAGGCGCTTTCGGTCGGTCTCGACGTCGGCGTCCGTCATCCGGTACGCCGGGATCGTCTGCATGAGACCTCCGTAGCGTCGCTCCTGCTCGAAGACCGTGACCGAGTACCCCCGGACGCCGAGCTCCCACGCCATCATGAGGCCCGCCGGCCCCGCGCCGATCACCGCGACCCGTTGGTTCTTCGGCTTCGACGGGACGTAGACGAGGTCGCTGTTACCGTAGTCGAGGGAGGCGCGCTTGAGGTGGCGGATGGCGATCGGGACGCCTTTCTTCTTGACGACGCAGGAGTCCTCGCAGTAGTGGTAGCAGACCTTGCAGAGGCACGTCGCGAGCGGATTCTCGCGCAGCGTCACCCGCGCGGCTCCGTCGAAGTCCCCGTCCGCGACGAGCCGGATGTACTCCCGGCAGTCCTGGGTGATCGGACAGGCCTCGACGCACCAGGGACGCCGGCACTGGATGCACCGCTTCGCCTCGAGGATGGCCTCCTCCTTCGAGTAGGCGTGCAGCACCTCGCGGAAATCGGTGGTCCGCTCGGCCACCGGCTCCTCGACGATCGGGACCCGAACGGGGTTCAGCTTCGGGGGCGCGGGCTTGGAGGGCGCAACCACCGCGTCGGCGCTCATGGTCTCCCCTCTTCCGAGCTTCGCAAGCTCTTAAGTCGATTCCGTCGCGAGCGAAAGACTCGCACGCCCGGCCGTGCCTTGCGACGCGGACGCTTCCACTTATAGCTCATCCGCACTGGGTCCACGGGCCCGTGCGGGCCGGCGGATTCCATGGTCCTCGATTCCCTGGGGAAATCGCTCCGAGGCGTCCTCCAGAAGATCGCCCGCGGGTCGGTCGTGGACGAGGCGCTCCTCTCCGAGGTCGTTCGCGACATCCAACGGGCCCTCCTCCAGGCCGACGTCAACGTCCAGCTCGCGCTCGAGCTCACGCAGCGCGTTCGCCGGAGGGCGGTCGAGCAGAAGCCGCCCGCCGGGGTCAGCCTGCGGGATTTCCTCGTCCGTATCATTTACGAGGAGGTCCGCGGCATCCTCGGCAAGGAACGGCCGTTCGAGCTCAAGCCCCGCAAGATCCTGCTCGCCGGTCTGTTCGGCCAAGGAAAGACCACCACGGCCGGGAAGCTCGCGCGCTATTTCCAGAAGCGCGGGGTGCGGGTGGGGCTGGTCGCGGCGGACGTCCACCGACCGGCGGCCGTCGACCAGCTCGAGCAGCTCGCGAAAAAGGTCGGCTGCGAGTTCTATTCGAACCGTACGGAGAAGCGGGCCGAGGTGATCGTCCGAGAAGCACTCGAGAAGTTCCCACCGCATCTCGCGGTCCTCGTCGACACCGCCGGGCGAAGCGGGATCGACCCCGAACTCATCGAGGAGCTGAAGCGGGTGAAGACGGTCCTCGTGCCCGACGAGGTCATCCTGGTCCTGGACGCCGCGATGGGTCAGACGGCCGGACGCAGCGCGGAAGCGTTCCACAAGGCCGTCGGTCTCACCGGAGTCATCCTCACCAAGCTCGACGGTTCCGCGAAGGGCGGCGGGGCGCTCTCCGCCGTCGCGGTGAGCGGGGCTCCGATCCTGTTCATCGGCACGGGCGAGCACCTGAACGAGCTCGAACGGTTCGAGCCCACCCGGTTCGTCTCCGGGCTCCTCGGGATGGGCGATATCCAGAGCCTCCTCGAACGGTTCGAGGAGCTCTCGGACAAGGAGGCCGCGGAGAAGGCCGCGAAGGCGCTCATGACCGGGCGCTTCAGCCTGCGGGACATGCGCGCGCAGCTCGAATCGCTCGGGGAGATGGGGCCGTTCTCGAAGATCCTCTCGGCGATCCCCGGGTTCGGATCGATGAAGGTGGACGACAAGGAGCTCGAGCAGACGCAGAAACGGCTCCGCGGGTTCCGGGTCATCCTCGACTCGATGACCCCGGAAGAGCTCGACGACCCGCAGATCATCAAGGCCGATAGGATCCACCGCATCGCGCGCGGCAGCGGCCACCGGCCCCAGGAGGTCCGGGCACTCTTGAAGCATTACGAGACGACCCGCAAGGCGGCGCACGGACTGGTCTCGAACCGTAGGCTCCGACGCCAGATGGAGAAACAGTTCGGCGTCGGAGGGGAACCCTCGCCGTGAGGGCGGCGGGCGCCCGATGACGGTCCTCGCGACCGTACAGGGGATCGCCGGCGCCCTCCTCCTCTTCTTCGTGCCGGGGTACGCGGTCGCGAAGGCGCTCTTCCCCGAGTGGCGGGTCCGAGGGGTCGGGGGGACCCGACGGCTCGTCGAGCTCGTCACGCTCTCGTTCGTGGCCAGTATCGGACTCACGGTCGTCGTCGGGTTCGGGATCCTCGATCTGGCTCCCGGCGGGTTCTCCGCGACCTGGTCCGACCCGGTCCTCGAGGTCTCCCTCGCCGCGGTGGCGTTCGTCGCCTTCGTGGTCGCACTCGCCCGGGGGGCGTTCGCGCGGACCGCCCCGGCCCCATCAAGGGCGAAGGAGGGGGCCGAAGACGAGGAGGGGGCATGGGAGCTCTCTCGGGAGCTCGAGCGCCTCGGGCGCGACGAGCGAAGGCTCGAGCATGCGCTGCGCGTGTCGTCGCAGAACCCATCGGAGAGCGCGCGGCTCTCCGCGGAGCTTGACGCCGTGAGGGCCGAACGCGACGCCCTCCGACGGCGGCGGGAGGAAGAATATGCGGTCTAGAGGTCCGTCGGGCGGTCCCGACTACAAGATGGTCCTCGTCGTTCGCGGCGAGCTGCGCCTCACCGCGGGCAAGGCCGCCGTCCAGGTGGCGCACGCAGCCGTGATGCTGGTCCAGGAAGTGGAGAAGCGCTCCCCGGCGGCGTTTCGCGCCTGGTCGGCGTCCGGCCAGAAGAAGATCGCCCTGGTCGCGCCCACGCTCGAAGCCCTCGAGGCCCTTGCCCGAAAAGCTCGCTCCGTGGGGATCCCTTCGGTCCTCGTCGAGGACGCCGGGTTCACCGAGGTCCCGCCCGGGACCAAAACCTGCCTCGGACTTGGGCCCGCGCCTTCCTCGGAAATCGACCTCGTGACCGGGGACCTACCGCTGCTCTGATTTTCGGCGGGTGCGCCCGGGCACGTACGCGGGGATCGCACCGCGCGGCGCGAGCTCGGAGGCTCAACGTCGGGACCGTGACGATGGACGGGGTGGCCCCCGGTCGAAGGCCAGGAACTCGTTTCCGTCCGGGTCCGCGAAGCGGATGGTGCGCCCGCCCCACGGCTCGGACTCGACGCCCTGGGTGACGCGGGCATTGGCGTGTCGCAGCCGCAGTTCGAGCGCATCCACGCTGTCCGTCTGAAACACGATCCCCGTCCGAGTCCCTCGCCGCGCCAACGCCTCGGAGTAGTACGGTTCCCCCCACTCGGGCCGTGGGGCGATCAGCGAGAGCGCGACGGTGCCCGGACCGAGAGAGACCTCGACGTAGCCCGTCTCCGGGTCGCTCCGTAGGATGTCGAGGCCTAGGACGTCACGATACCAACCCACCGCCGCCTCCTGGTCCCCGACGATCACGCCGACCCGTTGGACCTGGGTCAGCCGACCGGAACCTCGGGCCGGGGGAGGTTCGACGTTGACGCCCGCGCCCTGTTCCGTGACCTTCCATTCCAAGAGCTGGTACATCCCACCGGAGAGTCCCTTCAGCGGGTCGGCGCGGAGGAGGCGGAGCGCCTCGGCCCGGTCGGCGGCCCGGAAGACCAGCAGGTCTCCCGGCGGGTCCGTGAGCGCCCCGTGCGCCACGAGCCTCCCGACCCGGTCGAACTCGTCGGCGAGGGCCCGCACCGACGGCCGGTCCACCCCGTCCGCAGGGGCCTCCCCACCGAACCGGGCGAGTCGTAGGTAGAGACGCTTCGGTTTCGGACCCGGACGGCTCATACCGCATCCCCCCTCACCCCTTACTCCGAAAGGGGTCAAAAAGGAGCGTTGGGCCGAGAACGTTCGTTGGTCCGCCCGGCCGCGCAAGAACCGCTCGCGGCGGCGCACAAAGCGGCCCGCCGATAGATGTTTAAATATCACCTTCTGGTTGGACCTGCTGGGCGGCGCGACCGCCGGCCAGCCGAGGGGGAAAAATGCGGCTGTGGATTTACATCGTTCGACGTTTGATTCTGCTAGTACCCATCATCATCGGGGTGATGACCATCACCTTCGCCCTGATCAGCGCGATTCCGACGCAGCAGCGCATCGAGTCGTACTATGCCCCGTGCCGGGGCCACTGTTACCAGCCGTGGGAGCAGTACATCCCCTGTCCCACGAACGCGAGCGCGACGTGCACCAACCCGCTCTGGACGAAGGCGATCGACCAGCTCGGCCTCAACTATCCCGTGCCGGTCCAATGGGCGATCTACATGGAGAACGCTCTGACGTTTCACTGGGGTTACACGAACAACTTCAGTACCGTCGTTTCCAACTATCCCGTTTTACGTGGGGAAGCCGTGACCACGGTGCTCGGTTGGTTCCTCCCCTACACGTTAGAGCTCGCCGCGCTCTCGCTCATCATCATCATGGTGATCTCCCTCCCCCTCGGGAACCTGTCGGCGGTCTACCGTAACCGGCCGGTCGACCAGGTCTCCCGGATCATGTCGTTCTCGGGGTACGCCCTGCCCGCCTTCCTTCTCGGGACGTTATTGCTGTACGCCACGATCATCGTCGTCGGAGGGCCAAGTCAGGTCTCTCCGATCTGCAAGGGCCACTTCGCCGCCCTGAACGATTTCTGGGGTTCGTGGCCTCCCGTGGGATGCTCCAATCTGTACGGCACGACGAACTTAGGCCTCGACGGGTACCCCACCTGGCTCGGCGGAGGGTTCATCAGCAGCCCGACCGGCTTCCCGACCATCGATGCCGCGCTCCACGGCCAGTGGGCCCTGGCCGGAGACACCCTGTTGCGGCTGGTGTTGCCGGCCCTCGTGATCGCCTACGGCTCGATCGCGCTGCTCCTCCGGTTCGTGCGCAACAGCATGCTCGAGGTCATGAACCTCGACTTCGTCCGGACCGCCCGAGCGAAGGGGCTCTCGGAGAAGGTCGTCACTCGGCGGCACGCGGGGCGGAACTCGCTGAACGTGACCATCACCGTCCTGGGTCTCACCTTCGCCTTCTTCATCGGAGGGTTCCCGATCATCGAGAGCGTCTTCAACCTCTGGGGAGTCGGCCGGCTTCTTGCCTTCTCCCTCGAAGGCTCGTTCGACTACGGTCTCATCTTCGGCTCGACCCTTCTCTTCACGTTCCTGGTGGTCGGGGCCAACATCATCGTGGATGTTCTCTACGCGTATCTCGACCCCCGGGTGCGGCTCGGGTGAGGAGTCATGTCGGCAACGGGAACGAACGGCATCGCTGAGGAGGCGCTTCCGGGCGAGGGGCCTCCGGGGAACTCGGCGACCGTCACGGCCTCGACCCGTCGGCGGCCCAACCCGCGACTGGACCAGTTCAAGCGGACGTGGTACTTCTTCCGTCGCAACACCCTCGCGATGGTCGGCCTCGGAATCCTCGTCTTCTTCGTGGCGGCGTTCGTCTACGGCCTCGTCTTCCAGGGACCGACGACGCAGTTGAACCTCTACTGCGCCACGGACGGCGCGCCGTCGCAGAGCACGTGCCCGGCGGGGAACATCTCGGTCTGCACGTACCCCCAGGGGACCACCTCGCCGGGGGCGAACTGCTACCAGACGCCGGTGATCGACGGAATTCCCTACAATAATTTCATACCTCCCACGATGACGACCACGACTCTCGGTCCCCTCCCGTTCGGAGCGCTGATCCAGAGCGGCCAGGTGGGGACCCCGTACTTTTACAACTTATACGCCGGCCTCGTCAAGGGGACCGACTGGTCGCTGTCGATCTCGGTGGCGATCGTCCTTACGGGAGCGATCTCGGGCCTTTTGATCGGCGTGATCGCCGGCTTCTACGGGGGGGTCGTCGACGAGGTCCTGATGCGATTGACCGACATCTTCCTCTCCGTCCCGCAAATCCTTCTCGTGATCGTCGTGATCTTGGCGGGTCAGGAGATCGGGATCACGGGGTTCGATAACCGGATCCTTCTCATGGTCGGCGCGTTCATTGCGACATGGTGGCCGACGTATGCGAGGATCGTCCGTGGCCAGGTCCTCGTCGTACGGGAGCAGAAGTACGTCGAGGCGGCCCGGGCGAGCGGCGCGAGCGGGGGCCGGATCGTCCGAAAGCACGTCATGCCGAACAGCGTCTACCCGGTCTTCGTCCAGATGTCGCTCGACGTCGGGACGGTTCCGCTGCTGATCGCCGCGATCGTCTACATCGGGTTCCCGATCTTCCCGAACGTGCTCTGGCCGGAGTGGGGGTCGATCGCCGCCGAGTCGACCCTCACGCTTCCGGACATTCTGCAGGAATGTGCCATTCTCGGCAGTGGGTCGGCCTGCCCGTTCCCGTGGTGGCAGCTTTTGTTCCCGGGTATGGCGCTGTTCCTGTTCGCGATTAGCGTGAACTTCGTGGCCGACGGACTCCGGGATGCGCTGGACCCCCGGCTTCGGAGGTAAATTCAAGGATGGCGATCGCCGAATCCACCATCACGACGGAGGAGGACCAGCTGACGGGCGTCCGGGAACGACCCGTGCCCACCACGGCCGCGGTCCGCCCGGCCGCGACGCCCGGTGAGGTCGTGCTCGATGTCCACGACCTCGCCACCTACTTCTACACCTACGACGGCGTCGTCCACGCGCTCGAGGGGGTTTCGTTCAGGGTCCGCAAGGGCGAGACCGTGGGCCTGGTCGGAGAGACCGGCTGCGGGAAGAGCGTGACCGCGTTCTCCATCACGCGGTTGATCTCCGACCCCCCGGGTCGGATCGTTCACGGGACCATCCGCTACCAGGGTGCGAACCTCCTCTGGGGACTCGACCGTGAGGCGAAGTTCAAGCCCATCAAGAACTCGAAGATGGTCAAGGTGAGCCGAAAGTTCCGTCGCATCCGCGCCGCGAACGAACGGATGCGCGCCGTCCGGGGCCGCGGGATCTCGATGATCTTCCAGGAGCCCCAGCAGGCGATGAACCCCGTCTTCACCATCTGGGACCAGCTCGGGGAGGCCCTCTACCTGCACCGGGGCATCGAACTCCTGGACTCCCTCCTCGCCGCGACCCCGGACGACCCCGAGGTCGGTCCGGCATTGGACGCGTTCGTGGAGGCGGCCCGTCCCCGGAACGCCGAGCAGGCGCGCGACGCCGCCCGTCGGGTGGCGATGGCCGTCCAGGTACCCTCGTTCGAAACCGAGCTGCTCCAGACGCTCCGGCAGGCCTCGGTGGAGACCGACTTCGACCGGCCCCGGCTCAATTCGATGCTGAAACGGTTCCGCCTCACGCCGTTGCAACGCTCGTGGCTCCGCCGGGAGCGTCGCCGCCTCGAGCTCGACCGCGAGACCTGCGACATCTATCTCGACGAAATGCGGGACGGCCACCTCCACCGCGCACGAAAGGCCGCCGTCCGCTCCCAGCGTCTCCCGAACTCGCTCCGACGCTTCCCCCTGCGGCTCTGGGGCATCAACCGACACGTCCAGAAGCCGGTCAAGCGGGAGCTCTACTGGCAGTCGGTCCGGCTGCTCGAAGGAGTGCGCATCGCGAACCCGGCGCAGGTCGCCCGCGGCTACCCCCATGAGCTCTCGGGCGGCATGCTCCAGCGGGTCATGATCGCGATGGCGCTCTCGACCGACCCGCCGCTCCTCCTCGCCGACGAGCCGACGACCGCGCTCGACGTGACGATCCAGGCCCAGATCTTGGACCTGATGAACGACCTCAAGACCCGCGTCGGAACCGCGATCATGCTGATCACCCACGACCTCGCGGTGATCGCCGAGGTGGCGGACCGGGTCTGCGTCATGTACGCCGGTCAGATCGTGGAGAACGCCCCGGTGCGGGAGCTCTTCGAGGCCCCCCTCCACCCCTACACCCAGGGGCTCATCGCGTCGATCCCCCGGGTCGACCGGCCGGAGAAGGCGCTCTTCTCCATCCCCGGATCGGTCCCGAACCTGATCTACCCACCGGCCGGCTGCCGATTCCATCCCCGCTGCCCCCAGGCGATGCCCGTCTGCCGCGAGGTCCGGCCCCCGGTCACAGACGAGGGCAACGGCCACCAGGTGGCGTGCCACTTATACCACGGCAAGACCGTGGAGCAGTGAGTCGGAGGGTTCGTTGGCGATGGAGGGGGGAACCAACGGCTCCCAGGTCGTCGTATCGACCTACAACCTGCGAAAATACTTCCCGGTCCGCGGGGGGCTCTTCTCCTCGCACATCGCCGACGTGAAGGCGGTGGATGGGGTCACGTTCGACATCCGCGAGGGCGAGACCGTCGGCCTCGTGGGCGAGTCCGGGTGCGGCAAGACGACCGTCGGCCGGCTGATGCTCCGCCTGATCGAACCGTCGTCCGGTCACACGTACTACCGTCCTCCGGCGGACGTCGTGCAGAAGCTGGAGACGGACTACGCCCGGCTCCGTGACATGCCCCTCGAAGGGGACAACGGGACCCCGGAGAGCTCGCCCGAGGCGACGGCGGCGCTCCGTGAGCTCGACGAGCTCGCGACCTCCCACTCCCTGTATCGGAAATCGCACAAGGAGATGCTGGCGCTTCGCAGCAAGCTCCAGATCGTCTTCCAGGACCCGTTCAGCTCGCTCAGCCCCCGGATGCTCGTCCGCGACATCCTCGCGGAACCGCTCGAGGTGCACCACATCGGCAACCGGCGCGAACGGTACCAGCGCGTCGCGGAGCTCATCCAGCAGGTCGGGCTCAACCCGGACCACGTCTGGCGGTTCCCGCACGAGTTCTCGGGCGGACAACGGCAGCGGCTGGCGATCGCCCGGGCGCTCGCCCTGCGCCCGGAGTTCATCGTGCTCGACGAGCCGACGAGCGCGCTCGACGTCTCCGTGCAGGCCCAGATCCTGAACATCCTGAAGCAGCTCCAGGGGGAGTTCCACCTCGCCTACCTGTTCATCTCGCACCACCTCTCCGTCGTGCGCGCCATCAGCGACCGGGTCGTCGTGATGTACCTCGGCAAGGTCGCCGAAAAGGCGGACACCCACGACCTGTTCGTTCGACCGCTCCACCCGTACACCCAGGCGCTGCTCTCGGCGATCCCGATCCCGGACCCGACGCTCCACCGCGAGCGGATCGTGCTCTCGGGGGACGTCCCGAGCCCGGTGGCCCCTCCGCCCGGCTGTCGGTTCCACACCCGTTGCCCCGCCGTGATGCCGGTCTGCTCGAAGGTGGAACCTCCGCTGCTCGAGGTCCGGCCCCGGCACTGGGTCGCGTGCCACCTGTATCCCCAGGGGATCGACCGGGCCAGCGAGGCCGCCCCGACGCTCGCGGCCGGGTCTCCCCCGATGCTCGCCGGTGCCGGTAGCTGAGGGCCGCCCCGGAGGCTTCGGCCCGCGCCCGGAGGAGAGGCAACCGTGCCCGACCCGGACGTCGACAACGATTTTGCGACCCCCGAGGGCGACAAGCAGCGACGGCTCGCGGCGCTCAAGGAGCCGGGTCCGAGCTGGCGCACCTGGACGTTCGAGACCGGGCTGAAACCGTACCTCCTCCTGCTCTTCCTGGTCTTGGACGCCTGGATCGTCCTCACATGGGCCGCGTACGGGTCCGCGGTCGGGCTGTTCCTCACGCTTGTGCCCGCGATCTACGCGGAGCTCCTCCTCTACCGGTTCCTGTGGACCCGCCCTCACCCGGAGGAGCCGCGGCCGTTCCATCGGACCTGGTCCCGGCCCGTGTGGGCCGGACGCTGGACTCCCGAAGGAGCGCGGTTGCGAGCGGGCGAGATGATGCCCCGGCCCGACGAGTCCCGAAAGCGGGACGAATTCCTCTGAACTCCCACCCGCCCTTGGCCGTCTCGCGCGGGGGGAAATCTGGCCATCGGTTTTGGATGCCGCCCACCCCTCGGCACGGACCCGGCTGGCCGCTCCGTGCCGACCAAAGGGCGATTCCGCGAGGGACTCACGAGCGTTGGGAAAAATCAAGGCCCCCGACTGGCGGGTCCCGCCAGTCGGGAGGGGGGAAGGGGTTTCTCCTATTCCGGGGCGCCCGTTTCGCCGACCCGGCGCTTAGACCACTCCGTTCCCGGTGATGTCGTACCACATGATGTCGGCGAGACCACCGGATAGGATCAGGTTCGTGTCGATGCTGTTCGGGTTGACCCACGGCGCGTGGCTCAGGACCGCGTTCGTCTGCCCGTCCGGAACCTGGAAACCGAGCTCACAGAACACCGCGTCGGACTCCTGGTACTCCGTCACTCCGAGCGCAAGGTTCGGGTTCGCGTTCGCCACGTGGATCATCGCCGACGTCACGTTGTACG
>Ga0187769_10001475_pt1 | contig 13490 bp, 12 predicted proteins | sample 0116_SJ02_MP02_1_FD_133140 | JGI IMG/M metagenome (GOLD analysis project Ga0187769, IMG submission 133140) | Tropical peat soil microbial communities from peatlands in Department of Meta, Colombia - 0116_SJ02_MP02_10_MG | ecosystem: Environmental > Terrestrial > Soil > Wetlands > Peat | place... | reverse complement strand
CGTCTGCCTTCAGATGTCGCTTGAGTGAGTCGCAGATATGGGTTGCGACGTACTTGAAATCTGGCAGCCCGGCGAGGTCGCGCGGGACACCGTCGCCGTCGTCTTTAACCGTTAGATAATTCTCGCCGTGCTCGCGACCGCGCGTGATGACAATGATCTTGGCATGCGCATCGATGCTGTTCTCGACCAACTCCGCGATGGCCTTGAGTGGATTGCTCTGCGAGAGCGCGATGATACGGATCGCATTCCAGTCATCGCCGATCCGCAACTTGCCGCTCGCTGATTCTTTGGACTTGGCTATCATCTTCTGCAACATCGAGAAGGTCCCCCGGGGCGGGAACCCCAGCGGCCGGTCGATGCCAGCCCACGACCGGCACTATATCGAGAGCCTCAGCTGCCGGGCAAGTCTCGCTCCTGCCAATCAGTCGATTCACAAAAAGACGGCAGCTCCCAAAAAGCAGTAAACGAGCCACGCGACTGCGCTGGGATCCGATACGGCCCTGCGAGTTTTTCTTGACGAGAGTATGCAGCTCAATACGGTTGCTGCGTGTGCGTGTTCAGGAATTTGCAAACGTCCTTCACGGCATTACTGAGGAAAGACGTCTGAGTAGCGAAGATCGTGTCGCCGCCTTTGGCAATGACCATAAAGCGATAGTTTCCCGACCAGCCCCAAGCAGCCAGCATGTAGTCCGATTCCCGCGCATTGGTCGTGAGCGTGATGTTGGGGCACTTCTGAACCAGGTTCTTGACGATTCCGACGGGATCAACGGTGGACCGGCGATCCAGTACGAGCTTCAGTGGCTTTCCCGTGTACTGCGCGCTTGCCAGCGGCGCCGCGCCCAGGACCAACAACAGCATTGCAAATCCGAAGAGAGATCTTTTCATCGCAGATTCCTTCCGCCCGGCTGGGCCGGGAATGATTACGATATGTATCGAAGGGCCGCTCCCGGGTCTGTGAAACGGAAGCCGACAGGCAGCGAGCTTCCCCCTGCATATTAGAACACCAAAAAAGCCAAAACGTTGCGTGACCTCGACTCGATGTCTCGCCGTTGGCGCTCCTGTGCGGCCTGTACTATCATCCGCCCCAACCATCGCTGCGAATTCGGAATGGAGGTCTTATGTCCAGCGCGTCGGCTGAGCCCACGACAGGTTCCTCTCGGTATGAGCAGATGATGATGCTGGCAAGAGCATATGCGCCCTCTGCGTGTCTCTACGTAGCTGCGAAGCTGAAGATCGCCGATCTGCTGGCGGGCGGACCGCAACCGGTCTCCGAACTGGCTCGCCGAAGCGACGCAAATGAAGATGGTCTTTATCGCATCCTCCGGGCGTTGGCGTCCCTCGATGTGTTCCGAGAAGGGATGTCCCGAACGTTTGCCAATACACCTCTATCGGAAACCCTGCGGGATGACCTGTTCGGCTCGGCTCGCGACGCCGTACTGTTCATGGCTGATCCGCTGCATATGACGGTTTACGGCGAATTGACGCATACGGTTAAAACGGGCGAAACGGCCTTCGGAAAAATTACCGGCATGCAGCCGTTCGAATTCTTCCGGCAGAACGCGGAGGAGAACAGCCTATTCAACGACGCCATGACGTCCATGAGCCGGCAATTCGTTCAACCTGTGATGGAAGCGTACGATTTCGGCGAATCGGGGACGCTGGCCGACATCGGCGGCGGTCACGGAATTTTGCTTGGCACAATTCTGCGGAAACACCGAGGACTGCGCGGGATCGTTTTCGACCTGCCGAATGTGGTCAGGGGAGCCGAACCGCAGATCGAGTCGCTCGGGCTTAGGTCACGGTGCGAGATTCTGGGCGGCGATTTCTTCGAGGCGGTGCCGCCGGCCGACAGCTACGTCATGAAATCTATTATCCACGATTGGGATGACGTGCGCGCGATGACGATATTGAAAAACTGCGCCAGGGCGATGCGTGGTCAGAGCGGACGGATCATCTTGCTCGAAATGCTCGTGGGTGCGAGCAATGAACCTAGCCTCGCGAAGTGGATCGACATTGAGATGCTGGCGATAGCCGGTGGGCGCGAAAGAAGCGAGACGGAGTATCGCGACCTTTTCGCCGGGGCGGGGTTACGCCTTGCCCGGGTCGTGTCGACGGCAGGGCCCCTGGCGGTGCTCGAGGCCGTAAAAGCCTAGAAACCTCGGGAAACCAAGGCACGGGGAAGACGAACTACTTGGTGTGTTGGATGCACCGTTACGAGCGGCCCTCAGTGAGAGGCCCAATGGCGCAAGTAAAGGCCGTGAAGACTCAGACCGAGTCCACCGAGAAACAGCAAAGGTGAAAGATAATTGGCCACGATCGGCAGGACTTCCACCGGAAGCGTCCATCCACTGGCTCCGCCCGCGAAATAGCCGATTACCCCAGCTGCCAGCATGAAGAGCAGGCCGCGGCGGATACTATCGCCGCCGGCCGGATTCGCACCGGGCGACCTCGGCTGCCTCATTTCCGGCAACCTCTCTCGGCAATAGCTGCACTGCGTCAGCTGGTCGTAGACCATCTTTCCGCAGTATGGACATTCGCGCAAGGCCATACGTTTTCCCTGAAAACTAGAAGCGATCCGTGCAAATAAAGTTCCACAGCCACAGCTACAATTCTAAACACATAGCACGACGCCACGTTGCATGGGCACGGGAGAATGTCCCGAAATGTAACCACTCCGGAAGTGCAGGTGCGACCTAGATCTTCGCCTTTTCCTCGCCGCTAACGCCAACCGCTGCGCTCGCACAGAGAGGTGATGTGCGCGACATGATGGCGCCCGTGCCAGGCATACTGCGCAAGCAGAAAGTCCACCGTCTGAAGACCCCACTCGGGATGGCGAAACTTTCGCGGCCAATCGGTCGGCTGCAGAGAGCGAAGCAGGATCACCCACCGCTTGTGCAGATTCTCCACAATGGCGAGCGACGGCTCGATCGGTGGCGTTCTCGTATCGGCCAATTCCGCCCAACGCGACTCTTCGTAGGTTTTGATGGTTGGCTCGATCTCGGTGAGGGCCAGCTTGAAGCGCGTAAAGGCATTCATGTGACTGTCGGCGATGTGATGGACCAATTGGCGAACCGTCCAGCCGCCGGGGCGATACGGAGTGTCGAGCTGCGGCTGGGTCAGGTCAGCGACCGCAGCAGAAAGGCGTGCGGGTGCTTCTTCAATTTCCGAAATACGCGACGCTCGCTGAGCATCAGAAAGTTCCTCTACGCGCTGAAAGGCGCCGATTGGATAACGCAGATCTTGTGTCATAGGGACTCCGGGAAAATGGCCTGTCGAACAAAGGGGAATTCGAATTCGATTCCGCTTATTGACTAGTGTCGCCGCTTGGCGGTCTCGAATAGAGACGAAAGCTCCCGCAGGCGCTTCACCGTTTCGACCACGCGGTCGGCGACATAGTCGACCTCCTCTTCTGTGTTGAAGCGTCCGAGGCCGAAGCGAATCGAGCTATGCGCGAGGTCTTCGGAAACACCCAGGGCCCGGAGGACGTGGCTCGGCTCGAGCGTCGCAGACGTGCAGGCCGAACCGCTCGATACGGCTACGTCGTTGATTCCCATCAGCAGGGCGTCCCCTTCGACACCGGCAAAACTGAGGTTGAGGTTGTTGGGCAACCGATTCCGCATCGAGCCGTTTATGAAAGTATCGTCCAACCGACCCGTGATCGCCTCCTTCAACCGGTCCCGCAGCCGCCTGAGGCGCTCACCCTCTTCCACCATCTCCTTCTGGCAAATGTCGCAGCCCTTGCCGAGCCCGACGATGGCCGGGACGTTCAGCGTGCCCGAGCGCAATCCGCGCTCGTGCCCTCCGCCGTCAATCAAGGCAGCCAGCTCGACGTGCGGGTCCTTGCGGCGGACGTAGAGTGCGCCGACGCCCTTGGGGCCGTAAAGCTTGTGTGCCGAAATCGAGAGCAAATCGATGCCAAAATTCTCGACATCAACGGGGATTTTGCCGACGGATTGTGCCGCATCGACGTGAAAGAAGACCTTTCTCTCCTTCGCGATTTTGCCGATTTCTTCAATCGGCTGGATCACTCCGATTTCGTTATTGGCGTGCATAATCGAGATCAAGATGGTCCTGGGTGTGATGGCATGGCGCAGGTCTTCCAAATCGATCCGTCCGTCTTTATCAACGGGCAGATACGTGACTTGGCAGCCAGATTTTTCGAGGCGTTTGCAGGTATCGAGGACGGCTTTATGCTCGCTCGCCTGCGTGATGATTTCGACGCCCTCAACCCGATGGGCAGCCTCCACAACACCTTTGAGCGCCAAATTGATCGACTCGGTCGCGCCGCTCGTGAAGATGATTTCTCGCGGCGAAGCGTGGATCAACCGCGCAACCTGGCCGCGCGCCGTCTCGACGGCCTCCTCCGCCTTCCAACCGAATTCGTGATTTCTGCTCGCGGCATTGCCGAACTTCTCAGTGAAATAAGGCAACATGGCATCGAGCACGCGCGGATCCACCTGCGTCGTCGCCTGATTGTCCATGTAGACAGGGAGCTTGACTGCCATACTGGCTTAATTGTAAGTCCCTGCGACCCAGGCGTCCAGCCAACCATACGGGGACCAACGCACAGAGCCGAGCGGCGTTCCGAGACTCGTGCGTGAGTCCGTCGCCTTTGTTGGCAGCAGAAGTGATGTCACGAAACGTTCTGTCGCTCGGTGAAGAATGACAGGACTTCGATCCGAAAGGTTGGGAAGTGAAGGGAACTGTAGCGCTTCGCTAGGCTGATTCACCAACAAGCAGTGTCAGCCCGCGTGCGGGGGAGCCCACTTCTTCAAGAACGCGGTGACATCGGCCGGACCAATGCGGACGCTATTCTCGAACTCGCCTTCTTTCTGGCTATAGACGAGACGTCCGTCCGGATCAAGGACGGCAAGCCCGGGAATCCCCTTCTTTAAAGGGACGCCATATTTCTCCGCGAGATCTAAATTTTTGTCCTCGTCGCCTACGTTGACGTGCACGACGTGATAGTTCGCGTTGACGAGGGGTGCGATCGTTTTGGAATGAAAGGTGGCGTCCAGTACGTGACAGTCGTAGCACCAGTTCGCTCCGAACACCAAGATCACGCGCTTGTGATCTTTCGCAGCACTCGCGAGGGCCGCTTCGATTTCCGCTTTGGCCTCTTCCGGCGGGGCGTAGAGATCGGTGTTGGGCTTCACCGGCTCGGGCAGGCGCCGCGGCGGATTCGGTTCCAGATCGCTGCGGCTGGTTGCCACGATGAACCAGTCGTTACCCTGTCGCTGCCAGAGCTGATGAACCGCAGCCGCAAAGGGCTGGCCCCCGGTAGTGCTAGGGAAAGTCATCTCGACGCGAAGGACGACTTCCACGAGGCCCGCCTGTCTCGGCTCAACCGTAAGCAACTTGGGATTCATGCTGATGGGCCTCCTGGCCACCGCCGCCGACCAATAGCGCGCCTCGGCTTCGGGATCGTCGATGGTGCCGGCGCTGGTTTGGACCCGAGCGGGAGGAACTTTCGAATAGAGCGCGGCCAGGGCAGCTTCGTTTCCCGACTGCAGGGCCGCTTTCCAGTGGTTGAGTGGTTCGAAGGTAGACTGAGCCACCTCAACACTGGGCCATAGAAGCAGAAGGGCAACGAGCCCCACAAAGCGAACCGATTTCATGACCCCCCCTTCCCAGCGCAAGCGTTTGAGCAAGTTTTCGTTGGGTGCCGCAACGAACTGCCACCCGGGTCGCCTCCTCTTTGAGACTGCACCAAAAGGCCTCGACGGGACAGAAGAATGGTGGCGAGCAATTCCTATTTCCTCGGTTGAAAGCCCCGTCCATTGTCGGCTTCCTATGACAGCAGCGAATATAGCACGAGCGCAGAACCGCTACGCCGAAGCTACAGTCATTGGCCTAGATCTCAGTCGACTGCTACAATGCTCTGACATGGCCGATTGGCGGCAGATTCAGGCGCGCATTCGCAAAGCGAAGAATAGTCCTGAGGCGGTGTCGAAACTCTCCGAGCTTTTCAAACGCACACGCGACGGCATGGTCGCCTGGGAACTGGGCGCTATCGAAGAAAAAGCGGATCATAAAGAAGAAGCGGGAAACTGGTACATTCTCGCGGCCCAGCGGTTCCGCCGGGCGGACTGGAAGAAGAAGGCAGAAGAGGCTCTAACGCGGCTTGGCATCCCCTTGCCTCAAGCAGAAGCAGCTGTTGTCGAGCCCGCCCAGTCAGAGACGCTCGCTCGGGAGCCCGAAGCAACGCCGACGACTTCTAGAGAAATCGCGGAGGAAAGGTCTCTATCAGCGCAGCCAGTTTCCCCCTCCCTAGCGAGCGGCGAGACGGGACGCAGAAAACGCCGTCGCGGGAGGCGCGGAGGCCGGGGCCGTCGCCGTCAAGCGACCAATACGCCGGCACTGCCGACACAGGCTCTTCCCGAGCATCCAGTACCCTCCCCAGACGGGGCCGGATCACTTGTTGTCGAGCGGCGAGCCTTCGACCGAGTGGAGAGCGAACCACCCGCAGCCGAACAACTGAACCCCGCTCAGGTCGAACCGCCGCCTCAGTTGCCGTCCGAGCGCATGGCCCACGGACGGAGCGAACCGGGGTTGGCTTCCCGCATGGCCCACCTCGAATCGCTTTTGCGTCGGCTGCTGGGAAGCCCTTTGCGACGCATCGATAACACCGATGAAGCGCCGGCGGGCCCCGGCGTGTTCTTGCTGTCTGACTCTGACCAGACGACATCGTATTACGTGGAAGCCTGCCAGACGCTGCGGGTCGGAATCGGGAATTTGGTGCGTGGGGGACACTCCGGGAAAACTGGAAGAACCGCCGGACGCGGATCGTCTGAGCCGAGTCTCAAGGCAAAGCTAGCCGAACATCTGGAGATCAACGAAGCGAAGGTGTCGCAGTATATCAAAGACCACTGTGTTATCCGATGGATCCAGCTGGACGATGACGCTCCTTTGCTAGCCCATTTTGCGATCGCTGTCCTACGCACGCCTCTGAACCTGGACTGAGCTTCTGGACGGGACCCTTTGGGCAGCGGTTTGTTACCGTTCGACCCTCCATATGCCCCTTTCGGTGCACGGTTCTGGACGAGGCTCCTAAATCCGTGCAAACTCTGATACGGTAACCGCTTACGGGCACTTGGGGTGTAAGCGGTTTCGACTCCCCCATGGGCGTTGGGGGCGCTCGTCACCCCTTCTACTGAGGAGACTCACACGACTATGTCGATCACTGTCGGCAATCGCATCTGGAAATCCCTCGATTGGGCGCTCTGCAAGACCGCGGCTGTGACATTTGATACGGTCCAGTTCTTCAACAAACGTAATCCAAACCCGTCGTTTACGCCGAAGTGGTCCGACAAGCCCCTTCTGAAATCTTGGGAGAAGTCGAAGCCGACCTTAGGATGGCCGCGCACGACCGACTCCCTCTGCCCGGACTGCGTGAAAGAAGCCCGCGAAGCGATCCTGAATGGGAAGAAAGACTGGATGGACCTTGTTCACGAGAAAGTCGGAGAGATCAAAGCACAAATCGTCGAGCGCGACGGCCAGGTTTGGATGGTAAAGGAGTGTCCCGTCCACGGGAAGTGTGAAGACCTGATGGCGATTGATTCGAAATTCCTGGCCTGGATCGAAAGCCAGTTTCCGGGCCGCGATATTCCGGCCCACAATGACGAGAAGCTTCACCGGCACGGATCGAGCACCGTGCGGCACGGGCGCGGCGCCGTTCTAACCGTTGACTTGACCAACCGTTGCAACATGATGTGCGATCCCTGCTTCATGGATGCGAACCAGGTCGGCTACGTGCACGAGCTCGAGTGGGATGAAATCAAGGAAATTCTCGACAATGCCCTGCTGATCAAACCACGCCGCCAGATGTCGGTCCAGTTCTCCGGTGGTGAACCGACCATGCACCCGCGATTCATAGATGCGGTAGCCTACGCGCGAAAGGTTGGCTACAACAGCGTCCAAGCGGCTACCAACGGCATCGAGTTCGCCAAAAGCAAGGAGTTCTGCGAAAAGGCCTTTGAAGCAGGCATGCGGTACGCCTACCTGCAGTTTGACGGGATCGGCAACGACGCCAACAGCCACCGTCAGGTTGGCAATCTATTCGACGTCAAGCTGCGGGCCATCGAGAATATGCACGAGGCCGGCATCGAGATTGTGCTGGTCACGACCATCGTCAACAATGTAAACAACGATCAAGTTGGGCCCATCGTGAAGTTCGCGATGGAAAATCCGCGGAAGATTTCGTTCGTCTCCTTCCAGCCGGTCTCGTTCACAGGCCGTGATGAGGACATCACTCCGGAGCGGCGGATGCGCCAGCGATATACACTTTCGCATCTCGCCAAGGACGTAAGTCAGCAAGTCGGAAAAATCGAGCCCACGCGCGATTGGTTTCCCATATCGTTTATCAGTACGTTCGCAAGCTTCGCCGACTTGATCCACGGCCCGGAGTCGCAGTGGGGCTCACTTTCCTGCGGCTGCCATCCAAACTGCGGCGTAGGAACGGCCGTGATGGTCAATAAGTTCACGAAAGAATGGGCGCCGGTACCGCGCTTTTTGGACGCGCAAGGCCTTACGAGGGACGTCAATGCGATCACCGACGCAGCGCGGGGCAAGAACTTCTCCAATTTCATGATGGCACTCGCCCTGCTGAGAAATTACAAGCCCTTCCAGGCACCGCCCAGCTTGAGGCTCAAGGACATGTGGGTGAAATTCGACAAGACCTGGGCGCTTTCGAAGCATGCGGAGGTCAAATATGGCCGCACCAATCCGCAGCGCACTTTCGAGGACGCAGTCCAGCGCCGGAAAGATCCCTGGAACTTTTTGTTCATCGCCGGGATGTGGTTTCAAGACCTTTTCAACTACGATTTTCGTCGCACGGAAATGTGCATCATTCCCTACGCCACGCAGCAGGGTGAAATTTCCTTCTGCGCGTATAACACGGGAATCGGCTGGCGCAAGATCATTGAAAACATGTACAAGAACGCGACCGTCGCCGAGTGGTACAAGACCCACGGAAAACATCAGATCTATGCCAAGGGCAAGAAGGTCGATCTCGACACCTACGAGCATTCTCTCCGGATCAACGCCGAAGACGCTGCGCGCGTGCGTCACTTGGAGCACGATATTCCGCTGACCGCAGCCGAAGAGGACCGCATCCGTCGCAAAAAGGCCTTCGAGGAAGCCGCCAAGGTCCGGAAGATTTACGAAGAGCTGGTACTTAAGAAGAGTTCCGAGCCGATCGTTCAGATCGGGTCCATCGACGACATTTTGACGGCTGTTCCAGGCGCAACGGTGAAACGCATCGAGCCCGCCAACGGAGGGGACGCGGTCAAGGTGGGTCACTCCGAGGCCGCGACCGTAGCCGGCGACTAAGACTCCTACCGCTAACGCCGGTCGCATGAGAAACGCCGGGCTCACCGAACTGGCCGTGCGGATCTCGAACCATCCTGGGTGCGTCGCTCTCGCGTCCTTTACAGACCTAAAGTGGCGCTCTAGATTAGGTCCAGGTCAGTTTTGGTACAATGAGAGGGCTTTTGGGACCGGTAGCCATGCCAATCTACGAATATGTCTGCGACGATTGCGGCGCGCACTATGAGCGTATCGTAATGAACGGAAACACGATCGTGACATGCCCTCAATGCGCCAGCCGACGAAATACGATTCAACTCTCGGTGTTTGCGGCGCCCGGTAATGGGTCGAAATCCTTGGGCCGAGCGTCGGCCTCGTCAGATTCTGGCGGCTCAGATGGCGGCTGCTGTGGCGGCGCCTGCGGCTGCGGGAATTAGGCGCGCCATACCGATGAAGTCTTCGAGACCTATTTTCTCGAAGGAAACCCTCCTTTTTTTGCGCGAGCTTGGCCGCAACAATGACAAAGCCTGGATGGACGACAACCGCGAGCGCTATCGCGCGGCCGTCGTCGGACCCTTTCGTGAACTGTTTGAACGTCTGACTCCCGTCGTCTTGAAGCTGAATCGCCGGTTTGTTGTGACTGGTCGTGTAGGCGAAAATTTTTCTCGCATCAACCGTGACATTCGCTTCTCTCTGGACAAGGCGCCCTACCGCACGCAGATGTACCTGTTCTTCGCAGAGCCGGGCGGCGAGGGCGGCCAAGTCTATAGCGGCATTTCGGCTGAGGCGGTTACGTGCGGCTTTCGCGTTTATGCCGGCTCGCGCAGCGCCCCTCTGATTCAGATCGGCCGAGCGCGAGCCATGGAAAACACCGAGTGGCTCGAGCGGCAACAGCGTCGGCTGCAGGGGCGGTATGAGAGCTATTGGTATTCCTCCCAGAAAGGGGAATGGGTCAAGCACAAAGGCTGGCCCGTGAAGCCGGATGATTGGAAGAAGCTGAAGGGCTGGGTGGTGCGCCGCAAACTCAAGCACGCCGCCGCGCTTCGTCCTGCGTTTGATCGCGAGGCCGCGGGAGTTTTTCGCGAAGTCTATCCTCTGCTGCCATTCACCTCCTCACCAAGCTGGAAAGCGTAGTCCGCGTCTGCTCAGAAAAAACGAAGCCTAGCCCTCGATCGGATTCCTCTGGTACGATTCGCCTCGAGCTGAGGCAGACCGTTTCGATTCGCTACCCAGTCAACCAATGCGACGAATGATCTCGATCGCACTACCTCTGAGCGTGGTCCTGGGGATCAGTGCGGGGGCGTGGCCGGTCAGTCGCGGCCACGCGCAGAGCGCCAGCGTCGAACGCGATTGCGACCGGCAATGCTTATACGGCTTTGTCGACGAATACCTGGCGGCACTCGTGGCACGGGATCCTGCCCGGTTGCCATGGGCTACGAGCGTCCATTTCACCGAAAACAATGTTACGCTCGGCGTCGGCGATGGCCTGTGGGGCACGATTACGGGCCGTGGCGCAGAGGACCTTCGCGCAGCAGATCCCGAAAACGGACAGGTCGCCTATTTTGGCGTCGTGGATGAACGTGGAAACCAGGCGTTCTTCGCCCTGCGGATGAAAATTCAAGACCGGACGATCACCCAGGTGGAGACGATTGTCGATCGCAAGGGCTACGGACCGGGACCGTTCGGTGATCCCAATACGCTTAAGCCGGTCCCAGTTCTGCTCGAAGATGTGGCACCGGAGCATCGGAGGCCGCGCGAGCGCATGATTGCGCTCGCCGACGGGTACTTCAACACGCTGCAATTGAACGATGGCCAGCTCTTTACGCAATTCACCGACGATTGCAGTCGGCGGGAGAATGGGGTCTGGACTGCGAATGATCCGAACCCCGACCCGCAGGCCCGTTCGGCCCTGTCAAGCTATGGCAAGATCTCGTGTGAGGCCGGATTCAAACTGGGGAACTACCGATGGGACGATCGCCTACGGGATCGGCGCTTTCCGCTGGTGGACGAAGAGAAAGGCCTCGTTCTGGCGGCCGGGTTTATTGACCACTCCGGACGACTGGAAACGTATACCACGACGGACGGTGTGAAGCACGACTCGCCCATGAAGTCGCCGCACTCATTTTGCCTGCTGGAGATGTTCAAGATCATAGATGGCAAAATCCGCCACGCGGAGGCCGTGTTCATCACCGTGCCTTACGACATGCCGTCGCCGTGGGTGAAATAGGAGCGGAAGAAGGGAGCAGACGCCATGGTTGATTTCTCGAATCAACCTACGATGAAGGGATTCTTTGCCCCAACGCGCTTTGAGGCGGATGTATACGACTGCGAAGTTGTTGGGAAGGTTCCGACCGACCTCAATGGCGCGTTCATACGGCTCGGAGGCGATTGGCTCTACCCGCCGATCTCACAGAACGATTCCCCGTTCAGCATGGACGGTTACATCAACATGTTCCGGTTTAAGAACGGCATCGTTGACTACAAAGGCCGCTGGGTCAAAACACCGCGCTTTCACGCCGATCTCGCTGCTCACAAGCAGTTGTTTGGACTCTATCGAAATCCGCTTACGGACGATCCCAGCGTGAAAGGGCTTGATCGCTCCGTTCAGAACACGACACCGCTTGCTTTCGCGGGGAAGCTTTTTACACTCAAGGAAGATAGTCTGCCGTATGAGATCGACTGCAACACACTGGAAACAATCGGTCCCTGGAATTTTCACGGGAAATACAAAAGCCTCACGTTTACGGCGCACCCCAAGGTCGATCCATTAACCGGCGAGATGATTTGCTACGGCTATGAAGCCACGGGGCTTGAAACGAATGACGTGTTTCTCTACACCATCAACAAGCGGGGCGAGGTGACCCGCGAACTGCGGTTTAAAGTGCCCTACGTCAGCATGGTGCACGACATAGGGCTTACACAGAAGCACGTGATCATCCCTGTGTTCGGCTTCGTGACCAGCATGGAGCGCTTAAAAGAGGGCAAGGTTCACTGGGGATGGGATAGCACGAAGCCCGCGTATGTGGGTATCGTGCCGCGCGACGGCGAGGCCAAGGATATCCGTTGGTTCAAGGGTCCCGAGCGCGCGACCGTTCACACATTGAATGCACGCACGGAAGGCGAAAAAGTCATTCTCGAGGCCGCGATTTACGATTCCAACCCGTTCCCGTTCTTTCCACCGATCGACGGGTCACCGTGGGATCCGTCCAAGGCGCGAGCCTACATTCGTCGCAACGCATTTGATTTGAGTTCGAAGGATGACGGATTTACCGAAGAAAAGCTGTTCCCAATGAACGTGAGCGATCTGGGCCGCATCGACGATCGCTACCTCTCACTGCCCTACCGCTATGCGTTCACGGCATACGGGGACAAAGAGAGGCCCTTCAATGAATGGAAAGCAGGAAATCTCGCGGGCCGCGTAAACAACTGTTACGGCCGCTTTGATTTGGCAACGGGCGAAATGAGCTCTTATTTCGCCGGAGAGACACACAGCTTGCAAGAAGTCTGCTTCGTCCCGCGCAAAAACGGATCAGAAGGCGAAGGCTACATTATGGGTGTGGCCTCGAATTATGCGGAGATGCGCTCGGAGCTGATCATCGCCGACGCACAACATCTCCAGGAGGGTGACATTGCCCGTGTAATTTTGCCGTTCCGGGCCACCGCGCAAGTACACGGTCGGTGGGTAAATGAAAGCGAATTGCCGTTTGCATGAACCCGACGATGGACGGAAACTCCTGCTCGGTGGCAACCTTTGGAATGACGCGGCGCCGGTTGTTGGCTCTACTGGCAACGGCAACTTCCGCGCTTACGGTGCTCGGGCTCGAAGGTCTCCCGACGGCATCGCGCAAACAAGGCCGCCGCGCCGTCGTCTCGTTCCACCTGGACCAGCCGTATCTTGATTGGAGCGGGACGGCCGTGCCCTACTATCCGCCGCCGGGGGCCCGATCGGCCGAAGTCGCTGCCCATCTCACGGAGGAGATGCTTCGTCGCATCTCGATCAACCTGTAAGCCTCGCACGACAGCTCCGGAAATTGCCTCGTTGGGCCTGTGGCTTGACCACTTTGTCCTACTCGATCGAACACCGATGTGGGAAAACAGGTGGCAAGGGGCTAAAATGGAAGCTTCTCGACGGTGCAACACTCGTTTTCGTGTTTGCATCCGATTCGATGAGACTCGCAGGGGGG
>Ga0187769_10001474_pt1 | contig 13494 bp, 11 predicted proteins | sample 0116_SJ02_MP02_1_FD_133140 | JGI IMG/M metagenome (GOLD analysis project Ga0187769, IMG submission 133140) | Tropical peat soil microbial communities from peatlands in Department of Meta, Colombia - 0116_SJ02_MP02_10_MG | ecosystem: Environmental > Terrestrial > Soil > Wetlands > Peat | place... | reverse complement strand
CCCACGGCTTGAACGATTTTGGAAAGGCGGAGTATGGTGGCCCCTGTCCACCACCTGGGAAGCCCCATCGTTACTTCTTCCGTCTCTACGCCCTGGACGCCCTCCTTCACCCTGCGGCACCGGTCACGAGAAAGAGCATTGGTACGGCCATGCAAGGGCATATCCTCGGGCAGGGAGAGCTCATGGGCACGTTTGGACGGTGAATGCCCAGGCGTGATCGGATTCCACCTGTCCATGCAAGCTGCCAAGCAGTTTCTTTGGGAGAATCAATATACACATGTCGAGCCATATCCTGATGATAGCGGCAAGCCAGAAATCGTCGCGCACGAGTAGCGACGATTTCTCTGGAAAACCCCATAGCGCAAACCCGCACAAAATATGAAGAGATCGAATGAAAATCCAAGAAATATCCGTAAAATCAGTCCTCTCGAAATCCAAGGTCTATGATTACACCATGAACCCGTATAGGGGATGCAGCAACGCCTGCAGATATTGTTACGCTGCGTTCATGAAGCGGTTCACCGGTCACCGGGAACCGTGGGGTGAGTTTGTTGACGTCAAGATCAATGCCTCGGAAGTGCTAGCGAAGGAAATAAAAAGAAAGCCAAAAGGCAGGGTCTGGGTGAGCGGTGTGTGCGATCCGTATCAATCGGCGGAGAAAAGGTACCGACTTACCCGGAAATGTCTCGAAATCCTTGTGATGAGCGGTTGGCCGGTAACGATTCAGACCAAGTCTCCTCTCGTGACGCGAGATATCGACATCCTTAAGATATCGGAGAAAGTTGAGGTCGGCTTTTCCATAACAACTGTAGAGGAAAAGATCCGACGAATCTTTGAACCAGAGGCGTCCCCGATCAATGAACGGATCAATGCCCTGAAATGGCTTCACGCTAACAAGATTAAGACTTTTGTTATGATAGCTCCGCTCCTGCCCGGAGCCGAAAAGCTGCCCGGCGAGCTCGCTGGTGCCGTTGATTTCGTCTTGATCGACCGACTGAACTATCACTACGCAAACCACATCTACCGGAAAAACAACATGGAGTGGGCGATCGAGGATCAGTTCTTTGCTGAAAAAAGCGATAAGGTGAAGAAAGGTTTTGATAGGCAAGGGATTCCGGTAAATACATTGTTTTAATATTTGATCTTTCTTGCAAGTCGGAAGTCGGAGCCTCCCTAGGCGCCGGTCATCTCATGCACGTACTGCCCACTGTTGATATCTTTATACCGGAGATCTTTGCGTAATGTAAGCGTTTAGTAGCGGGCGGCAAAAAAATCAAGCAGGACTTAACGCACTAGCCTGACCTTAATTAATCTGTTGGAATTCGAATTGTGACCTATCTGATGACGCTTTGGAAATCCAGGGGTAAATACCATCTGACATGTCTTTTCAAACCATAAGTAGGGTAACCAATCTAGTAAAACTTAATTGAACGTATATGATCTAAGTGGTATAATCTAAGCTAATGAAAAAGTTCAACCGAGTTTTTGGCCTTATTATTCTATTAAATCTATCATGCTTGTTGCAGTTAGTAGAGAATGTAAACTGCATGCATTGATACTACTGCGAGGCCACTATTCGAGTTCATCGTCATCCAATTCTGCCAAGAGCCTTTCAACTAACTTCGTGTCCCATTCGTCACTGAGAATATCCTCTTCCTGCTCGTCAGGCCCGGGTAAGAGCTTCTCGGTGCGCTCATTGTCATCCGACCATATATCGTGCAACATCGCCTGCGCATCTTCTTCTAGTTCTTTCAAAACCCGCGCGACATATGCGGTTTCCGCCTCGTTATCAGCATTGGGAAAACGCTGGCTAATATCCTTGGAGTCATCGAGAACGCATCTAGTTAGCTCATTATCGAAATCTGAATTAGCTTCATTGTCGGAAGTTGTTAATGGCTTTGTTTTATTCTCCATTTTAATGTTCCTTTAATTTAATACGACATGATGAAACACAATCGATCTGAGAACTGGGAGATGAAAGTGGCAATCCACATAGAGAGACCAGTTCCTTTTTTAAGATTTTTCCTGTAGTTGGAGGTTATTCTTACGAATAAAACTTTTGTGCCATTTTGATCAGTATTGCTTATGACGCAACAAAAATTATAAAGAATTGATTAAAAACATCGATAAGGTTTTTCCCTACGCATATTTTATTTTTATGCACTTAACAATCACTAGCCCATTCGTCAATTGGAACGAGAAAAAGAGATATGTCGGCACCGTGTACGGCAGAATCGTATCTCCTGAATCGTCTCAAAGAATTAGACATCCGTCACATGTTAGGAGCGCCGGGAGATAGCAGTTTCCCTTTCCTGAATCGTATTGAGGCAGATCGGGATGTCGCCTGAGTTGGCAACTGTAATGAGCTCAACGCGTCCTACGCTGCTGATGCATATGCTCGTTGTCATGGCATCGCCGCCATGGCGGCGACGTTTGGGTGGGAGATCTGAGTGCCTCATGTGCAATTACAGGCGCCTACGCCGAACTGGTTCCAGTTATTGGCATCTTTTTATACCTTTCGGCAGGAGATGGCACAACACAAGTTTAAGGAAATTAACTGGCAGTAGGTTGACGAGTATCGATTGAAAGGGTTATCACGATCAACCGTTTCGATGGTGATGTATATAGCCTACAACACGCCGCCTGCGGCAAAGGCACAAAAAGCGGGAAAAGAGCTTTGATGCGCTTTACACGAAGGGGCTGCGAATCATTCATTGCACGACTTTAAACTGCCTATAATGGTGATAAATGGGGTTAATTTTATTAAAACACGCGTTGCTACGTCTTTTAAAAAATAATAGTTGATTGCTCTATATAACGAGTGTCATCAACATTGTGGTGGATACCTATGAGAAGAAATGTTCTGTCTTTATTTTTGACGCTCCTCATTCTTATTTCGGTAGGAGGAGCCATCAATATGGTCGGCGCGGCATCTCAAGTAATTCCTGGGCAGGTATTAAAACCAACTCTGACCCCGTCAACAGTGTCAATTGTATCACCGTCGCCAAGCGCGACGCAACCGCTGACGTCAACAGCGCTCACTGCAACAGCCTCAGCTACGACTGCAGTAGTTGGATCTGAGATCACTATTTATGGGAGGTTAACCTTTCACGCCTTTCCTGTTTCGGGCCAACCTGTGATTCTCTACCGGTCCACTGACAACGTACGCTTTACTGCTGTCAATGTAACGATGACGACAGAAAACGGTAATTACGCTTTCGCCCGCACAGAACAGGAACGGGGAACCTACTATTAAAGTACCGAATTTGCAGGTGGTTACCTATATGACCCGGCAACGAGCGAGGTGTTAAGTATCCAGTTCAATCTCCTCCTATAGTTCGTAGCAACAAATGTTGACACATTATGTATGACGGCAGACCGTACCTCTTCTTTTTCTTTTTTCTTTTCTCCTTTTTGCTTGATAGCCCCACCCAATGTAAAAACTACAACCGCAAGACTGCATAATGGTTTTTATCCTTTGGAAAGTGCAGTGCTGGGACAACCTAAGCTTGTGCTTGAAAAGAGAATTGATAAATGAGACTGGTAGACACATAGAAACCCCAAGATACTAAACTTCAGAATCTCAGCCTTTCAATTATTAATTTGACGGCTAAGAGACAATATTTTACTTAAATTTTCAAACTTAGTTATTTTTTAGTTAGTACCCAAGCGATTCATCAACAAGAACTACAGTTACTCTGTCTTCCTCTGACTCTTGGGCAAGGATTACCCATTTTCCAAGCGTACTCGACTCTCCATATTTCTTAGTAGCACGGATATTTTCTAAAGGGTAAGCGTACTCGCGAACCCGACTCAATGCATCATCAAGCGTACGGACAATTTTATTGACGCCACATACAAGGATCAAATGACGGGCGGCAAAATGCCATGCGCCGACGCGGCTCCCTCCTGTATCACATGCAACAAGCTCTCCTGTTTGCGCTATTGCGTTTACCCCTGAAATAAAATACTGAGCGGTCATCGATTTCCGTCTGAGTTCTCGTCTCTTAGTATGATCATTCTCAGCATGAACAGTCGCTCGGAGACTCTTCCATCCTGATCGACCGCTATCTAAGAACTCTCGGTATCCAATTTCAACGAGGGTGACTGACGCTCCGTCCATAACTTCTGCATCTTGTGGGATAATAGTTTTTAATATATCCAAGGCATTTTTCCCGTTTTTTACATGTATAACGTTTATTCCACGCCATTGTAGCGCTAAAATGGTATTGGCTACTTCTTCGTCAGACGGAATCCTACTCCACTTTTCAGCGTCAACATGGGCTTCAGGGACAACATTTATTGCACTATATTCCGTTATTTTGCTCATCAGCTCACCTACCATAAGGTGCACATCTATTCTCACTATAGGATATGCATTTCCCTTTACTAGCAAGTTACGTTGCGTTATTCATTACATAAACATTGAGATTCTTCATCCTGCTTGTGTTAATTTTTCTAACAAAGATGATAATGCGACTCTCATACGAAACTATTTCTGAAATAATAGTAGTTCTGGGCGGAGAAACACATCAAAAACTGCAGAGCAGGAATAAGCAAAACTATATTCAATGCAAAAAAAGTGATAGCTGTTCACTCCCCCCATGATGCACGTGTTTTGACTCAGACGATTTGTGAGAGCGCTTCGGTATCTCTTCCTCTTGCATGTTTGCAGCGACCTAATAGGTTAGTTACGTATGCAGTAGACGAAATCTGGGCAGTATTGATATCAGCAAGTACCGTTTTCTTGCAGTATACGAAATTCAGGCAGAGTTGTCTTCCTGCAGTTCGAGACGCTAATTTATAAAAGAGTACTACAGAGGAAATTTTTAAGCATCAAGCAAAATGCCTCAAAGCTGCGTGCTTTCTTATATAAGCATTACCCTTCTGCACTCTTTTCTTTTATGGACTTGCAGGAGATGAAAATGCATTTTTTGTAAAAAAGCATTTTGAATTAAACTATACAATCATCGAACACATCTCGATAAATGAACATATCTCCTTAGTTGCACAATTCACGGAAGGAAAGTTTTATATATAGTTATATCTAAAGATACATCCTAAATCTGATTAAAAGATATATCATCTAGAAAAGTGACGCAGACGTGCTACTAAACAAAAAATCAAACAAATAGATGAGACGGTAATCCATAAATCGTTTCATAATGTGGCTTAGCACGTTCTATAGCAATATATAACATGCATAGACAGGCATTATATATAAGTATAATATGATTGAAAAATACGACAAGAATGAATTGTAGGAAATATATTAAATTATTTTTGGGGCGGGATATTGAAATCACATGCATTTGAAAAAATGAAGTATTATGGTGATACAGTCATTGGCGAAAAGGGCCAAATTGTTATTCCAGCTGAGTTGCGAAAGAAATTTGACATTGAAACTGGAGACCGATTTCTCGTTATGGCAGGCGAGAGAATAGGTGCGTGGGGGCTTTTCATCATAAAAGCGGATGTGCTCTCACAAGTCGCCCAAGACATATTTGGCGGAAAGCTGGCAGAGGTTCTCGCAGGAGACTCGAAACAATAGAATGAACAACTGGGAAAATGATTTCTCCACCATGCGGCAAGCGCATACTTAACACCGACGTAAAATTAAGTGAGTGAGTGACATGAATGACATTGCTATTAAAGCCATCAACCTTTTTAAGCAATTTGGCGATTTTGTTGCCGTTGATCACATTTCGTTTGACGTCAGAAAAGGTGAAATATTTGGTTTTCTCGGACCAAACGGAGCGGGAAAAACGACGACGATTCGTATGCTCTGTACTTTGAGCAGACCAACAGAAGGAACAGGAACTGTAGCTGGTTTTGACATCGTCAAAGAAGACAGCAGAGTACGTGAACACATTGGCCTTGTATCCGAAAAGATGATTATGTATGATCGGCTCACTGCGAAGGAAAACCTCAGGCTGTTCGGTGAGCTCTACAACATTCAACGTGACGTCCTTAGCAGCCGAATAGACGAACTATTACATCTTGTGCATATGGAAAAGTGGGCAAATCATCAGATTGGCACATTTTCAACCGGCATGAAACAGAGAATCAATGTCATTCGTGCTCTACTAAACGAACCAGAGATTCTGTTTTTAGATGAACCCACACTTGGTCTAGACCCTCAATCAACAAGCGATATCCGCGACTTCGTTCGCAAAATAAATACTGATAATGAGACGACAATAATACTGACTACGCATGCAATGGTGGAGGCAGATATATTGTGTGATCGCCTCGGCATTGTCGACTACGGCAAAATAGTAGCACTTGATACACCGGCAAATTTAAAGAAAATAATCACAGGAGCCAACACAAGTGTTGTTGAATTAGATGTACTACGTATCACTCCCGATTTGGTCTCGCATATCCAGTCCTTGCGATGTACAGAAAAGGTCACCATTGAGGATGAAAACCATATTAAAATTCATGCATCGGGCGACGAGGCATGTGGTGACATTATTGATGCAGTGCGTTCAGCTGATGGGAAAATACGCTCAGTGCGTAATATAGAGCCAACACTGGAAGATGTTTTTTTGCACCTCACGGGCCGTGAAGTCAGAGATCAAGCTGCCGACAGAGTAAAAACTATTTCAGCCGATTCTCGACATGGACCAAGAGTACAGCCAAGAGTACGATAGGAGAATATCATGGGAATAAAAAGAGCTGTTCGCCACAGTATGTGGATCGCGTGGAAAGACCTATTAGACTTCAGCAGAAATAGAATGGGATTAGTTATGCTCATCATTATGCCCCTTTTTATGATGGGGATGGTGGGCTTTATATTTCCATCAAATACCAATCCTACAAACGTCCCAGTTGCGCTTGCCAACCTAGATACAGTACACGGCAATTCTTCGCTTAGTACGAAGTTTATTACACAGCTTGAAGCTGCTAACAGCAAATCCAAAATGATGGACCTCAGCACAGTGTCCAGTAATGATGACGTAAAAACAGCTATCCAAAATGGTGATAAGAGCGCTGGCATCGTCATTGCTAAAAACTTTACATCAAATCTTAGGACAGGAAAGCAGGGGGACATCACAATCGTCGTTGATCAGTCGAACCCCCAGATGTCTATGCTCATGCAAACGGCATTAACACAAGCAATCCAGCAAATGGGCTCGCAAATGGCCATGCATTCATTGAATCAGACTTATAACACGCCGTTGAACTATACTTTGTCTCAAATTACTCCGTACAAGATTAGGAGTACTGGTATTGTGCCAGGACAGCCAAACTACTTCCAGTTCGTCGCCCCTGGCATAATGGCAATGGTCATGATGATGTCTCTGATGACGGGTCTCCCTCACGCCATTTCGTATGAACGAGAGGTAGGAACGCTCGACGGTATGCTCGTAGCCCCGGTACACAGGATATCAGTGCTAGGAGGAAAAGTCATTGCCCAAACTACACGCGGTATAATTCAAGGGCTTATCATCCTTACTCTCGCCGTGATTCTCTTCGGTGTTGTCATAAACGGGAGCGTAGCATTAGTCATTGGACTTATGCTATTGAGCGTTTTCAGCTTTGTAGGGTTGGGTATACTCATCACTTCCTTTACGAGTACCGAAGAAACGGCAAACATGGTCATGATGAGTTTTATGTTTCCTATGATGTTCCTAAGCGGCGTATTCTTCCCCTTGCAGCAGATGCCACAATTTATGCAGATTGTCGCACGTTTCCTTCCACTAACATATGCAGTAACCGCTCTGCGGCAGGTGGTCGTACTTGGAGCGGGTATCCCGTCAATTGCAACAGATATAGTGATATTGTTTGGATTTGGAATCGTTCTATTGTCGGTTGCGCTCGTAATGTTCGAGAGAGCAGTAACCACGTAGTAAGAGTTTGAAGTATACAAGCAAGGAGACCAACACACAGTTTGACAGCAAGAGGCACGCAAAAAGAGTAAAGTAAATCTGCAAAGACTCAAAGAACGAGAACGTCCAAACGAAAAAAAAATCATTTCTAAAATGCAGTGATTTTAAGAGTTCAAACTAGGATATCTGTTTATATCACGTACACTTCACTTCAAAATTGCTATGTTAGTGCTAAGATGGTACTAAAAAAGAAGAACGTTACGATATTCCTACAATTTTCCCTATATGTTCTTGGCTTTGTTCTGGCGTTTCTGTGGTATTCACCTCGTACGCCTTTACCCTGCTGAGAAGCGACTCAAAAAATTTGTTGCGGAGCCTTGTTTTGAATTTATTCTGCACTAGTAAATGCGGGTTATAATAATTGTTGCGTTCAAATAGGGTCAGCGCCCTAGTGCCCGTAAGTTCTCGTACTACTTCAGGGTCAGTAGCGTCACGTTTTAGTATAATCAACTTACGAAGTGTGCTTAGCGGAAGTATACGTCCCTTTCCGATAACCAAGCGAAGATCGACAACTGCTCGACCTTCTTCGTCGAACACGGAACGGTCAGCAAGCCAAGCAAATTCGCTCCAGATTTTGGCTAGATCCGCGCGTATATAGAAGTTCTTCTCAGAACTGTAAGTGAGGATATCATCTCCATAGACCCGCGCATAGAACCAATCATCAGAGACTACACGCACGTCCTGGCGTCGCAACAACCCATATGTATGTGTGGTCTTTCCGGCTCCTGATTCTCCGACAATGCACACTCCCAAGCCATTGAAATCGAGGCACGCCCCATGAACAGAATAGATATCGTGCTCATCTTCGAGAACATCGCCTGCAACACTCAATGCCAACGATTTGATCCAACCATAGTACGTGAAGTTCAAAAGAAAAGCAGTTTTAGATTGAGGATCATACAGTACTGTGTTCGGTGCTTCAGACGGGTCGTCAAGAACATAGAGGCGTCCATGAGAGCGGATATTCTGCGAGATGAAATAAAAACTCTCTCCCCATCGTTCTACGATTGGACGCAGTCCTGTAAGGAGTTTTATACAACACCCGTAGATGTCAGACTTAACCTCGTAAGGAACTTTTCTTTCGTAGCGTTCGGCATATTTCTCCTTTTGTTCAATCGATATAATTTTTGCAGAGTATGTCACTTAGTTACTCCTGTATCCATCTTTCTTACAACATTAGGTTCCTATGATGGTTAGTATTTTCCCTTACAGTTAAAAACTACTTTTTCACAAATAATAAAAGACTGATTTTCATTTAAGAGATAAAGTAATAGACATATTTCGCCGGTTCTAACGGTGCTTATGTACAACATAAATTTGCTCTTTCTGCTGAGATGTCCAGCACCTGAGAACAGCTTGCACAATAATTACTTTAACTTAAGTTTCTGTAGCAGCTCGAGACAATTTTTAGGGGCATATGCGTAGCTATCATTATTCCAGAATCCATAAACGTCAGCATTTCTTGAAATTGTTCGAATTCTATCGGCCCAGTAGTTAATTTCATCTGACGTGTAATTGTCAAGCCGGCCCCCCCGCCCATGCCACCTTATATACGCAAAATCGGTGTATATCGAATAATTTTTTTCAAACTGCGATCCGATCAGAACAAGCGCTGCATTGTAGCTCTTCAGAATTCTAAAGACGTCATCATCGAACCACGACTTATTGCGAAACTCAAACGCTACACGAGTTTCAGAAAGCAAAGAAAGGAACATCTCTAGTCTTTCAGTATCCTTAGAAAAGATAGGCGGGAATTGAACGAGTAACGGCCCTAGCTTGTTACGCAGACTATGACAGACGTCCACAAAATTCACAAGCAGACCGCTTAATCTCTGTAACTTTCTTCTATGTGTTATACTTCTGTTCATTTTTACAGCAAAAAGGAAAGCATCTGGTGTTCTTTCATACCAACTCGAGAGTACTTTTACATTTGGAAATCTATAGAATGTCATGTTTACCTCGACACAATTAAAAACCTCTGCGTACTGTTCTAAGTAATGTCGAGGGTCAACATCTTCATAGAAGATGCCTTTCCAATGATCATAACTCCATCCGCTGCACCCAAGCCGTATTTCTCCCATCAATGTACCTCTTTGTTGTGCATCATTAATCTAATGTGAGGTTTAATATTCGAACATAAATCGCTCGTGAGATCTATAAGCACAGAAATGTCAAAAGAAAACTTTGCTAAGATTTAACTAACAAGACCTCCTTGTATCTTCTGTTTATGACATTGAATGCGGTTGATTTGAAACTCATAGAAAACGAACTCGGAAGGCCACCCAACGAGGTAGAGAGTGCAATTTTTGAAAACCTTTGGTCGGAACACTGTGCGTATAGGTCGAGTAAACCGCTTCTTAAAACATTGCCCACGACTGGTGACATCGTGCTAGTTGGACCTGGAGATGACGCTGCTGTCATCCTACTTAAAGATGACTTTGTTCTCGCTATTGCCATGGAAAGCCATAACCATCCTTCGTACGTGGACCCGTATGATGGCGCCGCAACAGGCGTCGGGGGCATTGTACGGGATGTTATATCGATGGGTGCTAAGCCCATCGCATTAATGGATGACCTTTATTTTGGCTATCCTGACAAGGAGAAAAATCGCTATCTGTTTGAACACGTCGTTGAAGGAATAGCGGATTACGGTAACTGTATCGGAGTTCCGGTTGTGAATGGTGAGGTTGTGTTTGATTCAAGCTATGACGGAAATCCTTTAGTCAACGTCGTTTGTATTGGAATGGCAAGAAAAAAAGATATAATTACTGGTAGGGTCAAAAAACCTGGCAATCGGATCATATTAATGGGTGCAATGACAGGTCGTGATGGTCTTGGAGGTGCCTCTTTTGCGTCTCGAGATCTTAGCGAAGACTCTGAAGCTGTAGATAGGCCATCAGTTCAGATTGGTGACCCTTTTACGGAAAAATTGCTCATCGATGCAACTCTCGAAGCCATAGAAACAGGCCATGTTCTTTCTTGTCGCGATCTTGGGGCGGCGGGACTCGCGGGTGCTTCATCGGAAATGTGTGCAACTTTTGGCGCGAAGCTTGTGCTTGATGAAATGCCACTTCGCGAAACCGGAATGACTCCCATGGAGATCTTGGTGTCAGAATCGCAAGAAAGGATGGTACTTGAGGTGCCGACAGAACACATCAACACGATACTTCAGATTGCTGATAAGTATGACTTGCAGGCGTCGGTCATCGGAGAGGTCATTGACGAACCGAGGTATATCGTTGAGTATCATGGAGAGACCGTGGCCGATATACCAATAAAATTTCTAACCGAGGAGGCACCAATCTGCCAACGTGAGGCAGTAGAAGTAATGCCAAAACAAGCGAGCGGAGACAGGAAGACTTTCGCGCTTAAAGAATTGGCACTGAAGATTCTCTCTTCGCCTAACATCGCATCAAGAGAATGGGTATATCGGCAGTTTGACCATGAAGTCCAGACAAGAACGGTCGTCAAGCCGGGAAATGGAGCAGCCGTGCTTGCAATCGATGGAATGTTCGGCATAGCAGTTTCTTCTGGCTGTAATCCCAAGCATAGCACAGTTGATCCATACAAGGGTGCTGCATTAGCGGTTTTTGAAAATGCAATGAATCTTGCAGTTAAAGGCGCACAACCAATGGCGTTTGTGAATTGCCTTAATTTTGGAAATCCCGAAAACCAAGAAGTTTATTGGCAGCTTAAACGTTCTGTCGAAGGACTCTCATATGCTGCGCGAATTCTCGACGTTCCTGTGGTAGGCGGCAACGTTTCACTTTACAATGAGAGCGAGGAGTTTCATACTGCTATAACCCCAACAACGTCGATTGGGATGGTAGGAACCGTTAGAGATGTCTCAAGAGCTCCACATATTGGCTTTTCTAGCGAGGGAGACTTTGTTATTATAGTTGGTGAAACGAGGAGCGAATTCGGCGGTTCAGAATATTACAGTACACTGAATATCTTTGATACGGCGCCTGAACCCCTACAAAACGTAAAAAGAACGGTAGATACGATCGTACATCTCATTGAAACTGGGCTTGTCTCAGCTGCTAATGATGTATCGAACGGTGGCTTAATCGCTTCATTGGCTGAAATGTGCGTCACGTTCGGGGCTCGTATAGATGTCTCGAATTATCTAAAGAGTGATGTTGAACTCTTCGCTGAGAGTTGTGGCCGAGCTATTATAACTGTTCAGCGCCGCAACTTAGATAGAGCTGAACGAATTCTTAAAGATGCTCAGGTGAAATATGCGATGGTCGGAGTAGTCACAGGTACAAAACTAATTATTAATACAGGATTGCAAGAGTTGAAACTTTCAGCACATGAGCTTAAACGTGCGCTTAACAGCCTCACCGCAGTTATGAGGTAAAGCTTAAAGTTGCAACGTGTCAATAGCTTCAATGAAGTCAAGAAATATTGATAAACCCAAACTGAGCATAAATCTCATTTATGGGACGTACGGAGAAAGCGGAATTTTAACGAGTATCTATAATACCAAAAAGATGCTTAATTTACTCGAATCTGAAGGAGTTAAATTTTATGAGAATTCCTTCAAAATCTGTGACATTTTGCACGCCCAAACTTTTGGCCCAATAGCATTTGCAATAGCGCTTGTATATAAGCTCCGTCATAAAAGAGTGATAATTAATGCACACACTACACCTGATGATATAAAAGATAGTTATCGTGGATCTAATTTTTTAAGCAGGTGCATAAAGGGGTATCTTAGATTCTATTATAACCTGTCTGACGTTTGCATTGCGCCCTCCGAGTACACAAAAAACGTACTTTTAAAGACACTTAACATTAAAACACGTATTGTTGTATTAAGTAATGGAATAGATTTGGCAGCTTTCAGGGATGATCCTGCTCTTGCAACTCTTTTTCGAGAGACATGGAAACTCCATGACGATCCTGTTATTCTTTCAGTTGGTTTTGCCTTTATAAGGAAAGGGATTATCGATTTCATTGAAGTGGCAAAACGCCTACCGCAGTACAAGTTTGTGTGGGCTGGAAGAATTCTCGATGACCTGTTTTTACCCCAAGGAACGCAGAATATTATCAAAAATGCCCCTTCAAACGTCATCTTTACAGGAAAGATTAACAACATACATGAGGCATTAAGCGCTGCTGATGTATTCGTTTTTCCTTCGTACGAAGAAAATCAAGGCATCGCCGTGCTCGAAGCGGCAGCCTGTGGTCTGCCTATAGTGCTAAGGGCTCTTCCAGTGTATGTAGATTATAAAGATGATGTTAACTGTTTGAAATTTCACACAGTTGAAGAATTCTGCTCAGCTGTGGAAAAATTGATAGTAGATAAGCCAAAAGCTGAAGTGTTGGGTCGTAAGGCGCGGCTGGCGATCGAAAAGCACGATCTTCGTGCAGTAAGCAGGAAACTCTTGGATGTTTATTCTAGTGGAACTTGATTTTCTTTGCTCTGCGTTAGTTTCATTTGTGCAGAGAAATGAAATCAAAAGAGAAGTAACTTAAAAGAAAAACTATATAGCGCTAATATCCATTACAACAACCATTAAAATAAGAGGGAATTAAAGTGCGTATCGGTGAAGCTTTAATAGGTAATGAGCCTGAACTTGCCCATATCGAT
>Ga0187769_10001473_pt1 | contig 13507 bp, 14 predicted proteins | sample 0116_SJ02_MP02_1_FD_133140 | JGI IMG/M metagenome (GOLD analysis project Ga0187769, IMG submission 133140) | Tropical peat soil microbial communities from peatlands in Department of Meta, Colombia - 0116_SJ02_MP02_10_MG | ecosystem: Environmental > Terrestrial > Soil > Wetlands > Peat | place... | reverse complement strand
TGGAGACTCAGGTGCAAGACATCTTGCGTCAAGCCGATTTGGGGTTGTACCAAGCCAAAAAAGCAGGGCGCAACCGGGTTGGACAGGTGGATCTTGCGGAACACCTAGAAAGGCACGCGGTTCTGACATGAGAATTCTACTGGTGGATGACAGCAAGCTACAGCGCTGGGCGCTACAGAAAATTCTGGAGAAGGCAGGCTACGCAACGATGATGGCCGCCGATGGGCAACAGGCCTTAGATTTGACCCGGAGTGATGCACCCGACCTAATTCTACTCGACATGATTCTCCCCCGCCTAGATGGGACCGCTGTTCTTGGTGCGCTGAAAAACGACCCCAAGACGACCCATATTCCGGTAATCGCCCTCACAGGCTTATCGCAGAAAAACGAGTCTAGGCTTATGCAGTCTGGGGCTGCGGGCTTTTATCACAAGTCAGAGATCGGCATTGAAGAAGGAACTGCTTCGCTGCTTGAGTTGATACGCACCGTGCTAACCGAAAAGAGGTGGTCAGAACGACAAAGGCAGCTAGCTAACGCCTCTGGGTGATTCTTCGTAGTTAGCGCTTTAGAACCAGGGGCGAGCAGTCCGAAATACCGAATCCCATGTCGGTGGTAGTCGTGCACGGGTTCCGAGCGAACTTGCCAGGAGATCTACCTGCTGACTCCAAATGCATGAAACGACGCGCCAGCAAGACATTTCTTTATGGGGCCATGCTTCTGATTTTTGCGGAGGTGCTTTGCGCCCAACGCAATCCTGCAGCGTTAGCATCTGGAGGGGCCATACAGTTAAGGGCCGTACTCCCCCCGGTGCTTAAGGTACAAGACGAGTCTTTCCCCGTCACTTTCAATCTGCCCGGCGGCGAAAACGGCCAAAATTCGACTTCCTTTCCCTTGAGTGTCGAATGGAACGTGGAATTATCCACCCGGGAGGTCTGGGTGATTGCTTATTTTTCCGATGCGGCGCATGCCTTGACCGACGTAGAGGGGCACACCGTCGCTTCAGCGTCTATCGAAGGACGTCTAGAAAATGGTATCTGGCGCAACTTCAGCCTGCCTAGGCACGATGCTCACACTGCAGGCAACGTGGTTTTGTTCGTTCAAAGAATCCAACCAACTGACCGTGTCGGAAAACGTGCAGGCCACTTTGAGTTGCGTTACAACCCGGCACCGACCTCCCATGGGGCACCTATCGCGGCGTCGTTCATGTTCATGCGATCGCTCTATGAAACCCTCACCACCAACTCCGCCACGTGACCGCCTATACACAGGTATAGTGAATGCCTAATACTGCGAGGTCGCCTTCCATCCCGCGCCCGCTGGCCTGTCCCAACTGGTTGCCAGCACAACACTGTAAACATCGCCGCAATTGCGCTCACTGGTTTGTCACAAAAGAACGCTGCTAACGTCAGTTGACCCAGTTTAGTTCAGGGTCGCCGTCATCCGACCAGAATCGGTTGCAAAACGTCACTGGAGCTGCAACCTCCTCCCAATTGCCAACTTCTGGAACTGCCTGGAAAGCAGTGATGAGTCCACAGAAAAAGAGGCGTACATCAGGTAAGCTTCTGACACAACGCTGGCCCTATCGGCGTAACCAAAGCTTAAGACGTTTGTTCTGCTATCCGGTTCACCATAAAGTGTGGTAGTTTGACGGATATAGAGGTGGGGAGGGCGAATCCCAAGAATCGAGATCATGCACCCCGCCTTCATGGTAGCTGCGAGCCCCAATGGACGAGAACGAGCAAGTGCAGCATCCGAGTCATCGCCTCACCATGACGTTGACGCCAGACGGACGCCGATTCTTCCAGTGCACGGTATGCAATCTTTCCATAGAGCTACCCAAGGGACAGAATTACTACGCGATAGCCCAACAATTCGACGCGCAACCTTGTGTCGCGGGAGAGGAAGCAAAGTCTGCCTCGGCGTAGTGCAGTCAAAACCACTCCCGATTGGGTTATGCATCAGTAGCTCTGAACTAGAGGCCGGAAACATCTGCCTGGACTGTGCTCGGGGATTTAGGTCTGGCGGTCGCCGTGTCGGGACCGGGGTAAACGAAACGGTAAGAAAGGGTGCTGCGCCCCGTCGCCGCCCATAATCCCACAATAAGCCCCTTTGCCAGTGCAACCAGATCCTATCTTCCAGCCACCGCAGTTTGCGCCGGGAGGCCGCCGTCGAGAACAAGGCGGACTTTATTGAGCAGGCTTTGTTGGGTGAAAGGCTTCTCTAGGAGAGTTACATGCAAGTTAAGTACCCCGTGGTCGGCTATTAGATCGGCCGTGTAACCGGACATAAACAGCACCTTCATCCCGGGCCGGTATCTGGCCAAACTCTCCGCCAACTGGCGACCGCTAAAGCCCGGCATCACCACATCGGTCAGGAGGAGATGAATCAGTCTGTCGTGCTGGCTGGCGACTCGGATCGCTGCTTCGCCGTCCGGCGCAATGAGAACCGTGTAGCCCATGGCCGCGAGGCAATTACGCGTGAGTTCACGCATTGAGTCATCATCCTCGACCAAGAGGATGGTTTCTGAGCCGCCAGGAAGTTCTGAAAGTTCGGGTGAAGTTTCGAGTGGCTGCCCCGCTTTGGCTGTTCGGGGCCAGTAGATATTGAACCGTGCGCCTTTGCCCGGCTCGCTGTATACCCAGATGTAGCCCTCACTCTGCTTGACAATGCCATACACCGTGGATAGACCTAGACCAGTTCCCTTGCCCAAGCCCTTGGTCGTGAAGAATGGCTCGAAGATGTGGGCCTGCGTCTCTTTGTCCATTCCGCATCCGGTGTCACTCACGCTGAGCACGACGTAGTGTCCAGGCTTGACATATGGGTGCTGGGCCATAGCCGCTTTGTCCAGCGCCGCGTTGTGTGTTTCTATGATCAGCTTTCCCCCTTGAGGCATGGCGTCACGTGCGTTCACCGCGAGATTCATCAGCACCTGCTCCAGCTGGCCGCGGTCTGCCTGGATACGCCCCAGATCCGGTCCAAGGGCGACCGCCAAGGTGATGTCTTCTCCGATGAGGCGGCGGAGCATCCTTTCCGTATCCTTCACCACCGCGTTGAGGTCGAGCACAATGGGCTGGATCAGCTGCTTCCGGCTGAAGGCCAGCAACTGCCGGGTTAGAGAGGCTGCGCGCTGGCTCGCTTTGCTGATCTCTGCCACGTACTGAAGCGCTTTTTCGTCGGCTAGCACGCGTTCCTTCAAAAGCGCGCCATAGCCAACGATAACGCCGATTGCGTTGTTGAAATCGTGAGCTACCCCTCCCGCCAGCCTTCCTACCGCCTCCATCTTTTGCGCCTGGCGAAACTGTTCTTCCAGCTGCTTTTGCTCCATTACATCGCTCACCATCAGCAGCAGGTGGGGACGCTTCCTGACAGAAAATGGGACCAAGGTGTAATCGAGGCAAACTTCCTTCCCGAATGTTGTAACGAAGCGAGTTTCGTGCCGGCACGCCTTCCCATCGGAGAGAACATCATCCGCGTTCTTCAGCAGTCCTGACTCTTTCCAGGATGTAAGCTGCCTGAAGTTCTGCTTAAGAGCAACCTCAGTAGTGCAGCCAATGATTCTCGCAAGGGCCTCGTTGACTGACATGCACTGGCCTGACACGCCATCGTAGGTCCCGATTCCTACCGGCGAGGAGGCGATGACCGTTTGGGTGAACTCGGCAGCCTCTGACAGCCTTTGTTCGCTTTGACGCAGGGCCGTTTCGGTCTGCTTGCGGGCGGTGATGTCTGAGTTCGTTCCTTCATAAAGAACAACCACACTGCCTTCATACACGGCCCGAACGTTTTCAGATATCCACATCTTGGTGCCATCTTTGCGATAGACCTGACATTCGAAGTTCTCGACTGCGCCATGTTGCTCGATCAGGGACTTGAGCTCATTCCGACGCAGCGGGTCAACATATAGCTGATCAGCTATATTTGTCACGCTCGCTGCCATGTCTGCCGGTGAACTATAGCCGAACATCCGCGCCATTGCCGGGTTCAGGCGAAGAAAACGCCCTTGTGGAGTGGTTTGGAAGATCCCAACAATCGCCTCCTCAAACATCGTGCGGTACCTCTGTTCGAGCAGTTCCTCGGAATGCTGTAATGCTGTCTGCGCCGCGATCTTTTCAGCCTCCAAGCGGTTGAGGAGAAAAGCCAAGGTCCAGACTAGCGCTGCAGAAAGCACCATCAGGAGGACGATCAAGGAAGCAAGCGCCAGACGAACGTCCCAATGGGAGAACTTGCTGTGAACGTAGACGGCAGCAAGTAACGCCGGAACTGTCACGGCAATGGGAAGCAGCCGGCGCGCAAACCAGCCGCCAGCATGCTGGCTGCTGATTACCTGCATCACACCCAGCGTGGGACGGCAATGGAGGATGGCGCAGGAGAGGATGAGAAACCCCATGCCAGTGTGCAGCGCCATCGAAGTGTACCGGTCCGAACCGTAGGGGACAGGCACGCTATAGAGGTGTCCGATAATGGCTAACGCGGCGCTGAAGCCACTGACGAGCGATAGTAGTTGCGGCCATTTTGCCTGCTTTTCGGAGATCGATAGGAGAAACAGACTTACGCCTGTCAAACAGAAGTTTAGCGCGGCGATTTGCGCCATACGGCCGGGATAGGGACGTTGGGCGAGATCCCTGAACAGTAATTGATCGATGAACAGATTCCGATGCAATACGTACTCGATCAGGGTCAACAAACCAATCACAATCATGAACCCGGCTGCGATGGCGCTGGCGATACGCCCTCGTCTTGCATTCGTGATCTGAGTTAGCAGTACCAGTGCCAAGCCTGCCAACAGGAAGCCCATGGCGGCGTTGGGTTTCATGCTGATGCGGCCGGGAAGCACGGTCATGAGAGGGCCAATGTTGCCCGCCCAGCCCACCAGAACCGAGACGCCAAGAGCGATTAAGGCATACCCGCTCCAGCGCGCCAGGGCAGCAGAACTCGCATACCGTTGTCCGTCCATATACACCAACACTGTGGGGAGGAAGCGGTGAGCCTACCTTAGTAATACCGGCGGTAATCTGGCAAGTTACTATCGTGCCTCGGAGCTTACGTGACACTTACTTTGGTGACGTATTGACCGGTGGTTCCGGCAACTGTCCGGGGAACAAGGATGTCTTCGCCGGAATGCAAGGCTGGACGTCAAACTGTTGGCACACCACCTCGTAGCTTGTCCCGCGTGAGAATTCGAAGGAAAGCTGGCAAACTTCGCAAATCAAGAGTCGGCGCCCACCCGGGGCCAGGAAGACACCGAGGCGATGAGTTGATGTCGAGTCCATCCGAGTTCTTGAGGATTTTAGCGCCACGTTGCGCCGAGAATCCGGAAGGAACGGTTTTGTCCGGAATTTGTAACAAATCTCAAAAATGACTCGGAAACGGGCAATCCGGGAAACAATCTGTAGTTCTTCCTAGTCGGTGCTGACAAACGGACAGGAAGAAGAACGATGGTTGGCGGGTGTGTAGCCCTACGTGCACGAGTGCGGCAATGTCAGATGGCTAGGTGATTGCGTCTGAACATTGTTGGCCGGTTCTGGCCAATGGACAAGGCGGAGGGAATGCTTGCCCGGCGTTAAAGAAAAAGCCGCTCGAGCGCAAATAACAGGTTTCAACCTTCCTTTTCCATCTTGCGGATCGTTCCCACAGCGCCGCACTCATCATGAACGAAACAAACAGAAACAAATTTAACCAGGGGGCATGGAGGAGTAGTCCAGTTTAGGCTCAGCGCCCCCTTTCTGCTCTCGATGAGCCGCGTTTTTCAAACACATGTCCGAAATCAGGACGCGCCAGTTGCCCAACCGCACGGGCCGCTCCTACCACTTGACCAATCACTTCCGCCTTCTGGGGATAGCGCAGGGTGCGGGGCATCACCGGGGAAAGCGGATGGGGTGTCAAAACAATCTCCGCACCTTTGAGCGTGCACCAGCAGGCAACGCACCCTTGCCAGGTTTTGACGAAATAGATGGGCCGCTCATACTCAAAACCCCAACTACCTTCCACTACCTTGTTCTTGGACTCGTCTACCTGCACAAAGCTGCCGGGAGGGAGAATGGGATACATGGTGAAGTCTTCACTGCCAATGTAGCCGTACCTGTATTGGTAGTGGGCAAACTGAGCAAGGTGAGTCAATGCCACCAACCCCCAGGCTTTGACCATCCTGCCGAAATTTCTGGTCTGACGAGGATCGAAGCTAGGATCAAACCGGATCGGAATGTTTACCTTCGCAATGCTGGCTAATGTCGCAGAAACATGCGACTTGCGCGGCGACACAACATCCATGTCGGTGGCCACCAAGTTTGTATCCACGTCATACCAAGCTAGCAATTCCCGCATGTCACGGCGGTAAATTACGGCCAAGGAATACATGCGGTGAATGCTGGGAACGATATCTCTCGTTTCAAAATCCGAAAGCCTGCTGGGAAAGATGATGAATTCCTCATTCTTGTGTCGCAAGGCGATCTCCCTGCTGGCGCTCTCCACCTCCCGCATGGTTAGCCCTAGTTCCTCGCGGAACCTGCGCAAATTTTGCCCTCCTAGCAACGTCTTATCCTCTCAGTCAACACGTACTTCCAACCCGATTCGGGTTGTTCGTGATGCCGCGGTGGCGAGCGCTCCGGCCCCGCCGCCTAGCAAGAAAATTCCGATGGCCGTCCACACATCCACAATATCTCCCAGAGGCTCTGTAGCACATTGTTTGACGCCTGGCGATATGACCAATGAGTTGTTCGGATTTTGCAACTAGAAACGCCATGCCCACAGGCTCATCCAGGGCATCAGTGAACCGAACCCGATCGTGCATGTACCCGTTTGTGATTCCGGAATCGCAAGAAGGTTGCTTATTTTGCTAGTGTCCTGTAACTGAAGTGCTGTTAACAAATAGGCGGCTGGTTCGTCTAAGATGTGGAGGCGATCTTAGATGCGAACCGGACGTCCCATGGCGGAGTTGGTGGTGAGTACGGAAGAACAAGCCACGCTGGAACAGTGGGTGCGGCGACCGAAGTCGGCGCAAGCGCTGGCGCTGCGGGCCGGCATCGTGCTGGACTGCGCCAGCGGCATGAGCAACACCGCCGTGGCGCGACGGCGACGCGTGACCAAGCAAATGGTGGGCAAGTGGCGCAGCCGGTTTGTGCATCGTCGGGTGGCCGGTTTGCTCGATGAACCGCGCTGCGGCGCCCCGCGCACAGTGGAGGATGCGCAGATCGAAGCGGTCCTCGTGCGCACGCTGGAATCGGTGCCGCGCGACGCCACGCACTGGTCGACGCGCGCCATGGCCGAAGCCAGCGGGCTCAGCCACATGACCATTCAGCGCATCTGGAAGGCGTTCGGACTGGAACCGCAGCGCAGCGAAACCTTCAAACTGTCCACCGATCCGCAGTTTGTCGAGAAGGTGCGGGACATTGTGGGCTTGTATCTGGCACCGCCGGAACGGGCGCTGGTGCTGTGTTTGGACGAGAAGACGCAAATTCAGGCCTTGGACCGGAGCCAACCGGTGTTGCCCATGCGTCCTGGCCAAGCCGAGCGGCGGAGCCACGACTATCTGCGCCATGGCACCACCACGCTGTTTGCCGCGTTGGACGCCAAGACCGGTAAAGTCGTGGGCGGGTTGCATCGCCGTCACCGCTCGGTGGAGTTCCGCAAGTTTTTGGACCGCATCGAGAGGGCGGTGCCCGCCGGACTGGACGTGCATCTGATTCTGGATAATTACGGCACGCCTAAGACGGCGCGGATCCGGCAGTGGCTGGCGAAGCGACCGCACTATCACGTGCACTTCACGCCCACCAGCGCCTCGTGGATCAACCTGGTGGAACGCTTTTTTGCCTTGCTTACAGAGAAACAAATCCGGCGCGGCATTCATCGCAGCACGCGCGAACTGGAGCAAGCGATCCGGCCGTATCTGGACACCTACAACGAGACCGCCAAGCCTTTTGTTTGGACGAAAACCGCTGATCAAATCCTGGCCAGCCTGGCCCGCTTTTGTCAGCGAACTTCAGTTACAGGACACTAGAGCACTGCTTCGGACCGAGCGGGCGGCCTTGACTTGCCCACCCCCTGCCGTATACTCATAACCGTATGATTCCCAGTCACTTACAAACATTGTTCTGGGAGACGAACCTTGACACCTTTCACCCTGAAGCCTATCCCGACTACACGATCTTCCGGATTCTGGAGCACGGGGACGAGGCGGCCGTGACGTGGATGCGGCAAACGTTTGCCGAGTGCGAAGTCCGCAGGGTCCTCTGCGCGGAACGTCGCCTGTCGCGGAAGTCGGCAAACTATTGGGCGCTGGTGTACGGGATTCCGTCTCACGAGGTTGCGGCGCTCGCTGAGAGCCGCTGACCATCACCTTTATCCAAGGAAACTGCCATGACAAACCATGAAATTGGGGCGTGGAACCGCGAGGTGATCACGGCCCCAACCGAAGCAACCCTTCGCGCCCTGCGGGATGCGAGCTTGCTCGTTCCCTTCTACCTAGCAGGCGGAACGGGACTGGCCCTGCAGATCGGCCATCGCCGGTCGCAGGACCTGGACTTTTTCGCCCATGACCTTTTCGACGAAGACGTACTCCTCCAGCGCGTGCAAAAGCTCAATGGGTTCTCGCTCACGTCTAAAGCCCCGCACACGATCCATGCCACCATCCGAGGAACGAAAGTCAGCTTCATCGGCTACACCTATCCCTTGTTGTTTCCCACTGACCGTTTTCAGGGCGTTGCGGTCGCCGACCCGCGCGACATCGCCTGCATGAAGATCAGTGCCATCGCGAGCCGGGGAACCAGACGCGACTTCGTCGATCTCTACATAACCGCACAACGCTTTGGCCTCGCCGAGCTGCTCCAGCTCTTTGAGCGCAGGTACGAACAGGCCAGCTATCAAAGAATGCACCTCCTGAAATCGCTTGTCTTCTTCGAGGATGCGGAGAAAGACCCGATGCCCGACATGCTCGTACCGCTCGATTGGAACGACGTGCAACAATTCTTCCTCCGAGAGACTCCACGGGCCCACTGACACCAACTCCAAGCACTGGGCACTGAACTCTGCTCTATCTTTGTTTTCCGACCTTCCTCACCGAAGGTCGGTTTTCTTGTAGGGAGAAAGTTACAGCGTTCGCAAATCTGCCCGCTTGCAGAGGGGCTGAATTTGCGTACTACGAGAAGCACACCGGAAGGACTAGTCAGCTGGCTTTACCGCTAGAGGCGGTTCAGACAGCTCCGGGATCTCAAATGTCGGATTTGCTTTGAAAAAAGTTCTAACGTCATTGACGACCCTCCACCAAGAAGAAATCGAGCCGCGTTCTTGCAGTATCTGGAACGGTTCTTTCGCGTCAATGTTGAGTTTGTTCCCCTTGAGGGAAAGGTGCGATCCAACCGTTGAGAGAATCAGCCGTTTTTCGCTAATTGATCCATGGGTAAGCCAAAACACCGCGCGGTTGCTGAACAAAAAGAGATTCCGCGAAGGTGCGATCCATCGTTCGGCCTTGAGAGCTTGGAGCTTTTCCTGGAGGGTGATCTGTTCTTTGGAGAGCTCGCGGCGCTGCCGCAGGAACTCCTCATCGGTAATGAGTTCACGATACCGTAGCTTAGTCAGGCTATCGAGGTTCCGGGCGCAAGCTTGCACGGCCTTCTCGACGTTTTGCATTATGCCACTATCTTCCTGAAGCTCCTTGGCGCGCTCTGCTTCGACGATGGCAAGGAACCGATCGACTTCTTGCTGGCTTAGGTAGGCGCGTTTCAGGAAATCGAGGATTTGTCCCTCAAGCTGGCGTTCCTCAACCGATTTCTCGCGGCATACGAGGTCCCGCCGCGTGTGAGTGCAACGGTAGTATACGTACCGGCTGCCGTAGCGATTGACCTTCTGCTCCGTCGTGACGCTGCTGCCGCAGAACCCACATTTCATGAGCCCGCTGTATGCGAAGGCGTGCGCTTTAGGGCGGGCTCGGTCCATCCTACCGAGCAATACCTGCGCTTGTTCGAACTGGGCCATAGTGATCATGGCCTCATGCTTTCCGGGATGCCACTGGTCATGGTAGAGAATCTGGCCAGCATAGAAGGGGTTTGAGAACACCCGGTAAATGCCGCTCACGCTCAACGGGGCTCCGCCCAGCCGTTTGAATTTTCGGGTGCGGAGGCCGAGGTCATAAGTTGCGATGTCGAGAACTTGGGGAACGGAGTATCCGCCGGAGAGAAGCAGTCCCCAGAGGCGTTTCATCACCGCGAACCGCTCGGGATCGGGCGCGATGATCTTTTCGCCTGACTCTGCCCTCCCGTTGAGGTACCCGATCGGCGCCCTGCCCGGTAGCCATCCCTTTTCGCGCTTCGTGCGGTTGCCCCGTCTGATATTTTCGCTGAGCGAATCCACGTAGTATTTCGACTGCCCGAACATGATCGCGAGCATGAATTTGCCCTGGGACGTGTTCTCGAAGGTATAGGTGGGGAAGCGGAGGCTATTGAGCTTGCCCGTGTCGAGCAGGTGGATCACCCGGCCCCCATCGAGGGCGTTTCTCGCGAGCCGGTCTGGATGCCACGCGACAATGCCATCGGCCTCTCCGCGTTCGATACGCTCCAGGAGGTCGTTGAAGACGGGCCGTCCCGGCGTTCGTGCGCTCCGCGCTTCTTCCTTCATGCCGACGACATGGAGCTGCTCCCGTTCCACGAACCGTTGCAACTCTTGGCGCTGCGATTCGATGGAGAGGACTTGATGATCTTCATCTTCCGAGGACTTCCTGCAATACGTGAAATAACGATTCAAGTTTGTATGCGATTTGTTGTTTTGCGACCTTTGTCTTTCATTCTGGGAAAATCCGAGAGCGCGTCAAATCGACGTGATGCCGTGGCGTTCGCAGACTGGACAGGTGCGGAAGTCATGGTCCTTCGGCGGCTCCCGCATCAAGAGCCGGAAGAGTGCCACAATATCGGCCCGCTCGCTCTCCGGAGTAGGGTCCTTTTCGTCAGCGGCAGAGGTGATGGGAGCGTCTTCGTCGATCTGGTTTGGCGGGTGACCAGTAGCCATTGCAAGGAATTCTACGACTCGCACTCAATCTGCAAAGGCAGGATTTGTCGCTTGCGAGGCAGAATCCTCAGAAAAGGCCTGTGATTTTCACGAGTTGTCCCCACGGACGCGGAGGCTGGGGCAGCATTCACCGGGTTCCTCGTTGCCGCGCCTGTGTACAACGATCTGAGGTGAGGCCAGAAAGTAGCGCCGCAAGCGGAATCGTACTCCTAGCCCGTTCGCCAACACTTGTTACGCTGAAGGCAAAGGTCGCATAACTGGATTCACGAACCGATGATCCGTACACAAACGGATCGCCGTCTGCCGAACTATCTCCGCACCCACCGGAGGAGAGTTGGTCTCACCCAGGAAGAACTCGGAGGCGTAGTTGGTTATGAAGACGACGGCACCATCACCAAGCATGAGAAGTTCCAGTCCACGCCGCCACTTGAAACCGCGATTGGATACGAGATTGTTTTCCGTGTTCCGGTGTCAGAAATCTTTGCCGGATTGTGAGATGAAGTGGAGGAGCAAATTGAAGCTAGGCTGACCGACCTGGAGCGGCATCTCGGGAAGCGGAGCGCGAAGGATCGAAATGCTTTGGCAACGGGAAAGAAGCTGATGTGGCTCTCTGAACGGAAGATTGCCCCGTGCGAGTCCTTCCCATGAGATGGTGACACATCATTCTCGGATCTTGGCGGTTGACATACGTTCAAGCTGGCTGGGATACGCCGTATTTGAGGAGCGCGCAAAACTTCTGGACTTCGGCGTGACCCGAGTCAAATCGCGGCGGGTTGGCGTGCACCGGGTTGCTGCTCTCCTGGAGGGAACCCACCCGACGCTCTTAGTGCTCCGAAAGGTCGGGCATCCCAGCCGAAGAAATCAGCCGCGCATGAGGATCTTCATGCGTTTCACCTTGCAAGAGGCCTCTCGTTTGGCAATTGAGGTGGCATTCGTGGGGGAGAAGGATTTGTATGATTGTTTCAACGCGCATGGGGCGCACACCAAGCAGAAGATCGCCACGCTTCTTGCGACTATGCTCTCTGAACTTACTTCGAGACTTCCGCCGCCCCGGAAGACCTGGCAGCACGAGCACTGGAACATGCCGATTTTCGATGCGGCCGCACTGGGAGTCGGCTATTTGTACTTGGTGGGCGATGTGACGGTGCGCGAGAAACTGGCGACAACAGGCATTTTTACGCCGGTGCTGGCCAAGGACTCGAAGTCGTTCTCATTGATTGATTGCATCTCCGCCGGTGTTGACCGAATGCAGCGGAATTTCGAGCCCATGCGAAGACAGGTGAAGGCGTGGCAAAGGAGCGAACTGACCGATGTCACCGCCAAGGTGGTTATCTACGAAGCGTTCGTGGAGGGCAAACTGGAAGCGCCAAAGCACCTGGCACGCACGGTGCACGATCTCTACTTCGAGCCGAAGTACGAAGAATTCCGTTCACGAACGATCTGGAGCCTATCAAATGCGTTCACGTCAGCCTTCAAGGAACTAGAGCCGATCCCGCAGCTCAGGGCAACGCGAGTGCCCACGACCGCGAACGAGTGTCGTTTCCCAAACCACGGCGCCGAGCCTGGTGACGCCGATGCTTAGGCACAGGACGGCTCGTTCTACGCCAGCGATGCCATTGGCGATTCACATGGACCAATTCGGAAACCTCACTGGAGCGTTCCCGCAGACTCTCCGCAAATTGCCACCGCCGACGGACGGAGGGGTGATTGGAGCCTCTGGGATCACCTATGATCCCAACGGCAACGCCACCGGCCAGACGGCCTTGCCGATTCAATCTTGGACCGGAAACGCCTCCCTCGACGCCCTAGTCAATCAGGTGGAGGCACGCCCGGCCGCCTGCGCCGGCGACCCTACCGTTCTGGAGTTTCGCAAACACCTATCTGCCTGGGAACCCGTTCCAGAGTTTCTCTGTCTCGGGCGCCAATCAATCCGGGAACGCCACGTCCCCCGCTGTGTCACGATGGGTACTGATGGCCATCAGCACCGTCACGATGACCGCGATAGGCTTGTCGCAGAGTACGGCAAACAGGCTGTGGGTGACGCTTATTGACGGGTTCTTGAAGAGATTGTCGGCCGCTGCCCTGAAATCGTGTGCCAATTTAGCAACGAAGGCGTATAACTCCCACTGAACGTTACGACCCTGATTCAGAGCGCGTGTCGATGACCTTTAGCTTTGGACTGATAATCAGCGTCGGCTCCGTTATACGTTGCACGTCGTCAGGTCGCAGGCCTAGAGCTAACTCCTCTAGCACCAGCCCACTCCGCGACACGCGAATAACGGCCATCTCTGTCACAATCGTGTCCACCACCTTCGTGCCGGTGAGAGGGAGTGTGCATTTCCTTAGAATTTTTGGGTGTCCGCGATTGGAATGTTCCATCGCGACTATGACGCGGCGTGCTCCCGCTACGAGGTCCATCGCGCCACCCATTCCTCTCACCATCCTCCCAGGAATCATCCAGTTCGCGAGGTTGCCTTCTTCGTCGACTTGCATAGCCCCCAGAATACTCAAGTCCAGG
>Ga0187769_10001472_pt1 | contig 13512 bp, 11 predicted proteins | sample 0116_SJ02_MP02_1_FD_133140 | JGI IMG/M metagenome (GOLD analysis project Ga0187769, IMG submission 133140) | Tropical peat soil microbial communities from peatlands in Department of Meta, Colombia - 0116_SJ02_MP02_10_MG | ecosystem: Environmental > Terrestrial > Soil > Wetlands > Peat | place... | reverse complement strand
GAGGACGCATAGTTGATCTTGCCGGGATTGGCCTTGGCATAGGCGATGAACTCGGCAACGGTCGTGGCCGGCAGTGACGGCGTGACCACCATGACGGTCGGCGAGCGGAAGGTGCCGACGACCGGCGCAATGTCATGCACGATGTCGAAGTTGAGATCCCGGTAGAGTGTGGCGTTGACCGCGTTGGCAAAGGTAACCGCGAGCAGCGTGTAACCGTCGGCGGCGGCATGCACGACGGCTTCGGTGCCGACATTGCTGCCGGCGCCGGGCCGGTTGTCGATGACGATCGGCTGATTAAGCCGCTCTGCCAACGATTGCCCGATCAGCCGGGCGACGAGATCTGGAGCAAGACCAGCGGGATAGCCGACGATCAGATGCACAGGCCGCGACGGATAGACTTCCGCCGCGACGTAGCCGACGGTGCCGAGCGCAGCCGTGCAAGCGAGCGCCAAAACGAGTTTTCTCATGGACGTTGAAAGCCTAACCGGTTCGCGGTCGGTGCGGAAGCTGACCGCCGCCAAAACGCCGAGTTGCGACCTCAGGGCCGCCAATTGATTTGCACGACCTTGTTGCCGCTCGCCTGATTGAACTGCAGCGCCTGCTGCTTCATCGCCGCGATCGCCTGGGCATCGCCGCCGCGCGGGCATTGCACGGAATCGTGCGGTAACAGCGCGCGATCGAGCACGCGGGCGAAGGCGCCTTCGACCGTCTCCGGCGCGTCAGCGTTGGCAAACGGCGCCGACATATAAACGGTGTGCCGCGCCGCCGACAGCGCGAGGCAATAACGCCATTCGGCGGCCTGCGCCGCGTCCGCTTGCGCGGTTCCGATCAGGATGAAAATTGCAATAACCGGCCGCAGCGCTTTTGACTGCATCGCTTCCCCGGCGCGAATCGAATGTGCGAAATCGTAGCTAAAGCCGCAGCCTTTGCCACTGCGATTTGTACGCGCGATCTGCCGCAATCGTCCCTGCGTTCTGGAGGTTATTGACTTCGCGGAAAAGCCGCTTCGGAATAGGGCGTTAAGGGCAGGAACACATGATCAAGAAATTTCACGTTCTCTATGTCGGTCAGATCGAACTCGACAATGTCGGCCTCCAAGGCACGCCGGCCAACGAGCGGCGCTATTCCGACGCGCGGCTCGCCGAGGCCTTCTTCACCGCCCGTGACGTGGCCCGGCTCATGGACGAGCTGGGCTTCGACGTGCTGTGGACGGCCGAACACCACTTCCAGCGCGAGGGCTACGAGGTCTTCCCCAATCTGATCCAGCTCGGGCTGTGGCTCGCCACCCAGACCAAGCGCCTGAAATTCGGCTGCGCCTTCAACGTGTTGCCCATGTGGCATCCAATCCGTATGGCCGAGGACTACGCCATGGCCGACATCGTCACCGACGGCCGCATCGTCATGGGGGTCGGCCGCGGCTATCACACCCGCGAGGTCGAGACATTCGGCGCGCCGCTCCTCGACGCCGAGAAGAACCGCGAATTTTTCGAGGAGCAGCTGCGGCTGCTGTTGACCTGCTTCAACGAGCAGTCCTTTCACTTCAAGGGCAAATATTACGAGTGCCCGCCGCCGGTGGATTACCGCGGCTACAAGCTCAAGGACATAACGTTGGTGCCCCGGCCGAAACATCTGCCGGTGGAGATCTGGATGCCGATCGCCAGCGGCAAGACCATCGAGATGATGGCGCAATACGGGCTCAAGGCGATGGTGACGCTCAACGGCGAGAAAATTCTCGACGACGTCGTGCGCGCCTACCACGCCGCCTGCCTCAAGCACGGCCGCAACAAACAGCTCGGCGAAGACGTGATCTGGGGCGCCGGCGTCTATCTCGCCGACAACCGCGACGAGGCGATCCGCCGGCTCGAGCCGGCGCACGACGAGCGTTTCAAATGGTTCGCGCCGTTCGGCTTCGTGCGCTACGCCGACGAAAAGGGCCGCACCTGGGGCTCGCCGGGTGCGCCGACCACCGTGCCCAAGCTCAGCGACGGCGTGAAGCAGAAGGCGTGGTTCTGCGGCCCGCCGAAGGAAGTGATCGACGGCATTAAATCGATCGAAGCGAAATATCCGGGACTGGAGAACTTCATGATCCATTGGGCCGAAGGATTGTCGCCCAAGGAATTCAAGGAGCAGCTCGTCTGGTTCGCCAAGGACGTGATGCCGGCGTTTAAACGCTGATCACTTTTCCAGCCGCGCCACCACCTCGACGTGGAATGAATAACGGAACTGATCGACCGGCGTGACCGCGGTGAGCCGGTAGCCGCCGTCAATCAGAATGCGGACGTCGCGGACGAACGTTCCGGGGTTGCACGACACCGCGACGACGAGCGGGACTTGGCTTGCGGCCAGTTCGCGCGCCTGCGCCTGCGCGCCCTGGCGCGGCGGATCGAACACCACGGCGTCGAAGGTCTTCAGTTCCGCCGCTAATAGCGGATTGCGGAATAGGTCGCGCCGCTCGGCAGCGACGGGCTTGAGCCCGGTTGCGGTCGTGGCGGCGCGCCTGAGCGCGGCGACGGCGGCTTCGTCGTCGTCGACGGCAAAAACGCGCCCCTGCGCGGCGAGCCGCAGCGCAAACGGACCGACGCCGGCGAACAGGTCGGCAATATTTTTTGTGCCGACGCAGGACGCAAAAACGAGCCGCGCCAGCGCCGCTTCGCCTTCCGCCGTTGCCTGCAGAAACGCCGCCGGCGGCAGCGCTACCGTCGCGGCGCCCATGCGCAGCACAGGCGTGCGCGCCTGCGCGATCAATTCGCCGTGGCGAGTGAGCCGCGCCAGATTGTGCTGCGTGGCGAGGCGCGCCAGCGCGGTCATTGCATCGGCGGGGAGCGGGCCCGAGCCGCGCACGTCGATGTCAAGGCCGGCATCGGTCGCGGTCGCCTGGATGTCGAGCGGCTTGCCGACTGGATCGAGCGCTTCGGCGATTGCCCAGGCCGCAGACAGCGCTCCGTCGAGGCTTTTGGCGAGGATTGGGCAACGGTCGATGGCGATCACGTGTTGGGCGCGCGCCGCCGAAAATCCGACTTCAAGCACGTCATGAGTGCCGCGCCGGGCGTGGAACACAGCGCGGCGGCGGCCCTCGCCGTGGGCATCGATAATATCGGCGACCGGAGCCTCGATACCGGCCTGAGCGAGTGCGCTGACGACAAGGCCGCGCTTCCAAGCATGATAAGCGGCAGTCTGAAAGTGCTGCAGGGCGCAGCCTCCGCACACGCCGAAATGCGGGCAGATCGGGACGATGCGCTGTGCGCTTGGCCGTTCGACGCGCAGAAGTTGACGCCGGTCCGGATGGCCCGGCCAGGCTTCGACTTCGACCGTCTCGCCCGGCAGCGTGCCAGGCACATAGATCGGACCCTGCGGCCCGTCGGCCAGGCCGTCGCCGCGATGGCCGAGACGGTCGATGACGAGGTGCTCAACCACGTTCGGCCTCGATGAAGAACTCGCGGTTGCCGTCGCCGCCAGGGATTGGCGAGGCGATGACGCCGCCGACGCGCCAGCCTTGCGCGGCGAGAAACACGGCGATGTCGTCGCAGACCGCGGCATGGACCGCTGGATCGCGCACGATACCTTTTTTGATGTCGCGACGTCCGGCTTCGAATTGCGGCTTGATCAGCGCCACCATCCTCGCGCGCGGCGCCAGCAGCCCGCCGACCGCGGGCAGCACGAGTTTCAACGAAATGAAGCTCACATCGATCACGGCAAAGTCGGGTTGCTCCATCAATTGCGACGGGTCGAGTTTGCGGATGTCGGTCTGTTCAATACTGATGACTTCGCCGCGGCCGCTCAGGCGCCGGTGCAACTGATCCGTGCCGACATCGACCGCGTAAACGCGCCGCGCGCCGCGCATGAGCAGCACTTCGGTGAAGCCGCCGGTCGACGCGCCGACGTCTAGGCAAACACGGCCTTTGACATTAAGCGCGAAATGATCGAGCGCCGCCGCAAGCTTGATGCCGCCGCGCGACACATAAGGGTACTCGGGCGCGGCGGCGATGACAGCGCTCGAGGAAATTGCGTCGGAGGCTTTGCGAACGATCACGCCGTCGGCGCTGACGCGGCCGGCGGCGATCGCGGCCTGCGCCCGGGCGCGGCTCTCGAACAGGCCGCGCGCGACCAGCAAGCGATCGGCGCGCTCTCGGATGGGCATGATCTGTTCCCCCGCTTCGCGGGGGAGGATGGCTAGGCGAGCTTGACGACTTCGCCGTGCATGTTCTGACCGAGCGCCTCGAAGGCCTTGGCGACGATGCCTTTGGTATCGAGGCCGGCCTTGGCATACATGGCATTGGGCGAGTCCTGGTCGATGAAAAGATCCGGCAGCACCATGCAGCGGACTTTGAGGCCGCGGTCGAGCACGCCGTGCTCGGCCAGCGCCTGCATCACGAAGGCGCCGAAGCCGCCGATCGAGCCTTCTTCGACGGTGAGCAGCACTTCGTGCTCGCGGGCGAGCCGTATCAACAGGTCGACGTCGAGCGGCTTGGCAAAGCGCGCGTCGGCGACCGTGGTCGACAGGCCGTAGGTCGCCAGCTCGTCGGCCGCTTTCAGGCATTCGCCAAGCCGCGCGCCGTAGGAGAACAGCGCGATCTTGCTGCCTTCGCGCACGATGCGGCCTTTGCCGACCTCGAGGGGTTTACCCTCTTCCGGCATAGGAACGCCTCGTCCCTCGCCGCGCGGATAGCGCAGCGCCGACGGCCGGTCGTCGATCGCCACCGCCGTGGCCACCATGTGGACCAATTCCGCCTCGTCGGACGGCGCCATCAGCACAAAGCCGGGCAGGCAACCGAGATAGGCGATATCGAACGAGCCAGCATGGGTCGGCCCGTCGGCGCCGACCAGACCGGCGCGGTCCATGGCGAACCGCACCGGCAGCCGCTGAATGGCGACGTCGTGCACCACCTGGTCGTAAGCGCGCTGCAGGAAGGTCGAATAGATGGTGGCGAACGGCTTGAAGCCTTCGGTGGCGAGCCCAGCCGCAAAGGTGACACCGTGCTGCTCGGCGATGCCGACGTCGAAAGTGCGGTCCGGAAATTCCTTCTGGAACAGATCGACGCCGGTGCCGGACGGCATTGCCGCAGTAATGGCGACGATCTTGTCGTCTTTGCGCGCTTCCTTGATCAGGCTTTCGCCATAGACTTTCTGATAGGCGGGCGCGGCCGCCTTCGATTTCTGCTGCGCGCCGGTGGCGACGTCGAACTTGACGACGCCGTGGTATTTGTCCGCGGAGTTCTCCGCCGGCAGATAGCCCTTGCCCTTCTGGGTGACGACGTGGACCAGGAACGGTCCGTTCTTGGCGTCGCGGACGTTCTCCAACACCGGCAGCAGGTGATCGATATTGTGGCCGTCGATCGGACCGACATAGAAGAAGCCGAGCTCGTCGAACAGCGTGCCGCCGGTTAACAGGCCGCGCGCATATTCCTCTATCGCCAGCGCGCGCTGCTGGAGCATTTTGCTCGGCATATGCTTGGCGATGCGCTGGAAGATCTTGCGCAGGCGGCGATAGCTCTTGCCGGAAACACGGCGGGCCAGATAGGCGGAGAGCGCGCCGACCGGCGGCGCGATCGACATGTCGTTGTCGTTGAGCACCACGATCAGGCGCGAATTCATGGCGCCGGCATTGTTCATGGCCTCGTACGCCATGCCGGCCGACATCGCGCCGTCGCCGATGACGGCGATAACGTTATTCTGCTTGTTCTGCAGATCGCGGGCCACCGCCATGCCGAGCGCGGCGGAAATCGACGTGGAAGAGTGCGCTGCCCCGAACGGGTCGTAGTCGCTTTCGGCGCGCTTGGTGAAGCCGGACAGTCCGCCGCCCTGGCGCAATGTGCGAATGCGGTCGCGCCGATTGGTCAGGATTTTGTGCGGATAGGCCTGATGGCCAACGTCCCAAACCAGGCGGTCGTTCGGCGTGTCGAACACGTAATGCAGCGCCACGGTGAGCTCGATGACGCCAAGGCCGGCGCCGAGGTGACCGCCGGTGACGGCGACCGCGTCGATCGTTTCTTGCCGCAGTTCGTCGGCGATTTGCCGCAACCGCTTGCGTTCAAGGCGCCTGAGATCGTGGGGAGTCTTGATTTGGTCGAGCAATGGGGTCTTCGACGAAACCGTCACGCTACGCTCCTTATTTCAGACCAATGCGTTGTTTCGGCCTAATGCCGATTGTTGGGGCTCGAATCGGCCCGACAAGCGTTTACGCGAATTGCTAGGTTTTACGCGGATTCCGCTGTCCTTACACCATTCTACGACGGCAACGCAATTTAATCGGTACCGCACCCGGTGAACGGGTTACGAGGGAACTGCAAGCCTTTCCATAGGCTTACTGCCATGTAGAACCCCGTACTACCCATTCAACACCATGATGTATGTAAAGTTCAATGCCTTGCCAGGGGTCTAGGGGTCGACCGGCTCTTGGCGTTGACGATTGGCAGGCTGGAACCGGATACCGTGGCGCTCGAACTCTACCGCAAGAAGCGAAAGTTTGATGTCACGAGCGAACCGCGCGGGCGCGCGCGTCGCCGCGGCGGCAATCAGTACGTCATCCAGAAGCACGCGGCGCGGCGGCTGCATTACGACCTGCGGCTCGAATTGGACGGGGTCATGAAAAGCTGGGCGGTGACGCGCGGCCCAAGCCTTGACCCCGACGACAAACGGCTCGCGGTCCATGTCGAGGACCATCCGATCGAATACAATTCGTTCGAAGGCACGATCCCGCGGGGCGAATATGGCGGCGGCACCGTGATGATCTGGGATCGCGGCCGCTGGATACCCGAAGGCGATCCCCATAGGGGCTACGCCAAGGGCCACCTCGATTTCACCCTGGAAGGCAAAAAACTGCGCGGCCGCTGGCATCTCGTGCGCATGCGCTCGCGCGAACGTGATCGCCACGAAAACTGGCTCCTCATCAAAGGCCGCGACGAAGAAGCGCGCAACGGCAAGGCCGCCGATATTTTGACGCAACAGCCGCTGTCGGCGGCGACCGGCCGCTCGATGGAGGAGATCGCCGACGGCAAGGGCAAAAAGCGCGTCTGGCACTCCAAGCGCCGCGATGACGGACAAAGGCCGGCGGCGTCGGGACCGCAAAGCCAGCGCGAATTCAGAGCGCAGCTGTTGGCCCAGGCCAAGGGGTCAAAGGCGTCGAAGACGTCGCAGGCTCGCGCGCGGACCGCCCGCCCGAAACGTGCGAAGGATAAGCCGGCTGCGGCTCGAACGCGCTCCGAAGATTTGCCGCGCGGCCGCAGCCGGGTTCCCGATTTCGTGCCGGTGAGCCTCGCCACGCTGCACGACGCGCCGCCGCGCGGACCGGACTGGATCCACGAAATCAAGTTCGACGGTTATCGCATCGAGGCAAGGTTCGACCACGGCAAGGTGAAGCTCCTCACCCGCAAGGCGCTCGATTGGACCAAGCGTTTCGTCCGCGTCGCCGAGGCGGTGGCGGCGCTTCCGGCGGAGACCGCCTTGCTCGACGGCGAATTGGTCGTCGAGGACGACAAGGGCGTTTCCAGCTTCTCCATGCTGCAGACCGATTTGAAGGAGGGACGCGAGGACCGGTTCGCCTATTGGGCGTTCGATCTGCTCTATCTGGACGGCCGCGACCTGCGAAACGAGCCGCTCGTGGCGCGCAAGGCGGCACTGGCGGGCCTGCTCAAGGGCGAAAGCCGCACCGGGCCGGTCCGCTATGCCGAGCATCTCGAAGGCGACGGCGCGGCGATCTTCAAGAGCGCCTGTGCGATGGGACTCGAAGGCATCATTTCGAAACGGCGCGACGCTTCGTATTACTCCGGCCGCTCCGACAATTTCGTCAAGGCCAAATGCCATAGCGCCCAGGAATTCGTCGTTGCCGGGTTCAGTCCCTCCGCCGCGATGCCGAACGCGGTCGGCGCGCTGATCGTGGCGTTTCACGAGGACGGCAAGCTGCGTTACGCCGGACGCGTCGGCACCGGCTACAGCCATCAAATGGCGCGCGACTTATGGAAGCGGCTTACCAAGCTTCGCGTTGAGCGCGCGCCGCTCACTCTGCCGGCGACCGAGCGGCGCAAGGGCGTCGTCTGGGTCAAGCCGGAAACGGTGGTCGAGACCGAATATCGCGGCATTACCCACGACGGCCTGTTGCGCCAGGCCGCATTCAAGGGCGTGCGCGAAGACAAGCCGGCCCGCGAAGTGGTGCGCGAGACGCCCGCGCCAGCCGCGCAACGCCAGCCGGTAAGGAAATCGGCATCGGTCCTATCGGCCAAAGCGGCCGCGAACCGAACGAGTGCCGTGGTCGCCGATGTGCGCCTGACCCATCCCGATCGGGTCTATTGGCCCGACGCCGGCGTGACCAAGCAAGATCTCGCCGAATATTATGTCAGCGTCTGGGACATGATGGCGCCGCATGTCGTCGACCGTCCGCTGGCGATCGTCCGCGCCCCGGAAGGGATTACCGGGGAGACGTTCTTTCAGAAACACATTCATTCCAATATCAAGAACTCGGCGCTACGCCACGTTGTCGGCGGCAAGGAGCACGACGTCATCGCGGTGGAGAAGCTCGACGATCTGATTGAGCTCGTGCAGTCCGGCGCGCTCGAGATTCACACCCGCGGCTCAAGGCTCGGACAATTGGAACTCTGCGACCGCATCGTGTTCGATCTCGATCCCGGCGAAGGCGTATCCTGGAAGGAGATCGTCGCCGCGGCGCGCGAGACGCGCGACCGGTTGAAAGCAGAGAAACTCATAAGCTTCGCCAAGCTCTCCGGCGGCAAGGGCATCCACGTCGTCCTTCCGGTCGAGGGCGCCGATTGGGACACGACGAAAGCCTTTACCGCGCGCATCGCCAACGCCATGGCCGCGGATTCGCCCGACTGCTATCTCGCCAAGATGACCAAGGCGCTGCGCGGGGGCAAAATTTTCATCGACTATTTTCGCAATACGCGCGAGGCGACCTCGGTCGCCGCCTATTCGACGCGCGCGCGGGAAGGCGCTCCGGTCTCGGTGCCGCTTACCTGGGAGGCGCTTGCACGCACCACCGCAGCCAACCAGTTCACCGTGCTCAATCTGAAAAAACATCTGCGCGCCGACGCCTGGGCCGACATCGGCAAGGTGCGGCAGACGCTGCCGGAGGCTCCAAAGCGGCGGCGGTAGAACGTGGTTACAAGTAAACTTCCCTCCCCTGAAAGGGGAGGGTCGGCGAACGAAGTGAGCCGGGGAGGGGTCATTTTGCAGGCGACCCCCTCCGTTGGTCTCCGGCCAGCGACCTCCCCCTTTCAGGGGGAGGAAAAGGCTGCGCTTAGCCTGCCAGTTTCAAGCGCTCCGCCTTGGGCTCGAAGCGCGAGCGGAAAATTTCGGCGTCGAGCGGATCCTCGAAGCAGTAGCGCACGAAGGCGGCGTAATCGTCCTCGACATACATGTCGAATTTGCCGACGTGGCGAATCAGGAAATTCATGATCTCGCTGTCGTCACAGAGCTGCTGCCGCGGCAGCACCACCTGATAAGGGCATTCCTCGTCGAGCTTGCGCAAAAACGCGCTTCTTTTGTCCGCATCCATCGCCGTTACCCCAAATCAACCCGATGATCCGAACCGGCAAATGTTCACTATTTGTTCTAAAAAGTCAAGAGGAATTTTCCCGGCAAACCGCGGTCACTCCCCATCCAACGGTTCGGTGCCGGTGGGCTTGCCGCTGGCGTCGAGCGTAATTTTTTCCACGCGCGCCTCGGCCTGGCGCAACAGGTCCTCGCAACGGCGCTTGAGCGCCTCGCCGCGCTCGTAGATGGCCACCGATTCCTCAAGCGGCACCTTGCCCTCCTCGAGGCGTTTGACGATCGATTCCAGCTCCTCGATCGCCCGCTCGAACGGCAATTCGCCGACGTCGCTGTTGTCGTTCTGCGCCATAACCTTACCCCCGCATCAGCGCGGTGACGTGGGCGGCCACCGAATCGCCCAGCGCCTGCAGATCGTAGCCGCCCTCAAGGAGCGAAACGATACGGCCGCCGGCGCAGCGGTCGGCCACGTCCATGATCTTTTGCGTCGCCCAGGCGAAGTCCCGTTCCTCGAGATTGATATTGGCGAGCGGGTCGCGCATGTGGGCGTCGAAGCCGGCGGAGATGACGATCAATTCCGGGGCGAATTCGGCAAGCCGCGGCAGGATCCGGCTCTCGAAGGCGTCGCGGAATTTCTCCGGCCCGTCTCCGGGCCGCAACGGCGCGTTGACGACGTTGTTGTGATCGCCGGTCTCGCCGATCGCGCCGGTGCCGGGGAACAGCGGCATCTGGTGCGTCGAGCAATACATCACCGTTCCGTCGGCCCAAAAAATCTCCTGCGAGCCGTTGCCGTGATGCACATCGAAATCGACGATCGCGGCGCGGGCGATGCCGTGTCGGTCTTGCGCATAGCGCGCGGCAATGGCGGCGTTGTCGAACAGGCAAAAGCCCATCGGCCGCGCTGTCTCGGCATGGTGCCCCGGCGGGCGCGTGGCGACGAAGGCGTTTTGCGCCTTCTTGCCCACCACTTCGTCGACCGCGTGGATGGCGCCGCCGGCGGCGCGCAAGGCCGCTTCGAAACTGCCGGGCGACATCGAGGTGTCGGCGTCGATCCGCACTATGCCTTCACCGGGCGTCGCGTCGCGTATCGCCGTGATGTAATCCATCGGATGGCACAGCGCGAGGATCTCAAGCGACGCACGCGGCGCCTCGACGCGCCCGAGCATCTGAAATTTTTCCGCCTCCAGCGCGGCCTCGATCGCGCGCAGCCGGTCCGGACGTTCCGGATGGCCGAGCGGGGTGAGGTGCTGAAGGCAGGCGGGATGGCTAATTAACAGCGTGGACATTTTTCACATTTAAGACGCGCCGCTCGCGGAGGGAAGGCGGTCAGGACGCCAACGCGGCATCGGCATTGAGAACGCCGGCTGCGCCCTCGACTACGGTGCGCTCCAGCGCGCCGGCCGAAACCGCGCAATTTTCGGCAAAAAACCGCGCCACTGCGAGCCGCGCTCCGTCGCCGCCAAGCCGCGCCGCCGCCAGGGCCTCCTTGGCCAAAAGGCAGCCGCCGGTCGCCAGCGCGAACAGCCGCAAATACGGCGTTGCGCCGGCCAGCGCCGCGTCCGGCTCCTTGTCGAGCCGGGGCATCAGCCAATTGGTCGCTCGCGACAGGCTCTCGACCGCATCGGCGAGCCGTACCGCCGTCCAGCCGAAGGCGGGATCGTTGCTGGCGTCGAGCGCCTCCACGACGCCGCGCAATTCCTCGATATGCGCCGCCGCCACCTTGCCGCCGGCGAGCGGCAGTTTACGGGTGACGAGATCGATCGCCTGGATGCCGTTGGTTCCTTCGTAGATCGCCGCGATCCGCGCGTCGCGGAACAGCTGAGCCGCGCCGGTTTCCTCGATATAGCCCATGCCGCCGTGTGCCTGAACGTTAAGCGAGGTCACCTCGTTGGCGATGTCGGTGGAGAACGCCTTGGCCACGGGCGTCAGCAACGACGCCTGGTGATGCCAGTGCTCCCGCGCGGCCCGATCGCCGCTGCGCTCGCCGCGATCGATCGCCATGGCGGTAGCATAGCAGATGGCGCGCGCGGCCTGAGTGAGCGCGCGCATGGAGGCGAGCATGCGCCTCACGTCCGGATGGGCGATGATCGCCGTCGTTTCGTTGGCCTTCATGCCGGGGCCGCGGCCCTGGCGGCGCTCGCGCGCGTAGGCGATCGCCTGCTGCGTGGCGCACTCGGCGATGCCGACGCCCTGCAGGCCGATATGCAGCCGCGCCCGGTTCATCATCGTGAACATACAGGCCATGCCGGCGTTTTCCTGCCCGATCAGAAATCCGGTGGCGCCGCCGTGGTCGCCGAAAATCATGGTGCAGGTCGGCGAGCCGTGGATGCCGAGCTTGTGCTCGACCGAATGCGCGCGCACGTCGTTGCGCGTGCCGAGCGTGCCGTCGCCGTTAGGCAGGACCTTCGGCACCAGGAACAGCGAAATGCCGCGCGTACCCGGCGGCGCGTCCGGCAGCCGCGCCAGCACCAAATGAATAATGTTGTCGGTCAGGTTGTGCTCGCCGTAGGTGATGAAGATTTTCTGCCCGGTGATGCGATAGCTGCCGTCGGCGGCGCGTTCGGCGCGCGTGCGCAGCGCGCCGACGTCGGAGCCGGCCTGCGGCTCGGTGAGCTGCATCGTGCCCATCCATTCGCCGGATACAAGCTTTTCCAGATAGGCGCGCTTGAGCGCCTCGCTGCCGTGGGCGTCGAGCGCGTCGATGCCGGCCATGGTCAAGGTCGGGCCGACCGCGAAGGCGGCGGAGCCCGCATTCCACATTTCGGCGCAGGCGGCGGCCACCGTCTGCGGCAGTCCCTGGCCGCCCCAGGCCGCCGGCGCCGCGAGTCCGTTCCAGCCGCCGGTGCGCCAGGCCGTATAGGCCTCCTTCCAGCCCGGCGCCGTGGTGACGACGCCGTCCTTGAACGCGGCGCCGTATTTGTCGCCGACGCGGTTGAGCGGCGCGATGACTTCGGCGGCGACCCGGCCGGCTTCGCCGAGCACGGCGTCGACGTCGTCAAGCGTGAGATCGCCGAACAGGCCTTCGTCGATCGCGGCGGGAAGCCCGGCGCCGTGACGAAGGGCAAAGCCGATATCGGCGAGGGGGGCTTGGTAGGTCACCGGCGGTCTCCAAAATAATCGGTGATTTGCACGTGTGGCGGCGGCGCGACGCGGTCAGGGACGAAGAAGTCTTGCGCCAGCGGTTGGCTCGGGTCGACGCGATAGCGTTCGAAATCGGTCACGCCGTGCTGCGCCAGGAAGTTATCGTCGATCAGAAACTGGCCGGTCAGCTGGCGCGAGGGCGTAGCAAAAATCGCGTAGGCCGCGTCCGCCATGATCTCGGGCTTGCGCGCCTGGCGCATCAGGGCGTCGCCGCCGAGCAGGTTCTGCACCGCGGCGGTGGCGATCACGGTACGCGGCCACAGCGCGTTGACCGCAATGCCTTTACCGCGCAGTTCGCCGGCAAGGCCGAGCACGACCAGACTCATGCCGAATTTGGCCATCGAATAGGCGGTATGCGGCGCGAACCATCGCTCCTTCATGTCGAGCGGCGGCGAGATCATCAGAATGTGCGGGTTGGCCGCCTTTTCCAGATGTGGAATTGCCCATTTCGAGACCACGAATGTGCCGCGCGCGTTGATCTGGTGCATCAGGTCGAAGCGCTTCATGTCGGTGTCGACGACGCGCGTCAGATTGATCGCGCTGGCGTTGTTGACGACAATGTCGATGCCGCCGAATTGCGCCGCGGTCCGGTCGATGGCCTCCTTCACGGAAGCTTCGTCGCGTACGTCGGCCGCAAGCGGCAGTGCCTTGCCGCCAGCGCGCTCGATTTCATCGGCGGCGGTGTAGATGGTGCCGGCGAGTTTCGGGTGCGGCACGGTGGTCTTGGCGGCGATGGCGATATTGGCGCCGTCGCGCGCGGCGCGCAGCGCGATCGCAAGCCCGATGCCGCGCGAAGCGCCGGTGATGAACAAGGTCTGGCCGGCAAGCGACATGGCTGATCTCACTTTTTGCGGGCGAAGAACGCGGCGAACG
>Ga0187769_10001471_pt1 | contig 13513 bp, 11 predicted proteins | sample 0116_SJ02_MP02_1_FD_133140 | JGI IMG/M metagenome (GOLD analysis project Ga0187769, IMG submission 133140) | Tropical peat soil microbial communities from peatlands in Department of Meta, Colombia - 0116_SJ02_MP02_10_MG | ecosystem: Environmental > Terrestrial > Soil > Wetlands > Peat | place... | reverse complement strand
TGGCACGCCGACGGCAATCGAACTGAAGAACTGCCGTGCGTATGCAAATCGTACTTACGGACTGCTGGATAACACGGCGGCCGTGACGTATTCCTATTGCCATTTCTACGCCAACAATCTGGCGACAGGGATTTCGACTGACGTCGGCGGCACGCCCGGGCCAAAAGACGGAGGCAATAATTTGGCGGCGGACACGCCGCCGAACGTGCGCGGCTTCATGCGTTATCCGGCGCGGATCACGCTCACGTATGACGATCCCGGCCTGATTGACGGTTCTCACCAATATATTGAGGCGCTGCTCCCAACATTCCAGGCGAAGAATGTGCCGCTGAGCATTGCGGTGGTCACGGGTTACGACCTTTCGCAACAGCTGGTGCCAACATTTCAGTCTTGGATCAACACCGGCTGGGACTTGAATTCGCATTCGGTGTCCCATCAGTACTTTATTTACCCAAACGCGTTCACGATTCAGTACAAAGGAACGCTTGCTTCGAGCGTCACACTTTCGATCAGCAATAAGCAGTTCACAATAACCGCGCCCGGCGATCCGAATGCACAGGTTAGTTGGAATCTGAGTTCGTCGGGAACCGATCTTGTGCCGAGCGGCCTCGACACGTTGGGAGGTCTCATCTACACGCTGAATCAGCGGGGCGTGTTTTCGGTAACGGCAGATCCCAACATGAAAAGTGCGGTCAAGAGCGAAGACCTCGCTGACGTGGCTTCGCAGGACATCAAGAGCGCACCGTATCTGCTGCTGACCGATAAGACGCGGCTTATTACCGACGAGGTGAATTGGGCGATGGCCTGGATGAATGCGAACCTGACAGGCTTGCCGGCAAACCGCGTTTACGTCTACCCGGGAAGTTATGAGGATAGCTCGACAGAGGCAATCGCAGTTGCGGCTAATTACGCGGGGGCGCGCGGATCGGGGACCATGCAACCCTCCCCGAATGCAGCCACGACGCTGGCGAGCGGAATTGACGTTCAAAACATTTTGAGCCAGGGAATCGCGCCTAACTTTCAGCACTTGACCGACTCGCAACTGATGAACAAGCTTCGTGCCTTGGTATTCAAGTCCGCGGTCTGGGGAGTTCCGATCGGAATTTTTTGGCACGTGGACGAGCTTTCGCCGCACCAAGTTGGGGTTATGGCGGATGCGCTGAAGTCTGCTGGCGCGACTCTGATGACCAACACTCAGTTGGTGAATTATCTGCTGAGCGCGCAACAGAACTACGGGACGACTTCTTATGCGGATACGGCGACTGGCGCACCGTTGGACGCGAGGCCGACACAATTGTCGCCGGTGGTCGACCAAGGCGCGATGCTGACGAGTGAATACAAGTACGACCTTATGGGAATCGACCAGACTCAGTTCGGTTCGGGCTGGGAGATTGGAGCCTTCGCTTTCGTGCCTGAATATCTCGGGTGGGCGGCGGGAGAGCCGTGAGTCAGCGGTGATTGACGACCTGAGCCTGCTCCGGGTTTTGGGAACAGGTCTTGATTTGCGGCCACCTCGCGGACGAGGGCTTCAGCATTTCTCCATTCGTGACTTCTTGATCGAAGCCTTACTGAAAGTGCGAAGCAAGACCCGTGGGCTGGTTGAACTGGAGCTTAACCGGGCACAGCGCGAATATGCACAACAGTGTACGAAACGAAATATTGTCCTGAAGGCGCGACAGCTTGGCATCACGACGTACGTCGCGGCGCGCTTCTTTGTTCAAACGATTACGCAGCCCGGCACAGTCACGGTCCAGGTTGCACACGATCAGGAATCGGCCGAGGAGATTTTCAAGATCGTGCACCGCTTTTGGGAGAACCTGCCCGAAGCGCTGCGACACGGCGCCCTGCTTACCTCACGCGCCAATGTCCGTCAGATCGTCTTTTCGCGATTGGACACTGAATATCGCGTTGCGACCGCGGCGGACGCCAATGCAGGCCGCGGGATGACTATCCACAATTTACATTGTTCGGAGGTCGCCCGCTGGCCCGGTAACCCAGAAGAAACTCTCGCCTCCTTGCGCGCGACCGTGCCAAACGATGGCGAGATCGTGCTGGAATCGACGCCCAACGGAGCTGGCGGAGTTTTTTACCAGGAATGGCAGCGAGCCGAAGAAACTGGCTACACGCGGCACTTTTTCCCGTGGTGGTATGACGATGATTATCGCGTTGAGCTGGGTGAGGCTTCTGTTCAACCGCTAACACTGGATGAGCAGGAACTAACGGAGCGCGTCGGACTCAGCGAATCCCAGATAGCCTGGCGGCGAATCAAGCGAGCACAACTGCGCGGGCTCGCGGTACAGGAGTACGCCGAAGATCCGGTTTCCTGCTTCCGAGCGTCGGGCGAGTGCGTTTTCGATCTGCAGGCGATCGAACAAGCCTTGCAGGCGTGCGGGGAGCCGGCCGAGCAACGTGACAATCAACGCCTGCTGATATGGTTTCCGCCGCAACCGGGAAAGGCTTACATAATCGGCGTGGATCCGGCGGGTGGTGGATCGGAGGGCGATTATTCCTGCGTCGAAGTCATTGAGCGTAAGACCGGGTTGCAATGCGCCGAGTTACATGGACACTTTCCGCCACGTGAGCTGGCTGGCCGCCTGGTTGAACTGGCGTGTGCGTATAACCGCGGTTTGCTGGCCGTCGAGCGCAACAATCATGGGGCTGGGGTCTCGGCTCATTTGCAAATTCAGGGCTACGAAAACGTGTATCGCGAGGGCAACCAGGACGGATGGCTGACATCCGCCGTGACCCGCCCAGCCATGATTGAGAACTTGGCAGCCATGCTGGCGATTTCTCCAGAGCTGTTTCGTAGCTCTCGGTTACTGAACGAGTTTCGAACGTTCGTACGGCATGCCGATGGCAGTTCTGGAGCGGCCTCAGGAACGCACGACGACTGTGTGATGGCAATGGCGATTGCGCAGGCGGTAAGGCAGAAGACTGCTGGAAAGAGCCTGCCGGAGAGGCCCATGCTGTTGGCCGGCTTGACGCTTTCGCGCTAACCGGGCAGAAAACAATTCAGAATCGGCCATGTTCACTCGTCACAGCCGGAGGTTTGGAAACGGGATAGGCTCACGCCAATGCGCGGACAGAAGGCGGGCGGTTGGCGTTAGTTGCAGTTCAGCACGTGCGACGCATGCGGGGCGGGGCGCAAGGGCATCTGATGCGCTGCTCCGACGGGAATTTTTATGTAGTCAAGTTTCGTAATAATCCGCAGCATACGCGTGTGCTGGCCAACGAACTGCTCGCCACGCGGCTGGCTGAAATCGCTGGGTTGCCGGTTCCGGCGACAGAGGTGGTGGAAGTGGGGGACTGGCTGATTAAGCACACGCCGGAACTGAATATCCAGCTGGCAAGCCAGACGATGGCCTGCCAGGCGGGACTGCAGTTCGGATCACGATACGTTGTCAGTCCGCTGGAGGGTCAGGTCTTTGATTATCTTCCGGTGGAAATGTTGGGGCGAGTCCGGAACCTGGAGGCGTTCGCGGGAATTCTGGTAATGGACAAGTGGACCGGCAACGCCAACGGGCGGCAGGCGGCGTTCTGGCGCAAACTGCGGGAGCGGAAATACACGGCAGCGTTCATCGACCAGGGTTACTGCTTCAACGCGGGAGAATGGACGTTCCCGGATTCTCCGCTGCGAGGGGTTTATGCGCGCAATGAAGTGTACGCGTGCGTGCGCAGCTGGGAATCGTTCGAGCCCTGGCTGTCGCGGATCGAGAGGATGGATGACGATGTGATCTGGACGGCAGCAGATCAGATTCCTCCAGAGTGGTATGGCAGCGACTGGGGAGCGCTGGAGGAGTTGATGCGCCTGTTGCTGGAGCGGAGAGCAATTGTGCGGGAATTGATCACGGCGTTTCGGATGTCGGCTAGAAATCCGTTTCCGAACTGGCTCAAGAACTGACCACAGAGGACGCGGAGGATACAGAGTCTTCAGCTAATGTCTGAGAAACGACAGCTTGAATTCTTTGTGCTGCGCTATGTGCCGAACGCGGTGAAGGAGGAGTTCGTCAATATTGGGGTTGCTATGTTCGAGCCGACGGCAAATGGCCGGGGCTTTGCCGACGTGCGATTCACGCGAGATTGGCGGCGAGTGTGGTGCCTGGATCCGCAAGCTGATATTGAGATGCTAGAAGCTCTGGAGCGCGATATCCGGCGGCAGATCGTGGACACGCACGATCGAGAGATGCTGGTCCGCAGGTTGCAAGATTCATTCTCGAACACGATTCAGGTTACGTCTCTGAAAGCTTGTCAGGCAGAGGAACCGAGTGCAGAAATCGAGTATCTAGCTAGGCTATATTTCGAGGGTCCGAAGCCAGCACGGCCGCGAGTCGTATCAGGGCGTGGGCGCATTCTCAGAGTCATGCAAGACGCTCTTGAGCAAGCGGGCGTCTGGAAGTTGCTCATGCATGGTATTCCGGTGAGTCCGTACACAAGGACAGGCGATGAGTTCACCATCGACTGCGGTTACCGGATTGGAAACACAATGAAACTATTTCACGCGGTGTCGTTAAAAACAAGCGTCGATCAGGCAATCAATCTCGCTTATCGGTATCCCAAGATGGAAGCCGGGATGCCTACGTTGAATAATGCAAGCCCTTTGTTGACTGCGGTCGTGGACGAGGGCCTGAATCTGACGGATCAGCAGATCGGCTTTGCAATGGGCATGATGGAAGAAGCGAGGATCAAAACCGCTCCTTTAGCCGAGATGCCAGCGATCGCGGAATTAGCGAGGCAGGAGTTGCTGGCATGACGCGAAATTAAAGAGGCGACGTTTTTCGCGGGCGAGGGCGCCCGCGCTGCATGATTTCGTCGAGTTTCGCTCGACCGGGTACTGAGAGCAGCTGTCCACGTGGTTCTAAACAAATCCTATGAAGATTACAGAGAAGTTGCGCGGCGCGATGCGCCGGATTGCAGAAGTGTCCCTGGCGGCAGGGAGGACCGAAGCCAAAAGGCGAACCGTGGCCCTGCCGTCGATTCTCACGACGTATGGGCCACGGGCGGACGCGTTTCCGAAACCCACGCCGATCAACCTGCGGCGATTTTCGGAGACTCCGGTTGCCCGCAGAGCGATCAACGCAATCAAAGACCGGATCGCCGGAATGCGCTGGCGAATCCAGCTTCGCCCGGGACGTGGTTCGCACCAAGATCCTGACACCGAACTCCGCATTAGTGTTCTGACCAACAACTTCGACGCCCCGAATCCGGACGATTCCTTCCGTTCTCTGACCGAACAGGTGCTCGAGGACATCATCGTTGGCGGGTTCGGAGCGATCGAAGTCGAAACCACAGGGGACCCGCAACAGCCACTCGCGCTCTGGCCGGTCGATGGCGCTACCATCCGCATGAAGACGGATTGGGACGGGAGGCCGGGATCGCCGCGTTATGTGCAGGTCACTGGAAAATCCGGACCGGAAGGAAACATCGTGCTCAACGATGACGAACTGATCTATATCCGGCTCAATCCGCGCACACACACGCCATTTGGCCTCGGCAGGCTGGAGGTCGCATTCGAGGCCATCAACGCGTTCTTAGGAGCGCACCGGTATGCCACCAAGCTGGCGTCGAACTCGGTGGTGGAATACGCGCTCTGGCTGCAAGACCTGACGCCGGAGCACCATGAGCGGCTGATTCGGTGGTGGCAGGACGAGATTGAAGGCACAGGCCGCGTTCCGATTCTGTCGGTGGAGAACAAGCCGGAAGTGCTGCGCTTCGGAGGCGGCACCGATGCTGATCTACGGCTGCAATGGCAGGAATTCCTGCTCCGGGTGATTGCCGACGCATTTGATCTCCCACCGCAAAGTCTGGGATTAGAGCGCGATGTAAATCGCTCGACCGCGGCTGAAATGAGCGATCAGGCATTTCAGCAGGCGATCGTGCCGACAGCTCGCCTGTTTGCCGAACATCTGACGCGCGACGCGATCAGCAAGAGGTTGGGGTGGAATGATCTTGAATTTGTCTTCACCGATGTGGATGCGAGCGGCGACGAAATGGAAGACGCACAGATTCAGACAATGTTGCTGCAAAACGGTGTGCTGACCGTGAACGAGGTGAGACGCATGCGCGGTTTGCCGCCTATCTAAAGTTCCTTTCTAAGAACAAGCAGTTCTTAGATCACAGTTTCCAGTTCTCAGAGACGACTCAATGACAACTATAGATTTGGAATCGATGGCGATTGAGATGCCTGTGGTCACGGGGCATCCGAACCGAGAGCCTTTCCGTGGGGTGCTCACTCTGATCGACGTGCCGTCGGATAGAGCGCCTGCGGGAGCGCGGGGACACCGAGTAATACTGACGCGGACCGCCGCTGAGGCCGCACTGCCTTCGCTGCTAGGCATGGGCCTGGATTATTCGCCGTCTCTTGACCGTCACGATGCCCAGCGCAAGGTCGGAATCATCACGAGAGCAGAGATCGTAGGCAAAGCGCTGGAGCTCGGCGGATATCTGTTTGCGAAGGACTTCCCGGAAATTGTGAACAAGATCGGCCGAGGCCCTCGAGTTCCCTCCGGCTTGGAATTCCGCGGGAGGCAGTCTGCGCACAACAGCGGCCTCGGGATGTCCTACGAAATCGCCGACGCAAGTGTGGCGGACTTGCGCGCCAAAGTCTGGACTCTCACGCACGTGACTTTCACCGGGGCAGCCATTCTCCGACGAGACAAAGCAGCTTATCGGGATACGTGGATTGAACTCGTGAACCAAGTCTAGCCGCAAACCAACAAAGGCGGCACGAGCACACAAATAACTAAGGAGACGATATGAATGACGAGATGACGCAGCAATTGGCCGCGACTGCCGAACGATTGGCAAACGCGGCGGAAACGTTGGATCGAGTTTTGCAAAAGCTGGATTCACAACAGGAAGCTCTGGACGCCAAGGTGGATCGGATTGTTGCGGCGGTTGAAGAACGGCCAGCCGACAGCGATCCCGATCGCGCCCGCAAGCTTGAGCAGCGTGTGTCGGAACTGGAAAAAACAAATACCGAGCTCAGGGCACAGGCGGCACGCATGGCTCGAAAAACCTTATCTCCGCTGGTCACGGCGTTGCTGAGCAAGAGCGGCACGGAGCCAGGAGACAGGCTGGATCCCGCAGTAGTGGATAAAACTCTGCAATCCCTCAGCGTGGAGCAGCGCATCGCGGTGAAGGCGGAGATGGCGCGAGCGGGAATGATCGACTAGGAAATTCCAAATCAACTAATCGCTTTTAAGGCGCGACGCAAGTCGTTGCCTTTTTGTTTTCGGACGAAAAACGGCGAAGGGTCAGTCGCCGCATCGCTAACTGGCCGAGCAACAACACTTCTTTCTTAGGAGACAATATGAACGCAAAATTCATCGATCTGAATGCGGCGGCAGATTATCTGGGGCCGGGCGCGATTGAGATCGACCGATATCAGACAGAAATTTTCGACATTGTCCGGCGGCGCGGAGTGTTTGGGCAGAGAATCAAACAGGTCCCCGCCACCGGGCATCCTTCACGCTTCTTCGAGGAAACCGCGATTAATTCGCCAACCGCGACACAAGCCTTTGTCGATCCGCGCAATATCGTCGCCACGATTGGGTCGCCAACTCGCGTTGAACACAGCGTACCGTTGAAGGCGCTGGTCTCACAGATCAACTACAACCTGTTTGATCTGGAGGTGGGAGCTCAGCAAAGCCAGTTTGCGTATCTGCAAGCTAAGGATCTGGCTGACTCAGTGGATGGGTTGCTACGCACGCATGATGTTGCACTCTGGAACGGCAATGACACGTCATTCAGCTCGCCTACCACGTTCCAATACTTCGGCGCGATCGGCCAGATTGAGGCGGGTGGAAATAGCGCCACTATTGCTACCACTGCCAGCATCGTCGATGGCATTAAAGGTGTGATCGCAAGTATGGTGGCGAATTCTTCGTACGAAGTTCGGCCCACCGCAATCTACGCCAACCCGGTGTCGCTCGATCTAATCGACCGCGAAATGAAAGCGGAGTTCAACGTCGTGCTTTCCACCGCGGAGATTACCGGCGGCCTGCGAGTGAAGACTCTCTCCACACAAGCGGGAGATTTGCCACTCATTCCGGAGTGGGCGCTTTCTTACACCGGTACGCCGGGTAGTGGCAGTGCGGTGCTTCCGGCCTATGTCGTGACCGAAGACCTGATCGAATACCACTGGCTGACCGATCCGAACCCGCGAGTCTTTCAGTTGGGCTTGATTGGAAACCTGGCTTCGCAGATGGTCATTGTGAAGTTCGGCGCTGTCGTGGTCAAGGGCGCTGCCTACGCACACTACGAAATCAAGGTCAATCGCTAAACACAGTTGCCAGTTGTCGGTGGCTAGCTGCTGGCCTGAGCGGCAGTGTGCCTACTGATAACTGGCTACTTAATACCGGACACTTACGATGATCTATCTCTCTGCTTCGGAATATGTGACTTACGGCCTGGATGCGACGACTCCCGCAGCATTTGTGGCCGCGGCGTCGTCGATGATCGACGCCCACTGCCGGCGTGCCTCTCTGGCGGTGGTGCAATATGAGGAGCGACTCCGACTTCCTCCAGACCGCAACACGGTACGGCTGGCGTATCTGCCACTAACGGCAGTTGCACCCGCCACAACACCTTTTGTCTCTGCGCAAGGGCGGTACTGCATTCCGCGCCGGGGGGAGTGGCCGTTTGACGATTTGCGGTTGGATGTCGCCTTGATGTTCGGGCTGCCAGGCGTGTGGACTGCGATCGACGTTTCGGCCATTGACTACTTCGCCGACACGGGCGAGCTCACCTTGCCACTGAACATCGTAGGGCTGTGGTTCAGCGAAGTGGATATCGTTTACACGGCCGGATTCAGCGTCATTCCTGACCCTGTGAAGTTTGCCTGCGCGCAGATCGTGCGTAATGCGCAGGCAACGCCGGCACTGAACGTCAAAGCTGAGCATCTGGACCGCATGCATCTGCAGTACTTCGCGGACACCCTGATCGACCAGGCAGTCTCTGCAATGTTGGCGCCATATGTGGCGCAGAAAGTGGGCTGACCATGACCGGTGCAGGAATCAGCGGTGCAGCCGTCGTGCGCGCGGCGGATGCGATGTTACACGCGCTCGGGGGAGACGAGATCACTGTCGTCTTTCCGCTTGTGGCCTTGCCCAACGACCCCAGCGCACAACTGGGACTGGTCGACCCGGGAGTTCAGCAGGTGACATTTTCTCCCGTGGTGGTTCGCAGTCTTACCACGCCAAACACGGGGCCGAGGAGACGGCTGGAGTTTCTAATTTCCGCCAGCGCAGTATCCACCGCTGTGGTCTCGCAAAATGCGGCGTCGGCCGAAGCTCTCTTTGAAAGCGCGTTGGGGATAACGTACGACAGCGACTTCTTCCACATCGAGGACGTCATCACCGAATACTTCGCCGGTACGCCGTACCTCTACAGGGTGACGGCAGTGGAGTGAATTGGTTCTAGCTTTTAGCTCCTAGCTTCTGGTTACCAGCTCTTTAGCCATTGGCTGGGCGCTTGAAACCAACTCGATGAGAGCTAGAAGCTTAAGAGCTAAGAGCTAGGAGCTAGTAGCCGATCTTATGCAACCCACAAAAGACAGTTTCTACATGACGCTGCTGGAGCGGCTTGTAGCGTTGAATCCGCAGCAGACGATCACGCTGAACGGAACTACACGGCCGGCCATCGTGGTGGCGGAAAACGAAATTGTTGTGCCCGTAGTGCCCTTGCCCGACGCCTTCTATATCGAATGGGGAGCAGCTCAACCAGTCCCGCAGCAAGTGGGCGACCGCGCGCTCATGGCAATGGAGTGCATCATCTCGTATCACACCTTTGGTACGGTCGAGTCCGGCGTGGACCGCGGTCGTGCTCTGGCGGCGCTGGATATGGAGTTGTTGAGCATTTGCCAGCCACCGTGGACCTCCAAAAGAGACTATAGCCAGACTCCCAGTGTTGATCTGGGGACTAAGATTTCGTGGTCGCAGCCGGTTCTGGGCAAAGTCGCGGGCAGTGAAGCGCCGAAAAACGAAGCCCTGCCCAGAGGGAGCGAAGGAGTACGACTGGAGCGCAATGCGAGCTTGACGGTGTTTTTCTTCCCTGAGGTGAACTTCTTATGAGTACTGCGCCGCTTCGCGCGCCGATGGTTCCAGTCACGCGGCGAATCCGCGCGTATTTTGCCCCACTCAATCGCGTGACCGGCCAGCCGACCTTGTTTGACCCGGGCAAGTACGGTGTTTTCCCGCTCGCCGCACCGCCTGTACCGTGGATCGATTTGGGGTGGATCGACAACTTCCAGCGCTTTTGCGGAACTCCGACGGAACCGGTGAGGGCCGGCCTTTGCAAAACGCCGGTCACGCAATTCCGCGGAACTCTGGATGTACGCCTTGAATTTGATTTCCGAGAGTGGGGCAAGTTGCAGATGGCCCTGGCAGGAGGGTCCGAGCACATGAACGTGTTGGCATCGGACCTGAATGCCAATCCTCAACCTTCGGGTGGAACGCCCGTCCTCGCCACGGCAGTACTTCCGGGATCGACGGCTAGTGAAATTGTGTTAGGAGCCGGTGCGGTCGATGCCTTTTCGGTTGGCGACATCGTTGCCGTCGACGCGGATTACCAGCAGCAAACTGGCTACGTCGGCACCGGAATTTCCGCCGCGTATGTCACCGATCCCACGATGGTAAATCGTGACGCCAATTACATTCGGCGCGTGACGTTCAACCTTGGGCGCGTGGCACAAAAAACTGTAACGTCGTTGGTGCTGGCCCAGCCATTGCTGGGTGGGCCGCCGCCATCGAACGCAGGCGTGCAAAAGGTGGTCGCATTTGTGGACCGGGAAGGAGGATCGTTCTTTCAGGATTGGTCCGCCCTTTTCGTCGCGGAAGACGAATCGGGAGGCCGGGCGTGCTTTCACTATCCGCACCTCAGTCCCACTACCTCGATTCAAACCTCGATGGAGCTCAATCCTGCATCTCAGGCCGGCACAGCGAAAGTATTCCAGCGGGAACAGGACGTCCAGATTGCCAAGCCCATCGTTGCTCTTGCATTGCACGCAGCATTCCTGGCGATGCCACATGTCGATGAGAACGACGGTCAGGCAGTGTTGTGCTACCGCAGCTACTTCCCGGCGGCTATGGCCGCCGTCTACTAGACACGGGCCTGTCACGCGCCCAACATCCTTCCAAGAATGCTTAACTATGCTTCTTGCGCATATGATGCGTGCGCGCCTCTGCTATTACGAAAACGGAACTGCCGAAGAAACTGTGCCTCATCGGCACACCTACAGATATCTACTCAATTCAAATGAAACTGCAGATCGACAATCTCGATGGTCTCGGACCGCAAGACTACACCGCTGCGATTGATGCATCGCGCCCACCGCAAGTGATCCGCAAACTAAACAAACCTTCTGAATTGCGCGTCAGTTTGGTAGCGAACAACCCTGATTTCGTTGTGCCAGTCGCCAAAGCAAGAATCACACTCGGCCGAACCAATGGCCAGGACGTGTTTACCGGATATCTGACGCAAGCGCCTGCTTTTGAGTATCTGGGATGGGGGGAGCAAGGCCCAGTTTACCGGTACAACTTGGTTGCCTACAGTGATGAGGCGCTGCTCGATGAGAAGCGGCTGGCTGATCGCAGCCCTTTCGTTGAGCGGACCGCCGGCAATGCCCTGCGCCAGCTCACTCAGGATCTGATGCCGGGTGTTTTTGATACGAGTGCAGCGCAGGATCTGGACACGATGTTTTGGTACGTTCCTGACCCGCAAAAAACCTGGTCACAGCACGCGGCGGAAATCGCCATTCGAGCACGCGCCGGCTACAGAACGCTCAACGGCGCTCTGATTTTTGCGCCGCTAGGGGGCAGTATCTACACGCTCAACGAAAGCGATCCCAACTTCAATCCTGACGGCTTAGTTCTGCAACCAGTCAATGCACTGGTGAACGACGTCACATTGATCGGCGAAGTCGAACCCCAGGCCTACGTGAAGGACTACTTCGTTGGCGACGGGCTCACTATGAAGTTTTATCTGTCGCAGACTCCGTTCGTAAAGAAAAGTACGACCATTTTCGACGAGGAATACACGGTTTCGCCTCTGGAACCTACGCTCTGGAGTGCGATTGATCCCTCGGGCGCGATCTCGGTGAGTGGCGGAAACCTGCAGGTGGCTGGTGGAACCGGAGCGGATGGCGCAACGACGGTCCAGTTCGTTGAGCAAATTGAGTTGGGCGGCGCGTTAGTGATGCAGCATGGCGATGTCATCTTCAACGCAGCATCCGCTGGAGTGCTAGGCGGATTGTATGCCGCCGGTGTTTCTGTGGCCGGTTGTCTGGCCGGCTTTCAAATCACCCCGAGTGGAACTCAATCGAACATTCAGGCTTTGGTGAACGGCGTAGCTACCGGCCCGGTGATCAGCACAGTGGCAGGACATCATTACTTGCTGACGACTCGCTTGTACTCGGAGGAGATTTATCGAAGGCAGCAGATCTTTCACTCCTCAGTTCATCCGGCTGGCAGCGCAATGGGGGGAGCAGAAGTGCCCGCGGATGTTCGCATTGTGCTCGAAGTTCATGATATCGATCCGACGAACCCGGCTACGCAAGTGGCGCCCTCGACGGTTCTGTACGACGGAGTAATTTCCAGCGCACCTGACTTCTGCACCTACGCACTGGTCAATGCTGCCAATCTGCAATGCTCCATCGCGTTTACGCGGCTGATCCAGGCAGTCGACGCGGAAGTTCGTAGCGCTGTTCCCGGCCAAAGTTACGTGACGCAACTGGTCGGTCCGCTCTCCGATGGCGCGCAGTGCGACATCACTTCAACTGCAGAGCTGGAGTTCTACTCCGCTTACGTTCCCGCCGCCAATCAGATGATCGAGGTTCACTATCGTGGACAGTGCCGAGCGCTTGCCCGCATCACCAATCCTGCGAGCATCACGGCGCAAGCGTGTGGAGTCGACAACGGATTGCATGGGGCAGTGCGGCACGTCAAAGAGCCGCCGGCGCGCACGGCCGCGGATTGTGAAAACGCCGCGCTGGCTTTTCTGGATGACAGCACCAGCCCTGCATGGAAGGGTACTTATGCAACCTGGAGCGACTTTCTGCCCGGCAATGCAAACGATATTTTTCCCGGGGACGCGTTGAGCCTCAACATTCCTTCGCGAGGAGCAACATTTCTGGCGATTGTCCGCGAAGTCGAAATCGCCGTGAACGACCTCCGGGGCGAGCACAGCACTTACAAGCTGACATTTGCGGACGACGCAGCTGAGCCGTTGGCGTTCAAGTTTGAAGCCTCACAGTTGAAAACGATCCCGGTCGTGACTGAACTTACCAACACACAAGTTGGGTCAACTTATTTGCCTGCCCTGACCGATGCCGAGATCACGGCTGTCTCCTCGACCACCGTCAACGTGGACGCCGGCATTACGCCTCCGAGTGGAGGCGGTATCGAGGTCCGATGGAGCGACTCGGGATGGGGGCCTTACAACGACCGCAATCTCGTGGGCCGCTTTACCACTCAAACTTTCACCATTCCACGTCTCTCGCGAGTACAGGACTGCTACC
>Ga0187769_10001470_pt1 | contig 13516 bp, 12 predicted proteins | sample 0116_SJ02_MP02_1_FD_133140 | JGI IMG/M metagenome (GOLD analysis project Ga0187769, IMG submission 133140) | Tropical peat soil microbial communities from peatlands in Department of Meta, Colombia - 0116_SJ02_MP02_10_MG | ecosystem: Environmental > Terrestrial > Soil > Wetlands > Peat | place... | reverse complement strand
GTGAAGGGGGTCCCCTCCCACGCCCTCGCCTCCTGGTGAAGGCGGTCGAGGAGCGGCTTCGGGTCCTCCATCGAGATGTGGTCGGTGAGGGCAAGCGCCCGGTGTTCGAGGGCCTCGGCCTCGTTCCACATGTCGGTCGGTGAGGTCTCGCCGTCGGAGAGGTAAGAGTGCGAGTGAAAGTCGACCCGTCGAGCGAGCAGTTCCCCCTTCGGCGCTCGAGCGGACACGACGCACCGCAGACCGCTTGTCACTTAGGTTCGTCGGGTCGGCTTCGTGTCGTGTCGGGCGAGCTCGCTCCGGAGTACGAAGTGCGGGTCACCCGTGAGACACGCCGAGGCGGCGCAATTCCTCGGCGAGGCGGGTGGCGGCGACCTCGGGCTCGAGGGCGACCACCTCTCGTCGGCGGCCCGGCTTGCGGACCTCTCGGAGGCCGGCGACCACGGTGGGGGAGCCTTTCAGCCCGAGGAACGCGGGGTCCGCCGCGAGCGCGGCAGAGTCGATTACCCGCACCGACGCCGCCTGAGCCATGGCCCAGCGGTCGTAGTCGATGAAGCGGACCTCGTTCGCGCCGCCGAGGACCGACACGACGGCCGGAAGAGGCACTTCCAACGTCTCGCTGCCGTCCTCGAGAACCCGACGGGCGCGGAGCGCGCCGTCCTTCGTGACCTCCAGTTGGTCGACGTAGGTGGCCTGCGACATCCCGAGCCACTCGGCGAGGCCCTGGGGCACTTGGCTCGTACCACCGTCCGACGACTCGTCCCCGCAGAGGACGAGGTCGACATCGCCGACCGCACCGACCCCTTGCGCGAGCGTGTAGGAGGTCGCGAGCGTGTCGGCTCCCCCGAACGCCCGGTCGGAGAGCAGAACCGCCTCGTCCGCGCCGACGGCAATCGCGACCCGGAGATACGGCTCGAAGTTCGGGGGCCCCATCGAGAGGACGATCACGCGGCCTCCGTGACGGTCCCTCAGGGCCAATGCCGTCTCGAGGGCGTTCAGGTCGGCCGGGTTGATCACCGACCGCACCCCCGACCGCTCGAGGGTCTTCGCTTCGAGGTTGACGCGCACCTCCTCGGGGCGGGGAACGACCTTGAGACAGACGACGATTCGCATCCCGCTACGCCTCCCCGAGCTGCTCGACGAGTCGGTCGACGATCGGTCCCAGGTCCCCCACGATCCCGAGGTCGGCGGATTCGAAGATAGGGGCGTCGGGGTCGCGGTTCACCGCGATCACGAACCCCGCCTTCTCGATCCCCACCGTGAACTGTACGGCGCCGCTCGCTCCGAGGATGACGGCGACCTTCGGATGGGTCACTACGCCCGTCTGGCCGATCATCCGCTCCCGTTCGACCCAGCCCGCGTCCGTGGCGACCCGGGTCGCACCGACCTCCGCACCGATCAGGTGGGCGAGCTTCTGGAGGCGGCCGAACTCCCCGTCCGTGCCGCGGCCGCCGACCACGAGCACGTCCGAACGGGTGAGGTCAACCGTTGTCCCCTTCGGGTCGTAGGCAACCCGGCGGCTTCCGAACGCGGTGCTGTCGAGAGCGGGGTGCACGAGACGGACCGTCCCGGTTGGGCCTGAAGAAGGAGTGGGAGTCGGGAAGACCCCCGGGCGGACCGTGACGATGGCGGGGCGGTGGTGCGGACAGACGACCCCGGCTTCGATGCCTCCACCGAAGCCCGGCACCCAGCCGACCAATTGCTTTTCCGAGTTCACCTCGAGGGAGGTGACGTGCGCAGTGAGGCCCGTGCGGAGCCGGACCGCGAGACGGCCCGCGAGGTCCTGCCCGTCGCGGGTGGCGCCGAGCAACAGCACCGACGGAGCGGCCGGGCGAAGTTCCTGTTCCAGGAGCTCCGTGAACAGCTTCGTATCGTACCGGGTGAGCAGCGGATGGTCGACGACCACCACGTCGTCGGCACCGTAACGGGCGAGTTCCCGCGCAGGCCCCTCACCGGGGCCGATGGTAAGCGCCACGAGGGCCGTTCCGAGCGCATCCGCCACGGACCGGGCGTGGCCGAGGATCTCGAGGCTGACGGGGCGGAACGCCCGCCCGTGGCGTTCCGCATACACCCAAACGGCGCCGGGAGCGGTCATGCCGGAACGCCCGCGGCGCGGGCGACCACCTCGGCGACGTCCACGATCTCGTAATGGCTGGGTCCTTGGGCCCCCGCGAAACAGGTGACGCAGAACGGGCACGCGGTCGCGAGCGCGGACGCGCCGGTCTCCCGGGCCTCCGCGACGCGAAGGTCGGCGAGGCGACCCTCGGCATCCGACTCCCGCCACATGTTCCCGCCGCCACCCCCACAGCAGAGCGCCCACCGGCGGGATCGCGGCATCTCTACGAGTTTCGCTCCCGCCGCCTCGAGGAGGCGGCGCGGCGGCTCGTAGACACCGTGCTGCCGGCCGAGATAGCACGGGTCGTGGTAGGTGAGTACCCCGGGGCGGTAGCCGGAGACCTTGAGCTTCCCTCCCGAGAGGAGTTCGTCCAGGAGCTGGCTATAGTGCATCACCTCGACGTCCGCCCCCAGGCCGGCTTTCAACGCATCGAAGCAGTGGGGCGAGACGGTGACGACGCGCGTCGCACCGACCTGAGAGAGTGTTTCCGCGTTCCGCCGGGAGAGCTCCCGGAACAGCCCGTCCACGCCCAGGGCCCGGGGGGTCTCGCCACAGCAGACCTCCTTGTCACCGAGAAGACGGAACGGGACCTCCGCCGCGGTGAGGACCCGGGCGATGGCGCGCGCGGTGCGCTGCGCACGGGGGTCGTAGCTCGCGGTGCATCCGACGTAGAGCACCGTGGTCGCCCCGTCGCTCGAACCCTTCGCGCTGTCCGCAAGGCCTCGCATCCACGCCGTCCGCTGGGACGGTGGAAGGCGGTACGGGTTCCCGTCCTGGAACTCTGCCCACAAGAGCGGGCGCAGTCCCGGGGGCACCTCGTTCCGCTTCCAGCCCCGAGCGCGCAGGTGTCGGATCACCCCGACGATGTCGACGCCGCGGGGACAGCCGACGTTGCACTGGGCGCAGGTGGTGCACGCCCAGAGCCCGGGGGCGCCGGCACCGAGGTCGGAGCCTCCGTCCCCGAACGCGCCGAGCCGCATCACCTGCCGGACGTTGAGCTGACCCTTCTCGGCGAGCGGACAGGTGGCGGTGCAGGAGCCGCACTGGAAGCAGGCCGCCGCGTTCGTCGTCCGGCAGAGGTCCTCCCAGAGCTCGTCCTTCCAGACGAGCGGTTTCGTCTCAGTCGGTGGCATGGACCTCCTCCGCGGGAGCGACCGGCGATGCCGCGGCGTGGTCCCGCAGGACGGTCGCCATCTCCTTCATCTTCGCGGCGAACTCCTTCCCCTCGGCCGCGGAGATCCACTCGAGCTGGAACCGGTCGGGCGAGATCCCCCGGCGCTCGAACGTCTTGCGCCAGATCTCGAACCGCTTCTCCGTCCAGCTGTTCGCGTTGATGTAGTGACAATCGCCGGGGTGGCACCCCGTCACCAGGACCGCGCCGGCACCCTTCTCGAACGCGCGCTTGATGAAGCGGTCGGAGACGCGCCCCGAGCACATCGTCCGGATGATGCGGCCGTTGCTGGGGTACTGGATCTTCTCGATCCCTGCCTGGTCGGCGCCGGCGTACGAACACCAGTTGCAGGCGAAGACGAGCACCTTCGAGGCGGGGTCGTCGGCCAGGGCCGCGTCGATCTGCGCCTCCACCTGCTCGTCGGTGAAGTAGGGGGTCGTGATCGAGTCGCGGAAGCAGTCCGCGGCACAGGTGCCGCAGCCCATGCAGGCCGCGGTGATCACCCGCACCTTCTTGCTCTTCTTCCCACCCTCCTCGAGGACGTACGGTTCGAGGGCGTTGAACGGACAGACCCGCACGCACCGCCCGCAGCCGTTGCACGTGCTCTCGTCGATGACCGCGCAGAGCGGCTCCTTCTCGATCTTGTCGCGGGAGAGGAGGGCGGCGGCCTTCGCGGCCGTGGCGAGCCCCTGCTGGATCGACTCGCCGAGGTCCTTCGGCGCCTGGGCCGTTCCGGCGAGATAGATCCCGGCGCTCCCCGCCTCGACCGGACCGAGCTTCGGGTGCCGCTCGAGGAGGAAGCCGTCGGAACTCCGCGGCACCTTGAGCATCTTCGCGACCGCGGGGTCCTCGGGCACGAGGCCGCAGACGAGCACGAGGAGGTCCGTCGGCACTTCGACGTCCCGGTCGAGAAGGACATCGTGGAACCGCACCGCGCCCGGGACGACGCGGACGGCCTTCTCGGCGGGTTCGTCCGGGTAGCGGAAGAACGCGACGCCCTCGTCCGCGGCGGTCTTGTAGAGCTCCTCCGCGCCCCGGGCGTAGGCCCGCAGGTCGCGGTAGAGGACCCGGACCTTCTTCCCCATCCGACGGAGGCGGAGCGCTTGCCCGACCATCGCGCTGCAGCAGTACCGTGAGCATCCCCGCTCGCCCTCGCGGGCGCCGATGCAGGAGACGAGCGTGACGGTGGTCCCCGGGACCTTGCCCCACTCGAGCATCTCCTCGAGCCGCTGGTTGGTCACCGCCTCGATGTCGTAGGAGGAGAGCAACGGGTAGTTGTCGGGCGGCTTGACCATGCTCGCGCCCATCGCGAGCACCACGACGCCCGCGTCGATCGTCTCGTCGTTCGAGAGTCGCGCGCGGAAGTTGCCGACGTGACCGTCGATCTGGGCGACCTCGACCCCGACGTGTACCCGGGCACCGGAGTCGACGAGGTTCTTCCGCATCGCCTCGAGGAGCGCCTTCGCGTCCGCCCCGGACGGCTCGATCCGCTCGAGACGACGCAACGCCCCGCCGACCTCGTGGTCCCGCTCGATGAGATGGGTCTCGAACCCCTGTCGGGCCAGGCTCGTGGCGGCGGACATGCCGGCGGGGCCGCCGCCGACGACGATCGCGGCCTGGACCATCGGCTGCTCGTACGGCTCGAGCGGGCGGAGCCGGGATGCCTTCTCGACCGCCATCCGCACCATGTCGCGAGCCTTGTCGGTCGCGGCCGGGCGGTCCGCCTTGTGCACCCAGGAGTCCTGGTTGCGGACGTTCGACATCTCGAGGAGGTACGGGTTGAGACCGGCCCGCATGCACACGCGCTTGAAGGTCCCCTCGTGGGTCTTCGGGGAGCAGGCGCCGACCACGAGCCGCGTGAGCTGCTTTTCCCGGATCCGCTTCGCCATGTCGGACTGCGTGTTCCCGGCACAGGCGAACCGGACCTCCTCGGCATGGGCGACTCCGGGGATCGTCTTCGCATAGGCCACGACCGACGGGACGTCCACCACGCCCGCGATGTTGCTGCCGCAATCGCACAGGAAGACCCCGACGCGGGGTTCGCCTGAAACGTCGAGGGGTTCGCCGCGCTCCGGCTCCGGCCACGAGCGGTCGGGGGCGCGCTCCATCGCGCGAGCTGCCGCGGCGCCCGCCTCCGTGACGCTATCCGGGATATCCTTCGGGCCGGAGGCGGAACCCGCGATGAAAATGCCGTCCGGGGCTCCGGCGCTCTCGAGGAATCCGTCGGAACCGAGCGGCACCCCGAGCGTCTTCGCGAGGGAGGTGAGACCGGCCGACGGCTTCGCTCCGGTCGCGAGCACCACCAGGTCGGCCGTGATCGTCTCGGTCGCGCCGCGCAGGGTGTCCTCGAAACGTACCTCGAGCCCGTCGAGGGCCGAGACCACTCGGCCGACGCGACCCCGGAGGAACTCGACGCCCTCCTCCTGGGCCCGCTGGTAGAACCCGTCGAACCCCTTGCCGTAGGCTCGGATGTCCATGTAGAGGATCTTCACCGAGTCCACGCCGTGGTCGCGGGCTTGCACGGCTTCCTTGATCGAGTACATGCAGCAGAAGCGGGAGCACTGGCTCAAGCGGCGGACGTCCCGGGAGCCGGCGCAGAGGACGAACACGATCCGACGGGCATGCCGGCCGTCCGAGGGGCAGAGGATCTCGCCGCCGGTCGGACCGGCGGAGGAGAGCAGGCGCTCGAACTCCATCGCCGTCACGATGTCCGGGTGCGTCCCGTAGCCGTACTCCTCGAGCGAGGCGGGGTCGTAGAGGTCGAAGCCGGTCGAGGCGATCACGGCCGCGACGTCGCGTTCGACACTCGCCTCGAGGGGCCGGTCCCACGAGATCGCCTTCGGCGGACAGACGTCGAGACACCGCGAGCAGGGGAGGACGATCGGCGGCTCGTTGACGCAGTCGGCGACAGAGAGGAAGTACGGGCCGGGAACGGCCTGCGGGAATGGCGTGTACACCGCCTTTCGGCTGGCCATCCCCGAATCGAACTCGTTCGGGAGCACCACCGGACACGCCTCGGAACAGAGGCCGCAGCGAGTGCACTCGTCGTTCACGAGGTTCCCGCGGCGGTGAAGGGTCACGTGGAAGGTGCCGCCATCGCGTCGCTCGACCTTCGTGACCTCGGAGTTCGAGAGCACCTCGATGTTGCGGTTCTCGGCGACCTCGGAGAGCTTCGGCGCCTCGATGCAGATGCTGCAGTCGAGCGTCGGGAAGTTCTTGTCGAGCGCCGCCATCTTCCCGCCGATCGAGGCCGTCTGCTCGACCAGCACGACCCGGCGGCCGGCGTCCGCGAGGTCGAGCGCGGCCTGCACGCCCGCGATCCCGCCCCCGATCACCATTACGGGGAGCGAGGTCATGCGGTCACCTCCGGGGCCGGGGTCTCGGGGACCGCGAACCCGGCGCGGAACGCCTTCAGGTTGAGTTCGACGGTCTTCGGGGGGACCGTGGCGCGGATCGCCTCCTCCATCGCCTCGGGAGGAACGAGACGGGAGCGCGCGGTCAGGGTGCCGAGCATCACGATGTTCGCCACGATGCGGCGGCCGAGCGCGGTCGCCATCCGCGTGAACGGTGCCTTCTGGACCCGCGGGTCCTCGCCCTCGAGGTGGACGAGGTCCTCGTCAATGAGGACCATCTTCGACCCCGCAATCCAGACGGCGTTCTTGTTCGCCGCCTCCTGGGAGAGGAGAACGAGGATGTCCGGCTGGTCGAAGACCGGCATCGCGATCTCCGTCTCCTCGACCACGACGTCCGCAGCGCATGCTCCGCCGCGCGACTCCGGCCCGTAGTTCTGGGTCATCGCGGAGTTCTTGCCGGCGTGCAGGCAGGCCGCCCGCCCGAGGATGAACCCGGAGAGGACGACACCCTGGCCCCCGAACCCCGCGAAGCGGACCCGCGTCACGGAGCCTTCCCCTTCGCCGTCAGGACGGCCTTGTAGTTGTCGAGGAACGTGGGGCGCGCCCGGTCCACGAACTTCCCCACGATGATCGGACGATGGAGCGAGATGTCGGTCCCCGAGAGGTCAGTGCCCTCCCGGACCTCGATGCGGCTCGGGAGTCCCCCCGGCGTGCCCCAGACCTGCTCGAGCCCGCGGTAGTAGTCCATCTCGTCGAGCCCGCTTCCGATGTCGTTGTTCTTTCCGAAGCTGACGGGGCAGGGCGCGAGCACCTCGACGAACCGGAATCCCTGCTTGCCCGCGGCCTCGGTGAAGCAGTCCCTTAAGCGCCGTACGTCCAGCGTCGTCCATCGGGCGACGTAGACCGCCCCGACGGCGGTCGCGAGCTGCGGCAGGTTGAACGGGAACTCGAAGTTGCCGCTCGGGGTGGTGGTCGTCTTCGCGTCGTGCGGGGTCGTCGGTCCGGCCTGGCCGCCGGTCATGCCGTAGTTGAAGTTGTTGATGCAGACCACGAGGAGGTCCATGTTGCGACGGGCGGCGTGGATGAAATGATTCCCGCCGATCGCGAACAGGTCGCCGTCGCCGGCGAAGACCGTGACGTGGAGGGATGGGTTCGCGAGCTTGATGCCGGTCGCGAACGGGATCGCCCGGCCGTGCGTCGTATGGTAGGCGTCGGCGCGAGCGTAGTACACGACGCGGGAGGAGCAGCCGATCCCGCCGACGAGCACGCGCTTCTCGAGCGGGATCCCCGCCCGGTCGAGCCCCTGCAGGAACGCTCCGAGCGCGACGCCGATTCCGCACCCCGGGCACCAAATGTGCGGCAGCACCTCGGAGCGGAGGACGGAGTCCAACGGGTGGTGTCGGGGCGGGGCGCTCTCCGTCTCGGGCGTCAGCACGCGCCGCTCGTCTGACGGCGGCGTCATCGTTTCCCCTTCACGGCCCGCTCCTGGCCGCACGCCTCGAGGATCCGCTCCGGAGAGAGCACCTCGCCGCCCGGGCTCGTCACCCGGACGACGGGGCAGCGTCCCGCCACCAATCGTTCGATTTCGAGGACCACCTGGCCCATGTTGATCTCGGCGACCACGACCCGGCGCACCGTCCGCGCGGCCCGAAGGAACGCCTCGGACGGGAACGGCCAGACGGTCCGGGGACGGAACAGCCCGACCTTCGCTCCCCGCGCGCGGGCCGTCTCGACCGCACCGGTCGCGGACCGGCCGGTGATTCCGTACGCCACCACCAGGACCTCGGCGTCCTTCACGTGGCGCAACTCGTACTGCTCGTAGACCTCCCGGTGCTCGATGACCTTCCGGAGGAGCCGGGGGACGAGGACGGACTGGGTCGCGGTGTCGGTCACGGCGCGTCCCAGTTCGTCGTGCGTGAGGCTGGTCATGCGCACGCTGTAACCGCCCCCGGCAAGTGCCATCTCGGGGACGAGGTCGTCATCGACCCGGTACGGGCGGTACTCGCTGGGGGGAACCGATGGGAGGCGCCGGGACGCGATCGTGCGCTTCCCCGGCTCGGGGATGACCACCCGTTCGCGCATGTGCCCCACCACCTCGTCCATCATGACGAGGACCGGGGTCCGGAGTCGCTCGGCGGTGCTGAACGCCTGGATCGTGAGCTCGAACGCTTCCTGGGGGGACGACGGCGTGTAAGCGATCGCCTGGTAGTCGCCGTGCGAGCCGAATCGGGCCTGCATCATATCCTGCTGCCCGACGGAGGTGGGAAGCCCGGTGCTCGGCCCTCCGCGCTGGACGTTGACGACGACGCAGGGAACCTCCATCATGAAGCCGAGCCCGAGGTTCTCCTGCATCAGCGAGAACCCTGGCCCGGAGGTGGCCGTCATGGCCCGGACCCCGGCCACGCTCGCCCCGAGAACGGCGGCGATCGACCCGATCTCGTCCTCCATCTGGATGTACTGACCACCGATCGAGGGGAGCCGTTCGGCCATCCGCTCCGCAACCTCGGTGGCCGGGGTGATCGGATAGCCGGCGAAGAACCGGCACCCGGCGTAGATCGCGCCCTCGGCACACGCCTGGTCCCCCAGCATGAAATGGGCACCGGTGAGCACCGGCCCCTTCTCCGGGGTCATTTGCCCGCCTCCTCGACGAAGATCGCGAACTCAGGGCAGACGTCCTGGCAGAAGCGACAGGCGATGCACTCGTCCTTGCGTGATTCCTTCACGCGGACGGGTCGGTAACCCTTGGCGTTGTACGTCGGTGAGATCTCGAGAACATCCTTCGGGCAGTAGTGGACGCAGAACTCGCACTCCTTGCACCGGTCGACGATGACCGTCACGACGCCGCGGGGACGGGGCGGGTGGTCCATCGGGCGCCGCGTGAGCGCGACGAGGAGGGCCGGCGGCGCCGTGCCCTGAGAGAGAACGGCGGATTGGGCCACGGCCTTCGTACCGCGGCGTGAGGGTATGAATGGGGGGTCAAGAGCCCTCGACGGGACTCGCCGGAGTCACCGGTCATCGGCCCGCGAGCGGGGGTCGCGGGAGGCTCCGGGCGATGAGGGAGTGAAACCGGTCAACCCATTTGGTTAATTGGGTTGGTCGGCTAGTCCAACCCCGTCCGAAGAGACCCGAGGGACGTAGGACGGCAGTATGGATCCCGATCGAGCGGAGGCTCCCGCGGCCGGAACCAGCTCGGCCGGAGGGCGTGCTTGGTGGGCGTACTCGACCTACGTGGTCTTCGCCCTCGGTGTCGCGCTCATCGGGGTGACCGGCTACGTGATCATCACCTCACCGGGGTTGTTCAAGGTCGACCTCCCTGGTGCTCTGCTCGGCCTGGCCGCGTTCCTGATCGGCCTCTCCCTCCTCGACCGGCTTCCCCGCGAGGTCCGGGTCGACCCGGACGCGGTGCAGTTCCGCTACCTCCTCAGTCGCGTGACCCTCCGATGGGACCAGCTGACCGCCCCGACGATCGTCGGGAAGGGGTTCGTCGCGTTCCGGGCCGCCACCGGGGCTCGGGGCGTCTGGGGTCCGCTCGTGGTGACCGCCTCGGAGGCCCAGAAGATCCTCTCGCACCCGGCCTGTCCCGCGTTCGAACTTCCGGAGAACCTCGCGTCCGCCCTTGGCCGGGCCTGATCGGGTGGCCGACGGCGCACCGATGACCACCGTCCGGACCGTGGCCGCCCACGAAGTCGTCCAAGCGGCCTACCCGCGGGAGGTCACCGAGGCGGACGAACTCGGCATGGCGGTGGGGAAGGCGATCGACGAGACCCTCTCGCGGTTCAGTCACGAGTTCGGTCAGGGACGGCGTCCCACGCTCGCCTCGATGAACCGCCTCGCGGCCGAGACGCTCGACCGGGAACTCGCCGACACGGACCTATCGCTCACCCCGGGGGACCGCGAAAAACAGCTCGCGACCGTCTCCGGCGTGCTGCAGGCGTTCCGCCGAAGCGAGGTGATGGGTCTGCCTCGGCCGCGAAGCCGGCTCGTCCTAATCAACGAACGGGTCGGGGTCTACGCGCAGCCGGACTACTGGAATGGCCGCGACCGGTTCTACGAGATGAAGAGCTACCTCGCCCGCCCGTTGCCCCCGGACGTTCGGCTCCAGCTCGAGCTGTTCCAGTGCGCCTTCCCGGGGTTCCGTGCGTTCCTCGCCTGCTTCGACCGCCACGCGACCCCGGTAGCGACGGTGATCGAGGAGATGCCCCCTCTCGAACGAGAGACCGCCGACGGCGTACTGAAACTCGCCTATCGGACCGGGCTCGAGAAGGGTGTCGAGAAGGTCCTCGAGTACGTCGACAACCCAATCGTCCGCTATGCCCTGAACCTCTGAGCGTCGACCCGGGGGTTCCTACTTCAGCGGGCCGACGACGTTCTCGACCGCGGCGAGCACCTCGCCCGAGCGCGCGACCTGGGTCAGGGTGTTGATGTCGTTGAAGAGCGGGCGGTCCTCCTCGAGGGTCGCGACGTACTTCCGGATCGTTTCGAAGGCGGCCTGCGATGCGGGCGACGGTTTCGTGGGGGCCCGGAAATCGAACGCCTGGGCCGCCGCGATCATCTCGATCGCCACCACCGACCAGGAGTTTTCGATGATCTGCCGCGACTTGAGCGCCGAGGTCATCCCCATCGAAACGAAATCCTCCTGGTCGGCCGCCGCCGGAATCGACCCGGTCGCCGCGGGCGTCGAGAGCACCCGGTTCTCCGCGACAAGCGCCCCCGCCGTGTACTGCGAGAGCATGAGCCCGGAGAACATGCCCGCACCCTTGGTGAGGAATGCGGGCAGGCCCATCGAAAGGTGGGAGTTCAAAAGGCGGTTCGTCCGGCGCTCCGAGAGCACCCCGACCGTGGTGACGACCATCCCCAGGAGCTCGATTGCGAATGCCATCGGCGTCCCTTGGAAGTTGGCGGCGCTCAGCACCAGCTCTTCGTCCGGGAAGAACGTCGGGTTGTCGGCGGCGTGGTTGAGCTCGATCTCGAGCATGTAGCGGGCCCACGCGAGCCCGTCCTTGGCCGCCCCGATGACCTGTGGGCTCGACCGGAGCGAGTAGGCGTCCTGGACCTTCTTCCCGGGACGCTGCAGGAGTTCGGAGCCCTCCGTGATCTTGCGGATGTTCTCGGCGCACGCCTGGGCACCGGGGTAGCCTCGCACTTCGTGAACCCGATGGTCGTACGCCGCCATGTTGGCGTTCAACGCCTCGAGCGTCATGGCAAGCGCCACCTCCTGCGTCCGGACCCACCGTTCGGCGTCGACGAGCTCGAGGCACCCCATGCCGGTCATCACGTTCGAGCCGTTGATCGAGGCGAGCCCGTCGCGCTCCTTGAACACGGTTGGAGAGAGCGCCGCCGACTGGAGGGCCTCCGCGCCCGGCATCCGCCGGCCGTCGAAGAACGCCTCGCCCTCCCCCATGAGGACGAGCGCCATCTGCGCCATCGGGGAGAGGTCGCCGCAGGCGCCGACGGACCCCTTCTGGCACATGACGGGCGTCACTCCCCGGTTCAGCATGTCGACCATCAGCTCGACGATCTCGTGCCGGATCCCCGAGTGGCCCCAGCAGTGGGTGTTCATCCGGGAGACCATCGCGGCGCGCGCGGCCTCCTCGGGAAGCGGGTCGCCGCACCCGGCCGCGTGCGAGTAAACGAGGTACCGCTGGAACTTCTCCACCTGTTCGGGAGTCAGGACCACCTCGGAGAGCTCCCCGATCCCGGTGTTCACGCCATACATGATCTCCTTGGCGGCGATCTTCCGCTCGAGCAGCGCGCGGCATTTGTCGATGCGAGCGATCGCCTCCGGGTTGATCGCGATACGTTCCCGGTTCCGGGCTACCCTCACCAGATCCTCGGCCTTCAGCGAATGGCCGTCCAACGTTACCGTCATGACCGTGCTGCTCCCCTGCTTGGAAGACGGCGGCTATCCGGAAGTCGCCGTATCTACTTTCCCCGGACGCGCGGCCGTAGCGAGAAACCACTTCGTCAACCGAAATCGACGGGGCCGGCGGGATTCCTTCGGGTTGGCTCGGTCCGGAAGCTAGGCGGACCTAATGTGGAGGCGACGGGTTCCGCTTTCTGGTCGCTATGTCGAACACGTGCCCGGACTGCGGGGCGTCGATGGATTTCGAGCAGCGCGAGGTCCGCCTGCGCACCGGCGTCTGCCCGGCCTGCGCCAAGGAGTTCGCCTTCGTCGAGGGGGCGGGAGTCTCCTCCCGGCTGAACGCGGTACCGTCCGCCCCCAAGGAAGGGTCGGAGGAAGAGGGCGAGGAGGGAGGCGAGGCGGAAGTGGTCGAAGGTGGCCCCGAGTGCGCGGAGTGCGGAACTCCCCTCTCCTTCCGGGCCGGCCGGGACGGCTCGCTCGAAGCGGTCTGCACGGATTGCGACACCACGACGGTGTTCGTACCAAAGTCCGAGGCCCCAGAGCCCGCCCGTGGACCCCCCTCGCGATACGAGGGCGAAATGCCCCGGGGTCGGCCGTGCCGCCGGTGCGGGGCGACGTTGCGGTTCTCGACCGGAGAGGACGGTCTCTTGGTCGGGGAGTGCGATTCGTGCGGGAACCGATTCACCCTACCTCCCCGCACAGACCGCGGCGAAGGCGGTCGGGGATACCGTGGCCCACCGCGCGGGGGCCGTCGGGATTTCCGACGGGGCCCGGGGGGCCGACCGCCGTACCCGGGTCGCGGGGGAGACCGGCCCTACCGCCGATACGATCGGCGCGGGCCGCCTCGGGGCGAGGACGAGGACCGCCGGCGGAAGCGTCGGCGTCCTCGGGATGAGTAGCGCCTCAGGTCAAACCCGCCTTACCCCCGGGAGATGAAGGGGGCGTCCCTCCTCGATTCTCACAGAGGGGGCGGAACCCGCCCCGGACCTCGGGCGACCGAAGGACCCCCGAAGCGT
>Ga0187769_10001469_pt1 | contig 13517 bp, 3 predicted proteins | sample 0116_SJ02_MP02_1_FD_133140 | JGI IMG/M metagenome (GOLD analysis project Ga0187769, IMG submission 133140) | Tropical peat soil microbial communities from peatlands in Department of Meta, Colombia - 0116_SJ02_MP02_10_MG | ecosystem: Environmental > Terrestrial > Soil > Wetlands > Peat | place... | reverse complement strand
CTGACAGTGTCAAGACGTGCAAAGGCCTGTCATTCTCAACGGAAGTCCTTGGGCGGGACGGAGCTTCCCCAAGCACCATGTGAACGTTCGTTCCACTGAACCCAAAACAGCTGACTCCGGCCACGCGTGAAGCTCTTTCGCCAGGCCAAGGGATGTTTTCAATAGGGACCACGATGCGGGCTTTTTCATCCGTGATATTGGGATTGAGTTTTTCAAAATGGAGATTACGTGGAATCTCTTCATGCGTAAAACAAAGCACAGTCTTGATAAAGCTTGCGACCCCGGCCGCTGCCTCCGAATGTCCTATATTACTTTTAACCGACCCAAGGATTAAGGGATGTTCGCTCGATATACTGTCTCCGAACACTGAAAGCAGCGCATGGGCTTCTATCGGATCTCCTAAACTGGTGCCTGTGCCATGCGTTTCGACATAACTCACTTGCCGCGGCTCTATACCTCCATCCTTCAAGGCACTCCTAATAACAGCTTCCTGCGAAGGTCCGCTAGGCGCCGTAAGGCTTGCACTGCGCCCGTCCTGGTTGCAGGCCGTACCATGAATCAGCGCTAGAATCCGATCCCCATTGGTCAAGGCGTCCGATAGGCGTTTGAGCACTACCATGCCGCAACCGTCCGAGCGAACAAAACCATTGGCACGATGGTCGAAGCTTTTACATCGCCCGTCGGGCGCCATCGCGCCTGCTTTGGAAAGGCCGACCGTTATTTCCGGTATCAGAATTAAGTTCACTCCACCTGCTAACGCTACTGAACACTCATTATTTCGCAGGCTCTGCACTGCCAAATGGATAGCTAACAGCGAGGAGGAACACGCTGTATCAACCGTGATACTGGGTCCTATCAGGCCAAAGGTATAAGATAAGCGGCCGGATGCAATACTATGTGCTCCTCCCGTTGCCAGATATGCGTCCAGCTTTTTGATGTCGGAGAAGGCCATGTGCTTAAACCAGTAGTCGCTATGATTAAATCCCACAAAGACGCCGGCCGAACTTCCGATAAGTTTGTCGGGCGCCTGCACTGCGTTCTCAAGAGCTTCCCAGGTTACTTCCAAGAGCATTCTCTGTTGTGGGTCCATGCTTGTTGCTTCGCGCGAAGAGATGTTGAAGAAACCTGGATCAAACTTGTCGATGTCTCGCAGGAACCCCCCCCAGCGGGTGATCATCTTACCAGGTGCTTCGGGGTCGGTATCATAGTAGGCGTCCACGTCCCATCGGTCCTGCGGTACCTCAGAGATGGCATCAACGCCGGCTTTCAGCAAGTCCCAAAGCCGTTCAGGACTGTCGGCTCCGCCGGGAAACCGGCAACCCATGCCAATTACCGCGATCGGCTCGCTTTTGGAACGCTTTACCGCTTCGAGCTGAGCCCGTGTCTTTTTGAGCTCGTACAGGGCCCTTTTGACTGGGGAAAGCTGTTCGAGTCCATCACTGGGAGCGTTCATCTCAGTTCTCCTCCTCGGTGGACATCTCTGCTACCAACAGTGCTTCCGCTTCTTCATCGGAAAGCAGTTTGATTTCACTCAACACTCTATCCTCCTCTTCCTCTCTTTCAGAGTCTTTCGAAGAGTTAATCCGCAGCACCTCTTCTGCTAAATAACTCGTAACGGCCTCAAGGGTTGGATAATCGAACAGTAATGTGGCCGGTAGTGAGCGGTCGAGACCCAGACTCAGGCCTATACGGTTCCTTAGCTCAATTGCCAGGAGCGAATCAAGCCCCAACTCTGAAAGCGGTTGCCGCGAATCAATAGGTTTTCCAGCATCCAGCTGCAAGCCCGTCCGTACCTGGTCGGTCACATGCGCCAGAAGGAGGCCGCGGCGTCTGCCTTTGGGAGCTTCCGCAAGTCGTTTCCCAAAGTCCGGTTTCGGAAAAAGCTTGTGTCCAATCTCCTTTTCTCTCTGCAAACTGCCTTGGAGCATATCCGTGAACATCGACGGAATGGCCCCCATAACCGACTGTCCCAGGAACTTTTCCCAGTGCATGCGACCAACGGCAACCTGAACGGGTGCTTCTCGAAGAAGTTGCTCGAAGATCTGTAAACCTTTCTTGGGAGAGATAACTTCCATCCCCTGGGACCTAATCTTCTCTATAACTTTTCCTTTGGTGGCGGCACCCACCCCGGACCAGGGGCCCCAATTGATGCTGATTGCCGGCAGGCCTTTCGACCGACGGTAGCCGGCCAAAGAATCTAAGAAAGCATTGGCCGCTGCGTAGTTCCCCTGACCAGCTGATCCCAAAAGCGAGGCAACGGATGAGAAGAGCACGAAAAAGTCCAACTGCATATTCTGAGTCAGCGCATGCAGATTGAAACTGCCAAAGACCTTGGGTGCAAGAACCTTTTTAAATCGATCCCAGTCCTGATTGAGCAAAATACCATCTTCCAGCACGCCCGCACAATGAAGAATCCCCCGCAGTGGAAATAAGCTTTCTTTGCTACTGTCTAGAATCCTTGCGATATCTGTCTGCCGGGAGACGTCCCCCTGGGCGATGATCAATTTTGCGCCTGCTTTCTCCAGGTCTCCCAGCCTTTTCTGCGCACTCTGAGAGGGATTGCTTCGCCCCATTAGGATAAGATGCCGGGCGCCCCGATCGACCATCCAATGCGCGAACAGAAGGCCAAGTCCTCCCAATCCTCCCGTAATCAAGTAGGTCGCGTCAGGTGAGAATCTGCAGGGGGCAAAGGATTCTTCACCGACTTGTGCCGGACTCCCCTTCCCCTCTTTGGAGACATGGGATAGGAGCCTCGCCCCATACCGCACGTGCTCACGATAAGCAACCTGGGTTTCCCCATCGGGAGACAGGACTTCCTCAACCAGTATCCCCAGGTCTTCTTCATTCGCATGTTCATCTGACGGGTCCAAGTCAACGCAGGTGCACTGGATTTGCGGGTGCTCTCGGGCGATGACTCGCCCGAGTCCCCAAAGTACGGAGGATTCCGGGCTACTTGACCCCGATGCTGGCGTTAGTGTCTGACTGCCCCGAGTTATCAGCAAGAGTGCAGGGGTTGCTCCATCTTCCAAACGATCCAGCGCCTGCACCAAATTAAGGACGCTGCAGCAGAGAACCTTTTGCTGTTCCTCCAACTGAGTAATGGTGGTCTCCTCCAAGGGTCGGGCATCCAAAGCCCACATGTGGATAACCTTTGTCAATGGTCTCTTACGGCTCTTCGACACCTCCGTGAGCAGCCCCATCATGTCATCCCGTCTGCAGGGGTCGATAGTGTAGCAGCCATGATCCGCTTGATACTTGTCACCTACAAATACGAGAGTAGCTGTTCCATTTTTCCTCTTAATTCGTTCAGCCAATTTGTTGCCTAGACCTAGTCTGTCTGCAAAAATTACCCATTGACCTTGTTCGTATAACATTGAGGGATGCGAATCAATGATATCCGACTGATGTTCAATAGCCAATCGGTCCCGATCCGGCTTGAGACTTTCAGAAATCTGGGAAAGAGAAGGCAGAAGGTCAGCAGGAGCGGACAACGGTTTCGACCCGCTCAGCCGGGGAACTTGTTTCCAATCCATCTTGTAAAGCCAGGAAGTTAAATCCTTTTCCTTCCCAACCAATAGGTCTTCCGGGCAAATGTATTTATATTTCACCCCTGCAACTTCGACCACCACGCGACCTAAGTCATCCAACACGTAAACATCTGCAAGGATTTCTTCCTTCCGAAGCCTATCGACCGTACGTATCGCACCGTAGCTCCACACGCCACAACTGATGTTGTCATATATTCTTAAAGACTCAAATCCTTCTGGAAGATACACCCCGCCTTCGACTGTTTGCGTATCATCACCGTCTATTGCAGAGGCAATGACGTGAAGGCATCCCCCCAGAAGTGCAGGATGGATTCGGTAAGGTCCGATTTCTTTCATAACAAGTTTCGGTACATCGAGACGACCCAGTGCCTCCCTCTTACCCCGCTTAAGCTCGGTCAACACGCGGAATCGTGGCCCGAGATTCAGACCTTGGTCGTTGAGGATCTCATAGTGAGCCTCGACGGAAACTTCCTCCTGGCAACAGTGCCGAATTTCGTCAAGGGGTTTTATCTCAAGGGCATACGGATCCATTTCTCCCGAGCACAGTTTGCCTTTTGCAATCAATGTCCAAGAATTCGTTTTAGAATCACCCGCTTCTTCGAGGTTGTAAATCTGAAAAGCCGATGTATGCTCATCCTCGGAGGTCATGAGCAATTGGGTTGTACACGTCTTCTTCTCTTGCAGGATAAGTTCCTTCTCCAAGAACACTTCCTTCAGCATGCCAACGGTCTTTCCGAAGACGTCATTGGAGGCCGCCAGGACCATCTCCACATATGCTGTGATTGGAAGCAGCGTCTGATCATGAACACGATGGTCTCGGATCCACGGAATTGTGTCAAGGTTGAACTCCGCCTCGTACATTCGTTGCGGCGTCCGAAGTCGATTGCCCAATAGCGGATGCTCTGCCTTCACTCTTTGAGCGCCTTTAGGAAATGAGAGCAACTCTAAATTCTTTCCCTCGGAACGCTCAATCCAATGTCGCTTTGCTTGAAATGGATAGGTAGGGAGGGGTATCCGGCGGCGCTGATAATCACCATCAAAGCCTTTCCATAAAACCTTCATTCCGCTCACGTAGAGCGCCCCGAGACTCTCAAGCATCTGCTCCCAATCCTTCTGCCCTCTCCGGAGCGAAGGCAGCCATACCCCCTCCCCTTTCGGCAAACATTGAGCACCCATCCCCAATAACACCGGATGGGGACCAATCTCCATAAAGATATCTTCCCCCCGCTCCCCCAACACCTGCATGGACCGATAAAATCGAACCGGCTCACGTACATGCCGCCGCCAGTAGCCCGCACTACTAACCTCATCCCCCCTCACCAAACTCCCCGTCACGTTCGATATCAATCCCATGCGCGGAGAGGAATATACAACCTCCGAAGCGGCCCGCTCAAACGCATCCAGCATCGGTTCCACAAGCGGAGAATGAAAAGCATGCGACACAACCAGACGCTGAGCAGTAATCCCCTCCGCTTCCAACTCCTTGAGAACCCTCCCCAAAGACTCACGAACCCCAGAAATCACCGTGTTCTCAGGCCCGTTCACGGCCGCAATCGAGACCGTCTCTTTGTAACCGCCAACCGCAGCCGCCACTCGCTCCTCTCCTGCAAATACCGCCGCCATCTCCCCATTCTTCGGCAATGCCTGTATAAGCCGACCCCGCTCCGCTATCAACTTCAATCCATCTTCCAAACTGAACACCCCGGAAACACAGGCCGCCACATATTCCCCCACACTATGACCCATTACCACCGACGGTTCTATTCCCCAAGAACGCCACAACTCATAAAGCGCATACTCCAAGGCAAATAACGACGGCTGCGTATAGGCCGTCTCATTGAGAGGCGATTCCTCGCCGGACTGAGGATAGAGCACCGAAAGCAATGGCTTCTCGAGACGCCCACGGAGTAACTCGTCGCACCTATCCAGGGCCTTACGAAAAGTCGGCTGCGTCTCATAAAGCTCCCGACCCATCCCCATATACTGGGAGCCCTGACCGGTAAAAAGAAATACCACAGGTGGTGCATTTTTTGCCTTTTGCCGACCCATATAGACACCGGCCGGACAGGTGCCGCAGCAAAACGCGTCAAGTTTTGCGTGAAGGACTTCGGTCGTTTCGGCCACAACCGACAGGCGATGATCGAAGTGAGTGCGGCCATTGTTGGAGGTGAAACAAATATCTGCAGTCCTCGCTGAGGTGTCATGCTTAAGGTAGTTCACGTAACGCTCAGCAAGCCCCGTCAGCGCATTTTCATCCTTAGCCGACAGCGTGAATAGATGAGTTGGGCGGTCCGCTTTTGTCGGGGGATGCGTTAGTTCAGGTGCTTCTTCCAAGATGACGTGCGCGTTCGTTCCTCCCATTCCGAAGGCGCTAACCCCTGCGCGACGCGGGCTACCTGATTTTTCCCACCCCTGGAGCGTATGGCAAACGTAGAAAGGGCTATGCTCGAAGTCGATCTGCGGGTTGGGGTTCCTGTAGTGAAGGGATGGAGGCACTTTCTTGTTTTGCAGCATCAAGGTGGTCTTGATCAGCCCAGTAATCCCGGCGGCTGCGTCCAGATGGCCAAAGTTGGATTTTACAGTGCCGAGGGCGCAAAAACCGTCTCTATCGGTATAATTCCTGAATACTCGTGTCAGTGCAGCCACTTCTATCGGATCCCCCTGAGTTGTTCCTGTACCATGTGCCTCAATGTATGAGATTGTCTCTGCATCGACTCCGGAAATCGTCAATGCCTCGGCAATCACCTTGGCCTGTCCCTCCACACTGGGAGCAGTGAAGCCAACTTTACTCGCACCATCGTTGTTTATGGCCGAACCTTTGATAACCGCATAGACCGTGTCACGATGACGAACTGCTTCATCCAGCGATTTGAGTACGACGACACCGACCCCACGGCCGAATATGGTCCCTTTGGCATCGGCATCGAAGGCCCGGCAATGTCCATCCGGGGAGAGAATCATCCCCTCCTCATACAGATAACCTCTTTTCTGTGGAAGGTAGAGCGATACCCCACCGGCAAGCGCCATCTGACATTCGCCGTTGATCAGGCTCTGGCATGCCATGTGAACAGCCACCAGTGAACTGGAGCAGGCACATTGAACATTGATGCTAGGGCCTCTTAAATTCAATTTGTACGAAACGCGTGTGGCAAGAAAATCATTAAGATTGGTCACAACGTGCTGGATGTTTTGGTACGAGAGGATGAATTCATCCAGGCTGAGTTGTGAATACAAATTGCGCAGCAGATAGGTATTCATCGATTGGCTGGCATATACTCCAATCGATTCCTCAAAATCAAGCGGCGCATATCCAGCACATTCCAGGGCCTCCCAGGCGCACTCGAGAAACAGGCGGCTTTGTGGGTCCATTCGGGCTGCTTCTATGGCACTGTAGCCAAAGAACTCCGCGTCGAAGACATCCTCGTTATCCACGATTGAGGCCGCTTTAACATATTTTGGGTTTTTGAGCAGGGCGGCGTCTACCCCCTCCTTTAAGAGCTCCTCATCTGAAAAAAAGGTAACCGATTCCTTACCATTGACAAGATTCTCCCAGAACAGATCAATATTCTTCGCACCTGGAAAGCGCCCAGCCATTCCAATAATGGCAACATCCAATTCACTGGCACTGGTACCCATCTATCCTACCTCTGTTCAAATGTCTTCTGGTTTCTTACTTCTGCGCTTACGGCTAAGTAATTTCGCTCTTCTTTCCATGGCAAGATCTTCGGATCGACTCAGACTGGTACCTAAGAAGTCAGGCTCTGAGGACGTCAAAAACTCGGCCAGGGACGAGATGGTTGGGAACTGAAAGAGATCTGTCATGGAAATGTTGCGCTTAAAAACCGCCTTAAGTTGCCCATTGACCTGTGCAAGTTGGATCGAAGTACCACCCGAATCAAAAAAATTGATGTCGACTCTGATCTTATGGACCCCCAAAACTTCTTTCCAGATTTCAGCGATCTTCTTTTCAGTATCCGTTTTGGGAGCTGCAAATGCCATGGTCGCCATGGCTTGATCGCGGCCGTAGCGTTGCAACGATTCTATGTCAACGGAACCATCTTCTAAAACGGGTATCGTGTTCACTCGGATTATCTCAAGTGGATGTTCTGAGTCCTGAATTACTAGCTTTATCCGCTCACGAAGGTCATCGGTCAGCTGGCCGCCGGATGGAGTCGTAAGATACAGATTGAGTTTCTTGGGAATCTGGGGTTGTTTATCAAGTCGGGATCGAATATGCGAATTGAAACCGTTCAGACCAATGAGCATTTCGCGATCTTTTCTGCAAAGTCCCGCAAGCAATGAGTTCCATCCAGCCTCAGGTTCCATAATCATGTTGCCCATGCTGAAGGCAGCTTGTTGGGCATAACGCGGGTTATCTTTGTTCATCCCCATGCCTTCCCACATGGACCAACTAAAGCTAAAAACCTCCTGAGGGAGGATTTGATTGTGATAATGACAGCAACCCTCCAAGAAGCTGTTACCGGCACAATAGGCGCCGAACGTCGAACCTCCCAGTTCGCTGATAACTGATGAAAATCCGACAAACATTGCTTCAGGCCGCTGCTTGGCGATTTGAAACAGGTTCCAGGTACCATAGGTCTTTGCTTTAAACATGGCTTCAAAAGCATCTTTTCCTTCAGAACTGATCCGATGAGATTCAGCCGTCTCCCAGTGATGGGCAATGTTAAGATCCCCTGCCAGATGAAAGATACCACATAGGGGGATCCCCCACTTCGACTCAGCGTTTGAAATGGCTGTCTCGATCTGTTGTAAATTCGAAATGTCTGCTGCATGATAAACGAATTCGCCCCCGGTTTTTCGACCAACGGACTCAATACTTTCATAAGCTCGAATTCGTTCTGCTACCCGATCCTCTTTTCGACCATAACTCTCCCAAAGCGAGCGCTCAGGCAGCTCCGTTCTGCCGAGGAGAAGGAGTTTTGCACCAAACTGGCTCATCAGGCGTTGTGCTAAATAACCGCCCACCCCACCCAGACCACCGGTAATAAGGTAGAGTCCACCCACCTTCAAGGCCAATTTTCCAGGTTTCTCAGCCAGCATATCAATGTTCGAGAGGCACGACTTCATTCGGACTCCATTCCGGTAAGCAATTTCACTCTCAGTATCGGCATGACTGATTTCATTTATGAGGTGTTTGCTGTCCTGATCCGTCAGGTCGAAGTCGATATGCCGGCATTGGAGCCACGGCAGGTCAAGAGAAGCAGTCTTAAGAAACCCCGGTAGAGTCGATTTCTCGTATGCCAAAAGTCCGTCTGAAGCAGCGGGCTGTGCATGGCTGGTTACAACAAATAACCTCACCTTTTTCCCGGAGTTTGAGGACTGGCTTAGACTTCGGAATAAGGCAAGAAGGCTATAGATTCCCCAATCCTGGGCACTTTGTATGGCAGAAAGATTGTCAATGGGCTTATAAAGCGAATAGCTCCATAAATGCAGGATAGTATCTATGGAGACACCCTTTTCAGCCAACGAAGCGATCAACTGATTGTAATGCCCCGGTGTGTCAGGGGAAATCATAAATTTATTTTCACCTCGATGGGCAAACTCTTTTCCAATATCGACTCGGATATATTTTTGACCGATCTTATCCAGGAACCGAAGAAGTTCCGCTCCGAGCCCGGCATTGTCCATAAAAACTAAACTGTGACCGGTTGTGGGGGCAATATCACCCCCATCGAGGCTTGCTGGAATCCAAACCTTACGGTAAAACCAGTTCGGGACTGTTTCGAGCTGGCCTTTTTCTGCTTCTATTTTTTTGATCAAAACATCAAATCCACCATCGATAAGTTGCTTACCCAGTTGCGCGCGTTGAATTTTACCGATAGCGGTCTTCGGAATATCTTTCTTTTCAAGCGGAAGAACATAATCAGCATAAATTCCAATGGCTTTTGTGAGCTTCCCGCGAACTTCCCGGACCAACTTCATCCACTCTTCCCATCCGCGATTTGTAGGATGGAAGAAAATGGCCAGTTTATCGGTGTCATCCCCTGAATGACGAACCGCAGTGGCTGCAGTAAAGGAGACTTCGACCCCATCGATTGATTCAACGACCGACTCGATTTCATGGCTGTAATAATTAATACCATTGATGATGATTTCGCCTTTGCCCCGGCCGGTGATCGTGAGTTGACCATTGCGAATGATGCCCAAATCACCGGTGTCGAACCATCCGTCGGCTGTGAAGGCTTCTTCATTGGCTTTGGGGTTATTGTAGTATCCGGAGGTCACCGGAGCACCCTTAACCTGCAGATGACCAATGACTCCTTCTCTCACAACCTGGTTTTTTTCGTCCACAATCCGCATTGAAAAACCGGGGATGGCTTCTCCAACTTCAACGAAGTGATCATTATCACTGGTAGTCTCTAACGAAAAATGAGTGGAATGGGTTACACCCGAGCAGGTCTCTGACATCCCCCAGGCCGGCTGCATGCTATTCGGGGGCAGGCCATAAGATGCAAGCATCGTAAGGAAAAGTCTTGCCGTTTTAGAGACAACTGCTTCACCCCCGTTCAGCATAGACCGCATGGAGGAAAGGTCCCAGCTACCCATGTTATTCTTTCTTGTTAGCTGGTGATTAATCAGACCATATGCAAAATTGGGTGCCCATGTCAGGGTGGCTTTGTATTTATCAATGATATCCAGCCACTTTAGTGGGTTCTCAAGAATCATCTGTGTGGGAACATGAATTTGTTGACAGGCAAGATACACATCCCGGATGTGCCACATCACAATACCCCCGACGTGGTCTAACGGCATCCAGTTGACGGTGATCTCTTCACCGGTGAACCCGTTCAGTTGAACGGTCCCCGCCGAGCGACTGAGCAGGCTGTGGTGACACTGCTGGACGAGCTTTGGTTTACCGGTACTCCCTGAAGTCAAGAGCAATATCGTCACATCCTCAGGCCCCATTTTTGCCCAATCACTGTCACGTTCGTTGGCGATCAGCTCTTCGACCGTCGTTATCCGAAAATCCGCCAGCTTCTCTCGCATGGCAAGCGCAGTCAGTGGTTTGCTGAGATTCCTCGTCGTGATCACCATCGGGTAATTTAAAGACTCCCAGGTATTGAGCAGTTTATTAACCGTCAGATTTCTTTCATGGTACGTCGGGGCAATTGTGATTGGCACCTGGACAAATCCTCCCAACAAGCAAGCCCAATGGCAGGAGATAAAACTTCGATTATCGTCTATTTGAAAAATAACCTTGTCCCCCGGCCTAAGTCCCTGCCGCCTGAGCCCGGCGAGCATCCGCTCCGAATTCGCCAATAATTGCGGGTAGGATTGAAAATCTTCCGAACCATCATGGTTGATATAGATGATTCCCTTATGAGGTACTGATTCAGCCGCTTGCTTCAAAGCCTGGGGAAGAGTGCGCGGGACCTTTTCGGGCTCTCTCAAATCTCCACCGTGAGATATTGCAAGTTGGAAGGACCAATTCTCTTTGTCTGCTTGCTGCTCGGGTTGAATAAGGGCAACATCACCCTGTTCATGAGGTTGTGTCTGTGGCGGAAAGTTTGGAACGAGGTCCAAAACTGACAGGGTGCCAGGGGTCTGGAGCTCAGGCACTTCCTGGACAATGATGACAGCCTGATCAATTTCCGGTAAACCTTTAAGTTTATCTTCATACACTTGAAACCGCTCGCGACTGATTTGTCCTGAATTAGGCATTGTGTCCTCCCTATATTAGTTTATATATTAGGTGGTATCTCAGCTTCTTTTTTAGTAACGACCAACTAGTAACTGCCTGCAAGCCCACGTAACTACTAGGTCGCTTTTTGAAACTGAGAAAAAGATAATGCCCGCATATCTCTTCGTTTAAAAGTATCCTCTGAAGGAGGGACACCCTTAACTTTCATCACTTCGCTTTCGACATGTTCAAATCTCTTTTCTTGAACTTGCTCTTTTGTAAAGTGTCTATGAAGCAATTTGCGTACCAATTAAATGTTGCTAGGTCTCGTCTCTAACTCATGAATTATAAGGGGTTTTTTAAGACAGATTTTGTGTCGAGTTAATCTTTCCTTTCGGCATGACCCTTTGGCACAATTGTTGAGCCAAAAGGTTCAGGATGATTAAATTTAGTTAACCATTTCAGATGGTTTTATCGCTGTGCTAAAAAGGGGTGCGTTAGGGGATGGGCTGCTGCCGTATGTATTCTTTCTCTGCATCTTCCAAAACCACCTTTATAAGAATATAAATATATTCTAATTCTTAGCAGGAATGATTCCTGAATAAAAGGGATGATAACGTTGCGGAGATGAGAATAAGTTCGAATTAAACTAATAGAGCGAGTCATGGCAGAATGCGGTACTGCAACTCCGGAACCAGCAGTTCATTTTCTTGACTCACCGATATATCTATTGTTATTCTTAACTCATTGTTTTCACAAAGGTTTCATGATTATTGGATTGTGAAGATCGAATTGTCGTATCGAAGTAGTCCGATATTATCCGTGGAGCTCAGGTATTTGTGGTTACTATACAGCTGATCTTGGTAGTTTGTTAAATTATTTGATGAAAAGGCAACTTCAAATTCCGTAAATGCATCTTTAATCGTCTTCCGCGGTATAAAGCCAAGGATTTCCCGTATTTTGTCAAAACCAACTCTGTAGTTTCTTTTGTCATCGAGATCTTTCACAAATTCAACGATGGTATCTGGCCATCTTTGGTTGATCATTTCACCTACTTGCTTAATTTTGTAATTTTGGTCATTCGAACCCGCATTGAAAATTTGCCCATGGACTTGAAGAACCTTCGCTTCTAAACATTTACAAAAACTCTCTGCCACATCATCTACGTGGATAAAAGGTCTCCACTGTTCTCCTCCGAATATCGATATTTTCTTCTCTGTTAAAGCTTTGGCTATCAAAAGATTCACAACCAAATCGAACCGCGGTCTATACGACAATCCGTAAACAGTAGCTAAACGCAATATAGCGGGAGAGAAATCAGCGGTAGCTAAATCCAGTAAAACCTTCTCGGAGTCTATTTTGGTGTGAGCATACAAAGAAACAGGATTCAAGGAAGACCTTTCGTCGATAAGATTGTCACAGGCACCATATACACTACACGTAGAAGCGAATATCAGTCGCCGGACACCAAATCCTTTCGCGAGTTCCCCTACCATCCTGGTGGATGCTAAATTGATCTCCCGAGTTAGCTTCTCATCTAAAGCACAAGCCGGATCCCCGACAATGGCGGCCAGATGGATCACGGCATCCATGCCCCGCATCGCATAGCCAATTTTTTCGATGTCACGGCAGTCACCTTTCATGAGTTCTATGGCAGAGAAATTCTCTATTCCCACGAGTCCTTTGTTACCGTAAAAAAGGTTATCAAGAATCCTGACGTAGTACCCACGGGATGCTAGTTTCCTGACCAAAATTGAACCAATAAAACCGGCACCCCCAATTACCAGCACTCTCCTGATGTTTTCTCCCTTCCGAAGAGGCCGTATGTGTGATTCAGCGATAATTACTTTTGTCCAAATTGAAGAACAGAGACGTGCAGCAATCAGCATAAGGGTAGTAAATACCCATCCCCATAAAAAAACGCTCCGTGGAATATTTGGGGAAATCCCCTTAAGGACATAGGAATAAACTCCAAATACCAGATAGGAAATCGCCACCGCACAAATTATTGTTAAAATTTTATAATGGCCACGGTATGCCCTCCCATTCGTATAAAACCCAGCAACATAAAATACGATGATACAGATACCTGTCAGAATTCCCGAAGCCCAAATGTAAGATCTTAATGAAAAATCCCAAAACAGGATTGAGTAGTCCAAATTAGGTCGAACATTTTCTATAAAGCCAAAGACAATCAATCCGAGAAATCTCGCAATGAATGCGGTAAACAATGTGAAATTGATCATCAGAATATCTGCAATGACCCTTATAATAATTCCTTTTTGCCATTTTCTTAGGAACTGCATTACCTAATCCTCCTATCCTCG
>Ga0187769_10001468_pt1 | contig 13517 bp, 7 predicted proteins | sample 0116_SJ02_MP02_1_FD_133140 | JGI IMG/M metagenome (GOLD analysis project Ga0187769, IMG submission 133140) | Tropical peat soil microbial communities from peatlands in Department of Meta, Colombia - 0116_SJ02_MP02_10_MG | ecosystem: Environmental > Terrestrial > Soil > Wetlands > Peat | place... | reverse complement strand
GCCATGGTGCCGGCAATCATGGCGCGGACGCCGAGCCGGGCCAGTTCGCCGCGCTTGTTCTCTGTCAGGGCGCTGATGCCGCCTATCTGTATGCCGATAGAGCTGAAGTTAGCAAATCCGCACAGCGCGAAGGTGGCGATAGTAAATGATCGCGGGTCGAGCATGGCCTTCTGCGCTCCCAGCAGGGAATAAGCCACCAGCTCGTTGATCACCATGCGCGTGCCCAGCAGATTGCCGACCGCCAGACAGTCTCTCCAGGGAATGCCGATTACGAATGCCACCGGCGCAAAGATCACGCCAAAGACCTTCTCTAGGCTCACCGGAAACCAGGGTGCCACATGATTATGGATGCCGCCGAAGATGCCGTTTACCAGCGCGATCAGCGCCAGAAACGAGATCAACATTGCGGCCACGTTGAGAGCCAGGTGCAAGCCGTCGATGGTGCCGCGGGCGATGGCGCCGAGCACGTTCTCGTCCTTGGGCATGGCGGCGGCATCGATTTCGGCGGATTCTGTCGCCGCCTGTGCTCCCGGCTTGAGCTTGCCCGAGGTCAGCGGTGTCTCTGTCTCCGGCACCAGCATCTTGGCCATCAGAATCGTGCCGGGAGCGGTCATGATGACCGCGCTCAGCAGGTGCTTGGCTTCGATGCCGTAGAGAATGTACGCGCCCATGATCCCGCCGGAAACGTGCGCCATGCCGGCAGTCATCACCGTCATCAGCTCGGACCGGGTGAGCGAGGGCAGGAAGGGCCGGATGGTCAGCGGCGCTTCCGTTTGTCCCATGAAGATGCTGGCGGCCACGTCCAGCGATTCGGCGCCACTCGCCCCCATGCGCACCATGACTTTGGCGAACTGGCGGATGATGAACTGCATGATGCCGAAGTGATAGAGCACCGCGAAAAAGGCAGAGATAAAGATGATGGTGGGCAGCACCTGGAAGGCGAAGAAGAACCCAAGCTGGCCGCTTTTCTTGCCCAGTTCGCCGAAGACGAACGACGAGCCCGCGAACGAATAGCTCAGCAGTTGGTTCACGCCCGCGCCCGCCCAGGTCAGCAGGTTGCGCCCGAAAGACAGCCGCAACACGAACAGCGCGAACAGGAACTGCAGCGCGATTCCCCAGATCACGGTCTTGAGGCTGATCTTGCGGCGGTTGGTGGAGAACAGGAAGGCGAGCCCCAGCATGGTGGCCAGGCCGACAAAGCCCATCAGGCGGCCCATGCGGAGTCTCCAGTTGTCAGGCAACTACTTGCCCACTTCAACATGTCGTGTCCCTTGAATGACGCTGTGGATGAGCGGCCGCTGCGATACTGGCGCCTGCGACGTGATCGCGTAGCTCTCCTCCATCAGCCGGCGAGCTTCGTTTAGCCGGGCGTTGGAGTTGTAGCGGAGGGTGGCGAGCGGTTCGCCAGCGTGGACGGCGTCGCCGACTTTCTTGTGCACCACGATGCCCACGGCGGGATCGATGGTGTCCTCTTTTTTCTCGCGGCCTCCGCCCAGCACCAGGCTGGCAACGCCCACCTGCTCACACTCGATCGCGCTCACGAAGCCGTCCGTGCGGCTCAGGATCGGCAGGCGGTGCCGGGCTTGCGGCAAGCGGCTTGGATCGTCGATCACCCCGGAATCCCCACCCTGGAGCGAGATGATCTCGCGAAATCTTTCCAGCGCGGCGCCGGAGGCGATGAGTTCCTGCCCCAACTGCTTGCCTTGCTCGAGGCTGGTAACGCGGCCGGCGAGGAAGAGCATCCATGACGCCAGCTCCAAGCACAATTCGCGCAGGTCGGCAGGCCCAGCCCCGCGCATTACCTCGACGCACTCTTCGACCTCGAGCGCGTTGCCGACCTTATTGCCCAGGGGCTGGTCCATGTCGGTGATGAGCGCCACCATCTTCTTGCCCATGCGGACGCCGGTCTCGACCATGAGCTCGGCCAGCGAGACGGCGGCTTCCTCCGATTTCATAAACGCGCCGCCCCCGGTTTTCACATCGAGCACCAGGGCATCGATGCCCTCGGCGAGCTTCTTGCTCATGATGGAACCACAGATCAGGGGCGGGCTTTCGACGGTGCCCGTGACGTCACGCAGCGCATAAAGCTTCTTGTCGGCGGGAGCGATTTCTGCGGTCTGGCCGATCAGGGCGCAACCGCAAGTGGCAAGCACCCGGCGGAATTCCGCGAGCGAAAGGTTGACATTGAATCCGGGAATGGACTCCAGCTTGTCGAGCGTGCCGCCGCTGTGCCCGAGTCCGCGGCCGCTGATCATGGGTACGGGCACGCCGGCGGCCGCCACCAGAGGCGCGATGACCAGCGACGTTTTGTCGCCCACGCCGCCGGTGGAGTGCTTGTCCACCTTGCGCCCGGGCAGGTCGGAGAAATCCAGCACGCTGCCGGAGTGCAGCATGCTTTCGGTGAGCGCGGCGATCTCGGCGCCCGTCATGCCGCGCAGCAGCACCGCCATCAGCCACGCGGACACTTGGTAATCGGGAATGCGGCCGGCAGTGCAACCGCTGATGAAGAACTCGATCTCTTCCGGCGACAGCTCGCCGCCGTCGCGTTTCTTGCGGATGACGTCGATGGCACGCATCGTCACAGACGAGCCCCTGCCATCGGGCGCTCGCGAGGCCCCTCCCGGAAATATAAAGAGAGGGAAGCTTATCGTGAGAAAGAGCGGGAGAAAAGGGATTTCCGCACCAGCGCGCGGGGTTGAATTGCGGGCGCGGTTGCCGACCGCTGTTCCGCCCGCTCTGAACGTCTGGATTTCGAGCGTTCCGCGACAGCGTTCATTGGCGAACTGCCAGCGCTGCTTGGCTGCTTCAGGCCTGCGCTGCGGAAAGCATTGTTCTGGTCGTCCAGAGCAGGGCACCGCAGCAGTTGTCCCGCGCGAATGTGGTTGGGATCGTGGATTTGAGGATTGGCCTTCCAGAGCGCGGGCCACAGACTTCCGGCGCCTAAGTAAACGCGCGCCAGCTTCCACAGAGAACTTCCGCTGGGCACGCGGATGGATTGCTCGCCTACCATCGCGCCCGGCTCCAGAACTGCGCGCGGTTGCGGGGCAGGCTGAGCGTTCGGCTTCGCAGCAACCTCTTTCGAGTGCGCCAGGGATTGTGTTGGTGACTGCTCCGTCTTTCGCGACGCTGTCGCCACTGGGATGGTATGGGCTGTCGGCGTTGCAAGCACGGCTTTATCGGCCGGGGCTGTGTCCTTCGTCGCTTGGATTGCTGGTAGAACCCCCTTCCGTGCCGGCAGGGTGTGGGCCGTCTGTTGCGCCAGCGGGGCGGTTTTAGTGGCCCTATCAGTATGTACTGGGGGCTGAACCGCGTTCCGTTGAGCCAAGTTCGGTTGCGCCGCTCTCTTCTGTTGTATGCGGGCCCGTCGGGCAGCTTCGCGTTCTGTGCGAACCTCGCGGGCGAAGTCGCCCAGGGAGGTCGTCTTCTGGCCGGACACAGCCGCCTCGGGCTGCGGGTTCAGCGCCGCCGGGTTGAAGCCGGCGGACTCTGATGCCGGAGCAGGAGCAGCGGCAACCGCACTTGCCGCCGACGACTGCTCGGCGGCTCGGCGCTGCCGCAGGGCGCGCGCGTAGTCTCCCAGGGAAATGCCTTCGCTGGCCTCGGTGGGGTTGTCGTTAGAAGGTGTCGCTGCAAAAGGCATGGCAGAGGGCATTGCCAGAAGAGAAGGTGCGGTATCAGCATCGCCGGGAGCCTTTCGCAAGATCTGCTCCTGACGCAAGTCTTCGTCAGTCAGCAGGGGCGCATGATGCGCCATCTTCGACCGCCGTTCGCGCTCGGAGCGTGCCGCGTCTGCCAGACTCTGCGCCGAGCCCACCGACGAGCTCAACGCCAGGATTGCGACCGCGAGTTGTGTCCGCCAGCTTGCCATGCAGCCCATTACGGGACAGGGCCGCACCGTAACGGGCGATACCCATACCCACTGCCATTCTGCCGCGTCAGGCGCCCACAACGTGGTTACCAAGGTGCAAGGGGGTAACTAACTGGATGCGCCTCGGTCCCAGTTGAGCAACGACTTATAGGTGGCCACCTACCTTTTGTGTCCGTTTGCCTGCAACGCGGAAGCGGGTGTGCCCTGGATCGCGGCGTCCACCAGCTCGATCATGTGCAGCACCGGGACGTGCTTGCCGGCGCGTTCCAAGCCGGAGGATATCTGCACCAGGCAGCCGGGATTGGCCGAAACCACCATGTCGGGCCGGGTCGAGAGGCAATTCTTCACCTTGAGGTCGCCGAGCTGGGCGGCGGTGTCGGGCTGGACCAGGTTGTAGATTCCGGCGGAGCCGCAGCAGATGGCGGCGTCGGGAATCTCCAAAATCTCGAGTTGGGGAATGGTCTTGAGCACCTGCCGGGGCTGGGTGCGGATGCCCTGCGCGTGCTGCAGATGACAGGAATCGTGGTAGGCGATGCGCAACGGCAGCGGGTGCCGTGTGGCGCGCGGCTCCAGCTCCGTCAACACTTCGGAGATGTCCTTACATTTGGCGGCGAATGCCTTGGCGCGTTCGGCGTAGTTCGGGTCATGGCGCAGCAGATAGCCATACTCTTTCATGGTCGAACCGCAGCCGGCGGCGTTGATGACGATGGCGTCCACGCCGGCGCGTTCGAAAACGTCGATGAGGTTGCGCGCGAAATCCAGCGCCTGCTCTTCCAGTCCGGCATGGACCATGAGCGCCCCGCAGCACTTCTGTTCCTGCGGAATAATAACCTCGCATCCTTCGGCGGCCAGCACGCGCGCCGTCGCCGCGTTGACGCCGGAAAACAGCACCCGCTGCACGCAGCCGGTCAGCAAGCCGACGCGCTTGCGCACCGCGCCTTGCGCCGGGATGCGCGCTGGCATATTCGCGCGCAGTTCGCTCAAGCTGATGGCCGGCAGCAACGCTTCCATCGAGCGCAGCTTGCGGGGAAGCAGTTTAAGCACGCCGCTGCCGCGCACCACGGCCCGGAGTCCCGAGGCCTTATAGGCCCACGCCGGCCACATGGCTGCTCGCAGTCGTTGCGGGTGGGGGAAGAGGTTGAAGATCATCTGCCGGTGAATGAATTCGAAAGGCGAGCGCCGGTAGCGGCGGCGGAGCTGCGCGCGCGTGGCTTCGATCAGCCTGTCGTACCTTACGCCAGAGGGACAGGCGGTGACGCAGGCCATGCAGCCCAGGCACTGGTCGATGTGGCGGACGAAGCTCTCCGTCATCCGGGCGGTGCCTTCATTGCCCATCTTCATCAGGTAGATCCGGCCGCGCGGAGAATCCATTTCTTCGCCCCACAGGGCGTACGTCGGACAGGTGGGCAGGCAGAAGCCGCAGTGGACACACTTGTTGTACACCTCTGGGGGTGGCGGATTATGGTCGTCGAAAATGGCGGCAGCACGGTTGGTGGTTTCGGTGTCGGCCATCAGATCCCCCCTAGGAAGCGTCCCGGATTCAAAGTGCCATCGGGATCGAAGCGTTGCTTGATGCGCACCATCAGCGGCTGCGCATCCGACGTCGGCCCCCAGACATCGAGGCCGCGCTTTACCGCCACCGGGCAGCCGAGCGCGACCAGCGTGCCGCCCATCTTCCCCACCTCATCGCGGACGCTCTGCAGCGCGGTGTGCAGACCTTGCTCGCTGCCTTCCAAGCGCGCATAGCCGGCGCCCACACTCTGCACCACGATCTTCCATGCCAGCGACTGTGCTTTCGCGGCGCGTTCGACCGAGGAACATACCTCTGTGAACTGCGTCGGGAGCACGCTGAATTTCGTCACCAGCGCTGGCGCGGTGCCTTCCCAGATGGCTTCGTGCGATGTCCAGGCATTCGCGGGCGCGTCGGATGGGGCGTTGGACCCGGCGATCTGCCGGATCTGGTTGATCTGGGCCTCGATTCCGGCGGCAGTGCCGTCGAAGCGCACGTCCAAACGTGCGCTTCCCGGCTGCGCCAGCAATTGCATGCCAGTGAACGTCAGCTTGGATGATTGGATGGCGAGCAGCAATTGGTTCAGCGCAGCCGGCGCGCCAGGGAAGCTCAGGCTGTGGGATTCTCGCGGCAAGGGATGCAGGCGAAAGATCGCCTGCACAATCACCCCCAGCGTCCCCAGCGCCCCGGTGAAGAGTTTCATCAGATCATAGCCGGCCACGTTCTTGACCACCCTGCCGCCGCTCTTAGCGAGCGTGCCGTCGGGCAGGGCAACGGTGATGCCAATGATGAGGTCGCGAAGCGAGCCGTAGCGCACGCGCAGCGTTCCGCTGTCGTTGGTGGAGAGAATGCCGCCGATGGTGGCGCGCTCCGGCCAGAGCGGATCCAGCGCCAGCCGCTGTCCGTGCTGGGCCAGCGTCTTCTGCAAATCGGCAACGCGGCATCCTGCCTCGACGATGACTGTCATGTCCGCCCAAGCGTGTTCGAGAATGCGGTTCAGGCGCGCCGTCGAGAGCACCAGATCACAGGCGGCGGGCGGATTTCCCCACCCCATCTTGGTGCCGGCGCCGCGGGGAGCTACCTTTATGCCGGCCTCATGAGCCCAGCGCAGCGCATGCGCCAGTTCTTCAGCCGTGCCGGGTTCGGCGACCATCTGCGGCGTGACCCCGTCGATGAAATCTTCCGAGCTTGCGGCACGCAGATGTTCCTTGCCCACGATCTCGGCCAGTTCCGGCCATGAGATTTGGGTGACAACACCACTTGCGGCTGGCATGTACGTTTCTCCTGTCTATCAAGCCGCCTCAGGGGCTGAAAGTCTGTCTTTGAAGGTTGCCCTGAACGGCGCGGCTAAAAAGCCCCGCCCCTTCACACATGGAGCCCACTAAAAACGTTGCGCCACGCCCGCAACTTCCAGCGGGTGCGGTTCGTAAACCCCGGGCTTTTCGCCGCACAGTCGCGGCCGCGGAAACATTTTCTCGGGATTGGAAAGGTTCTCGGGATCAAAGGCGCAGCGCACCAATTGCATGGTCGCCAGGTCTGGCTCCGCATACATCTCGGCCATAAACATCTTCTTTTCTTCCCCGACCCCGTGCTCGCCGGTGATGGAGCCCCCAGCCTTAATACATAGGCGCAGAATCTCATTGGCCAGGTTCTCGGCGGCCTTGGGCTGCCCGGGCACGCTGCTGTCGTAGAGCACGAGGGGATGCAGGTTGCCGTCTCCGGCATGAAAGACGTTGGCTACTCTCAGTCCGACTTCGGAGCTGAGCCGCTCGATCTCGCTCATCACTTGCGGCAGCGCGGTGCGCGGGATCACGCCATCCTGCACGATGTAAGCGGGCGCCAGGCGGCCGACGGCGGCGAAGGCGGCCTTGCGTCCCGTCCACACACGCGCGCGCTCGGCATCGGACTGGGCGACGCGGATCTCCCAGGCGCCGCACTTGGTGCAGACTTCGCCGACCTCCTCCATCAAGGTCTCGACCTCGGCAGCCGGTCCATCCAACTCCACCAGCAACAGCCCGCCGCAATCGGGATAGTGGGCCTGCACCGCGGCCTCGGCGGCCTGAATCGCGAGATTGTCCATCATCTCGATGGCCGCCGGCAGCATGCCCGCGGCGATAATGCCGCTTACCTCCGCCCCCGCCTCATTGGTGGAGTTGAAGGCTGCCAGCAGCACCTGGATGACTTCCGGCTTCTTCACGATGCGCAGAATGACTTTGGTAGCGATGCCCAGCGTCCCTTCCGAACCAACAAATACTCCAGGCAGGTCGTAGCCCGGACGGTCCACGGTGCGCCCGCCGAGATGAATGAGCGAGCCGTCGGGAAGCAAGACCTCCATGCCCAGCACGTGTGTGGTGGTGAAACCATATTTCAAGCAGTGTGCGCCGCCGGAGTTCTCCGCTACGTTGCCGCCGATGGAGCAGACCAACTGCGAAGAGGGATCGGGAGCGAAGAAATAGCCGTCGGGCGCGACGCGCGCGGTGACGTTCAAGTTAATTACGCCAGGTTCGACGACCACTCGCTGGTTGGGCAGGTCCACTTCCAGAATGCGGTTCATGCGCGCCAGGCTGATCACGACGCCGTTGGCCACGGGCAGCGCTCCACCACTCAACCCTGTGCCCGATCCTCTGGCCACGAACGGAATCTTTTCGCGATAGCACACACGCACAACCGCCTGCACTTGTTCGGTGGAGGTGGGCAGCAGCACAGCCAGCGGCACCACGCGGAACATGGTGAGGCCGTCACACTCGTAGGTGCTGAGTTGCTCCGGCTCCGTGATCAGGCCAGAGGCGCCAACGATGGAGCGAAATTCATCCAGGATGCGGGCTTCCATATGCTCTCCTCTCGCGGACGAGCAAGCGGCAGGGCGGGGCCGAACCTCAGCGAATGGGCGCCGGACAGCGGGATTCGCTGGTCTTAAGGAAACTCCACAATGTACACCAAAGAAGCGCGCCTGCACGAAAGAAATTGGTAGGGGGGCAGAAGCCGGTCGCCTGAGGGGGCGACGCGCTAGCCCTCGCCAATCAAGCCTGCGGCGAGGCTCTCCTGGTTGCGCTGGGCCAAGAAATTGCCAAGAATTCCTTGACAAAACCCCCAACCTTGCGTATGACCTGTGTCACCGCAGGCAGGTCTGGGCTCGTAGAGAATCGCCCTCCATTCAAGACAGGTTAAGGAAAGGAGATTCCGGAGATGAAATATCAAAGTATGTCGAGGCCCCTGTTGGCGGGGGTGGCATGCATTGCTTTCTGCTATCCCACCCTATTAATCGCTCAGAACAACGTTACGAACGCAGGTATCAATCAGGCAGTCGCCGAACAATTACAGCAGATGCAACAACAGCTCAACCAGCAACAACAACAGATCAACCAGTTGCAGGGCCAGCTTGAGGACGCGCGCCAGCAACTGAAGTCTGCCAGCAGCGGCACATCTTCGCAGCCGATGCTGGTTCCCGCCAGTTACCCTGCGGCCTCCCTTCCTGGGGCCGCGGTGGCTTCGGCACCGGAGGGTCCGCCCCCGGGACCAACGGTCATTCCGGCGATAGTTCCCGTTCGGGTGTTTCCAGTTGATCCCCCGAAGACCGGTGGCCTGTTGGGCCTCAAAGTCGGCCCCGTCACCATGCAGCCGTACGGCTTCGTCAAGGCAACCGCCATACGCGATAGCAGTCTGCCTGACGGAGATGACTTCCCGTTCGGCTACATTTTCCTAAACTCGGCCAGCCTTCTCAGCACGGGTGTGGGAACGGACAGCTCTTTCCACGTGAAGGCGCGCGCCAGCCGCTTTGGGCTGAACGTCGAATGGCCGGACATCTCGCCGAAGTTGACGCTCACCGGCCGTATCGAAGGCGATGCCGAAGGCAACTTCAACGAATCCGACAACAGCGACGTTACGTCCGCCCGCAGCCCCAACCTGAGGCTGCGTTTAGCCTTCGTTCGCATGGACTACCGCGCCAGCGAGAACACCAGCTTCTACTTCCTGGGCGGACAGGATTGGACACTTTTCGGCTCCGGCGCGCTGCCGAACTTGGTTGAAACCACCATCAATGCCTTATGGTACGGCGTTACTGCCAACCGTTTGCCACAACTTAGAGGCGGCTGGGTGCAAACGCTGAGCCACAACCGCAACGTCAAGTTGTTAACTGAATTTGGGATCGCGGATCCGCTTTCGGGCGACATCGAAAAGCTCTCCTTGACTGGCTTTTCGCTCGCGAATGGTTCCGCCGTTGCTCCCCTCAATGGCGGCGAAGGCTTGGCCGTCCAACTCGGTCAGGGCGAGCGCGAGGGCTCCGACTCCGGCCGTCCCCAGGTGGAGGGCCGAGTGACCTTGCAATTCCAGCTCGATCAGGCCAAAGGCGTGGCTCCGGCCCAAATCATGGTCAGCGGGTTCCAGGGCCGTCGCCAGTACGTCCCCTTCGCCGTTTGCGGCAATATCACGGCAGCAGGGGTCTTCCCCTTTTGCTCGACGGGTGTGACTGCGTTTACTGCCGGTGAAACCGCGGCCATTAAGGCGAACCCCCTCAGCAGCCAGATGTATGGTGGGCAGATTGGTGTGCAATTGCCTACCCGTTGGGCTACTGTCTCAGCTAGCCTCTATCGCGGCGCTGGCTTGCGCGTTTACGCTGCTAACCAAATCAACGATTTTGCCACCTTCAACTGCCCGACCGGGGATACTACCCTATACTTGGCGACCCTCGACGGTAATCCCATCGCCGCCGGACCGGCGTTTCTCTGCCAATCCAGTTCGGGGGCAATCTCCACCGCCCGTGAGGCGCCGATCCGTGGGTTTGGCGGGTTTGTCCAAGCGGGCTTCCCGCTTTCCCGCTGGTTCAACGCCGATCCCAAAGGTCACAATGCTGGCTGGCAGCTCTATTTCGCCGTGGGTAAGGACCAGATTCTGCATCGTGACTTAACTAACCCGGCGTTGAGCCTATCCTCGGCCGTGGCGGCACCACTGCCGTTGTTGATGAGCAAGTATGCCGCGGTCACCCTGTTCTACAAGGTCAACCAGTGGGCCTCGTTCGGCTTCGAGCAGTCGATCTACGCCAGCCGTCTCGTACCCGGCGCCACTTACACGATCGCCGGAGTAGGGTCCAACGAGTGGCAGGATCATCGCACGGAGTTCGGGCCGATCTTTACCTTCTAACCCTTCGACCCTGTACTGCTCCCGGACGGGGTGGACAAATGTCCACCCCTCCAGGAATACCTGCGGCCAGCGGGTGCTCCCGCGCAACAAAAAGAGCCTTGCCGCGTGGCAAGGCTCCTTTGCGCGCTACCCCCTGTCCTAGGTCGCCGGCTTCGCCTTGGGCTTCATCTTGCACTGCGCCCGCGCTGCTTCGGCAGGCGCAGGCATGTCTGCGCTCGTCGAGAATCGCCCTCCATGCAAAGCAGCAGCCCGCTTACAGAAAACCATAAATCTTGCACGCAGGCATTCCAAATGTTGTAGAATCACGGCCCCATCCCCAATCTAACCTATTGACTCATCGAGGCTTTGGTTCGGCCAATAACCTGCTGACCGTGGAAACTGCGTCACCTTTAGGTGAGTGTGCCAAAGTGTACCAGTAATAGGGAGTCTTTTCCTTTAGTAGCGGACTTGTCTAGCAAAGCAGTATCGGGCCCCATACTACGCACGGGAGGTTGCTCCGATGACGAGACGACTATCCCTGCTGCTGGCCGGAGTACTGGCTTTCGGACTCGTGAGCCTGGCTGCCGCCCAGCAACAGGACCAACCTAAAGCTGCCCCGAATCCTCTTGTCCAATTACTGCAGAACAAAGGCGTGCTAACGGCACAAGAGGCGACGGCAATTAATCAAGCAGCTACGCCCGCCGAACAACAACAACGGCTGTCGCAGTTGCTGTATTCCAAGGGAATCATTACACAAGAAGAATATAAACAGACGGCTGCCGCGGAGGCAAAAGTAGTTACAGTCCCGGATTCGCAAGGGACCCTGCTCCCGGCCGCCGCACACGTCTCGACCGGCGAACCTGAACCGGCGATGGCCATGCCCCCCCAAGCCCCGGCTGCGCCCGCGGTCATCCCCGCGGTCGCGCCAGTACGTGTGTTAACGAATGAGCCCCCCAAACCCGGCGGATTGATACCCGACCTCAAGTTGGGCTCCGGCGCCAAGCTGAAGCTCTATGGGTTCGTCAAGTCCACCGCCGCGTACGACACTTCAAACCCATACAACCTTGACTTCGTGTTGCCCGGGCTCGACAACGTTGTGGGATCCCTAGTCCCGACCGGGATTCCCACAGGATTCGACACGGGAGCTCTGAGCATTGCCGGCAACGGGGTGCTTGGTAGCAGTTTCGGTCCGAACGGCTCCCCTTCGTTCTATCTCAAAGGCAGCGCCACCCGTATGGGGGCGAACTTTGAGTGGCCGGACATCGCCGGAGGCGACAACACCCTCACGGGCCGGATCGAAGCGGACTTCGAGGGCAACTTCTCGCGCTCCACGAACCGCAACGTGTCGTCCATTCGTACCAGGATGTTGTCGATCCGTTTGGCCTGGGCACGCATCGACCACAAATTCTCTGACAACACCACCGGCTTCGCCTTGTTCGGTATGGACTGGACACCGTTCGGTTCCTCCACCCAGGCGAATCTGCTGGAAACCACCGGCGGGGCTGCGTACTTCGGCGGCTTCTACGAACGTGAAGCGCAGTTTCGTTTCGGCCTGTGGCACAACTTTGGCGGATCAAGCAACTTCACGATCGGCATCGAGCCTGCGCTCGGGATGCCCGGTTTTGGCAATAACTCAACCGACCTCGGCACCCAGCTCGGTGTCAGCGAGCGCGACGGCGAAGATTCCGCGCGACCGGAGGTCTCAGGCCGGGTTGTCTTCCAGTGGCAACTCGACAAGGCCAAGGGGGTGGCGCCAGCGCAGCTCATCTTCAGTGGGATGAATGCGAAGCGCGTGGGGCTGGTTAACCTGACAGCGATCAGAAATTCCACTTGCGGATCAGCAATACCAGTATCCGACGTTACCATCAGCGGTACCCCAACAACCCTTCCGGTGGCCACGGGGACACTCGTGCCCGCGTGCCCGGCAGCCGTGATTAGCGCGTTGTCGGCACAATTTCCCCACGGGGCCGACCCGAGCAGCCAGCGTTGGGGCGCCGATGCCGAGATCCAGCTCCCCACACGGTATATGACTCTGATCGGCAAGTACTACACCGGGGCTGACCTGAAGTACTACTTCGGCGGCCAGTTCTACAGCTTCTTTAACGATAACGCCGGGACCCAGTTGGTCCAGCCTTACCAGACCAGCCCTACCTCGACGTCCTTTAACCATCTCCTGACGACCCCAGTCTTGTGCGCTAGCGGTAACACGGGGGGCGTTTGCCCGACGGCGTTCAACGTCGACGCCTCGGCAACAACGGGGGCGCTGGGTGTGCCATTTGGCTTTAACACGGCCACCGGCACCTGGCAGGTAATCCCGGAGAAGCCGGTGCGGGCTGTGGGCGGGGTCACCCAGATCGCCTTCCCACTGTCGCGCATCTTCAATGCTAACCCGGCTGGCCGCAATGCCGGCTGGACGATCGCATTCACCGCGGGTGTAGACGAAGCCAAGGGGCGTGACATCCGCATCGCTCAGCCCGCCGGCGCCCGCAGTCGGTCGGACATGGCGGCGGCCACCTTGACGTGGAAACTCAACCAGTATTTCAACTTCACGTACGAAGCCTCGCTCTACCGCAGCTTCACCACGTGCTTCCCAGCGGGCACGGGGGTTCCTTCGGCCACTAACTCTGCGGTCGCCGGCGGGGTGCCGGGTCCGAGCGGCGGGCTGATTTGCACAGGCACGCCGTACATTCAGTACCCCCTAACGATCGGGACAGAAACAATATTTACCGGTGCCGCGCGAGCATGGCACGACTTCCGCAACGAGTTCGGGCCGACTATTACCTTCTGATCGGGGCCGAGCCTAACCAACCTTCAGCGGAGCTTGCTTCGGCGGCTCCGCTGAATTTTTTTAGCGCGCTTCCTTTTCCACATCTCGCCCGTGATTTCCACCCGCCCTGCCGGAAGCGTAACCGTTAGAATAGAGTTAACGTTTCTCATGTCCCAGTTCGTTCATCTGCACCTGCACACCGACTACTCGCTGCTCGATGGCGCCAGCGACATCGACAAGCTCATGCCGCGGGTGGC
>Ga0187769_10001467_pt1 | contig 13520 bp, 12 predicted proteins | sample 0116_SJ02_MP02_1_FD_133140 | JGI IMG/M metagenome (GOLD analysis project Ga0187769, IMG submission 133140) | Tropical peat soil microbial communities from peatlands in Department of Meta, Colombia - 0116_SJ02_MP02_10_MG | ecosystem: Environmental > Terrestrial > Soil > Wetlands > Peat | place... | reverse complement strand
CGCGGCGTCGGCGGCTTCGGCCCGTTCGTGGTCGGCACCTTGGCGGCGACCTATTCCTTTGCGGTCGCGATCGCTTTGCTAGCGACAATCTACCTTTTGGACATGCTGGCGACCGCGTTCTTGATCCCTGAGCGTAAGGGCGTTGCACTTGAATAAGGGCCGCCCCATCGCCATTTCTCTAGCGTGAGCACCGGCTTCGCCGGATTCTTGTATCCCTTTGCGAAACCGGTATAATTCCTGACGGCGCGGCTTGGTTCTGCGCGATTTAATTCACTTGGCAGTGACATGGCCCGTCGTTTCGGCGGGTCGTTTGTCTTTCGGGATTCGTTGACGATGCATCGCTCCAATCGCAATGACCACATCAGGCTCACTTCGCATCCTGAGCCCGGAGCGAAGCTGCGGTTTCCCGTCAAATGGGGCGCGCCGACGGCGCGCGAGCGCGGTCCGATCGTCGGCACGCTGGCGCAGCCGCGAGACCGCAATGTCATCGGCAGCCACGGCGGCTCGTATGCGGTTTACCGGGCGCTCGCGGTTTCGTCCGGCGCGCTCGACCCGATCCGGCGTCCGGACCTGACGAATACCTATCCGGCGGCGACCATCGGTCCGTTTGTGCAATGGAGCGAACCGCAGCGCATTGTGTCGCTCGATCCGTGGGGCCATTTGGTCGCGGAAACCTTCAAAGCGGAAATCGCGGAGGGAATAGACATCCGCCCGACGGTTGCCGTGACCCGGGCACGCCTCGACTTGCATGAAATTCAAGACGCGCTGGCCGCCGGCCGTCTCACGAGCGACGAGGAAGTCGTACACAAGAACGGCAGCGTTTCGGTGGTCAAGGTCGCTATCGATCCGGTGTGGCATCTGCCGGGCATCGCGCAGCGCTTCGGCACCACCGAAAATACCCTTCGCCGCGCGCTGTTCGAGCAGACCGGTGGCATGTTTCCCGAGCTGGTGACGCGGCGCGACCTGCATGTCTTTCTGCCGCCGATCGGCGGCACCACCATTTATCTGTTCGGCGACCTCGCCAAACTGTCCGACCCGGGCACGCGGATTACCTGCCGGGTCCACGACGAGTGCAACGGCTCCGACGTGTTCGGTTCCGATATCTGCACCTGCCGCCCCTATCTCATCCACGGCATCGAGGAATGCGCGCGCGGCGCGCAGGCTGGCGGTCTCGGCGTCATCATTTATAACCGTAAGGAAGGCCGCGCCCTCGGCGAGGTCACCAAGTTCCTCGTCTACAACGCACGCAAGCGGCAGGAAGGCGGCGACGCCGCGGCGGCCTATTTCGAGCGCACCGAATGCGTCGCCGGCGTGCAAGACGCCCGCTTCCAGCAGCTCATGCCGGACGCCGTGCATTGGCTCGGGCTCAAGCGCATCGATCGTTTCGTTTCGATGAGCGACATGAAGTATGACGCGCTGATTGCTCAGGGCGTCGACATTGTGGAGCGCGTGCCGATTCCGGAAGCGCTCGTGCCCGCCGACGCCCATGTCGAGATGGCGGCCAAGAAAGCCGCCGGGTATTACTCGGCCGAGCCCGCAAAGCCGCAGGACCTGACCGACTCGGTCGGCCGCTCGCTCGACAAGTACTAAAGCGGCAAATCGGATGCCGTCCGTGACAGTCGAAGCGTCCGCTGGGTTTTCGCTTTTACGCGCTCAGGCGGTTCGCGAACGCGCGCATAGGATGCTGGCGCTCGGGCTCGCGGACAAGCTCCCTAATTTCGGCGTCGACCTCTCCCGCCTCGACGGCGCGGTCGACCTCGTGGTGGAGACGACGAAGCGGAACTACCCGACGCTCAACATTCCCTTCCACTCGCGCTGGCGGCACTTTGTCTGCGCCGGACGAGACCGCTGGGCCACGCTGGACAAGGCGGCGAATTGGCGCGATGGCGCCGCGCGCGCGCGGGCGGCGTTCGATCTCGCCATTGTCAGCGTCTTGCTCGACGCCGGAGCCGGATCGCAGTGGCGCTATCGCGATCCCGCGACCGAACAGAGCATTGGTCACTCGGAGGGCTTGGCGCTCGCAAGTCTGGAGATGTTTGCCCGCAGCGATTTTGCAGCAAACGAAGGCGATCCGTTGCGGGCCGACGCCGAGAAGCTCATACACCTGTCGAACGAAGCGGTCCGCAACGGCCTTCAGGTTTCCGATGCCAATCCACTCGTCGGCACCGAAGGCCGCGCCGGTTTGCTGCGCCGACTCGGCGCGCTGGTCGCCGCCAAGCCGGAGATTTTCGCGCTCCGCGACAGTCCGCGTCCGGGCGGCTTATTCGATCGTTTTGTCGCATTGGCGGCGAACGGCGAAATCGCGGCGGGCGCGATCCTTGTGGAACTGCTGCGCTGCTTCAGTCCGATCTGGCCGTCGCGGCTCACGCTTGGCGGCGTACCCTTGGGCGACTGTTGGCGACACCCGTCGCTGACCACCGCGGACGCGACGACCGGACTTATGCCGCTGCACAAGCTGTCGCAGTGGCTCGCTTATTCTCTGATCGAGCCGCTGCAATGGGCCGGCGTTTCGGTAACGGACATCGACGGCCTCACCGGACTGGCCGAATATCGCAACGGCGGCCTGTTCGTCGACACCGGCGTTCTGGCGTTCCGCGATGGCGCCGACGCCGCGCGCAGCCACGACGTTGCTTCGGCGCTGGTGGTGGAATGGCGCGCGCTGACGGTCGCTCTGCTCGACCGGCTGGCGGAGGAAATGCGTGGCCGGCTCGACATGGACAAAACGTCGTTGCCGCTGGCGAAAGTCCTGCAGGGCGGAAGTTGGGCCGCCGGGCGCGCACTCGCCCGTCGCTTGCGCGCCGACGGCTCTCCGCCGGTCAAGGTCATCAGCGACGGCACCATATTCTAGATTTCAGTTGGAGCATGATCTTTTCGGGAAACCGGCATCCACCCTCGGTTCAAGTCCAAGGGCAGGCTTTTCCGGATCCGGCTCTGGAAATTCACGGGAGGAATTCATGGAAGGCGTAACAATCGTCAGCCACCCGCTGGTCCAGCACAAGCTGACGCTCATTCGCGACAAGAACCTCTCGACGAAATCCTTCCGTGAACTCCTCAAGGAGATCGGCATGCTGCTCTGCTACGAGGTGACGAGGGACCTGCCGCTGACGAACGTCGAGATCGAGACGCCGTTGGCGCGGATGCTGTCGCCGCGCATCGCGGGAAAGAAATTGGTGTTCGCTCCGATTCTTCGTGCCGGCGTGACATTTGCGGAAGGCATGCTCGATCTGGTGCCCGCCGCCCGCGTCGCCCATATCGGCCTCTATCGTGAACCGGAGACGCATGTCGCGGTCGAATATTTCTTCAAGGCGCCGTCGGATCTTCACGACCGGCTGGTTATCGTCGTCGCTCCGGTGATTGCGACCGCAAACACCGCCGCTGCGGCGATCGTGCGGGTCAAGGAGAGAGGCGCCAAGGACATCAGGTTCGTGTCCATGCTCGCCTCCGCGCCAGGCGTAGACCGGCTGCGGGGCCTTCATCCCGACGTGCCGATCTGGACGGCGGCCGTCGACGAGGGCCTCGACGAACGCGGCTTCATCATTCCCGGCCTGGGCGACGCCGGCGATCGCGCCTACGGCACGAAGTGAACCGCGGCGGTTCAGGCCGCCAGCATTTTCTGCACTTCGTTGACCAGTTCGCGCAGGTGAATGGGCTTGGACAGCACCTTGGCGTGCTTGGGCGCGCTCGAATCGGAATTGAGCGCCACTGCGGCAAAGCCGGTAATGAACATGATCTTGATGTCCGGATCGAGCTCGGCCGCGCGGCGGGCAAGTTCGATGCCGTCCATCTCCGGCATGACGATATCGGTCAGCAACAGCTCGAACGGCTCCTCGCGCAGCCGCTGATAGGCCGACAGACCGTTGTCGTAGGAAATCACCTCGAATCCGGCATTTTGCAGCGCCTTGACCAGGAACCGCCGCATATCGATGTCGTCTTCCGCAAGCAGGATTTTGGACATGGTCAGTCGAACCCGGCTTCCGCCGTCCCCTGCATTCCATAAGCCGGATGGCCGGTAAAGATGGAGTGAAAGACGGCGGCAAACCGGGCCTGACGGCGGCCTTGGCAAGGCTAAGCGGCTATGGACAATAACCGCAGGCGCACGCTAGGGATCGCTTCAGGAAGCCCGCTAGGCGTCATGTCGGAAACCCAGGACGAATTCGATCCACCGTTCGAGGCCATGGAGCCGGCACAATGCCGCGGCCCGCTCCTGTTCAACTCGCCCCATAGCGGGCGCGTCTATCCCCGCGAATTCCTGCTCGCCTCGCGGCTCGATCTGGCGACGCTGCGCCGCTCCGAGGACTCCTTCGTCGGCGAACTGATCGAGGGCGTGGCCGGGCGCGGTTTCCCGATCATCCGTGCGCACTTCCCGCGCTGCTATGTCGACGTCAATCGCGAACCCTACGAGCTCGATCCGCGGATGTTCGACGGCCGGCTGCCGTCGTTCGCCAATACCCGCTCGATGCGGGTCGCGGGCGGGCTCGGCACGGTGGCGCGCGTCGTCGGCGACGCCCAGGAAATCTACGATCAGCGCATCTCGGTTGCCGAGGCGCTGCGCCGGATCGACGGCCTCTACAAGCCGTATCACCGCGCGCTGCGGCGGGTCTTCATGCGGCTGCAGCGCGATTTTGGCGCCGCAATTCTGGTCGATTGCCACTCCATGCCCTCGACCACCGGCGGCCGCGACGACCGGCCGCGCGCCGATCTGGTGCTCGGCGATCGCTACGGCACGAGCTGCGTCGCCGCGATCGCCGAAACGATCGAAGTGTGCATGCGCGGCTTCGGCTATTCGGTCAGCCGCAACAAACCGTATGCCGGCGGCTTCATCACCGAACACTACGGCAACCCGACCACCGGACTGCACGCCATTCAGCTCGAAATCAATCGCGCGCTCTACATGGACGAGCGGCGCTACGAGCGTTCGGCCTCGTTTGCCAAGCTCGCCGGCGAATTCGAAGTGCTGGCCGAGCGGCTCGCCGCCATCCCCGTCGAGGAACTACGGCCGTACCGGGCGGCAGCCGAATAGCTGCTACTGTACGGCGAAGAAAAAGGGCCGCTCACCTTGCGGGAGCGGCCCAAGTCTAGGGAGGAAACGCCCAAGGAGGGCGACGGTAACAAGAGAGAGCCTCTCGCTACCGCACTGCAGCAACATACACCGCGTCGCACAAAATACAAGGCCCGGGGAACTATCTACGGCATGCTTTTCCCCGTTAATTTGCCGCAAAATTAGCAGCTGTGACCTTTTCGCATCTATCGGCTCGGCGACTCTTTGAAATAGATGTTTATGATCAATATGTTAGTTTAAGTTCAGTGCTTGCATAAAATTACGCCAGGAGTAGCAATATCAGTATCAATCCCGCCAGTTTTGCATGGCCGGTAAGCGGCAGTCCCCCGCTAGTGCACCGCTGGCGCGCCAATTGCCGTTTTGCCAGGGCTCCGGTACTCGATTCCGGGAGCATTAAGGTCCGATGACGGCAATCGATTTCGCGGCCTTTGTCGATGAGCTCGCGACCGTTTCCGGCGAGACCATCCGGCCATTCTTCCGCAGCGCGCTGGGCGTCGAAAACAAAAGCGTTTCCGGAGGCTTCGATCCGGTCACCGCCGCCGACCGCGCCGCCGAAGCCGCCATGCGCGCGCTGATCAAGCGCACGTTTCCCGAACACGGCGTTGTGGGCGAGGAGTTCGGCGCCGAACGGCCGGACGCGGAATATGTCTGGGTGCTCGATCCGATCGACGGCACCAAATCCTTCATCTGCGGCATGCCGGCCTGGGGTACGCTGATCGCGCTCACCCGCCGCGGCGAGCCGATCTACGGCATGATGCACCAGCCGTTCACCCGCGAGCATTTTTCCGGCGACGGCCGCGGTGCACGCTATCGCGGCCCGGCCGGCGACCGCGTCTTGCAGGTGCGCGACTGCGCGTCGCTTGCGGATGCCGTGCTGTGCACGACCAGCCCGCTCCTGATGAACAAGGCGGACCGGCAATGCTTTACCCGCGTCGAACAGGCGGTGCGGCTGTCGCGCTACGGCGGCGATTGCTACGCCTATTGCGTGCTTGCCGCCGGCCACATCGATCTCGTCATCGAAACCGAGCTCAAGCCGCACGACGTGCTGCCGCTCATTCCGATCATCGAAGGTGCCGGTGGCATCGTCACCACCTGGGAGAATGGGCGTGCGCATGGCGGCGGCCGCATCATCGCCGCCGGCGACCAGCGCGTGCATGCGCAGGCGATGGAGCTGCTGCGGGGCTAATACAGCGCCGTGCCCGGCACGAAAGCGTCGAATGCCGCCCAGAATTGCGTGCGAAAGCGATCCTGTTCCATCAGGATCTCGTGCTGGGCGCCGTTGATGACGAGCTGCGAACCCGCGCGCAGGAGATTGGCGAAATCCTCGATCGCCGCGTTCGATACCACCGTGTCGTTGCCGCCGGCGACGATCAACATCGGCTGGCGGATGCGCCCCGGGAAACTGCGTTCCTGCATCCTGCCCATGGCGCGAAACGCCGCGTCCATCCAGGCCACCGTCGGCGCTCCGACCGCGAGCGCCGGCTCGGCCTCCAGGATCGCAGCATTGCGGGCGTAGCGCACCGGGTCGGTGGTCAGCCGATTGCCGAGAAACGGCCGCGACTGGACGATGCTGGTGTCGACCCGCGGCAGATACAACGAGCCGAGGCCGAGGAGCCGCAGCGTGCGCGCGATCAGCGAGGCAGCGCCGGACGAATAATCGACGCCGCCCAGCGCGATCAACGGCGCGGTCAGCACCATGCGGTCGAACCAGAGATGGCCGCGATAGGCGGCCCGGATCAGCACCGCCGCGCCGGTGGAATGCGCGAGCGCGAAGATCGGCGGCGGACAATCCGGCAGCACGACCTCGCGCATGAAGGTTTCCAGATCGGCATCGTATTCGGCAAAGTCGCGGACATGGCCTTTGCGGCGGTCTTTGAGCGCGCGCTGCGACAGGCCCTGGCCGCGCCAATCGAGTGCGGCGACCGCAAAGCCGCGGGCGCGCAGATCGCGCACGGTCTCGAAATATTTTTCGATCCATTCGGCGCGGCCCTGAAAGATACACACGGTGCCGCGGCGGCCCGCCGGCGGCGCCCAGCGCGCGAAGCGCACCGACACGCCGTCCGGCGTTTTCAGCATGCCGGCGACGTAATCGTCGGGGATCGGATTGGCGGGAATGGAGACCAGTTTCATGCGCGGCGGGCGTTCCTCGTTCGCTTATAGCAGCGCGGCACCGCCGCTTCGAAGCCTCGTGCGGCGGCGTTTCGGCAGCAGCGATATTTCACGAAGAATACAAAGATATCAATCAATTAAAGCCCCTTGCATGAATCGGCCTCGGTTCCCATATCGATTTCGCGCAGGCCATCCGGCTGCGCATTCATAGGTTCGGCCCAGCGTTGGGTGAACCGCCCGCATGTCGCTTCAGAAGGAGGATATGCCATGCGAACTTTCGATCTTGCTCCCCTTTATCGTTCCACCGTCGGCTTCGACCGGCTGTTCTCGCTGCTCGATCAGGGCCTCGAGGGCGCCGCGCCCGGTTACCCGCCCTACAACATCGAGCGTACCGGCGATAACGCCTATCGCGTCTCGGTCGCGGTTGCCGGCTTCAACGAGCCGGAGCTCTCGGTGGTCGCCAAAGAGAACACGCTGACCATCCGCGGCGAGAAAAACGCCAAGGACGAGGCCAAGCGCGGCGAGGTGCTCTATCAGGGCATCGCGGCGCGCAGCTTCGAGCGCGTGTTCCAGCTTGCCGACCACGTCCAGGTGACAGGCGCGAAGCTTGAGAACGGGCTCCTGCACGTCGATCTCGTGCGCGAGATCCCCGAGGCCAAGAAGCCGCGCTCGATCCCGATCAACGGCAAGGCCAATGGCAATGGCACGGTGATCGCCAACCAGAAGGCCGCGTAAGCAGCTTTTAGTTCTTGAAACGATAAAGCGCCCCGGATGTCCGGGGCGCTTTTGCTTCGAGACGTGCAACGAAGCCGATTATTTCTGACCTAGAAATTTTGCGACCGCTTCGATCACTTGCTCCCCCCGCTCCAGATGCGGCAGGTGGCCGGCGCCGGCGATAACGGCGACGCGCGCGCCGGCGATGCGGCGGGCGAATTCGTCGGCATAGAGCGGCGCGGCGATGCGGTCGGCGTCGCCCCACACGACCAGCGTCGGCGCCGCGATGCGATGGATGCGGCGGGACAGCCCGCGGTCGGCGATCGGCCAGACGAATTTGCCGGTGCAAGCCTGGGCCCACACCGATTGCGACAGCGTATCGACGCGAGCCGAAGGTTCCGCCGGCACGGCGAAGAAACGTCGCGCTGCTTCGCCCTCGGGTTCGGCGAACAGCGTCGCGGCGCGCTCGGTGTCGCGCAGGATCATCCAGTTCTTTACCGGATGATCGTCGCGCCACAGCCCGACCGGATCGATCAGCACGAGCCGGCCGACCGCGCGCGGCGCCGCCGCGGCGATTTCGGCGGCCAAAAGCGCGCCGAACGAGTGGCCGACCAGCGCGGGCGATGCAAGCTCCAGCCGGTCGAGCAGTTCGGCGTAATAGACGACAAGGTCGTGCCAGCCGTTAAGCTCATGTACTGCATTGGGGGCGCCCCGGCTGGTGCCGGGAAATTTCGGCGCAAACACCGTGCGGGCGGCGGCGAGCCGCGCGACAAAGGCGCGATCGGGATTAAGCCCCCACGGCCCGTGCAGATAGAGAAGCGGCGGACCGCGGCCGGACACCTCCACTTCGGTGTCGATCTTGTCCTGCCAGAGCTTGAACCGGCGCAGTTCGACGGGAGCCATGATCTCGTCCTCGCGCTTACTCATGCGCGTTGCCTCCCCCCTTGAGGGGAAGGCCGGACCGCGCAGCGGTCCGGGAGGGGGATATTTTGGTGAGCTTCAACAAAAGCACATCGCTGAAAAAAGTGTTCCGCGAGTTGGCACCCCCCTCCCGTCAATCGCGGACGTCTGTCCGCGATCGACGACCTCCCCCTCAAGGGGGGAGGTGAAGTGAAAGGCGGACACATTAGAATGCTGCGGCCATCGCGGGCGTCGGTCGCTTCGCCTTCAGCCGCGCCGGCCACCAGCGGTCCTCATATTCGTCGTCCCACTGATCTTTGAGATACGGCAGCACCTCGCGGGCGAACAGATCGATATTGTGCCGGCATAGCTCGCTTCCCATCGAGCCGAAATGCAGAAGCGCCAGCAAATGGCCCATGCGCAATTCCTTGATGCCGTCGAGCAATTGCTCGCGCACGGTCTTCGGTGAGCCGACGACGACAAAGCCGCGCTCGTAGAAATCGCGGGCTTTAAGCTCGCGCAGCTTGATCTCGGCGCGCGGATTGTGCTGCAGCGCCTGGACCGTCGCCTCGTATTCGAGGCAGCCCGGAATCGCCTGGTAATAGGGCGGCGTGTACAGGAGCTTGTGGAAGAAATATTCGGCGTGCGGCGCGTACAGTTCCTCGGCTTCCGCGTCGGTCGCGGCGACGCCGATCAGCTGCAGGAAGCTAAAGCGGAAGGGATTGTCGTCGCGGCCCTTGCGCGCGGCGAGCTCCCAATAGCGGTCGGCGACGGTCTTGGCGTTTTTGGCGCCGTAATAGCTCAAGTGGCAGAAGCAGTGATCCTCGCCGACGACGTAGTCGGCGGTCGCGGAAATGCCGGCGCCCGGAATCCAGATCGGCGGATGCGGCTGCTGGATCGGCCGCGGCCAGAGATTGACCATGCCGAGCTGATAATGCTTGCCGTTCCAGGCAAAGACCTCGCGCGCCGACCAGGCCTTGATGACGAGCGCCAGCGCCTCGCGGAAGCGTTCGCGCTGCTCGATCGGAATGACGGCGTTGGAAATCGTGGCGTCGGACGGCAAGCCGGTGGGGAATCCGGCAACGAGCCGGCCGCCGCTGATGCAGTCGAGCATCGCATATTCCTCGGCGATGCGGGTCGGCGGCGTGGTCGACGGCAGCGTCGAGCCGAGCTGGACGATGGCGACATCCCGGCCGTTGGTTTCTTTCGCCAGCACCGCGCCCATGATGCTGGGATTAGCCATGAAGCCGTAGACATTCTGATGATGCTGGTTGGTGCACAGGCCGTGAAAGCCGCATTTGGCCGCGAAGAGGAGTTCATCGAGCGTGGCGTTGTAATAGCCGCCGACTTTTTCCGAATCGGCGACATCGAACCATAAGGGATCGATGAAGGCCGACTTGTAACGCTTGTCGAAATCCGCCGGCAGGTCCCGATACGGCATCAGATGGAACATGCAGACTTTCACGACGCCGCCTCCCGGCAGATTTGGGACGTCATGCTACGGGACCGACGCCGGGGCCGCAACGCGACTCGGAAATAGCGACGCGCGCTTTCTTCACCTCCCCCTGGAGGGGGGAGGTCGATTGCTTTCGCGCAAGCGAAGGCAATCGGGAGGGGGTGAAGGGCGAAGTGCAGCAAAGCAGCGTGACGTCGCCGCTGCTCACCCCACCCCGCCTACCTTCGGTGCGCGACCCTCCCCCTCCAGGGGAGGGTGAGTTCCGCACGCGGGGCGAGGTGCAAAAGGTCAGTTGGCGATGTTGAGCGTCGATGGCGGCTTTGGCTTGGCTGGTGCGGCCGGCGGTGGCGGCTGCGACGTGGCGGCCGTCGGCGCAGGCGGTGGCGACGGCGCGGCGGCAGTTGCCGGCAGGGCAGAAACCGGCGCAGGCGGTGGCGACGGCGCGGCCGTTGTGGGCGCGTTGGCCGTCGGCGCCGCTGCGGTCGTGACATTGGCCACATCCGGTTTGGCATCGGGCACGACCGCCGGCTTCCGATCGTCCGCGGCCTCGGGCTTGGCTTGGGCGTCGGCGTTGCGGGAAACGGCTCCGCCGGCCGCGGGCGCGGCAAGGGCAGCGCAGTCGCCGGCGCCGCTGTGGGTGCCGGCGGCGGCGCGGCGGCGTTCGTCGAAAACGGCGGCGGCGGAACATCCGGATGCGGCACCCGCGCGGATGATTGCGGCACGTCGGCGGGCGGCGCCGGCGGCGCAGCGGGTATCATGCCGAGCCGGCCGGGGGGCGGCCCGTAAGGGCCGGGGCCGGACAGAATGCGATTGGCGTCGCGGATGGCGCCGGTGCGCGCATCGACCACGACGCGCATCAGCACGCCGCGGAAATCGTTCGCGCGCAGCACATAGACCGAGCCTTCGCGTATCGGCGGGGTGAGCGGATCGAAGCCGGCGGCGCGCACGGTGCGCATGATCCGGTAGGGCGGCACGACGCCGGGACCGGGCGGCGGAAAGGCTCGCGGCGACGGCGGGATGGGCGGCGCTTGCGCCAAGGCCGGCGCGGCGGCGACAGCGACAACAGCGAGCGCGAAAAATCCGATTGCGGGCGAGCGCACGATGCAGTCCCCTCCCTTCTTCCGACGGGGAGCTTTATCAGAGTCGGGGGTAATTGGGGCGGCCCTTGGGCGCAATCAGGACATTTTGCATAAGTCCACGAACCGCTCGATATCGTCCGGTTGCGTCGAAAACGACGTGACCAGACGGATGAGCACGTGGCTTTGCGGAACGGCGATGCTGTGGCTCGAGCGCACGTAATAATCGGCGCCGGCGGCTTTGAGTTTGGCGTCAAGCGCGTGCGGGATGACGACGAAGACGAGGTTGGCTTCAACCGGCCAGACCGGTTGCAAGCCGATCGCGGTGAGCTTTTCGGCCACGCGGTCGGCCATGGCGTTGGCGTGCCGCGCCAGTGAAAGCCAGCGGCCGTCATCGAAGTAAGCCAGGAACTGCACGGCGATGAAGCGGTGCTTGGAGAGAAGATGGCCGGCGCGCTTGCGCCGCTCGCCGAAGAAGGCGGCCTTGGCGGGATCGAAAAACACCACCGCTTCCGCCGCCAGCGCCCCGCCTTTGGTGGCGCCAAGCGACAGCACGTCGATGCCGGAGCGCCAAGTCAGCTCGGCCGGCGAAGCGTTGAGCCGCGCGAGCGCATTGGCAAAGCGCGCGCCGTCCATGTGCACGGCCATGCCGTGCCCATGCGCAAGCTGCGCGAGCGCGGCGATCTCGTCGGTGCGGTAGATGGTGCCGGCCTCGCTCGCCTGCGTGATCGACAAAGCCGCCGGCACCACCTGATGCGGGCTGTGCCCGCCATAGGCTTGCAGCGCGGTTTGCAGCGTCGCCAGCGCCACCTTGCCGTCGGCGCCAGGAAGACCGACGAGCTTCAAGCCGCCGCCGAAAAATTCCGGGGCGCCGCATTCGTCGGTGGCGATGTGAGACTCCGCGTGGCAGAACACCGCGCCCCACGGCGGGCAAACGTGCGCCAAAGCCAGAGCATTGGCCGCCGTCCCGGTCGGCACTGCAAACACCGCGACCTCGCGTTCGAAAATCTCGGCAAGGCGCCGCTCGAGGCTTCGCGTCCACTCGTCATTGCCGTAACCGCGGGCATAGCCGCGGTTGGCGGCGACGATGGCATCGAGGATGGCGGGCGCGATGCCCGCGGTATTGTCGGATGCGAAGTTCACCGCCGCGGAACTTGCCCGATTTGCGGTGAACACGCCACGATCGGCCATTGCGCGAAACAGCGTCCCATGATCCACTCCGAGGGCGGAACGCACGCAAAAAATCGGCGCCGGGCCGGGGCGACGCTTGTGTTTGCGCGCGGAGTTTGCCATGTTCCGCATAGGACAGCATTGCTGTCCCAATTGGCGACCCGCCCAGCGCGCGGTCGGACGGTCCGATAGGACGCGCGGCAGGTCGGCCGTCATCGGCGTGGGCGCGCCGGGCGGCGGTAAAGAACAAGCAGCCAACAGCCGTAAAGCGGCATGATGGCTGCCTCCAAGAATGTGGTTCGCCCTTGGGCGCAACCCTTCCTTCCCTGTTCCAGCGCGGAACGAGCGAAGGACGGGAGGCGAAGATTGCGTCGGAACCTCGATGCCGGGAGTTTCGAGGCTCCGGGAGGAGCGCGAGAACGACGATGAACGCGTCTGGTTTCGGCCTGTTTGATCCGGCGCTGGAAAAAGATTCCTGCGGGGTCGGATTTATTGCCGACATCAAGGGCCGCAAATCGCATAAGATCGTCAAAGACGCGCTGACGATCCTGCTCAATCTCGAGCACCGCGGCGCGGTCGGCGCCGATCCGCGCGCCGGCGACGGCGCCGGCATTCTGGTGCAGATTCCGCACAAGTTCCTCGCCAAAAAGGCGGCCGAACTCGGCATCACCTTGCCGCCGCCCGGCCACTATGCCGTCGGCGCGCTGTTCTTGCCGCACGATGAGGCATGGCGCCGCGACGTCATGGACACTTACGCCACGATTGCCGCGAAGGAAGGCATGACGCTGTTGGGCTGGCGCGACGTGCCGACCGACAATTCGACGCTCGGCGAAACCGTCAAGCCGACCGAGCCGGTGCACAAGCAGGTGTTTCTGGCGCGCAGCCCGAAGGTCACGTCGGAGGACGAGTTCGAGCGCCGGCTCTACATCCTGCGCAAGACCATCTCCGGCATCCTCTACGGCAAGCGCGCCCGCAGCACGTCGAACTATTACCCGGTGTCGATCTCATGCCGCACGCTGATCTACAAGGGCATGTT
>Ga0187769_10001464_pt1 | contig 13534 bp, 14 predicted proteins | sample 0116_SJ02_MP02_1_FD_133140 | JGI IMG/M metagenome (GOLD analysis project Ga0187769, IMG submission 133140) | Tropical peat soil microbial communities from peatlands in Department of Meta, Colombia - 0116_SJ02_MP02_10_MG | ecosystem: Environmental > Terrestrial > Soil > Wetlands > Peat | place... | reverse complement strand
TTCATCGGCGGTTCGACGCGCCTACTCAACGGCATGACGGTGCCGGTCGTCTATCCGGACTTGCGGGGAATGTACAAATGGCAGTCCCGTGAGCTGATTGCCGCCGCCAAGGCGGCGGTCGGATCCGCTGTGGCCGCCGACGACCACATCTTCAACTTCCTCAATCGCGTCTATTACGAGCTGCGCAATTTCGGCGTCGCGCCGCAAGAGCGCGCCCTCAACTTCGCGGCCACCAATGCTTTCCAGGCGCAGGTGGCCTTCGCCGAATCCGCCGGCCGCAAGCTCGAGCTCGATACCATCAATGTGACGAAGAGCCCGATCTGCCGGCCGGATTCGGATTGCTGGGACGTCGAACTGCAGATGTTCGATCCCGAGAACGAACGGCGCGCCAACCGGGTCTACCGCTACACCGTCGACGTCAGCGAAGTGTTGCCGGTGACCGTCGGCACCGTCCGCACCTGGGCGGTTCGCGCGTGAAAGCGACGGCAAGAACCGAGCAATCCACGGCCGCACGGCGGGAGCGCGGTCATTAGGTGCCCGACATGGGGCACGCATCCAGCGGCTCTTGTCCCGCGAGAGCCAAACCCAGAGAGGTGGCTGTCATGAAATCTCCAGTTCAGGCGAAACCGGTGGACCGTTCATTGAAATCCGCACAACGCAGCGACAACGGTCTGACCCAGTCTGATTGCTGCGGCGCGGGGAAGTGTTGCGTCGGCGCCTGTGTGTTCGGTTACTGCGCCGGGGTGTGCGTGCCAAATCTCGGGCAGTGCTCCTAGGGCCAGCCGGGTTTCAATTCCGCCGCATTGGCTTCGAGATGATCGTCTCGCGACGGTGAGCAATCGCGGCTGAAAAATCGAGAAGGTCTCCGATGAATATCCCCATGCAGGCTGCGCCGGTGATGCGCGGCAGTGCGCGCGCTTATCAGACGCAAGCCGTATCGCAGAGTTGCGATTGGCTGCAATGCATTGGCAAGGTGGCAACTTGCGCCGCGTCTTGCATCCCGGATCCCCTGACCCCCGGCTGCATTTCTTGCCTGGGGCCGTTGTGGAATAGCTGCAAGGATTGCTTCTAGCAGCAAGTTCACCGCGGCTGGGGTGCGGCCCGCGCGCCATAGCATGGCGCGCGGGAACGCGCGCGGCGTTATTGAACCAAAGGCGATGCAATGCAGGCCAAGACAACGCGGCGGAAAATCTCCCGGCCAGTGCCGCCGAAAGCGCGATCACAATCGCGAGGGAGCCTTCTCATGAACAAGCCCCTGCAAAATCCGCCGGTGGATCGTCTTTACATGCGGAGCCTGATCGGTCGACGGGGCCAGCCCGAGCCTGCCAAAGCCGGCCGCAGCACCGGCAAAGGGCAGAAAGGCAAAGGCGGCCATCCCGGCGGGGACTATCTTGTCGAGCTGACGACCTTCCACCTGAGGCCGCGCCGGCCCGGCGGCAGGGCGAGCTAAAGCCGGGCGGGGCCTTACGCCGCCGGCTTGCCGATCGCCTCGGCCACCGCACGGCGAGCGAGCACGCCGACGAGATGGGCGCGGTATTCGGCGCTGCCGTGGATGTCGGAGTTCATGCCGTCGGCTGGAATCGTCATGCCTTCCAGCGATTTCGGCGCAAAGCGCTTCTTCAGCGCCTCTTCGAACGCTTTGACGCGGAACACCCCGTTCGAGCCGGCGCCGGTCACGGCGACGCGGATGTCGCTGCCGCGCTTCGACGCGAACACGCCGACCAGCGCGAAACGCGACGCCTGATTGCGGAATTTCTGATAGGCCGCCTTTTTCGGAATCGGGAAAATCACCTTGGTGATGATTTCCGCCGGCTCCAACGCGGTCGAGAACATGCCGGTGAAAAAGTCGTCGGCCTTGATGCGGCGCTTGTTGGTGACGATGGTGGCGCCGAGCCCGAGGCAGGCGGCGGGGTAATCGGCGTTCGGGTCGTTGTTGGCGAGCGAGCCGCCGATCGTGCCCATGTGGCGCACCGCCGGATCGCCGATCATGCCGGCGAGCTTGGCCAGCACCGGAATGGCCTGCTGCACCACCGGTGAGGTGTTGACCTCGAAATGGCGCGTCATCGCGCCGATCGACAGCGAGCGGCCGGAGACCTCGATGCCGGACAGCCCCTCGATCAGCGACATGTCGACGATTTGCGGCGGACCGGCGAGCCGCAATTTCATGGTCGGCAACAGCGTCTGGCCGCCGGCCAGCAATTTGGCGTCGCCGTTCTTGGTGAGCAGGCCCGCGGCCTGACGCACCGTCTGCGGGCGATGGAAGGTAAAGGCGTACATCGAAAATCCTCCGTTTATGCCGCTTTGGGCATCGTGTTCGATTTCTGCAGCGCCGCCCAAACCGCGGGCGCCGTGGCGGGCATGTTGATGGCCTCGGTGCCGATGGCGTTGGTGATGGCGTTCATCACCGCGGCCGGCGCGGCAATGGCGCCGGCCTCGCCGCAACCCTTGATGCCGAGCGGGTTCGACGGACACCTCGTCACCGTGGTGTCGACCTTGAACGACGGCAGGTTGTCGGCGCGCGGCATGGCGTAATCCATATACGAGCCGGTCACGAGCTGGCCGCTGGTGTCGTAGACGGTGTGTTCGAGCAATGCCTGGCCGACGCCCTGCGCGACGCCGCCGTGAACCTGGCCCTCGACGATCATCGGATTGATCACGGTGCCAAAATCGTCGACCGCGGTCCAGGAGACGATCTCGGTATTGCCGGTCTCCGGATCGATCTCGACCTCGCAGATGTGGCAGCCGGCCGGGAAGGTGAAATTTGTCGGATCGTAGAACGCCGTCTCTTTCAGACCCGGCTCGATCTCGCTGGTCGGAAATTTGTGCGCCACATAGGCGCCGAGCGCGACCTCGCCCCAGGCCGCCGATTTGTCGGTGCCGGCGACGGTGAACTTGCCGTCCTTGAAGACGATATCGGCCTCGGCGGCTTCCAAAAGATGCGAGGCGATCTTCTTGGCCTTGGCCTCGACCTTGTCGAGCGCCTTGACGATCGCCGACATGCCGACGGCGCCGGAGCGCGAGCCGTAAGTGCCCATGCCGAATTGCACCTTGTCGGTGTCGCCGTGAACGATATTGACCTGATCGATGCCGATGCCGAGCCGTTCGGCGACAAGCTGGGCAAACGTCGTCTCGTGGCCCTGGCCGTGCTGATGGCAGCCGGTGAGAAGTTCGACCGAGCCGGTGGGGTTGACGCGCACCTCCGCCGATTCCCAGAGGCCGACGCCGGCGCCGAGCTGGCCGACCAGCGAAGACGGCGCCACGCCGCAGGCCTCGATGTAAGTGGCAAAACCGATGCCGCGCAGCTTGCCGTGGCGCTCGGACTCGCGCTTGCGTTTGGCGAAATCCTTGTAGGCGTGCATCTGCAGCGCCTTTTCCAGCGAGGCGTGATAGTCGCCGGCGTCATAGAGCGACGCCACCGAGGTCTGATACGGGAACGATTTGACGAAATTCCTGCGCCGCAACTCGGCCGGATCGAGCCCTAGTTCGCGGGCGCCGACCTCGACCAGCCGTTCGACGACGAATGTCGCCTCCGGACGGCCGGCGCCGCGATAGGCGTCGACCGGCACGGTGTTGGTATAGACCGCGTCGACCTCGCAATAGATGTGCGGGATGGCGTACTGGCCCGACAACAGCGTCGCATAAAGGAAGGTCGGCACCGCCGACGAGAAGGTCGACATATAGGCGCCGAGATTGGCCGTGGTGTGCACCTTCAGTCCGGTGATCTTGCCGTCGCCGTCGAACGCCATCTGCGCTTTTGTGACGTGGTCGCGGCCGTGGGCGTCGGTCAGAAAACTCTCCGAGCGCTCGGCGGTCCATTTGACCGGCCGATCGAGCTTGCGCGCCGCCCACAGGCAAACGACCTCCTCGGGATAGATGAAGATCTTCGAGCCGAACCCGCCGCCGACGTCCGGCGCAATCACGCGCAGCTTGTTCTCCGGGGCGATGCCGATGAAGGCGGAGATGACAAGCCGCGCCACGTGCGGGTTCTGCGACGCATTCCACAGCGTAAGGCTTCCCGCCGCGGCGTCGTATTCGGCGATCGCGGCGCGCGGCTCCATGGCATTCGGCACCAGCCGGTTGTTGACGAATTCCAGCGTGGTGACGTGCTTGGCGTTCTTGAACGCGGCGCCGGTCGCCTCGGGGTCGCCGAGATGCCAGTTGTAGATGGTGTTGTTCGGCGCGGATTCGTGGATGAGCGGCGCGCCTTTGGCGGCGGCCTTGGTCGAATCGACCACCGCCGGCAGCACTTCGTAATCGACCTTAACCTTTTCCGCCGCGTCCTTGGCCTGCGCTAGCGTGTCGGCGATCACGACTGCAACCGCGTCGCCGACGTAATTGGCCTTGTCCGCGGCAAGCGCCGCATGCGGCGCCATTTTCATCGGCGAGCCGTCTTTCGACAGCACCACCCAGCCGCAGATCAGATTGCCGAGCTTGTCCTGCGCAAACTGCGCGCCGGTGAAGATCGCGGCGACGCCGGGCATGCCGGCGGCGGCCTTGGTATCGATGCTTTTGATTTTGGCGTGGGCGTGCGGCGAACGGATGAAGTAGATCGCGGCCTGACCGGGCCGGCTGATGTCGTCGGTATATTGGCCCTTGCCGGTAATGAAGCGCTGGTCTTCCTTGCGGCGCACTGCGGCGCCGACGCCGGTTCCGCTCATGACGTTCCCTCCGGAATTGCAGGTTGGAGTGCCGTCACCATTCGGCAATGCACTCCTTTTCGTTTCGTCTCCCTATTCGGCGGCTTTGCTCGTCGCGCCCGCGCCGCGCATGGCGCGCGCGCCGGCGGCGATCGCCTTGACGATGTTGTGATAGCCGGTGCAGCGGCAGATATTGCCTTCGAGTTCCTCGCGAATGGTGCGGTCGTCGAGATCGTTGCCCTTGCGCCGCACCATGTCGACCGCGGTCATGATCATGCCCGGCGTGCAAAAGCCGCATTGCAGACCGTGGTTCTCGCGGAACGCCTCCTGCATCGGATGCAGCGGTCCGTCTGCCGGCGCCAGACCCTCGATGGTGAGCACATTGGCGCCTTCGAGCTGCAGCGCCAGCACGGTGCAGGATTTGGTCGCCTTGCCGTTGACGTGAACGACGCAGGCGCCGCATTGCGAAGTGTCGCAGCCGACATGGGTGCCGGTGAGTCGTAAAATCTCGCGTAGGAATTGAACGAGCAGCGTGCGCGGATCCACATTGGCGGTGACGGCTCTGCCGTTCACCGTCATGGAAACTGCCACCGTATCGGATGCGGCCATGGGACTCCTCCCTCGAAAATTCCGGCCAAACCTTGTTTTTTCCGGCGGAATTCGAATCGTTGGCCGCTTTTGGGCACGAAATCGAACGTTTTTCCACCTTTGAACGAGAATTAGTCTGAACCGCGACCTAGTGGCGGTCAAGTGAGTTCCGCCCGGTTCCGCCCACTTCCGCCCACCGCGTTGGGCGCAGCGGACCAGGCTGCGCAAACGCCGCATATTGCGCCCCCGCACGCGCGGCAGCATTGCATGGCGCGAAGGGAACGACGCGCCGCGGTTCCGCTTGTCAGAGGCGACGAGCAGCGCGCCCGCCGGCGCGCTCAACGCATCGCGCAGCCACCAACCAGGAGTAAGCAAAGCATGCGAGCAAAAATCACCATAGTCATATCTGCACTGGCGCTCAGCGGCGCGATCGCCGCGAGCGCGGCCTTCGCGCAATCCAGCGGCAAACCCGTCAACGATGGCGGCATGCCGGCCGAGCCGAGCGGCGCGCCGCAATACAACGCCAACGGCCAAGTCGTGCCGGCGCCCGAAGGCAGCAGTTGCGCGGCGCGGTTCCATTCCTTCGATCCGGCCAGTGGAACCTATCTTGGCCGCGACGGCCGACGTCATTCCTGTTCGTGACGCCGATTCTGCGAACCTCAAGCAGCCTGCCCGAGCATGATCTGGAAAAGTGGAAGCCGATTTTTTCCGATAAGATCATGCTCCAGGGAAAAATCAGACCATGATCCGATTTGCTGTAATCGGATCATGGGTTGGCGGCGCGCTGTCGTTCATGATGCGGGCGGATTGACCGCCTTGGCAAAATTCGCAAAGAAATCGTCGGCAACTTTCTTGGCGGCGCCGTTCACCAGCCGTTGGCCGAGCTGGGCGAGCTTGCCGCCGATCTGCGCGTCGACATTGTAGGTCAGCAAAGTCCCGCCGTCCTTCGGCTCGAGCTTGACGATGGCGCCGCCCTTGGCGAAGCCGGCGACGCCGCCGTCGCCTTGGCCGGAAATCTTATAGCCGTGCGGCGGATCGAGATCGGACAGCGTGACCTTGCCTTTGAACTTGGCCTTGACCGGCCCGATCTTCACCGTGGCGACCGCCTGGAGTTCGGTGTCAGAGATTTTGTCGAGCTGCTCGCAGCCGGGGATGCAGACCTTGAGCGTCTCCGGATCGTTCAATCTCTCCCACACCGTCTGCGGCGGCACCGCGAGCTGAAACTCGCCGGTCATGGTCATCGCCATTGGCTCACTCCTGGCCGTTTGACGCTTAATCGCTTAGCGCTTCGCGCAAGCCGTGAAAAGGGTGCTGGGAGAAGGCCGCTCTCGTAGCCGCTCTAGAGCGCTGCGAAACCAGAGACAACCCAGAGACGATGTGAGGAACGAGACGCCGTTCCCGGTTTTGCCTCGCTTAACCTGGGCTGCATTTTTTCAGCCGCCGCGCTGGTCGCGGAATTCGTGCGGCGTGGTGCCGGTAGCTTTGCGGAAGAAGCGCGCAAAATGCGACGGATCGGCAAAGGCGAGCTCCTCGGAAATATCGTGGATCGGCTGCGTGGTGAAGACCAGCTGCCGCTTGGCTTCCGTGAGCACGCGCTGGCGGATCAAATGGCCGGCGGTGACGCCGGTCGAGCGTTTGACGTGGTCATTGAGGCGATCAACCGTCATGCCGAGCCTTTCCGCGTAAAAGCCGAGCAGCCGCTCCTTGCGGAAGAACTCGTCGACCAGCGCGCGCAATTGCGCCACCGTGGCGTCGGCCGGATGCAGGGTGACGGCGCCGGTGCGCGCGCGGCTTGCCGCCAGCCGCGCCACGCCGACCGCGATCAGGATCAAAAGTCCGCGCATCGCCAGCCGATAGCCTTCGCGGGCCAGGCTGTGCTCCTCGAACAGTTCCGCGCACAGCGACGACAGCCGCGCGCGTTCGGTCTCGTCGGCGATGGGAACGACCGGCTGCGCGGCGAGCGTGCGCAGCCGGGCCATGGCCTCGCCGGTGCGGTCGGTGATCGTCCCTGCGGCGTCCTCGGTAAAGCTCACCACCCAGCCGTTGGTGACGTTGGGCTCGAACCGGAAGCCGTGCGCGATCGCCGCCGGGACGAGGATCGCGGCGGGCGCGGCAAATGTGAGCTTTGCCGCATCGAACGTCATCTCGCCGCCGCCTTTTTCAATCAGCAATACCTGAAACAGATTGCGGTGGCGGTGCGCGCGGATTGTCCAATCGTGGATCGACGACCGCGAGGCGATGGTTTCGACGTGGATAAAGTCGAACGCCTGGTCGTCCGGCGGATCGCCGTAAAGGTGAAACAGGGGCAGCACGTTGGCCATAGACTAAGCATAGGCCAATCGCGACGCGGGAGAAGCCGCCGCGAGGCCGCGATCCGCCCTTTGCACAACAAAGGCGGCGGCCCGCCTCCGCGGACTGCCGCCTGAAAGCCAGAGATCGTCAGCGGTTGAAGCCGCCCTGGCCGCCTTGCTGGCCGCCTGGCGGGCCGCCTTGGCCGGGCCGGTTCTGCCCGCCCTGCTGCTGCTGACCGGGCTTATTCTGCCCGCCTTGCTGTTGCTGGCCGGGCTTGCCCTGTCCGCCCTGCTGCGGGTTTTGCGGATTGTTTTGCTCGTTCGGCATTGGCGCGCACTCCGTATTTATGAGGGGTTGGAACTTGCGTTTGCACCCCGCCCGCTTTGGCAACGTGCGAAATCTAACAAAGTTCCTGCTTTACGCTCCCCTGGAACCCGGCAACAAATTGAAAATTCGACGGAAATCGTCGGAATATTCCACGAGAAAGAACCCGATTTCGGTTCGCGACGCTTTATCGTTTCAGACCGGCTTATAGGCGCGCTCGTGATAGACGAGCGCCGGCCCCGGCGGTCCCAATCGCACCGCCTCGACCGCCCCGAATACGACGTTGTGCGAGGCCATCGCCTTGGTCTCGATGGTGCGGCAATCGAACGACACCACCGCGGACGCGAGCACCGGCGCGCCGGTCTTCAGCGTGATCCATTCGCCTTGCGAAAAGCGCTCGTGCAGTTGCACGCCGCTTCGGCCGGCGAACAGATCGGCGAGCTTTTCTTCGCTGGCCGGCAGCGTGTTGACGCAGAATACGCCGTTTTGCGCGAGCAGCGGCGCCGAATTGCTGCGCCGGTTGAGACAGACCAGCAGCATCGCCGGCTGATCCGACACCGAGCAGACCGCGGTAGCGGTGAAGCCGGTCTTGCCCGCTGAGCCGGCCGTGGTCACGACATGCACCGCCGCGCCGAGCCGGCTCATCGCTTCGCGAAACACCAGCGGCTCGACGCTCGTGACCGGCCCTGGCGCGACCGCGGTGAACGCGCCGTCCATTGCGTCATCGGGCCGTTGATCGATCCAGCTCATGGCGGCATTCTAGCAATGCCGGACGACGGACGACAGATGACGGACGACGGATAAAGAAAGGGCCACTTCCGTCTTCTGTCGTCCATCATTCAGCGGCCCGCCTGGTTTCCGGCAATCCCGGATAGGCGACATCGTCGGGATTGAGCCAGGTCGGATCGGTCCAACCGTTCTCGTCATATTCGGACATGCATTGCTCGGCCAGCGCCGCCATCTGGTCGAACATGCCGGAATTGCGCGCGTTCCACAGCGCCTGGATGCGGATGTCCTCGTGGTTGCCGGCGTAATTGCGCTCGTACAATTCGTGCCGGCCGCCGAACTCGGTGCCGATGGCGTCCCACAACAGCTTCATCACTTTGATGCGCTCCTTATAGCCGATGCCGTAGGAGCCGCGCACATAGCGTTCCAGATAGCGGTCGATCGCCGGATTCTTGAAATCCTTGGTCGACGACGGGAGATAGATCAGCGAGGAGGCGACGATCTTGTCGACGATCTCCTTGACGCGGCCGTAGGCGTCGCCGGCGAAGACCCGATAACTCGAGCCCGATTGCAGGTTCGGCAGCACCGCGCCGTTGACCCATGGCGTCGGATTCATCGCCATGGCGTCGGTCAGCGCCCAGAACAGATGACGCCAGGCGATGATCTCGCCGAGCATGGCCTGGTTGCCGCGGAATTCGTCGGAGCCTGCCGCGCGCAAGGCGCGCGCGATCAAGCCGACCAGGAAATCGAGCTTGACCGCCAGCCGCGTGCAGCCCTGAAACTGATAGCCGGCCAGAAAGCCAGACTGCGGAAAGAAGATTTTCAGCTTTTCGAGATCGCGATGCAGGAGCACGTCCTCCCACGGAATAAAGACGTTGTCGAAGACGAAGATGGCGTCGTTCTCGTCGAAACGCGACGACAGCGGATAATCGAACGGCGTCCCCATCACGCTCGCCGTCATTTCGTAGGAGGTGCGGCAGAACAGCTTGACCCCCGGTGCGTTCATCGGCGCGATGAACATCACCGCGAGGTCGGTGTCGTGCAGCGGCACCGCGGCGTTCTGACCGAGAAAATTGTAATGCGTCAGCGCCGACGACGTCGCCACCACCTTGGCGCCAGAGACGTAGATGCCGGCGTCGGTGTCCTTCTGGATGGTGATGTAGACGTCTTTGACCTGATCGACGGGCTTGGCCCGATCGACCGGCGGATTGACGATGGCGTGATTCATGAACAGCACGTTCTCCTGAGCGCGGCGGTACCAGGCCTTCGCGTTGCCGGAGAACTTGCCGTAAAAATCGAAATTGGCGCCGAGCGTGTTCATCAGCGACGCCTTGTAGTCGGGCGAGCGGCCCATCCAGCCATAGGACATGCGCGCCCACGACGCGATGGCGTCGCGTTGCGCGATCAGATCCTCGCGCGAGCGCGCGGCGCGGAAGAATTTATGGGTGAAGCCGGGCGAGCCGGTATCGGTCGGGCAGGTCAATAGCGCCTTGGTCTTGTCGGCATGCAGCGCGTCGTAGAGCCGCGCGATCGAACGCGCGGCGTTGCGGAACGCGGGATGCGTAGTGACGTCGCGCACCCGCTCGCCATAGACGTAAACCTCGCGGCCGTCGCGCAGGCTTTCGAGATATTCGGCGCCGGTGAACGGCCGTCCGCTGCCCTTGATCGCGTCTTCGGATTTCATGGCTGTCCTTGAGACGGCGTAGCCGGCGCCGTTTGCGGGTCATCTTAAAGTCCGTGCGCCGCCACGTCGCCGCTGTCAATGTGGACCAAAACGATGCTGCCACCTAACCGGGCCTGGACCGAACGCCGCATGCGCAATTAGTACGAATTATGGAAATTCATTCTTGCGTTCGACGGCTATAACGCATTGCAATAAAAATATTTTTCCCGCCGCGGCCCATGGACCTCGCAGTCGACCCGTCCCAGCTCGCCGAACCGATAACGACACGGTCAAGCCTCGATGCGGCGGTATTGGCCGCGCGCCTTGCCCAGGCCAGCCCGCGCGTCATTGTCGAGGAAGCGGCGCGGGCATTGCCCGGCCGGCTGATCGCGGTCTCCTCGTTCGGCACCGAATCTGCAGTTCTCCTCAAATTCATCGCCGACGTCGATCCGTCGCTGCCGGTGCTGTTCCTCGACACGTTGTGGCTATTCAAGGAAACGCTGGCCTATCGCGACGCGCTGATCGAGCGGCTGCGGCTGACCGATGTGCGCACCGTCACGCCGTCGCCGAGCGCGCTGGCGCTGCGCGATCAGAGAAGCGACCTGTGCTTCCGCGACCGCGACGCCTGCTGCAGCATCCGCAAGGTCGAGCCGCTCGCACGAGAGCTTGCGGGATTTGACGGCTGGCTCAGCGGCCGCAAGCGTTATCACGGCGGCGAGCGCGGAGACCTTGCCGTGGTCGAAACCGACGGCCCGCGGCTCAAATTCAATCCGCTCGCGCGACTGACGCGGGCCGAGCTCGAGGTCGTTTTCACAGCCGCCAGATTGCCGCGCCATCCGCTACAAGCGTTGGGCTTCAGCTCGGTCGGCTGCGTTCCCTGCACGCACCGCCCGCCGACAGGCGGCGAGCTGCGCAACGGCCGCTGGAGCGGGCTTGCCAAGACCGAATGCGGCATCCATGCCGGCCCGCTGCCGGTCGCCTAGCGCAGCCGCCGCGCCGCAACCTGCAAAGCCCGCGCCGTTGCCGCTGCGCCGCCCCCCTGTTAAGACTTTGCCGACCGGGACTCGCAAGGCGCGGGACGTATGGAATACTTCGTCCAGCAGCTCATCAACGGCATTACGCTCGGCTCGATCTACGGCCTGATCGCCATCGGCTATACGATGGTGTTCGGCATCATCGGCATGGTGAACTTCGCCCATGGCGACGTGTTCATGGTGTCGGCCTTCGTCGCGCTGATCGCTTTTCTCATCCTGACCGCTTGGCTCGGCGTTTCCTCGATCGTGCTGTCGTTGTTCGTTGTCTTGATCGTCGCCATGGCATGCACCTCGCTCATCAATTGGGCGATCGAACGCGTCGCCTACCGGCCGCTGCGCGGCTCGTTCCGGCTGGCACCGTTGATTTCGGCCATCGGCATGTCGATTTTTCTGTCGAACTTCGTCCAGGTGACGCAGGGGCCGCGCAATAAATCGATCCCGCCCATGGTGCAGGGCGAATTCGTGCTGTTCAACCGCAACGATTTTCCAGTGACGCTGTCGGACAAGCAGCTGATCATCTGGGCCGTTACCGCGGTGCTGCTTGCCGCGTTTTGGTATTTGGTCACCAAGACCCAGCTCGGCCGCGCCCAGCGCGCCTGCGAGCAGGATCAGAAAATGGCGGCGCTCCTCGGCATCGACGTCGACCGGACGATTTCGCTTACCTTTGTGATCGCCGCCGCGCTGGCCGCCGTCGCCGGCACCATGTATCTGATGTATTACGGCGTGGTGAACTTCGCCGACGGGTTCGTGCCCGGCGTCAAGGCCTTCACCGCCGCCGTGCTCGGCGGCATCGGCTCGTTACCGGGCGCGGTGGTCGGCGGCCTACTGATCGGACTGATCGAGACGTTCTGGTCGGCGTATTTTTCCATCGACTACAAGGACGTCGCCGCCTTCTCGGTGCTCGCCATCACGCTGATTTTCCTGCCGCAGGGGTTATTCGGCCGGCCGGATGTCGAGAAGGTCTGAGATGGCCGCCGGCGCGCGAGACGAGCGCGTGGCGGGAACGCGCAGCCATGCCGCCGGCGCCGTGCGCGACGGCGCGGCAACCGGCCTGATCGCCGCCGGGTTGTTCCTGCCGCTCATTGCGTTCAAGACCGACGTCAACGGCGAAAACCAGCTCATTCTCGCCACGCGCTGGCCGCTGTTTGTCGCGATCGTCGCGGTCACGGTCGCCGGCCGCTCGCTTTATTCTCTCGTCATCGCGCCGTCGCTCGCCGCGCGCGCGCTTCAGCCGGCCGCGCCCGCGACGTGGCGCGAATTCCTGCGCAATTGGTTTGTTCCCTTCGCCGTCGCTTTTGTCGTTGCCTATCCGGCAATCGTGCTCGCCACCGCCGGCCGCATGGGCGCGCTAAAATGGATCGACAATTTCGGCGTCCAGATTCTGATCTATGTCATGCTCGGCTGGGGGCTCAATATCGTGGTCGGGCTCGCGGGTCTGCTTGACCTCGGCTATGTCGCCTTCTACGCGGTCGGCGCCTATTCCTATGCGCTCCTTGCCAAGACTTTCGGGCTGACCTTCTGGATTCTGCTGCCGCTCGCCGGGGTATTGGCCTCGTTCTGGGGCATCCTGCTCGGCTTTCCGGTGCTGCGGCTGCGCGGCGACTATCTCGCCATCGTCACGCTCGCGTTCGGCGAGATCATCCGTCTCATTCTCATCAACTGGGTCGATCTCACCAACGGCTATGCCGGGATCAGCGGCATTCCGCGGCCGAGCTTCTTTGGCCTGCCGTTCAACGACGAGGATAACGGCTTCGCGGCGACCTTCGGGCTCGACTTCTCGCCGCTCCACCGCGTCATCTTTCTCTATTACCTGATCCTGGCGCTGGCGCTTCTCACCTGTTTCGTCACGGTGCGGCTGCGCCGGCTGCCGATCGGGCGGGCCTGGGAAGCCCTGCGCGAGGACGAGATCGCGTGTCGCTCGCTCGGCATCAACACGACCAATACCAAGCTCACCGCGTTCGCCATGGGCGCAATGTTCGCCGGCTTCGCCGGCTCGTTCTTCGCCGCGCGGCAAGGCTTTATCTCGCCGGAATCTTTCACCTTCCTGGAATCCGCGACAATTCTCTCCATCGTCGTGCTCGGCGGCATGGGCAGCCAGATCGGCGTCGCGGTAGCCGCCGTCGTTATGATCGGCGGCACCGAGATCATGCGTCAGCTCGATTTCCTCAAAAGCATTTTCGGCCCGACGTTCGATCCGACCCAGTACCGCATGCTCATATTCGGCCTGGCCATGGTGCTGATCATGATCTGGCGGCCGCGCGGGCTGATCG
>Ga0187769_10001463_pt1 | contig 13536 bp, 9 predicted proteins | sample 0116_SJ02_MP02_1_FD_133140 | JGI IMG/M metagenome (GOLD analysis project Ga0187769, IMG submission 133140) | Tropical peat soil microbial communities from peatlands in Department of Meta, Colombia - 0116_SJ02_MP02_10_MG | ecosystem: Environmental > Terrestrial > Soil > Wetlands > Peat | place... | reverse complement strand
GGCTGGATGACGCCGATCTCGTTGTTGACCGCCATGATCGAGACGAGGAGCGTGTCGTCACTGAGGGCCGCCGCCAGGCGGGCGAGGTCGACGAGGCCGCTCGCCTCGACCGGGAGGACGGTCAGCCGGAAACCCTCGGCCGCGAGCGCCTTGCAGCTCTCGAGCACGCATTTGTGCTCGGTCGCCGCGGTCACGATATGGCGCCGGCCGTCGCGCGCGAAATATCCGGCACCCTTGATGGCGATGTTGTTCGATTCGGTGGCGCCCGAGGTGAAGACGATCTCGCGCGCCTCGGCGCCGATGAGCGCCGCCACTTGCTCGCGGGCGCGCTCGCAGGCTTCGGAGGCCTCGCGTCCGAAGCTGTGCGTGGCCGAGCCCGGATTGCCGAACTTCTCGCTGAAGTAGGGCAGCATGAGCTTGAGCACGCGCGGGTCGACGGGCGTGGTCGCCTGATAGTCGAGATAGATCGGCAGTTTGGGCCGATTGGTGAGCGCGTCCTCTGCCGTGGCCATCGTGCTCGTCCGCTCTTTTGCCGTGCCGCTCAGGCCGCCTTGGCCCCAGTACCGAGTTTCGCGAGTTCGTAAGTCGCCTTCTGGCGACTTACGAGCCGCGAAATCGGTACAAACTCAAAGTATTGTACCTGCTTGCAGGCTTCGCGCCACTTGGCGCGAAACTCTGCCAGCAGGTACCAGGCGATTATAGAGGACACCCCAGGCCTCGATGAAGCGCTCGATCTCCTCGGCCCGGGTGAGCCAGCCGAGGCTGACCCGGATGGCTGAGCTCGCCTCGGCCTCGCTCGCCCCCATCGCGCGGAGCACATGGGACGGGCGCACCTTGCCCGAGGAGCATGCCGAGCCCGCGCTCACCGCGATGCCGGCAAGGTCGAGGGCGATGAGCTGGGTCTCGCTCGCCACCCCGGGCATGGTGAAGCACGAGGTATTGGCGAGGCGCCGCACCTCCCGGCCGAAGAAGCGCGTCCCCGGCGAGAGGGCTGCGATGCCGTCCTCGAGCCGCCCGCGCAAGTCTGCTAGGCGCGCGTAAGCGGGCAACCCCTCACGGGCCGCGCTTGCGGCGGCGCCGAAGCCGGCGATGCCGGCCACGTTCTCGGTGCCTGCCCGCAAGCCGCGCTCCTGGCCGCCGCCGCGTAGCTGGGAAACGACAGCGAGGCCCTCTCGCACCAAAAGCGCTCCCACCCCTTGCGGCCCGCCCAGCTTGTGGGCGGAGAGCGCCATCAGATCGGCGCCGAGGGCGGTGAAATCGATTCTGATCTTGCCCGCCGCCTGGACCGCATCCGCATGCACGAGCGCGCCATGGGCGTGGGCGAGCTCGACGATTTCGGCAAGCGGCTGCACGACGCCCGTCTCGTTGTTGGCGAGCATGACCGCGACAAGGGCCGGGCGCCGGTCCCTTTGCAGCAGCGCTGCCAGCGCCTCCAGGCGGACGACGCCGTCCGGGCCGACGGCAATTCGCTCAGCCGCGGGTGCTGCGGCGAGGACGGAATCATGCTCGATATCCGAGACCAAGAGGCGCTCACGGCCGGCGCCCGCGAGCGCCAGATTGTTGGCTTCCGTGCCCCCGCTCGTGAAGACGACCGCGGCAGGCGTGGCACCCGCGAGGGCCGCGACCGCCTCGCGCGCGTCCTCGACGCGCTTGCGCGCGCGCCGGCCGAAACGGTGCACCGAGGAGGCGTTGCCCGTCTCCGCCAACGCCGCCGCGATCGCGGCGAGCGCCTCCGACCGCAAGGGTGCGGTCGCGTTGTAATCGAGGTAGATGTCGCGGCTCATCGTCTCATCTGCCCGGCGTCGGCGGAGCCGGCTATGCCGTCCCGCGAGCGCCGGTCGAGCCCCCGCTCACGGCTTGCCCGAGGAGGCGACGTGCTGACGCGGGCGCGTCTCGCCCGCGGCTTCGCGCTCGGCGAGCTCGGCCTCGAGCTCGGCCACGCGCTCGTTGAGCGCCTTGACGCTGTCACGCAGGTCCTCGATCGCGCGCAGGAAGGGGTCGACGATATCCCCCGTAGGCGTGCCGTAGGCGAGGAAATCCTTGCTCGCGCGCTTGTCCTTGGGCATGACGATGCGCGCGGGATTGCCCACCACCGTGACGCCTTCGGGCACGTCCTTGGTCACCACGGCATTGGCGCCGACCCTGGCACCCTCGCCCACCCTGATGGCACCGAGGATTTGCGCGCCCGAGCCGACGATCACGCCGTTGCCGAGGGTCGGATGGCGCTTCATGCCGATCTGGGCGGCCGAATCGACCGAGGGCAGCACCCCTCCCAAGGTCACGTCGTGATAGAGCGTCACGTCGTCGCCGACCTCGGCCGTCTCGCCGATGACGACGCCCAGCCCATGGTCGATGAAGAGGCGCTGGCCGATCTTGGCCCCCGGATGAATCTCGATCCCGGTGAGGAAGCGGCCGATGTTGGAGATGACCCGCGCCGAGAGGCGCCAGCCGCCGAGCCAAGCCCAGTGAGCCACACGATGGAAGACCAGCGCAAGGAAGCAAGGATAGGCGAGCACCACCTCGAGCCGCGAGCGGGCGGCCGGGTCGCGCGCCATCATGGAGTCGATTTGGTCGCGTAAGCTCTTGAAATTCATGGCCCGACTGCGATATGTCTCGGCATGCCTCGGGACGCCTTAGCCGCTTTCCGGCGACGGGCCGACCCGGGGGTGCCACTGCGGGCATATAATTTGCCTGGAATCAACGGTCAAGTTAAGCGGCACGTTACTGCCGCCATGAAGCAGTTTGGCCCCGCACCCCCCATGGGGTCCGCTTTTGCCCGAGCGAGGGTGTCGTGGAAGGAAGTACCGGTCGATGGCTGAAGTAATATTCAACGGTCCCGACGGCCGCATCGAGGGCCGTTACCATCACAGCAAGATGCCGAACGCGCCGATCGCGCTTTTGCTGCACCCGCATCCGCAGCACGGCGGCACCATGAACAACAAGATCATCTATAACCTCTTCCAGGCCTTCGTCCGGCGCGGCTTCTCCACGCTGCGTTTCAACTTTCGCGGCGTGGGCCGCTCCCAGGGCAGCTTCGACCGCGGCGAGGGCGAGCTCTCGGACGCGGCCTCGGCGCTCGACTGGCTGCAGACCTTCAATCCCAACGCGGCGAGCTGCTGGATTGCCGGCTTCTCCTTCGGCGCCTGGATCGGCATGCAGCTCCTCATGCGGCGCCCGGAGATCGCCGGCTTCATCTCGATCGCGCCCCCCGCCAGTATCTACGATTTCTCGTTCCTGGCCCCCTGCCCCGCCTCCGGCATGATCATCCAGGGCAATTCCGACGAGGTCGTGCCCATCGAAGCCGTCAACAAGCTGGTCGACAAACTGAGCCAGCAGCGCGGCATCAAGATCGACTATCGGGTGATTCGCGGCGCCAACCACTTCTTCAACGACCAGCTCGAGGCCGTCATCTCGAATATGGAGCGCTATCTCGACGCGCGCCTCGCCCAGGCGGCGGAATAGGCGCCGCGGCGAGGGCGGAATCGCGGCGCCCCCCGCCCCATTCCCCTCTCAGTGCGGGCTCTTCTAGGCGGGGTGAAAGCGTCCGCCCGAGAGCGGACGGCTGACGCCGGTCGTCGAGGGCAGGCTGAGCGGCAAGCCCAGGCGCGAGCGCACGGCGAGCCAGGCGAACGCCTGGGCCTCGAGCGCATCGCCCTGCCAGCCAACCGCCTCGACGGGCTCGACCGGGGCAGCGAGCGCTGCCGCGAGTGCCGCCATCAGGGCCCCGTTGTGCCGCCCGCCGCCGCTTACGAGCCAACGCCGCGGTGCCGCCGGAAAGTGCCGCGCACCCGCCGCCGCCGCCGCCGCCACAAAGGCAGTGAGCGTGGCCGCCCCGTCGGCGAGCGTCAGGCGCTCGACCAGGCGCCAGCCGAAATCGTCGCGGTCGAGCGACTTGGGCACCGGCCGCGTGAAATAGGGATGGTCGAGCAGCCCCGCGAGCAGCTCCTTATCGACGCGACCGGCGCGCGCCATAAGACCGTCCGCGTCCATGGCGCGGCCGGTATGCCGGCTCAGCCAATCGTCGATCGGCGCATTTCCCGGGCCGGTGTCGAAGGCAAGCACGGCGCCGTCCTCGCCGATCCAGGTCACGTTCGCGACCCCGCCGAGATTGAGCACGGCAAGCGGACGTGCCAGGCCCGCGGCGAGGACCGCATGATAGAGCGGGGCAAGCGGCGCCCCCTCCCCGCCCTCGGCCACGTCGGCGCTGCGGAAATCGTTGACCACGTCGATCCCCGTCGCGCGCGCGAGCATGGCGCCGTCGCCGATCTGCCAGGTGCGCCCTTCGCGCGGACGGTGGAGGATGGTGTGGCCATGAAAACCGATGAGATCGATGGCGCGCGCTTGCAGCTTTTGACTCGCGAGGAAGCGCTCGACCGCCTGCCCATGGGCGAGCGTGAGCAGCCGCTCCGCCCCGGCCGTGTCGCCCTTCCCGCCGAGCACACTGCGCACCGCCGCGCGCACGTGTGCGTCGTAAGGGTAGGTCGCCCACGGTCCGGCCGTGATGCGGCGCTCGCCGTCGGTCGTGAGGCAGGCCACGTCGATGCCGTCGAGGGAGGTGCCGCTCATCAGGCCCAGGACGGTGGCTGGCAAGTTCAAAGCATCCTCTCATCAGCCGGGCGGCTGGCGCCGCGGCCTCGCTCCCCTCGCGTTTCCCCCGGCGTTGTTCGGGGGGATCGATTGTGCTAAAGCACGGCACTCCCGGCAACCAGAGTTGTGCGCCGAAGCACCACGCCCTCGTCCGCACCGACATGAAGAAAATTCGCTCCGACTTTCTGCGCAACATCGCCGAGCGCGGGTTCATCCACCAGATCAGCGATCCCGAAGGGCTCGACGCGCGCCTCGCGGGCGGGCGCACCGTCGCCTACATCGGCTTCGATTGTACGGCACCCAGCCTCCATGTCGGCAACCTCGTCGGCATCATGCTGCTGCGCCATTTCCAACGCACGGGACACAAGCCGATCGTGCTCATGGGCGGAGGTACGACGAAGGTCGGCGACCCCTCCGGCAAGGACGAGGCGCGCAAGCTGTTGAGCGAGGACGACATCGCCGCCAACATGGCCAGCATCAAGGCTGTGTTCGAGAAATTCCTCGACTTCGGCGACGGCCCCGGCGACGCCGTCATGGCGAATAACGCCGAGTGGCTCGACCGCCTCGAGTACATCCCCTTCTTGCGGGATGTCGGCCGCCACTTCTCGGTCAACCGCATGTTGGCCATGGACAGCATCAAGCTGCGGCTCGATCGCGAGCAGCCGCTCTCCTTCCTCGAGTTCAACTACATGGTGCTGCAAGCGTACGACTTCCTCGAGCTCGCTCGGCGCTACGGCTGCGCGCTCCAGATGGGCGGCTCGGACCAGTGGGGCAACATCGTGAACGGCGTCGAGCTCGCCCGCCGCGTCGAGGGACGCGAGCTCTTCGCGCTCACGACCCCGCTCATCACCATGGCGTCGGGTGACAAGATGGGCAAGACGGCGGCGGGTGCCGTATGGCTCAATGAGGAAATGCTCAGCGCGTACGACTACTGGCAGTTCTGGCGCAATACGCACGATACCGACGTCGGACGCTTCCTGAGACTCTTCACCGACTTGTCGAGCGCCGAGATCGGGCGCCTGGAAAAGCTCCGAGGCAGCGAGATCAACCAGGCGAAGATCGTGCTCGCCAACGAGGCGACCGCACTTTGCCACGGCCGTGCCGCCGCCGAGAGCGCGGCCTCGACCGCAGAGCGCACTTTCGTCGAGGGTAAGTTCGGCGACGCCCTGCCGGAGAGCGAAGTGAGCCGCGCGCAACTCACGGGCGGCTGGCCCCTGCTTCGCGCCCTCGTCGACACCAAGCTCGCCTCGAGCAACAGCGACGCGCGCCGCAAGATCCGCGAAGGTGCCGTACGCGTGAACGACGCCGTCGTCAGCGACGAGATGCGGCAGCTCAGCCTCGCGGACCTCGGCGCGGAAGGCGTCATCAAGCTCTCCCACGGCAGGAAGCGGCACGCCCTCGTACGGCCGAGCTGAGGCGCATCTCCTTCGCCATGAGCGTTGCCCTTGCAGGGAGCAGCGGTTGGCATTAGTATGACATTGTCATATAAACCGTACGAACAGCGAAGGAGCGCGCCTATGCCTCGCACAAGCCGTCCGATCACCGTCACCCTCGGCGATCTTCAGGAGCGCGTGGAGGCGCGGGTGAAGTCCGGGGCCTACGCGTCGGCGAGCGAGGTCATGCGCGCAGCGGTGCGCGCGCTTGAGCGCGAGGAGGCCGCGCTCAACGAGTGGCTCAAGCGGCGCGTGGAGGAGGCTTTCACCGATCCGCGGCCGAATGTGCCTGCCCTCGACGTATTCAGGCGCTTGCGCAAGCGTAATGCGCGCCAGGTGAAAGCCCGGTCGAATGAAAAGGCGTAGGGTCAGCTTTCGCCCACTCGCGGAAGCCGATCTCCTTGAGATCTATCGTTACATTGCAGAGAAAGCCGGCCGCGAGGCCGCCGGCGGCTACATCGATCGTATCGAGGCCGCTTGCGGTGCATATGAGCGTGGCTAGCGCCCCTCAATCCGGCAAAGCTCGCCCGCGACGCGATGAAGATGCTACGGATACGGCTCCTTGCGCAGATTGAAGGCGATGGAGATGCGCGCCCGGTCTCCGCGATGCGAAAATACCGTATGCGGGATATAGCTCGGGAAAAGGATCATCAGGCCGGGGACGGGGCGGACGAAGATGCTCGGCCGGAGGAGCCCGGGGAAGAACGTGCTGGTGCGGCCCTGACAGGGATCGAAGAGCTGAAGCAGCGTGCTCTTCTCGGGATCGCCCGAGGAATCGCCGGCATCGACATAATAGGTGCCCGACCAGGTGGCGCCGGGATGGGTGTGCGTCTTGTTGAAGTCGGCGGTGCGGCTGACATTGGCCCAGGCCTGCAGCGTCCAGCCGAACTCCGTCGGCTTGACCCCTTGGGCCAGCATGATCTCTGTGGTGGCATGATTGGCCATCTCCACCATGCGGCCGACCAGCGTCTTGCCCGCTTCCCCGCACCATTCGAGCAGCCCGGTCTCGGAATGCCAGCCGCCGATGTTGCTCTTGGCCTGCCCGCCGCTTTCCCGCTCATGGGCGAGGATATGGCGCCGGAGCTCCTTGTTGAGTCCGGCGCTGTCCGCCCAGACGTGGCGCATGACCGGGCTCGGAAAGCAATAGTCGAGTTTGACGGCATCGAGCTCGGACATGAATCCATCACCGCTTTGCGGCGCTCTGTTGCGGGCCTACACTACCACCGCCCGAACAAGCCTTGCAGCAGCTTCCGCCCACCCGGAGCGCTCAACCGCCGCCTTGCATCGGCTTGACCTGGTCGCTTGGCTCCGGAGTGAGGTCCGAGCCGCCGCCGAACAAGCCCCTGACCAGTTCGCGCAAAATGCCGGGAGCAAGTGCGGAGAGCGGGTTCACCGTCACGTCCGGATCGTCGAGCTTGCCCTTTGCCACATAGGTCGCAGCGAAGGTTCCGCCGCCCTTCGGCCCGACGAGCACCTCGTTGAGCCCCGGGATGTTCCCCAACAGGCTGTTGAGCGTGTAGATGGGCACGATCGTGCCCTCGATGCGGAGCTGGTTGGCGTCGGGATCGAGCCAGCCCTCGAAGGTGAGCCCTAGCTCGGAGCCGACCGTGCGCCCGTCCTTGATCGCGACGCGCGTGCCCGTCCTGGTGAAGGGCGCGATGAGAGCGCTGAAACCGATCCCTTCGCCCGACAGCCTTTCGCCGGCGTCGGCGGGCGAGGTAACGGTCAATAGCTTGACCGGGAACGGAGCCTGCAGCAGCTTGAAGTCCGTCATGCGCAAGGTACCCGAGAGCGGAGGGTCGGCTTTCGTGTCGTCGTAGGTGCCGGCGATCCTGAGCTTGCCGCCCACGACGTTGTCGGCGAAGTCGACGGCCCTGAGCACGTCACCGGCATTATCGGTGCTGATCGCAAGCCTGCGCTTGCCGTCCTCCGCGACGATCTCAAGGTGAAAAGGCGCTCCGCTCGCGGTCTTGGCATCGAAGACCGCGCGCGAGGCACGCCGTCCGTCATAGTCGATGGTCGCGGAGGCGTCGCTCAAGGGCACGTCCGCCGACTGGCTGAGCCACAGCCTCTTGACGCCAAGCGCTATCGCAAGCGTGGCCCCGGGCTCTTTCGGCTCATTGCCTGTGTCCTTGAGGAAGGGTGCCGCGTCGAATGCGTCGCCGCGGAGCTCGATAGCATAGCCGTCATCCGGACGGCGTGTGACGGCGACCGCCAGCCTGTCGCGAAAGATGGCAAGGCGATCGAGCCGGGCGGCGCTGAAGGCGCCGCTTGCGGCATCGAAGCTCACCTCGCCATGCAGCGCGAGGTCCGGCGCCTCGACCGCGAAATCGGGAATGGCGCTCAGCTTTTCGCCGCTCAAGATCAGCGTGGCATGGGCCTTGCCGGTGGCACCCGGCAGCTTTCGCCAATCGATCTCCGGGAGCCTGAGACGGGCCTTGGTCAAGTCGAGAGCGAGATCGGCCCGGGTAGGGCCATGGTCGGCTCCCTTGAGGTCGAGCTCGGCATGCACGGGTCCCCTCAGGATCCCCGGGGCATCGAGGCCGAGAGTCTTGCGTGCCTGATCGTCGAGATCGCCCGCGAGGCGTATGCGCCGCTCCGGCAGCCTTCCGAAGGTCTCGCTCCACGAGAGCGAGACCGGAACGGGGCCGATCGTGGCCTCGCCGGTCGCCTGCATGCCCGCCTTGTCGACCTTCAGCGCGACGTTGCCCCGGCTCAGATCATGACCCATGAACATGGATGCCATGCTTATGTTCTTCATATCCCCGGACGCCGAGGCATCGATCTGAGCCAAGCGAAGGTCGTGAAGCAGCGGAAACTTGAGGACGAGGCGGATGACCGAGTCGCCCGCCATCTTCTTGGGGTCGAGGCCGAGTTTCGAGACATAGTGGAGCGGCTCGTGATCGGCCAGCTGCGCCGCCGCGACCAGCGGACCGTGCAGCGCCAAGTCGATGGCCATACGCTGGTCCTCGCCGTCGAGGCCGGTGATCGCGATGGTACCCGAATCGACGGCGAGGCCCTCGGCGCCGCCCTTGTCGATGGCGATATTGAAGCTCTTCTCGTCGAAATGAACCTCGCCCCCGGCACCTCGCACCTTCGGCATCTTTTCGAGATAGCGCACGTCGATACCGGAGAGACGCATGCTGCCGTTGACCCTATCGAAGTCGAGGTCCTTGAAATCGGGGCCGTGGCCGTGGGCTTCGATCGAGGCGTAGAGGTCATCGACCATTCCGGCGGAAAGGTTGGCTGTGATCCAGGCCCGCGGGTTCCCGGCGACGCTCGCCGGCCAAAGCTTCGGCAGGTCATCGACCTTGACGCCCTTGCCCACGACATCGAGCGTCGCCGTGCTGTTGCCGTCGATCTCATGTGCCGTGCCGTGAAGCGTGAAGGTGGTGCCGCCGAGATCGATGTCTGCCTCATCGAGCGTGAGGGCGGTGCCGTGCTCGGCAAGGGCGCCCTTGGCCGCCAGGCTCTTCACGTCCAGGTCCGCGGAATAAAGCTCGCGCAGCACGAGGCGGCCTTCGCCGGCGGAAACGTCGAAGTTGAGCGCGCCGAGTGAGCCGTCGGGCTCGAACTGCACGTGAATTTTTCCGGCGAAGGGAAGCGAGAAGTGCGCCATGGGCGCAAGCTCCGGTGCCGCCTGGGCGACCGTCGCCGGATTGAGCCCGCCGAAGGCAACCTCGAGGCTGAGCGCCCGCGTCGTCGCGTTGTAGAGTCCGCGCGCGTCGCAATGGCTGGCCAGGTCCTGGACATGGAGATCGAGGACCGCGGTCGCGCGGAGGCCGGCCGCGTCGCGCTCGAGCACGAGCCGGGGGAGCTGCGCCTTCCAGGAGGTGTCCCAGCGGCTGCCTTCGACGACGAGGTTAGCATTCGTGATGGTGATGCGGCGCAGGAAGCTGATCGGCCGCTCGCGATCGGGCCGCCGCAACATGTCCTCCAGCATGGCCGGCAGCACGTTCGAGCGGACCTGCGAGACCGATTGGTCGGCAAACTCGAGATTGAACCTGCCCTCCGCATTCCGGCGGAGATGGAGTTGCGCGCCGTTGACTTCGAGCGAGGTGGGTGCCACGACTCCCTCGATCAAGGCGCGCGCGCTCAAGCGAAGCGAGATTTCCGGGAGCGTGAGGAGCGGCTGTCCGGCGGGATCGATGACGTGGATGCCCACGCCCTCCAAATCGAGCGTGCGCTCCCAACCGCCCCAGGCGAGCACCGTGCGGTCGATCCTGACAATGAAGCCGCGGTCAGGGGCCGAGAGCGCCTCCTCGACATAAGGAGTGAGCAGGCTGAGCGTGATGGGGCCTTGGGACAGCCGCCACGCCGTAACGGCGACAAGGATGGCGATGCCCGCCACGATCGTGCCGAGCACTTCGACGAGAATCCTGGCCGATCGCCTGACCACTAAAGCGCCGCCTTGACAAGGATCACGGCCGCCCCGTCGCGCGGGGCAATCGCATTTGGCCGCCTCGCCCTTCGAGACGCGCGCTGCGCGCGCTCCGCAGGGTGAGGCGGACCGCAAATCCAGCGAATTTCCTCGTCCTGAGGAGGGCCGAAGGTGCGACTCGAAGGACGAGGAAATCCAAGCAACGCCAAATGCAATCGCCCCGCCCAGGCCTCGCCAAGAGACGATCCCCGCGAAGCGCCGCGCTTCGCCTCTCGCGGCGAGGCGCCGCCTCCGCGCAAAGAACGGCCGGCTGCGATTACGTCCCTCTCAGAGCCCACGCCCCACCCTCGACAAGACTTGACCGCTACCCGGGGTTCGCGCAGTTTTGCTGGCTGGCGGGCCGACGGGAAATGAAGCATTCGACCTTCTTAGCCGATTTGCCGGAGCTACCCAAGCCGGCAGATCCAGCCCGTGCGCGCATCGGGCTCGAGCATTGGGGCGAGCGGGCCGCGGCGAGCGGGAAGCGGCAGCTCGCGCTCGACGCGGCCGGCATTGCCCGGAACCCCGCCGGGCGCCGGCTGCTCGAGACGATTTTCGGCAACAGCCCCTTCCTCACTCACTGCGTCCTCGTCGATATCGCCTTCGCCCGCGAGCTCTTTCAGAGTGGCGTCGAAGAGGGCTACGCGCAAGTGCTGGCTTCGCTCGAGCGCATCGATGCGCGCGAGCGCTCGAGCGACGAGGTCATGGCGGCGCTCAGGACCGCCAAGCGCCGCGCGGCTCTCGCCATAGCGCTTGCCGATATCGCGCAGCTTTGGCCGCTCGAGCGAATCACGGCGGCATTGAGCGGGCTCGCCGAGAAGTGCCTGCAAATCGCCGTGCGCCACCAGCTCTGGCTCGCCGCGCAGCGCGGCTGGCTCGAGCTCGCCGAGAAGGCCGCGCCGGAGCGCCGCTCCGGCTTTTTCTGCCTGGCCTTGGGCAAGCTCGGCGCGCACGAGCTCAACTATTCGAGCGACATCGACCTCGTCGTGCTTTACGACGACGAGAGGGTCGCGACCGCGGACCGGGATTCGCTCAGCCACAATTTCGTGCGACTCACGCGCAGCATCGTGCGCATGATGCAGGAGCGCACGCCCGACGGCTACGTCTTTCGCACCGACCTGCGCTTGCGTCCTGATCCGGGGGCAACGCCCGTCGTCGTTTCGAGCGCCGCGGCCGAGCTCTATTACGAGAGCCTCGGCCAGAATTGGGAGCGCGCCGCCTTCATCAAGGCGCGTCCGATTGCCGGCGACCTCGAAGCAGGCGAGGCCTTCCTGCGCAGGCTCAAGCCCTTTCTCTGGCGCCGCCATCTCGATTTCGCCGCCGTCAAGGACATCCACTCCATCAAGCGCCAGATCCACGCGCACCGCGGGGGCGGCAGGATCGCGGTCCTGGGCCACGATTTGAAGCTCGGCCGCGGCGGCATCCGCGAGATCGAGTTTTTCGCCCAGACCCAACAGCTCATTTGGGGCGGGCGCGAGCCGGAATTGCGCGTGCGCGGGACATGCGAGGCGTTGCGCGCACTCGTCGCGCGCGGGCATGTGCAGGCGCAGGTCGCGGACGAACTCATCGAAAGCTACGGCTTCCTGCGCAAGGTCGAGCACCGCCTGCAGATGATCGACGACCAGCAGACGCAGAAGCTGCCCGACCGGGCACAAGAGCTGGGCAAGCTCGCGGTCTTTCTCGGCCGCGCGGACGGGGTGGCGTTCAGCGAGGAGCTGGTGCGCCACCTGAAGCGCGTCGAGCAACATTACGGGCGGCTCTTCGAGGAGGCGCCGGAGCTGGGGGCTGCCGCCGGCAATCTCGTCTTCACCGGCGCCGACCACGATCCCGAGACGCTCGAGACGATCGCCGCACTCGGCTTCAAGGAGCCCAAGGCCGTCTCGACCACGATCCGCGGCTGGCACCACGGCCGCTATCGCGCGATGCGCAGCACGCGCGCGCGCGAGCTTCTGACCGAGTTGACGCCGGCGCTCTTGAAGGTGCTCGGGAGCACCGTCAATTCCGACGCGGCCCTCATGAGCTTCGACCGCTTCCTCTCGCGCCTGCCCTCGGGCGTGCAGCTTTTCGCGCTCTTCTACTCGAACCCGGGGCTCTTGGCCCTTGTCGCCGAGATCATGGGGAGCGCGCCCCGCCTCGCGGCACAGCTTGCCGAGCAGCCGCTCCTTCTCGACGGCGTGCTTTCCGGCGATTTCTTCGCACCCCTGCCGGGCGAGGCGGCGCTCGCCGAGGGCCTCGCCGCGGCATTGCGCCAGGCCGGCGATTTCGAGGACGTGCTCGACATCACCCGGCGCTGGACCAACGACCGCAAGTTCCAGGTCGGCGAGCAGATGCTGCGCGGCAACCTCGATCCCGAGGCCGCGGGACCTGTGCTCGCAGACATCGCCCAGGCCGTGATCGGCAACCTCGTCGAGCCGGTCACGGCCGAGCTCGCCGAGACGCACGGCCGCATCGCGGCGGGGGCGCTCGCCGTGGTCGCTCTCGGCAAGCTCGGCGGGCGCGAGATGACGATGACGTCGGATCTCGACCTCCTTTTCATCTACGACGTGCCGGAGGAGATCGAGGCCTCCGACGGGCGCCGACCCTTGGCCCCCAGCCACTATTACGTACGGCTCTCCCAGCGCCTGCTGGGCGCCCTCACCTCGCTCACCGGCGAGGGACGGCTCTACGAGGTCGACATGCGCTTGAGACCGTCCGGCGAGAAGGGACCGCTCGCGACCAGCCTCAAGGGCTTCCTCGACTACCAGAGGCAAGACGCCTGGACCTGGGAGCATATGGCGCTCACGCGCGCCCGCGTGGTCTTCGGCCCGCCCGCGCTCAAGGCGCGCATCGAGGCCGCCTTGCGCGAGGTGCTGAGCGCGCCGCGCGATCCCGACAAGCTCGTCCTCGACGTGGCCGACATGCGCGCGCGCATCGAGCGCACGCATCACACCGACAATATCTGGGAAGGCAAGCGCGTGCGCGGCGGTCTCGTCGATCTCGAGTTCATCGCCCAATAACTCGAGTTGCGCCATGCGGAGCGTCACCCCGGCGTGCTTAGCACCAACACGACGGAGGCCTACGAGCGTCTCGCGGAGCGTGGCTGCCTCGAGAGCCAGG
>Ga0187769_10001461_pt1 | contig 13552 bp, 11 predicted proteins | sample 0116_SJ02_MP02_1_FD_133140 | JGI IMG/M metagenome (GOLD analysis project Ga0187769, IMG submission 133140) | Tropical peat soil microbial communities from peatlands in Department of Meta, Colombia - 0116_SJ02_MP02_10_MG | ecosystem: Environmental > Terrestrial > Soil > Wetlands > Peat | place... | reverse complement strand
GACAAGAGGGACTTTAAGGCCCGCTGCGGCCTGCACGACGCCCTGCGCCACCCAATCGCAGCGATTGATCCCGGCGAAGATGTTGACCAAAATGGCCTTGACGTTGGCATCCGACAGCACCAGGCGAAATGCCTCGGCAACACGCTCGGGCGATGCGCCGCCACCGACATCGAGAAAATTTGCGGGTTCGCCGCCTGCGTACTTGATCATGTCCATGGTCGCCATCGCCAGACCCGCCCCGTTGATGATGCAGCCAATGTCACCTTCTAATCCGATGTAGTTCAGCCCCTGCTGGTTTGCCTGCGCTTCGCGTGGATCTTCCTGCATGGGATCGCGCATCTCCGAAACATTGGGGTGACGAAACAGCGCGTTGTCGTCAAAGCTCATCTTGGCATCAAGCGCCAGCAAACGATCGTCGGGCGTAACAACCAAGGGATTGATTTCAATCATCGTGGCGTCCAGGTCGCGAAAGGCGCGATAAGAACCCAAGATCGCTGTGACAGCGCGGCTCACCTGCTTGATGTTTAGTCCGAGCCCAAATGCCAGCTCCCGGGCCTGAAACGGCTGCATGCCCACGGCCGGCTCGACCTGGGTCTGCAAAATGGATTCGGGACTTCGCTGCGCGATCTCTTCGATGTCCATACCCCCATTAGCCGAGGCGATCACCCGGATGCGCTGGATCTTGCGATCAAGCACAAATCCGAGGTAGATCTCCCGCTCAAAGGCTTCGGCGACCTCGACATAGACGCGCTGGACAATCTTTCCTTGCGGACCGGTCTGGTTCGTCACCAGCTGTTTGCCCAGCAACTCTCTGGCAGCCAGTCCCACTTCGTGGTGGGTGCGGCATAGCTTGATGCCGCCAGCCTTGCCCCGTGCCCCCGAATGCACTTGCGCCTTTACTGCCCAGAAGGACCCGCCTAATTCGGTGGCAACAAAGATGGCCTGATCCGGACTGTAGGCAACGATGCCGCGGGGCACCGGCACGCCAAAGCCGGCCAATAACTCCTTGGCCTGAAACTCATGGATTTCCATTAGGTACCCTTCGCGCAAACCCTAGCTGGTTGCGCCCGTCTCGGACGGCGCGCGCATGGCCACGGCCTTGGTGGGCCGATTTTTTGTCCTTTGGTGGACGCAGTCCGAACCCGGGCACGTGTGCGCGCCGAAAAACTGTGGCCTAACGGGACGGTGCGACTTGCCGCTCGCGCCTGGTATCGCTCAACGGGCTGCGGCGCGGATGTTGCTGCGGCATTTTGCAGATTCCCGGCGCATGGCATGGCCGGGGATCTGCGGGCACTTAAACCAAGTTACTTCTTGCGTGTCCAGTTAGCGTTATCGCCCAAGATCGCCAAGGCCGGGATCACGAAGGTCATTAAAATTAAAATAATCAAGTATGTTTCACCCATTGCATCTCCTCCGAAGGACGTCCTGTCAAAATATCGCTCGCGCAGGCCGACGGTCGTCCTCCTGCATCCGCGCACAATCCCCGCGGCACCGGATCTTGGATCCATTGGCATGGGTGCACGGCCGGGACAAGGGCGTCGATTTTCGGGGCGCGCAAGGCCGCGCGCTTGACTAAGATCAACAAGCCCCTGATCTGAAGCTGGACAAGGCAGACAATCTCATGACGGGGACGCGCGGTCAAGCTTTTCGGGAATTAACCGATCTTGCACCGCCGCAAGCCGATGCGCTGGCGCATCAAGTGCCATCGCCCTGGGGTAGCCGAACCGATCCCTATTACTGGTTGCGCGATGACACACGCGCCTCGCCACGAGTACTTGACTATTTGAGACGGGAAAACGCCTATACGCAGGTCATGCTTGCGCCCCATGCAGCGTTGGAGCAAGCGCTGTACGAGGAGTTGATCGCGCGGCTGCCGCCGCAGGACTCGAGCGTACCGGTGCGGTACCACGACTTTTGGTACTACACGCGGTTTGCAGCAGACAGCGAATACCCGATTTACGCGCGCCGACGAAAAGCCATGGACCAGCCCGAGCAGATTTTGCTCGATGGCAATGAAATGGCCAAAGGCCTGGAATATTTCGAACTCGGTGACTACGCGATAAGTCCCGATGGCAGCTTGCTGGCCTACACGGTCGATATTGTGGGGCGGCGCCAATACGAGTTGCGCATCAAGGACTTGCGCGACGGGCAAACGCTCGCGGACCGTGTGGCCAACGTCGAAGCCCAAATTGTGTGGGCAGCCGACAACGCCACTGTCCTTTACATCGAAAAGGATCCGGTCACACTGCTCTCGGTGCGGCTGCGGGCGCATCGCCTAGGAGCGGACGCAGTCAGTGATCGCCTGGTGTATGAAGAGGCCGATCACAGCTATTACCTGAGCGTCGATAAGAGCCGCTCGGAAAAATTCCTGCTTATCTGCAGCTCCAGCACCGACCAAAGCGAATGGCGCTATGTGTACGCCGACGACCCGCAACTTTGCTGCCATATGGTGCTGCCGCGCGAGCCCGAGCACGAATACGACGTGGAGCACCTGGGCGAGGAATTCATCATCCGCACGAACTGGAACGCGCCGAACTTTTGCATTGTGCGCGCCCCGATTGGCACAGCGGCTGACAAGCAGACTTGGCGGGACGTTGTGGTTCATCGCGACGACGCGTTTATCGAAGACTTCGAAGTCTCGTCTCGATATCTTGCGGTAAACGAACGCGCAGGAGGCCTGCGCAAAATCCGCATACGCAACTGGCATGGCGATTGCGATTTTGCCCGCGACACCGTGATCGAATCGGGCGAACCCACGTACGCTATGACGATCATGCCCATTCCGGACATCGAAAGTTGCGTTCTGCGCTACGAATACACCTCGCTGACCACCCCGCGCACGATCTACGAGTACGACATGGCCACGCGCGAGCGTCAATGGAAGAAGACCGACGCGGTGTTGGGCGGATTTGACGCGAGTAACTACCAGACAGAATTTTTGTTTGCCGCGGCGCGCGATAAAACGCCCATTCCGGTTTCGCTTGCCTATCGCAAGAGCACGCGGCTCGATGGCAGCGCGCCACTGTACCTGCACGGCTACGGTTCCTATGGATATTGCGTTGACCCGCGCTTTCGGACGAGCTGGGTGAGCCTCATGGATCGCGGGTTTGTCGTTGCCATTGCGCATGTGCGTGGCGGCCAGGAGCTTGGGCGCAAGTGGTACGACGAGGGTCGTTTGCTAAAAAAGCGCAACACTTTTACCGACTTCATCGACGTGACCGAGGAGCTTGTACGCAAGGGCTACGCTGCCCGCGACAAAGTATGTGCGCAAGGCGCGAGCGCTGGCGGGCTGCTCATGGGCGCCGTGGCCAACATGGCCCCGGAGCGCTATCGCGCCATCGTTGCCCGCGTGCCTTTTGTGGACGTCGTCACGACGATGCTCGATGAAAGTATTCCGCTGACGACCAACGAATTTGACCAGTGGGGCGATCCGCGCGAAAAGACGTACTACGATTACATGCTCTCGTATTCCCCGTACGACAACGTACGCACACAGGACTACCCGGCGATGCTCGTCTTCACCGGTTTGTGGGACTCTCAAGTCCAGTACTACGAGCCGGCCAAATGGGTGGCAAAGCTTCGCGCCCGCAAAACCGACCGTAACCCCTTGCTCTTGAGTGTCGACATGACTGCCGGCCACGGTGGCAAAAGCGGACGCTTTCAAAGCTACCGGGAAACGGCGCGCGAATACGCCTTTTTGCTCTGGCAATTGGGACTTGACCAGTAGCGAGGGTTCGATATGCGTGCGCTTAGTTTGCTTTTTTGTCTGTGCGTGGCCGCGGGCCCGGCAATCGCCGCAGGCGATGCGAATGTTTCCCCTGCGTTGACGGTAAGTGACGCGTGGGCGCGGGCGACCGTCGAGGGGCAGACCGGTTCGGGGGTATTCATGCACCTGATGAGCCGCCAAGATGCGCAGCTTCTCGGAGCATCGTCCCCCGCGGCGCAGCGCGTGGAGATCCACGAAATGCGTGTTGTCAACGGAATGATGAGCATGCAGCGCATCGAGCACCTTGACCTGCCGGCAGGCAAGACGGTAGCGCTCGAGCACGACTTTCACATCATGCTCATTGGGTTAAAGCAACCGCTGCAAGTTGGCCGCAGCATTTCTCTTACGCTGCACTGGCTCGACGCAACCGGAGCGCGCCACAGCACAAATGTGGTCGCACCGATACGCGCTTTGAACAGTGCGGTCAAATCCTCCTCGGCGGGCAAGCGTGATTGATGCATCGGCCAGGCGCCGCACGATCGCCGTGGTGCTTGCGCTGGGGGCAATCGTTCTGGCAACCCTCGTTTTGACGTCCAGATGGGCGCTACCCTGGCTGGGTGGCGAAGGGCCAAGTCGATTTCATGGCCGGGATGTGACTTCGGAGAACTGGGCCGCGGATTTTAGTCTCTCGGATGCATCAGGCCAAGTGCACACGCTAAGAGACTTTCGCGGCAAAGTCGTGCTGCTTTCATTTGGCTACACCCACTGTCCCGACGTTTGTCCAACGACGCTTGCAAAGTTCGCCGAGGTGCGGCGCATTCTGGGCGTGCACGCGCAGCGTGTCCAGGCACTGTTTGTCACGGTGGATCCGGCCCGCGACAGCGCGCAGATCTTGCGCGCATACGTGCCGAACTTCGACCCAAGCTTCATCGGTTTGCGCGGAACGCCCGAACAAACCGATGCCGCCGTCAGATCCTTTCATGCAAGCTACCAGATCGTTGATCGCCACGGGGAAATCGCGGTAGACCACACCGCCTCGACCTACGTGATCGACGACCGTGGCAATACGCGCATCGTCACGCCCTACGATCAAAGCGCGCATGCGCTGGCAGAGGACGTCTTGGTGCTCTTACAAAGCCGCTAGAGGCCAGCGGCTTGGCTACGAGGGCCCTGCAGCGGCTACAGGTCGCGTGCTGGCAATGTTGTTGGCACACGCAGCGGCCGCTCGATCCCGGCGAATTCGCAGTTCTCGCCGATGCGCCGCGCGACATGACGCAAAACGCTCTCGCCCGGCAGGCGGATGCCGAAGGCAAGCAATAAGGTCGCCAGCAACGTGACCCCGAAAGTCTTCAGATTAATGCTGGGCGGCGCCGTGTGTGCGTACGACCAGGCAAATAACAACAAGGCGCCAGCTCCGACAAGAAGTCCGACGATGACTTCGGTCCAGGTGTGGACGCCGATCATTACTCGTGAAATCGCTATGATGCCAACCAACGCCGCAACGAGAACGGCAATGCTTACGCGTGTGAGCGCTCCTCGACCCGTTGCGGCCACAATTCCCAAACTACCGAAGACCGCAGTGCTCAAGCAGGCGTGTCCGCTCGGACTGATCAGATCAGGTCGCCAGTGCGCCGCGCACGAAAGAAAAAGCACCTTTAGCACGGCAATCAACGCAGCGGCCAGCAGCACGGATCGCAGCAGCAACCACGCGGCACGACCCGAATGCGACAGCCAAAGCAAAATCGCGCTGACCAGCGCGATCGGCAGCAGCACCCCAGAGTCGCCCGCATCCGTAAGGAAGGCAGAAAAAGAAGTTACCGGCACGCTTGTGCTCATAAATACCAACAGCGCCAATGTACCTGTCAATGCGATTTGCACAAAATCGTGGCAAGCACCCGAAATCCGCGCTACAGCGCGCTTTCGGCGGTTGCGCAGTGCATGTGCAGAGAGCGCTAAAATGTCCTTCCAAGCGCCTGGCGTCGCAGCCGAGTCCGGACGCAGATCGTTCTTCCCAAGTCGTTCACTCGCACTACCCGATCGCCACTATGCAAAAAACCGCGTCCGCGCGCGTTCAACGCGCCGATTACCGCGCCCCCGCGTACTTGCTCGATCGGATCGCTCTGGAATTTGACCTCGATCTGAACGAAACTGAGGTACAGGCCACATTAGAACTGCGACGCAACACGGCTGTTCAGCGCGCGCCAGTCGAATTAGACGGCACGCAACTTGAGCTTATTTCCATTGAACTCGATGGACATGCGCTTGGTGCAACCGAATATCAGCTCGAGGGCGATGTGTTGCGCTTGGCTTCGCCTGCGGCCGATCGTTTTACGCTGCGCGTGCGCAATCGCATCCATCCGCGTGATAACTCCACGCTCATGGGTTTGTACGTCTCCAACGATTCGCTCTTTACGCAATGCGAAGCCGAAGGCATGCGCCGCATCACGTGGGTTCCGGACCGACCGGACGTGCTTGCGCGCTACACGGTGACGCTTCGGGCCAATCGGGAGCGATTTCCCGTGTTGCTTTCCAACGGCAATCTGGTCGGCCAAGGGGACCTCGGCAACGGGCGTCATTACGTGGTCTGGGACGATCCGCACCCCAAACCCAGTTATCTTTTTGCCGTCGTTGCTGCGCGGCTTGCGAGCCGCGACGAGAAAATTCGTACACGCAGCGGACGCGAAGTGTTGCTGCAGATCTGGGCTGATCCCGCGGATTTGCCTCGCCTGGAGCATGCTGCCGCGAGCTTGCGCCGCGCTATCGCGTGGGACGAAACGCGTTTTGGGCGCGAACTGGACCTGGACCGATACATGGTCGTGGCCACCGCCGACTTCAACATGGGGGCGATGGAGAACAAGGGACTGAATATTTTTAACGCCAAGTATGTGCTGGCCGACCCTCGAATCGCGACCGACACGGACTTCGCAACCATCGAGTCCATCGTCGGGCACGAGTATTTTCATAACTGGTCCGGCAACCGCGTCACCTGCCGCGACTGGTTTCAGCTCAGCCTCAAAGAGGGCTTGACTGTTTTTCGCGATCAGGAGTTCACGCGCGACCTGCTAGCGGCAGAGGCTGCCGCGGTCAAAGCCGACCCGGCGACGGCGCGCGCGATCGCACGCATTGACGATGTCCGCGCCTTGCGGGCGACACAATTTCCCGAGGATGCGGGCCCGATGGCGCACCCCGTTCGTCCCGACGCGTACCTGGAGATCAGCAATTTTTACACCGCGACCGTATATGAAAAGGGTGCGGAGGTCGTGCGCATGCTGCAGACGCTGCTGGGCCCCGAGACGTTTCGGCGCGGGCTGGACGTGTATTTTGCGCGCTACGACGGTCAAGCCGTGACTTGCGACGATTTCATCGCCGCAATGGCAGATGCCTCGGGCCGCGATCTGAGCCAGTTCTTGCGCTGGTATTCGCAGGCCGGCACCCCGCACGTCGCGGTCAACCGCGTCTACGATGCTGACTCGCGCACGCTTGAGCTGCGCATCGCACAGAGTTGTCCGCCTACACCCGGTCAGCCCAACAAGGAGCCGTTGCTGATCCCGCTGGCGTTCGGGCTCGTCGGCGCCGATGGCCGCGACCAGATGCTGCACATTGAGGGTCGGCTGCCAACGAACGCGACAACGCAGGTCATCGAGCTCACCCAGGGCGTGCATTCGCTTCGCCTGCGCGACGTTGCGCCGGGCTCGGTTGTATCGTTGTTTCGCGATTTTTCCGCACCCGTCATCGTCGAACACCGCTACGAGGATGCAGAGTTGGCGCTGCTCGCCGCGCACGATAGTGACGGCTTTAATCGCTGGGAAGCGGGACAAAAGATCGCGCTTGCCGCGCTGCTGCGCGCCACGGACTGCATCGAAGGCGGCGAAGTCGTGCAATTTAGCGAGACGCTGCTGCGCGTTGCGAAAAAAACACTAACAGACGAGTCCATTTCGCCCGCCTTTCGCGAACGCAGTTTGCAGTTGCCAAGCGAAACCATCATTGCCGAGCAGCGTGCGGTCGTCGAACCGCGGGCGATTCGAGACGCGCGAAACAGCTTGCGTCGCTGGTTGGGCAGAGAACTCCTCGAGCAATGGCGCAAGATCTACCTCGAAATGAGCAGCTCCGAGAAATACCGCCCCGATTCGACGCACGCCGGGCGTCGCGCACTGCGAAATCTTGCCCTATCGCACCTGGTGCCAACGGGCGATGAGCAGGCGCTGGAGCTTGCACGCCGCCAGCTTGCGCAGGGCGATAACCTAACCGACCAGTACGCAGCCCTCGCAGCCATCGTGCAAAGTCCGACGCCGATCAAGGCCGAGGTGCTCCTGCAGGTTGCGCGCGAGTGGCAAGGCGAGTCGCTGCTTATGAACAAATGGTTTTCGCTGCAAGCGACGGCGCCGGCCTATGAGGGTGAGCCACCGGTCCTGGAGCGGGTCAAGGTGCTGCTTCGGCACAGCGCGTATTCGGAGAAAAACCCCAACAACGTCAACGCGCTCGTGTTGAGTTTTTGCAACGGCAACCCGGCCGAGTTTCATCGTCCCGACGGCTCCGGCTATGCTTTTTGGGTCGATCAGGTGATGCGCTTGGATCGCATTAACCCTATTATCGCTGCTCGCATCGCTCGCAGCCTCGAGCGCTGGCGCCGCTACACGCCCGATCGCAGCGCACAGATGCGCCGCGCCCTTGAAGAAGTTGGTCGCAACCGCGAAATTTCCCGCGACGTGCGCGAAATTATCGATCGCGCCCTGGCAAACTAGCTCCTCTGGAGCCTTTCGGAGCCTTTCCCATGAACCCGCTGACCCTGACCCACTTTTTGATCCGTTGCGAACGCAGCAGCGCCATGGATCCGAATCTTCGCCTGCTCCTGGAAACCGTCGGACGGGCGGTCAAGACCATATCGCATGCCGTTGGGCGCGGCGCCCTTAGCGGGGTGCTGGGCAGCGCTTCCTCGACCAACGTTCAGGGCGAGACACAAAAAAAGCTCGACATTTTGGCCAACGAAATGCTTATCGAGGCCAACGAGTGGGGTGGCACGCTTGCGGCCATGGCATCGGAGGAAATGGACGAGCCTGTCGGAATTCCGGTCGCCTACCCGCGGGGCGATTACCTATTGCTCTTTGATCCCCTGGATGGATCGAGCAATATTGACGTAAACGTCTCCATCGGGACCATCTTCTCGGTGTTACCGGCACATCATCCGCGACCCGAAGAAGCTGCGTTCATGCAGCCCGGGACCAATCAGGTCTGTGCGGGCTACGCGCTATATGGTCCGCAGACGCAGCTTGTGATCAGCGTTGGTCACGGCGTGCACGAATTTACGCTAGACAAGGACACCGGCACGTTTCTGCTGACGCGGGAGAACCTGCGCGTTCCCTCGCAGACCCAGGAGTTTGCAATCAACATGTCCAACATGCGCCATTGGGAGCCGCCGGTGAAGCGCTACATCGATGAATGTCTTGCCGGGGTTGATGGCGTGCGCCGCAAGAATTTCAATATGCGCTGGGTCGCTTCGATGGTCTCGGACGTGCATCGCATCATGCAGCGCGGGGGCATCTTCATTTATCCGCGTGATCGGCGTGAAGCCGATAAACCCGGCAAGCTGCGCCTGATGTATGAGGCCAACCCGATGGCATATCTAGTCGAGCAGGCCGGAGGAGCCGCAACGGACGGACGCCGACGCATCTTGGACATCCAGCCCTCCTCCTTGCACCAGCGTGTCGCGGTATTTCTGGGAAGCCGCGAAGAAGTCGAGTACGTCACCAAGCTGCACGCAGGCTAATACTCGATTGCCGCGCGCTGCGACTTTTTACGGCGCGCTGGCTTATCCATGCACGTGAACCAATGCCAAATCGGCGTTGGTGCCAATTGTCTGCACCGTCCACGAACCCGACTGTTTGGCCGCAAATTGCGAAACTTCCTGCACACGATCGGGTGAAAGCGCAAGGTACCAGTCGCGAGGCTGATCGCCCGGCGGCATTGCCGCGGCCAGATCAGGCGCGTTGCGCACCAAACCGCCCGAATAAAAACGCAGGGAAGCCGGGACCTTGCGACCAACATAGACGATCTGATTTGCGCTAGCGCCGCCGTGCTCGTGCCACTGGGCCACGAGCGCCGCGCTCGAATGCCTGGCGACTTGGCGCGGTACCCAGGCAATGGTGGCAACCGCGACGCTAAGGCCCGCTGCACCCAGCGTGGCGTACACAGCAAGGCGCCAACGCGGTGCGTGCTCCAGCAGCGGCGCAAGAAAATCGGCCACAAGCACGGCCAAGGGTGCGAGGGCCGGCAAGACGTACGTCCAAATTACGTTACCGGCGAAAGTAAAACAAGCAAGCGGAACCAAGGTGGCAAGAAGCAAAAAGCCGCGCTCCGCATGTATTGCGCCGTTGGCGCCGCCGCTTATGCGACCATTGGCACGGCCAGTCCTTATCCACGCGCGGCTCGCCGCCAGCGCAGCGCCCACCACGATCGCGGCCCCCAGCCCCAATGCGCCCGCCAGGTATGCCCAGATCATGCCCAAGGGTTTGGCATGCGCAGTGCCGTACAAATCTCCCTGCCAGCCGGGCTTGAGAAACCGCATGACGTGCTCGCCAAGCAAAAAATATTGCAAAAAGCCTGGAGTTCGCTCCTCTGCCAACAGGTACCACGGCACGCAAATTGCTGCTGCCAGCAAGGCTCCGCTTGCCCAGGGCAACGCACGCCACACACCTGCGATGCGCCGTTGCCAAAGCGTCCAAAGGACGATCGGCGCTCCCACGTACAGCAAGATCACCGGGCCCTTTGCCAGCATGCCCAAGCCCGCGGCGACAAAAAATCCCCAACGCCAGATCGCAGCGCGGGAGGAGCGAATCGCGCTGTGGTGAAAAGCCGCAAGCATCCATGTCGTGCACAGCGCCAAGGACGGATCGGTCATCACCGCCCCGGCACTGACAAAGAACAAAACCGAGGTCGTCAACAAAACCAAGCTGAGCAAAACGGCGCGGGCGCGCTCTGTTGACGAGCGCCAGCGCGCGAGCGAATCGGACCAGGTCAAGCAAAGCGCCAAAATGCCAAGGGCACAGAAAAACGAGGGCAGACGCAAGGCAAATTCGTTTACTCCCAGAACCTGCATCGCGCCCACGCTAAGCCACGCGTACAAGGGTGGCTTGGCCCAAAAAGGCGTTCCAGGAACCTCCTGCGGCGTAACCAGGTTACCCGTGGAGAGCATCACGCGTGCAATTTCGCCGTAGCGCGCCTCCGTTGTGTCCATCAGTGGATAGCTGCTCAGCGTTGCCAGGCGAACCAGCAACATTGCGCCCACGAGGGACAAAAGCACGATCGATTCGGGCCCGCGCCAGTTCCAGCGAAGGCCCTGCGCGCGTGTTTGTTCGTTTCGGCTCGAAGCCGCGGTGCCCTGGTCGGCGCTGCTGCTCTTCAAGGAATCAAAACGCACGAGCCCGACGTCTTCCTTTCAGCCAAGTCCGCATGCGCTTGTGCTGCCTGCTCCAGGCGATAGCTGTGTTCGACTTCGACGCGAATGGCACCGCGATCGATCAGATCAAAGAGCTCTAGCGCGGACTCCTCCATTCGAGATCGCGGCACGATGTGCGTTGCCAGAGTTGGCCGCGTGACAAAGAGCGAACCCTTTTGTGCCAGGATGTTCAGATTCACGCCCGTGACGGCACCCGAGGCGCTGCCAAAGCTCACCATCAGGCCGCGCGGCTGAAGGCAGTCAAGCGAACCTTCCCACGTATCTTTTCCCACGCCGTCGTAGACGACGGGCACCTTGGCGCCTGCCGTGATCTCGCGCACCCGCTCGACAAAATCCTCGGCCCGATAGTCGATAACCTGCCATGCCCCGTGTTCTCTCGCGATGCGACCCTTCTGGGGCGAGCCGACCGTCCCAATAAGACGAACGCCAAGGGCTCGCGCCCATTGGCATGCGATCAGTCCCACGCCACCGGCCGCAGCATGAAACAGTATCGTTTCGTAGCCCTGCAGACGGTAGGTCTGCCGAAACAGATATTGCACCGTCAAGCCCTTGAGCATAACGGCCGCGGCCTGCTCAAAGCTGATCGATCGTGGCAGCAGAACCAGACTGTTGGCCCCTATGTTGCGCACCGTCGCATACGCTCCCAGGCCACCCGAAGCATAGGCAACACGATCTCCGACCTTGACGTTGTTCACGCCGGAGCCGACGGCCTCGACTTCGCCTGCGCCCTCCATGCCAAGGCCGTGGGGCAAGTTCTCCTTGTACAGCCCGGTGCGGTAGTAAATATCAATAAAATTCAGACCGATCGCACGATTGTGCAGCCGAACTTCCCCTGGGCCCGGCGCCGGCACCTCGCGCTCGACCATCTCGAGCACTTCGGGTCCGCCATACCGGGATACTTGCACCGCGCTCGTTTTCATACCCAATCTCCGCCTCGGATCGCTTCCGCGATAATAGCCGCCTACCATCGACCGCGCCTTGCAACGCGCGAGACCCCAGGAGCAGCATGGCGCGCATATCCGCATACATCATCGCGTATAACGAGGCCGAGAAAATCGAGGCGGCACTGCGCAGCGTCGGCTGGGCCGATGAGATCGTCGTCGCAGACTCCTACAGCACCGACCAGACCGTGGAAATCTGCCGGCGCTACGGGGCGCAGGTGATCCAGGTTCCATTTGAGGGTTTTGGCAAGCTGCGCAATGCCGCATTGCAAGCGCTATCGGGCGACTGGATATTTAGCTTGGATGCCGACGAGCGCTGCACCGAGGCCGCAGCAGCGGAAATTCGCGCTACGGTGCTGCGGGCCGATGCCTCCGATGCCTACTGGGTGCCACGGCGCAACTACGTCTTTGGACGCTGGATGCGCTACTCGGGGTACTCCCCCGATTACCGGCAGCCGCAACTATTTCGCCGGGGCAAATTGCGCTATACGGAAGATGCCGTGCACGAAACATTTGTGCTGGACGGTACGCTGGGTTATTTGCACGAACCGATTGCGCAAATTCCCTTCCGCGACCTGGCGCAGATGCTGCACAAGATGCAGCGCTACTCGACGCTGGGGACCGAGCGGCTTAGTGCGCGCGGCGTTCGCCCGTCCATGGGAGGCGCCTTGGTGCACGGTATTGCAGCATTTTTGCGTCATTACGTGTTTCAGTTTGGATTTTTAGATGGCTGGGCAGGCTTTATCATTGCGTTTGCCAACTTTGAGGGAACTTTTTACCGCTACGCCAAGCACTTAGAACAGGCGCGTGGCCTGGTTCAAGAGCCAGCATTGCCTAGAAGTTTTCGAAACTAAAGGCTTTATAGGCTCCAATAAACATGGAGACGCTAGGCAGTTTTCGGGATACCGCTAGGCCAAGTGCATGGGGTAGCTTCCCCCTGGGAGAGATTCCCGGCATGCGGCGTGCAGCAGCTGCGCGCGCCCAGTGCTGGCAACGATACGCCCTGGCGCAAACCGATTGGATTTTCGAATTGCAACAACCGTTCGCAACACCGCAAAAGCCTTCTCATGACGCCAGCGCTTGCCGTTGATGCTCGAGACCCGAAAGAGGCGCCACCGAGCCTGCCAAAGCGCATCGGGCGCTTCATCATTCGCGAGGAAATTGGCCGCGGCTCCAATGGTGTCGTTTATTCCGCCTCCGACCCAGTGCTTGGGCGTGATGTCGCGATCAAAGCGATACCGATCGATCCAGAGCAGCCCGACCACCAGGATTTGGAAGCGGCTTTTTTGCAGGAAGCAAAAATCGCGGCGGGCCTAAACCACCCGTCCATCGTGACCGTCTTTGACGCCGGCAAAAATGAGTCAATGGTCTACATCGCAATGGAGCGGCTCAAGGGTTCGGATCTGCACCACTGGTTGGCAACCAACCGCCCGATGTCCCCCGAGAGCGCTG
>Ga0187769_10001460_pt1 | contig 13554 bp, 14 predicted proteins | sample 0116_SJ02_MP02_1_FD_133140 | JGI IMG/M metagenome (GOLD analysis project Ga0187769, IMG submission 133140) | Tropical peat soil microbial communities from peatlands in Department of Meta, Colombia - 0116_SJ02_MP02_10_MG | ecosystem: Environmental > Terrestrial > Soil > Wetlands > Peat | place... | reverse complement strand
GCGCGCGTGATCTTGTAGGGAACGAGCTTCTTGTCCTTCTCCACCATCGGGTCGTCGTAGCGACGGCCGATCAGGCGCTTGACTGCGAAAATTGTCCGCTCGGGATTGGTGACCGCCTGGCGCTTTGCCGGCTGGCCGACCAGTCGCTCGCCCTCGTCGGTGAACGCGACGATCGACGGCGTGGTGCGCATCCCTTCGGCGTTTTCAATGACTTTCGGCGTCTTGCCTTCCATAACGGCGACGCACGAATTCGTGGTCCCAAGATCGATACCGATGACCTTGCCCATGGTTCAAAATCCTCTCTTCTGCGGCAGGTCGGGCTGGCCCTTCAGGCGCCCAAAGTCCGACCCCCTTATCGTTCATCGCCCCAAACCGAATTACAGCACGGCCGAGGCGATTCCCTTTGCGTCATATAGGAGGCGGTCACCGCCCCGCAAGGCAGGACCGCCGTTGGACGGCCCATTTCCCCGGCCGGACGGCGGCCGCGGAAAGCCGGCCACGGCCCTTATGTGGTGACGGTCTCTTAACGGTGTCGCACCCCCAAGCCCTTCAACCGCGCCCGCCGGTTTGGCATACAACTCGGCGACCGGCGTTTTGCCGGGCCCGGTCGGCGCCACAATGCCGACGTGAGCAACGCGCAAACACGTCCCGGCGAAAAGGTAACGGCAAGCAGTAAAAATCCGATGGACCCCGCCAGCGAACCGGCATTCACCGCCGCCCGCGCCAATAACGGCGGGCTTCGCATTTATCCCGGGTTTCTCGACCGCGCCCGGCAAGACGTCCTGCTCGCGGCGATCCGCGCCGTCTTGGCGGTGGCGCCGCCGTTCGTTCCGCGCATGCCGAAATCGGGCCGGCCGTTCACTGTGCGCATGTCCAATTGCGGTCCGCTCGGCTGGGTGTCGGACGAAAGCGGATACCGCTATCAGGCGACGCATCCGGAAACCGGCCGGCCATGGCCGCCGATCCCCGACGTGCTGATTGCGATCTGGAACGAGCTTGCGCAGTATCCGCATCCGCCGCAGGCCTGTCTGGTCAATTTCTACGGTCCGGCGGCGAAAATGGGCTTGCATCAGGATCGCGACGAAGAGGAATTCGCAGCGCCCGTGGTTTCGCTTTCGCTAGGCGATACCTGCCTGTTCCGCGTCGGCGGACTAAAGCGCGGCGATGGCAGCCGCTCCTTTCGCCTCAGTTCCGGCGACGCGCTCGTCCTCGGCGGCGATGCCCGCCTCGCCTTTCACGGCGTCGACCGCATTTATCCCGGAACGTCGCGCTTGCTCGCCGAGGGTGGTCGGATCAATCTGACGCTGCGGCGCGTAACGCATCCCGGCGTCGCCGATACGCAGCCGCGGCTTGCGGCAGGATGAATTCAAGACGCAATGCGATGAATTCGAACAGGGCCCCGACGATCCACGGCTGCATGCGCTTTGCCGCAATTCTCGCCGTCATGATGTCGGCGATTGCGGCGCGCGCCGCGGAGCCGATATTTCCGACCGGCTCGCCAATCGGGCTCGTGCCGCCCGCGGGAATGGCGCCGAGCGGGGGGTTCATGGGATTTGAAGACCGCGACAAGAGCGCCGCCATACTGCTTGCCACGTTCCCGGCCGACGCCTTCGAGCAACTGGACAAGTCGATGTTTCCCGACGCGCTCAAAAAGCAAGGCATCGACATCGAAAAGCGCGAGCCGATCGAGGTTCACGCCGGCCGCGGTTTTCTTTTGAGCGGCAAGCAATCGATCAACGACAGGCGCTTTCGCAAATTCATGCTGGTGGCGGCGGCCGGCAAGGTCACGGCGCTGGTCACCGTGCAGGTGCCGGAGCAGGACAACGCTTACAGCGACATGGCGGTGCGCGACGCGCTGACGACGCTCGCGGTGCGCACCGTGCCGGACGCGGAACGATTGAGCCTGCTGCCGTTCACCGTCGGCGATCTCGCGGGATTTCGCATTGACGATGTGCTGCCGGGCCGCGCCGTCATGCTGGTGGAAGGTCCGCCGGCTCTCGAGCAATCCAACCAAGGTTCGGCCGGCACCGGGCCGGCTGACGCCAATTCGGATATGTCCGGACGTCCGATCAATGCCCGCTTCCTTATTGCCGCCCGGTCCGGCGGTCCCAGCGAATTGAAGGATGCCGGCGAGTTTGCACGCACGACATTCGCGCAAATCGGCGGGATCAAGACCGTTCGCATCCAGGACGCCGAGCCGCTGCGCATCGGCGGCCAGCCGGGCTACGAGACCCTGGCAGATGCCAAGGATCCGCAAAGCGACGGCGAGCTGCGCGTGGTGCAATGGCTTCGTTTCGGCGCCGGCGGATACCTGCAAATGATCGGCATTGCCCGCGCCGAGTTCTGGCTGGATGAATTTCCGCGGATGCGCAAAATGCGCGACAGCATCGATCTGAAATAGGTTTCTAGGATTCCTTGGCCGCCGGTCTGGCGTTGTCGTTGGTCGGCGCGCTGGGCGCGGGTTTCGGGCCGCCCTTGGACACCCCGACCAAAGCCGGACGCAGCACGCGCTCGCCGATCATGTAGCCGGGCTGCACCACCTGCACGACGCTGCCGGCGGGTACCGTGGCGTCGGGCACTTCGAACATGGCCTGGTGGCGGTTAGGATCGAATTTCTCGCCTTGCGGCGTAAACTGACGAACGCCGTTCTTCTCCAGCGCCTTGAGCAACTCGCGTTCGGTCAATTCAACCCCGTCGATCAGCGCCTTGGCGCCGCTCTGCGCCCCGGCGCGCAGCTCCGGCGCAACCGCTTCGAGCGCACGGCGCATGTTGTCGGCGACGACAAGCATGTCGCGCGCAAAGGACGCAACGCCGTACAGCCGCGAATCGGCGATTTCGCGCTCGGTGCGTTTGCGTAAATTCTCCATCTCGGCGAGCGTGCGCAGAAGCTTGTCTTTGAGGTCGGCCGCAAGCGCCCCCGAATCGGGCGCCGCAGGCGCGGCGGTTTCCGCTGCCGCGCCACCCCGCGGCTTGGCCGCCTCGTCCTCAGCGCGAGCGGTCTGGTCGGTCATTCTTGGTCCCATGGCTTTCGCTGCCGGGGATATCAGGCTTCGAACAGCGAAAATCAAGCGTGCAGGAAGCCGTCAATCAGCCGCCCAAATCAGCCGCCGAGGAGCTTGCTCACGACCTTGGCGGTGTAATCCACCATGGGCACGATGCGCGCATAATTAAGCCGGGTCGGACCGATTACACCGAGCACCCCGACGATTTGGCCGGCCGCGTCGTGATAGGGCGCCACGATGGTGGACGAGCCGGACAACGAGAACAGCTTGTTCTCGGAACCGATGAATATTCGCACGCCCTCGGCCTGCTCGGCACGGCCGAGCAGATCGACGACCTCACGCCGGGTTTCCAGATCGTCGAACAACAGCCGTACGCGTTCGAGATCGGCGGCGGCCTTGAGATCTTCGAGCAGATGCGCCTGGCCGCGCACAATCAGCTTGCGTTCGTCCCGCTCGCCGCCCGACCAGCTCGCCAGGCCCTCCTCCACGATCTTTTTGGTCAGCTGATCGAGCTGTGCCTCGCTTTCCTTTAGCGTGCGCTCGATTTCGCCTTTGACCTCGTCGAGGGTGTGGCCGCGGATGCGCGTATTGATGAAATTCGTCGCCTCGATCAGCGCCGAGGTCGGCAGGCCGACCGGCACGTTCAGCACGCGATTTTCGACCTGCCCGTCTTCGCCGACCATGATGACCAGCGCCCGTTCCGGCTCCAGCCGCACGAATTCGACATGTTTGAGCCGCGGATTGGATTTGGCGGTGAGCACGACGCCGGCGGCGCGGCTTAAGCCTGACAGCAGGCCCGAGGCCTCGGTCAGTATCGCTTCCAGCGACTTCGCCTGGCCGGCGCCGGCGACCTGCGCCTCGATGGTGCGGCGGTCGCGCTCGGTGAGGTCGCCGATCTGCATCAGCGCATCGACGAAGAACCGCAAGCCAAGTTCGGTCGGCAGTCGTCCGGCCGACGTGTGCGGCGCATAGACAAGGCCGAGCTGCTCGAGATCGGACATGACGTTGCGCACCGAAGCCGGCGACAGCGTCATCGGCAACAGCCGCGACAGATTGCGCGAGCCGACCGGCTCGCCGGTCGCGAGGTAAATCTCGACGATCTGGCGAAAGATCTCGCGCGACCGCTCGTTGAGCTGGGCCAGGCCCAGCTGGTTCACGCCGATCGGGATATCGTGGGCTGCCACGTCGGTAAAACCCTCCAACGGTCGCAAGAATTGTCCATTTAGGGGCCGGCTTTCAAGCCACACCGCCGCCGGTTACTCTGACATACCGGTGGCCGGTCTGCCGCTATTGCGGCCCAACGGGGCCGCAACGCCATGTCCTTAACCTTCCGCCCTGCCCGCCCCGCCGACTTCGCCTATTGCGCGCGGCTCTACTTTGCCAACATGGAACGCGTTAATCGCGAGCTCGACCTCGATCGCGACGCTCAAATCGCCAGTTTCCGCCGGCAATGGATCGCGAGCGAGGTGCGCATAATCCTGCTCGATGGCGTCGACATCGGTTGGCTGCAAAGCGCGACCCGCGACAAGACGTATTTCCTCGGGCAGCTCTTTGTCGACGCCGCCCATCAAGGCCGCGGCATCGGCACCGAAGTCATGCATCGGCTCATCGCCGAAGCGACGGCGCTCAACCAGGCCACGACGCTCGGCGTGGTCAAAATCAATCCCGCCAAGTGGCTCTATGACCGGCTCGGCTTTCGTGTCACCCACGATGACGACCGCAAGTTCTACATGCGGCGCGAACCGGACGCGGTGGCGCCAAGCCGGAGCTAACAGCCTACTCGGCTGCCGCCATCGCGCGCGCCGGAGCGCGCAGCAAATCCATCAGGCTTCGCACCGAGCCGAAGTTTTCCAGCCCGTTAACCGCGCCGATCACTTCGGCAATTTGAGTATCGGACAAAACGCTCTGCGCATAGTTGCGGAATTTCTGCTCGATCTGGGTCCGCGACAGCGGGTTTTCCGGCGAACCAAGCGGATGCTCGCACGTGGCGGAGAAAATAGCGCCGTCGTCCATGACGATGTCGGCCTTGGCCTGCGAGCCCGTGATCGCCGCGTCGGCGCGGACTTCGACTTTTTCGCGGGCAAAGCTGCGGAGCGCCGGATCGTCGTAACGGCCGGGCTCGAACTGCGCCAATGTCAGCGCGCGGTCATGCAGGATGACCGCGGCCGTATAGTGCGCTGACAACAGCGCCTCGAATTTCGCCTTATAGGCGGCGAAGCCGCCATGCATGTCGAACGCGGCCTGGCCGAGCGCGATGCGGACCTTGCGCACGCGCGAAGGCTCGATCCTGCGCTTGCTTAAGAGATCGAGCGCGGTATTGAGGCCCTGAATGAGCGTCGCCGACGGCCATGGCCGCAGCGCGATTTGCTCGAGTTCGAAACGCCGGCCGAGATCGGCAATCGCCGCGTCGGAGCGGCCGCCGCCCGCATAGGCAGCGTAAAGGCCGCCGTCTTTGGCGGTCAGGAATTTGCGCGTGGCGACAAAATTCTGCTGCGCCAGCAAGGCCGCCAGCAATCCCGACAGCGCGCCACGGCATTGGTGGAATTTCACCGTCGGCGTGCCCCAGGCGGCGAAGGTGCCGGCCGCCTGGCTGCCCGCCAGACCGAAAGCTCGCGCCATCGTGTCGGCGTCAAAGCGCAACAGCGAGCCGACTGCGGCGGCGGCGCCGAACGGCCCGATAACGCCGGGGCCGTGCCAGCCGCGGGCGCGAAATTCCGGACCAAGCCCGAGACCGATCCGGGTCGTCACTTCGCAGCCCGCGGCGATGGCAACCAGCAACGCCCGGCCCGACAGCCCGTCGCGTTCGGCAATCGCCAGCGCCGGCGGCACGATTTCCGGCGTGATGTGGGTCATGGTCGCGCGATGCACGTCGCACATCGTCACCGCGGTAACGAGATAGCCGTTGAGAAGCGTTACGCCGCAAAGCGACAGACGGCCGCCGCCGATCACGCTCGATTCGGATCCTTGCGCCAGCGCCGCAGCCAGTGCCGCGACCTGGCCGGTTTCCTCGCCCCGGTGGCCGGCGACCGCACAGGCGAGTGCGTCGAGAAGCAGGTTCTTGCAGTGCTCGCGGACTGGCGCGGGCAAATCGTCGTAGCCGAGCGTGGCGGCGAATTCCGCCAGCGTCTGGGTCGCTTCCGCCGCCATATCGATCTCCCGCCCGTTTTGGAATTCAGCCAAGCGTAACGGCTCCGCGCGTCCACTGGCAATCGGCCTATGGTCTCCGAAAGCCGGTTTCCACTTTTCGGGATCATGCTCTAAAAGCGTGGCGCAAGCTTTGGACCTCGCCTTAAGCAACCGGGAGACCTGGATGCGGCCGAGCCGCCGACAACCCGACGAATTGCGGGCCGTTTCGCTGGAGCGCGGCGTGGTGAAGTTCGCCGAAGGCTCATGCTTTGTGAAATTCGGCGACACCCATGTCCTCGTCACCGCGACGCTGGAAGATCGGCTGCCGCCCTGGCTCAAAGGCCAGGCGCGCGGCTGGATCACCGCCGAGTACGGCATGCTGCCGCGAGCGACGCTCGAGCGCACCCGGCGCGAGGCCTCGGCCGGCAAACAGAACGGCCGCACCGTGGAAATCCAGCGCCTGATCGGCCGCAGCCTGCGTTCGGTGGTCGATCTCAAGGCGCTCGGCGAACGGCAGATTACCATCGACTGCGACGTCATCCAGGCCGACGGCGGCACCCGCACCGCATCCATCACCGGCGCCTGGATCGCGCTTTATGACTGTCTCGCCTGGATGAAGGCGCGCTCCATGATCGAGACCGAGGTGTTGCGCGACCATATCGCGGCGATTTCCTGCGGCGTGTGTTCCGGTGTCGCAGTGCTCGACCTCGACTATGCCGAGGACTCGCAAGCCGACACCGACGCCAATTTCGTGCTCACCGGTTCGGGCGACATCGTCGAGGTGCAGGCGACTGCGGAAAAGACTCCGTTTTCGGAGGCGCAGTTCGCGGCGCTGTTGGCGCTGGCGCGCAAGGGCGTTGCCAAGCTGGTCGATCTGCAGAAGCTGGCGGTGATGTAAGTCGGATGACGGAGGACAGACGACGGACGACAGACAGGCGCGCTGCAAATCGGTCTGACGACATCCGCCCGCCGTCCTCCGTCGTGCGTCGTCCGATTACCGGCCGCCTCGTCATCGCGACCCATAACCCCGGTAAGCTCGCCGAAATGCGCAACCTGCTCGCGGCCTACGGCGTGGAGGCGGTGTCGGCAGGTGAGCTTGGTTTGGCAGAACCAGACGAGACCGGAACGAGTTTTGGCGACAACGCGCGCATCAAGGCGCAAGCGGCCGCGCAAGCCGCCCATCTTCCGGCTTTTGCCGACGATTCCGGTCTCGTCGTCGACGCCCTCGACGGCGCGCCGGGAATTCACTCCGCCCGCTGGGCCGGAGCCGACCGCGATTTCCGCCGCGCCATGGCGACCATCGAAGCGCAGCTGCGCGAGCGCGGCGCGACGACGCCGGAACACCGCAAGGCGCATTTCGTCTCCGCGCTGTGCGTCGCCTGGCCGGACGGTCACGCGGAAGAATTCGAGGCCCGCGTCGACGGCAGTTTGGTGTGGCCGCCGCGCGGCGACAAGGGCTTTGGCTACGATCCGATGTTCCTGCCCGACGGCCACGACCGCACGTTCGGCGAAATGACAGCTGAGGAAAAACACGGCCTGCCGCCGCGCGGCCGAGGCCTCTCGCATCGCGCCCGCGCCTTTCTCAAGCTTGCGCAAGCTTGTCTCGGCTAGTTGCGCATGCGCGGCGTGTCCGCTCTTAGCGCTTCATTAGCGTTAATGCTTCGTTAATCGAATCGGCCGCTCTGGGTGGCGCCTGCAATCTTTCGGAGACGCCATCCATGATCGAGATTGAATACATGTATCTGGCGTGCGGCCTTGTGATCCTGGCCATTGCGGTGAACCTCGCGATCAGGTTCGACGCCCAGGCCTTTATTGCGCGCGACCTGAAACGCGGCGATCTCTATTGCCTGATTGACGTTGCCTCGGGTCTTCGCCCCGACGGCCTTACGCACGATCAGGCGGGCCGTCTGATGGCGCGAGGCATGGTACGGCGCTATGGCGGCACTTTTCGCGCCACCATGAAGGGCAGACTGGCCCTATTGCTCCGGCAATACGTTCATCGGCGGCTCGGTATTTCCGCCTGACAAACGGCGCCGGTGTTGGCTTCGCCGCAGCTTTCATCTAAGCGTCGGCCGTGAACGAGCTCTCTGTAAGCACCGACGCCGCCACCGAGGACCACTTTGGACTTTACGTCCATTGGCCGTTTTGCCTGTCGAAGTGCCCGTATTGCGATTTCAACAGCCATGTGCGGCGCGAGCCGATCGACGAGGCGCGCTTTGCGCGCGCCTTCGCCGCCGAAATTGCGGCAACCGCGGCGCGCATCCGTGATCGCACCGTATCCACGATTTTCTTCGGCGGCGGCACGCCCTCGCTGATGCAGCCGGCCACCATTGCCGCCGTGCTCGATGCCGTGGCGCGGCACTGGCATGTTGCGCCCGATGCGGAAATTACGCTCGAGGCCAATCCGACGAGCGTCGAAGCGACCCGTTTCCGCGGCTATCGGAGCGCCGGCGTCAATCGGGCGTCGCTAGGCGTGCAGGCGCTCGACGATCGCGTCCTCGCCGAGCTTGGCCGGCTGCATTCGGCGCGCGAAGCGCTCGATGCTGTTGCGGTGGCGCGCAAGGTTTTCGGCCGTTACTCGTTCGACCTGATCTATGCGCGGCCGAACCAGGAGCCGAAGCAATGGGCCGGCGAATTGACGGCGGCGCTCGGCGAAGCCGGCGATCATCTATCGCTCTACCAATTGACCGTCGAGCCGGAGACGCCATTCGCCGCGCTGCATGCCGCGGGCAAATTACGCTTGCCGGACGAGGATCACGCTCGCGCGCTGTACGACACGACCCAGGAAATTTGCGCGGCGCACGGTTTGCCGGCCTACGAGATTTCCAATCATGCCCGGCCGGGCGGCGAATGCCGCCATAATCTCGTTTATTGGCGCAGCCACGATTATGCCGGCATCGGGCCGGGCGCGCATGGCCGCCTCGACATCGGCGGTGAGCGCCATGCCACCGCCACTGAAAGGCAGCCGGAAGCCTGGCTTCGCCGGGTCGAGAGCCAAGGCGACGGCATCGTGGGCGACGACGTGCTCACTCGCGAAGAACGGTCCGACGAATTCCTGCTGATGGGGTTGCGGCTCGCCGAAGGCATCGATCTCGGACGGTATGCAGCGATCGCCGGCCGGCCGCTCGATCCCGCTCGCATCTCCATGCTGCACCAGCATGGCCTGATTGAAACGACCAGAGCCGGCCGCTTGCGCGTGACCTTGCCCGGTTTTCCTGTGCTCGACGCAGTGGTCGCCGACCTCGCAGCCTAGGCAGTAAAAATCATAAGCTTACTTAGTTCATTCAAAAGGTAGTCGCAGAATTCTGGTTTTTTGTGGTGGGGATGAGATCAAAGGACGCAGGAAATCAGTCCAATTGGTGCTCGACGCCAAGAGCACATAGTAAGCTAGCTTACTATCCCGCAGCGGCGCCGCCGAAACTGTGAGGCGCAGGCGAGATGATTTGCCCGCCCGATGCCGCCACCCGCAATACCGCGAGCCCGCGCTCGTTTGTGCCATCGGACCGGAATCGAAATAACCCGTCGATTCCAGAGAAACCCGAAGGATTTGTAAGGACTTGCGGAGAAAAACGCTGCTGCCCTTGAGTCTTCACCAGCGCCGCAATTAACGCGGCCGCATCATAGGCCAAGGTCGCGGTCCGCACCGGGTCCTGGCCGTAGCGCGTGCGGTAGCGGTTCGAAAAATTCTTGAAGCCGGCGCCGTCGGGCGCCGCGTACCAGCCGCCGTCGAGCGCCGCCGCCGCATAAATCCGCGGGTCGTCCCACAGGCCAGTGCCGAGAAGCTGTAGCCGCTTGAGATTGACCCCATCGGCAATAAGGCCTTGCGCCACGTCCGGCACCGCGTCACCGCCGTCCGGGATGAACAGCATGTCGGCCCGGACCGAGGCCTGAGCGATACTGCGGAGCGGCCCCGCCATGGCGGCCTTGTCGTGCGGGTAGCGCTCCAGCCCCACGATCTGGCTGCCGCTGCGCCGGGCGACCGCCTGTTTGAAGGCGGCCTCGACCACCGTCCCATAGGGATTGTCGGGAATGAGCGCGGCGAAGGAGTGCTTCCCGGTTGAAGTGCCGTATTGCACGATACGCTCGACATCGGACTCCGGCAGAAAGCTCAAGAGATAGACGCCGCTCGAAGCGACATTGGCGTCGGTCGAAAAAGCGATAACCGGCACATTGCGCGTGCGGGCGACCTGGGCGACGAAGCTGACCGATTGCGCAAACAGAGGGCCCAGAATGATTTCGGCGCCTTGATCGAGGGATTGCTGCGCAGCAATCCGTGCGGCTTCGGCGGTGCCACCGTCGTCCTTCACCAGAAGCTGAATGTTCGGGTTGTTGAAATCGGCAAGCGCCATTTCAGCGGCGTTGCGCATAGACTGTCCGGCGACCCCGGCATTGCCGGGCGCCGACAACGGCAGAATAAGACCCGCCTTGACTTGGCCGGTGCCAATGGTCGCCACCGGCGGCGGCGCCTGCGGCGTTTGCGGCGATGGGGGTGTCGACGAAAGGTACTGGGAATTGCCGGAGCAGCCGGCCAGCATCGCGCCCGCAGTGGCGATAAGGCCAGCGATCGACCGGCGCCGGGTCGGCAAGTCTGGTGTCGGATCTTGCGTCAGACCGGCCGCCGGCCCCTGAACCTGCACTTGCGCAGACACGGCGGCTCTCCCCACGACGGCGTCGACGCCATTTAAGGCAACGCCAATCCGACATATTGGCGGCGAATGGTTAACCAAGCGAAAAAGAAAGGGAATTCGCTCCGCCGCCGCCTCCCGGCATGACGGCGCAAGACGCCAAGGCTACAGTATGGTTTGCGATGAAGGATGCATTACCCGACCGGACACCCGTCAAAGCCGATGTGCTGCGGCGCTATTGGATCTCCGGCCGCGCCGTCGATGTGCCGCGACTGGCGGCAGGGCTTCATATCGTCGCCACCCCAATCGGCAATCTCGGCGACGTCACGCTGCGCGCGTTACAGGCGCTGGCCGGCGCCGACTTGATTGCCTGCGAGGATACCCGCATCACGCGCAAATTGCTCGATCATTACGGCATCGCAACCCCGCTCACGCCCTATCACGAGCACAATGCGGCCAAAGTGCGGCCGGCATTGCTGCGCCGGCTCGCTGCGGGCGCCGCGATCGCACTGGTTTCCGATGCCGGCACCCCACTTGTTTCCGATCCCGGATTCAAGCTGGTGCGTGCGGCGCACGAAGCCGGTCAGGTGGTCACGGCGCTGCCTGGAGCATCGGCGCTGCTTGCGGCGCTGACGGTGGCCGGGCTGCCGACCGACCAGTTCCTGTTCGCCGGATTTTTGCCGCCGAAGGATGCCGCGCGGCGGACGCGCATTGCCGAACTGGCCCGCATTCCGGCCACGCTCGTTCTCTTCGAAAGCGGGCCGCGGCTGGCCGCGGCGCTTGCCGACCTCGCCGACGGCCTTGGCGGGCAGCGCGCGGCGGCCGTATGTCGCGAACTCACCAAGCTGCATGAGGACGTCCGGCGCGGCGATCTGGCGACGCTCGCCGACGCCTACAGGGGCAATACGCCGCGCGGCGAGATCGTCATCGTCGTTGCGCCGCCGCCTGAGCCGCAGCGCGTCAGCGCGGCCGAGACCGAGAGTCTTCTGCGCGAAGCGCTCGCCCGGGCATCCTTGAAAGACGCGGTCGGCGAAGTAGCGGATGCAACCGGCCTGCCGCGCCGCGAGGTCTACCAGCGCGCGCTCGCGCTCGCCAAGCAAACCGAGGAAGCCGAACATGGCGACGCGGCGCCGCGCTGAACCGGCAAAGCCGTTCAAACCGGCGCCGCGCCCGGAGCGCGTCAAGGCGTTTCGGCTCGGGCTGTCGGCGGAAAGCCGCGCCGCCATGCTGCTTATCGCCAAGGCCTATCGGATCGTGGCGCGGCGCTTCAAAACGCCGTTCGGTGAAATCGACATCGTCGCCCGCCGCCGCCGCACCCTGGTTTTTGTCGAGGTCAAAGCCCGCGACCATATCGACGAGGCGGTCGAAGCGGTAACGGAACGCGGCAAGCGCCGCATCGTCGGCGCGGCCGAATTTTGGCTGGCGTCCCACCCCGATGACGCCGGCGCCGACATCCGCTTCGACGTCATTGCGGTCGCGCCCGGCAAAATACCGCGCCACATCGCCAATGCCTTCGATGCCACGCGTTGAACTCACCCCGCACATAGCGATCGAGCCAAAAATTGCGTAAGAGCTTGCCATGAACCTGAACGTCGCCGTCCAGATGGATCCGATCGAGCGGATCAACATTGCCGGCGATTCCACCTTTGCGCTGCTCTTGGAAGCGCAAGCGCGCGCCTATCGCCTGTCCTATTACACGCCGGATCGGCTGGTGATGCGCGACGGAGCGGTCTCCGCCGCGGTGCGGCCGCTCGTCGTGCGCGACAAGGTCGGCGACCATTTCACCCTCGGCGAGCCGCGCCATGTCGCGCTCACCGCGTTCGACGTGGTGCTGTTGCGCCAGGACCCGCCGTTCGACCTCGCCTATATCACCTCCACCCACATGCTCGAGCGTGTCCAGCCCAAGACGCTGGTGGTCAACGATCCGGCCCATGTGCGCAACGCGCCGGAAAAAGTCTTCGTCACCGAATTTCCCGATCTGATGCCGCCGACCCTGGTGACCCGCGACCTTGCCGCGATCAAGGCGTTTCGCGTCGAGCACGGCGACATCGTGATGAAGCCGCTCTACGGCAAAGGCGGCGAGGCGGTATTCCACCTCGCCCGCGAAGACCTCAATTTCGGCTCGCTCTATGATCTATTCGCCGCGACTTTTCGCGAGCAATGGGTGGTGCAGAAATTCCTGCCCGCGGTGAAGGACGGCGACAAGCGGATCATCCTGGTCGATGGCGAGTTTGCTGGCGCCGTCAATCGCGTGCCGGCACCCGACGACCTGCGCTCCAACATGGTGCGCGGCGGCGTGCCCAAGGCGACGGACCTGTCGGCGCGCGAACGCGACATCTGCGCGCGGCTTGCGCCCGCGCTGCGCGAGCGCGGCTTGCTCTTCGTCGGTATCGACGTGATCGGCGGCTTTCTTACCGAGATCAACGTCACTTCGCCGACCGGTATCCGCTCCGTGAAAAATCTCGGCGGCGCCGACATTGCGGCGCTGATCTGGGACAAGATCGAGGCGAAGCGCAAATAAGATTTCAGCCTTCGCTTTCGATCTTCTCCCGGGCGGCGCTGGCGAGGAACGCCGAACGGGTCAAGCCGCGGCGTTCAGCGGCCTCGTCGATCGCGTTCAAAAGCCCGGCATCGAGCGAGAGATTGGCTTTGACCGGGCGTCCGGTATCGAGCACGAGCGGCAATTAAAAGAGTGGTACTTGGGCGAGGATGCCGCCTTGCGCGAGCGCGGCGGCGACGTCCGGGTCTTCGCGCAACGCTTCGGCCGATCGCGGCTTTGGAATCTTTTCGCCGTCGGCGCG
>Ga0187769_10001459_pt1 | contig 13555 bp, 9 predicted proteins | sample 0116_SJ02_MP02_1_FD_133140 | JGI IMG/M metagenome (GOLD analysis project Ga0187769, IMG submission 133140) | Tropical peat soil microbial communities from peatlands in Department of Meta, Colombia - 0116_SJ02_MP02_10_MG | ecosystem: Environmental > Terrestrial > Soil > Wetlands > Peat | place... | reverse complement strand
GCCTACTACGGGGGCGCAGGGGATACGCTGAATGTGACCGGGACGCTGACCAACGCCTCCGGGGCGACGCTCTACCTCTACGACAACGCCGATGATGTGGCCAACATCCACGAGCTGAGTAATTCGGGCACCATCTACGTCGCCGACTCCGATGTTCTAAACCTGTCAGCTTCAGAAACCGACACAAACAACGGCACCATCAATGTCGGGGATACGAACGGCGCCGGAACCGTGAAGATCAGCGCTTCGGCCGTGACCCTCTCGGGCACGGGCAGCGTGGTGCTGACGAATGGTTCCATCATCACCGGCGCGGCCTCCACAGACGTTCTCACCAATTCCAGCACTATCTCCGGTACCGGAAATATCGGCAATGGCGCCATGGGATTCGTCAACACCGGAACCGTCAACGCCAACCAAAGCACGGCGCTCACCATCGACGCCAACAGCTCGGGCTTCAACAACAAGGGCAACATCGAAGGGACCTCTACGGGCGGCCTGGTGGTAACCGGCACGTTCCTCAACTACAACAGCGGCAGCAATACGCTGAGCGGCGGGACCTATACCGCAAATGGCGGCGACGTGACTTTGCCGCTGGGCGCGAGCGGCGGCATCGGCACGCTCTCGGCGGCGGTTGTGGAAGAGAACGGCGGGCAGATTCTTAATTCCAACGACGGCAACGCCAACGCGCTCAACGGCCTGACCAGCATTACTTCCACGGGCAATCTGACGATTGGCGGCGTGGCGTTCACCGATTCTGGCGCCTTCAGCAACGCCGGTTCGCTCACGATTCTTGCGGGCGAGAGTTTCAACATTGGTTCTTTAACTCAGATCAGCAGTGGTTCTCTCACGGCGGGAACCTACGTTCTGGATGCCAACCTGAACTTGACGGGCACGGCACAAACCATCACCACCAACGCCGCCAACCTGACGCTGGCTGGCGGAACGATTGAGAACACTTCCAACAGCACCAACGCACTGGCCGGCTTGGCCACCAACACCGGCGAGTTGACCATCGCAGGCTCGAGCAATGCGGTTTCCACCACGGCGTCCAGCTTCAGCAACACGGGAACGTTGACCATCGACAAAGGGGACAGCTTTACCGCTGCCAAACTGACGCAAATCAGCGGCACGACTCTTTCCGGCGGAACCTACGTGCTGGACGGCAATCTGGATTTGACCACCACTGGCATCAGCGTGACCACGAACTCGAGCACGCTGACTCTGGGCGGCGGCACGATCAAGTCTGGATCGGCCAACGCTTTGGCGGGGCTGGCTGCCAACACCAAGTCGCTGACCATCGCGGCTGCGGTTTCAACCAGTGCCGCTACGTTCAGCAATACAGGCACCTTAACCATCGACAAGAACGACAGCTTCACGGCGGGCAATCTGACGCAGATCAGCAGCGGCACACTGACGGGTGGGACTTATGTGTTGATCGGGAATCTGGATCTGACGACCAGCGGCATCACGGTGACCACCAATTCGGCGAACTTGACGCTAGAGGGTGGCACCATCGACTCGAACCTGGTGAACGCCCTCAGTGCGCTGGCGGCAAACACCGACGTGCTGACCATCGATGCTAAAGTTACGACCACGGCTTCCAGCTTCAGCAACACCGGAACGCTGACCGTGGATAAGAGCGAGAGCTTCACCGCCGGCAATCTGACGCAGATCAGCAGTGGCAGCCTGACGGCGGGCACCTATGTGCTGGCCGGCAATCTCGATCTGACTACGACCGGGATCAGCATCACCAGCAATGCGGCGAACCTGACGCTGGAAGGCGGCACCATCGACTCCGGCTCAGCCAATGCTCTGTCGGCCTTGGCTTCCAACAGCGGCAGCCTGACTCTGGCCAGCAGCGCCAAACTCACCACCGGCAGCAACAATTTTACGAACACAGGCACGGTGGATATCGCAAAGGGAACCACTTTGACGGTGGGCGGGACCAACAAGAACTACAACCAGACCGCGGGCACGACCACAGTGGACGGAACGCTGACGGATTCCGGCACCGGCGCGGCCACCATCACGGGCGGCATGCTTCTTGGCGCCGGTACGATCAGTGGCAACCTCTCTGCCGGCAACGTCAGCGGCGCCGCCGTCACTATCAATGTTGGCGACAGCGGCAAGGCGGGTTTGCTTTCCATCACCGGCACCTACACGCAGCTTGCCACCGGCACGCTCACCGGCACGATCGACGGCACCACGCAGGGTTCGACCTACAGCGAACTCAAGGTCACGGGAGCGGCATCGCTGGCGGGAACCATCAACTTCACGGTGCCCACGTCGTTCCAAAGCCAACTCACGGTGGGTGAGACGTTCACGGTGCTGACCGCCAAGAGCATCACCAACACATTCTCCAACAGCACGATTGCCATCAATTCGACCCTGCAGTTCGACGTCAGCTACACCTCCACGGGTGTGGTGCTGACGGTGGCAGATGTGCCGCCATCTAAACCGGCGAGCGCTCCGGCGCGGTCGGCGGGCGTGGCACGGACCACCCTGGTCAGCGATTTGAAGCGCCGGACGGGCTGGCAACCATTGACGGTTGCGGGCTTGTCGTCGAAGAGCGACCGCGCGGGCGTGAATCAGTTGCGGCCTTGGGAACATGTACCAGGTGTTTCCGGTGCCATGAAGCCGATTGGAATGGTGGCAACGCGGAGTACGAACGCGATGGATCCGGCATCGACCGGCAACGAGCGCATCATAGGCCTCTCGCTGGATAAGAGCCAGACAATCAGCGCGACGCAGTCGATGGCAGCCTGGATGGCGAAATCCGGGATTCGCAAACCCGTGTTCGACCACCTGCCGCCGATGACGCTGCGGGTCGTGCGGTAGGGATGGGAGTGCCGTCGAAATCTATGCTATAGGCGCGAAGCAGGCTCGTCGTTGGGATTTTGCGGCACCAGCTTTCCTTCGAAGGCGAGTTTTTAAGCTATCGTCTTCCCGGAAGTAGTCGCCGCCAACGCTCGGTTGACGAGTGGAACGAAAAAAATTCCCAATAGTTCGATTGCCATGTTTATCCAGATCACAAACTCGATATATGGGAAAAATAAAAAGTAATTTCGGACAACCTACATAACCCGCCTTCTCCTCCCGCCTTGCTTTCGTCAAATCTATGAAGAGAGGGTGGGTGGAATGACCCGGGTGGGCGTCGTTCTTGCCACATGCTTCTGTATGAGTCTCCGTCCACCGACTGGCGCCATGGTGATTGCGGCGCCACTCAAAATCGTCGGTGGCTCCGGCAGTCCTTTGCGGGTGATCGCCATTACACCCTGAACATTGCTCCTCAACCATTGAGCTGATGGCCCGGGCGTGATGAGGAAGTTCCAATGTGGGAGTATTGGCCTTTTGGCCCCTGCAGTGATGTACTGCCGGAATCTACGTCCATCCCCGCAGGTCTTTCAAACTGGATGGTATGCGACTCCCCCAGTCCATCATCCACTCTCTCTCCGTCCACACAGTCCACTTTCTAACCATCAGCGCGGCGCTCCTGCTAGTCGGCCTGGCACCCACCAGAGCCGGGGCAACTGCGTCACAACTTAACTGCTCACCCTCAAGCCTTCGATTTGGCGTCCTCGATGTGGGCCAGACCGAAAGCTTGCTGGTTACTGTGACGAACAGCGGGCAGACAAGCGTTACGCTCTCCGGAATCGCGGTGAGCAACTCCGAATTCACAACGTCCTCCCTGAGTCTGCCCTTGACCTTGCTTGCGGGACAGAGCGTGGATTTGAGTGTGAGCTTTACTCCCACTGCTACTGGATGGACAGGCGGAACAATCAAATTTTCCAGCAACGCCTCCAATCCCAGCCTAGTCCTTCAGGTGGCAGGCACCGGGGTGAGCAGCGAGTCCGTGACCGCCAGCCCTTCGGCACTGTCGTTTGGGTCAGTCGCGACAGGGTCCCGGTCTAGTTTGCCTGTGGTTATTGCGAACGCTCGTTCCTGGAACGTGACGATATCGACCATTCAGGCAACGGGCAGCGAATTCTCCGTGAGTGGGGCGACATTCCCCTTGACTCTGAGTGCGGGGCAAAGCGTCGCGTTGAATGTTACCTTCGCACCACAAACAGCGGGCGAGACCGGGGGGAGTTTGTTTGTGTATGGACCCGGGCTGAGCATACCTCTGACGGGCACTGGAATTACAGCGGGGCAGTTAATCATTGCTCCCGCTCCGCTGAATTTTGGGAACGTAACCATCGGCACGACTGCCACGGAGCTGATTTCCATGAGCGCAACCGGGGCTAGTGTGACGGTTTATTCTGCGACCAGCGGCAATTCGCAATTTGCTTTGGACGGAGCATCTTTCCCGTTCACGATCGCCGCAGGCCAGAGCCTTGCGTTCGATGTTGCCTTCGCGCCACAAACCGCCGGACTCGAAACTGGCTCGCTTGCGTTCGCCAGCAACGCCTCCAATCCCCTGACGGTCGAACCATTAACCGGTACCGGCACAGCGGTGTCGTACACGGTAAACCTCTCGTGGAACTCAAGCCAGAACGTTGAAGGCTACAACGTCTATCGCAGTACCAGCGCGAACGGCACGTATTCCAAGATCAACTCCACGCTGGACGCCAATACGGCCTACACCGACAGCACGGTGGTCTCAGGGCAGACTTACTACTACGAGGCCACAGCGGTGAACGCCAGCGGACAGGAAAGTGCGCGCTCAACGCCTCCGGTGCAAGCTGTGATTCCATAGTGGACCTGGGAAGAAGTCGAGCAATGCCATCGCCGCGCAAGGGGTTTAGCAGGCACACGCCGACATAAGCGCTTTGCCAGTATCTACGCTTTTCTGTTGGGACTACGGTGCAGGAATCTGCACGGGGAAATCGATGTTCGAGTAGGCGCTTTCCTCGTTACTCGAATTTACCGCGGTCGTAGCGTAGCAGTAGGAGGTGCCATCTGTTACTGCGGAGTCGGTGTACAGTGTGCTCGTATTCAGCGCGGAATTGATCTTCGAGTAGGACCCGCAGGAATTCAGGTATATGGCGCGATAAATGTTATAACCGGAGATGTTCGGAGACGTGCTAGCGTTCCACGAGAGCTGCACCGTATGGGTCGGCGCCGGCGTGCCAGCGCCGGTCAGCGTTTCCGTGGTGGTAGAGGGTTGGGCATTGCTGGTAAAGGTGAGCGTAGCACCCGCCGGTCCGGTGGTTTGAGGGCTGAAGGTAACCGTAAACGGAACGCTCTGGCCGGCTGGGATGGTCACCGGCAACGATAGTCCACTCACGCTGAATACCGAGTTGTTCGTGCCCGCAGCCGTCACGGTTACGCTGGCACCGCTGGCAGTCAGGCTTCCTGACGCGGTTCCGCTGGTTCCGTCGACCACGTTGCCGACGCCAAGGGTGGTAGGAGAAACGCCAAGCTGCCCCTGAGCCGCCACTTCAGTGCCCGTTCCCGAGAGCGAAAGGCTCACTTGAGTATTCGATGCGTTGCTTGTAATGGCCGCCGTGGCACTAAAAGTTCCGGCGGCGTTGGGTGTGAAGGCGATACTGATCGTGGCGCTCTGGCCTGCAGCGACGGTCAGGGGAAGGGTGGGCGCGCTGAGAGAGAAATACTGGGTGGAGATTGCTACGCTGCTAACGGTGACCGATGCCGAGCCGGAGTTCGTGGCAGTGACCGTCAGAGTCTCGCTGCTGCCGGCAGCGACACTGCCAAAATTCAGAGTTGCGGCTCCCAAGGAAAGCGTGCTGCTTTGTTGCTGGCCCGAAGGGCCGCCGGCGCTTACCCCCTGGCAACCGGTCAAGAGTGTGAGGCCCACCGCCAGCAGCAAGGCGCCGGCTACTTTCCCGAGATGTTTTTGGGAAATCTGTCTCGATGCTGTCTTCAGCATAGTCACGTGGTGTTATGGAACCGCGATCCCGCAGATCCGTGATTGTCTGGGTGCGGGACGCCCAATTTCCCAGTTTGGGGCTCCGGGCAGGATTGCGGTAGATATCTGAGGTACATGGTGTTAACTGCCGGAAGGCCACGGTGAAAGGTGGGACGTGCCGTCCCCCCGATCCGGCTGCGCGTCAGGCGCCGGCGAACGTGAACCTTACGAAGCCCACACTCGAGAGCTTACTGGCGCATTTGCAGTGCCAGCACTTTGAGATTTGGCGAAAATTCTTGAGAGCGACAGGCCCTAACAGCGAGAGAGAGTGGGTAGTGCCTGAAAAGTGCTTTTCAGGCACTACCGAGAGAGTGATTATCCTTGACAACCACGTAGTTGCAAGAGATAATCTGTGGCCATCTTGGCTCCCCCAGCTACGAGTATTTGACTCCCCCCCGACCCTCCCCGGAAATCGCTGCGCGCCGAATCTAGTTCATTAGTGTCACCCGAGGAAAGGTGACCTAGTGGCAAAGCAATGCTTGACAAAGGCCTTTCGATATAGTAGTATGTCTATCGAATTAGTAGTGAATGTGATTATTTGCTATGTAACGTTTGGTCAAAATGAGTTTTGGAAACGTCTCTTCCCCCGAGACACAGAAGCACTGCACGACGAACAGATGCGATAAGGGCAACCCCCTTAGCAGACAGCCCTTCCCCTGATAATCGCCTGCTTCAGCGATCGGTCTCGGCTGTCGAGATCGCGGTGAGCACCAATCGGTAATCATCAGGGTCACCGTGAGAGGCGTGACCTAGAGGGCGAAGCCACGACCACAATGCGCCGCTCCTTTACGGTGTGGACTGTGGACGCGACTTATAGTCACAGTATCGAGTGATTCGGATCACGGACAGTCGGCGCCAAGAGGACTAGCATGAGTTGTCGTTTGCGGTTCACGTTGCGCGCCCAAGAAAATGCGACCGCAGCGACGCGGCGAAAGTTAACAACCCCTCCCCCGGAAATCGCAGCGCAACGGACTAGTTCATTAGCGCCACACTAAGAAACGTGAGCTAGAGGGCGAAGCTATGGTCGCAAGTACGTTGTTCTGGCCGACTGCCGACGCGCCTATCGCAGTCACAACGCAATCCGATAATTGGTACGCGCTCTATACCCACCCCCGGCACGAAAAGCTTGTGGAGCAGCGCCTCAAAGAGCGCGGGGTGGAGACGTTCCTGCCCATCATCACCGAAGTACACCGGTGGAGCGACCGCAAGAAGACGGTGCAACTGCCGTTGTTCAGTTGCTACGTCTTTGCCAAATTCGCGCCGGACCGTGAGGAGCGACTGCGCGTGCTCCGCGTGGGGGGCGTGCTCGGGTTAGTCGGTAACCGGGGCGAGGGCAGCCCGATTCCGAATGAGCAAATTGATGCGGTTCGAACCTTAGTGGAAGGGACACTTCCATGGACTCCGTATCCCTTCCTCAAAATCGGACAACGGGTGCGAATCCACGGCGGCGCCTTGGACAGCCTGGAAGGGATATTAGTTTCCGCCAACGGAAACAAATCGTTCGTGATCTCCGTGGACGCGATCCAAAGATCGCTGGCGGTCCGGGTGGAAGGCTATCAAGTGGAGGCCGCCTGAGACTTCCCCGCCTTTCCCTCCCTCTCAGGCAGGAGGTATGAGCATGAACATCTGCGTTTCTTGGATTAGACGACTGGCAATGCCGTTGCTCTGCTTGCTGCTTTCAGGTTTTCTTGCAGCACAGACGAGATCAGGGAACGATATCCAACCCAGCTCCTCTGGCAAAACTACCTTGCCAGTTCAGGAACGGAATGGTTCTGAAGCCAAGCCCCATGACGACAGTTTCGTGATCGGCAATGACGATGTTCTGGCGATCAATGTCTGGAAGGAACCGGATATTTCACGTTCGATCCCGGTGCGCTCGGACGGAAAAATCTCGCTGCCTCTAGTGGGAGAGGTGCAGGCAGCGGGGCAGACTCCCCTGAAACTGGAACAGGAGATTGCCGGCAGACTGCAGAACTACATTTCGCAACCGGAAGTAACGGTGATGGTGCAGCAGATCAACAGCCAGAAGTTCAATGTGCTGGGGCAAGTTGCACATCCCGGAACCTTCGTGATCGCCAATTCTCCGACGGTGCTGGATGCAATTGCTCTCGCGGGCGGCTTCCGTGATTTCGCGAAGCAGAAGTCGATTTACATCTTGAGGCAAAATGCCGACGGCAGCCAGACCCGGGTCGCTTTTAATTACAAGGAAGTCGTGAAGGGCACGAATGCGGCGCAAAACATAAAACTTCAGCCGCGTGATACCGTGGTTGTCCCCTGAAAAATGAAACGCTTGGGTCGTTTTTGCGCCGGGCTGGTCATGCTGGCACCGGTGTCTGTTTGGGCGCAAGTATACAACGCGCAAGCTCAACCTGTGCCCGCGCTGGCCGGCCCGGTCTTTGGCCAGGACAGCAGCGATGCTCCCATGCTGACTCCGCCTCCGGTCAGCGGGGAGGCCTATCCGACCGCGTTTACCTCCGAAGAGCGCTCGAACTATTTGCGTGGCGGATTGGCCTTCACGACTGCGTACAGTGATAACGTCCTGGGACCGGTAAGCGGTCATCCCGTGAGCGATGTGAGCTATTCTGTGGCGCCCCTGTTGGCGCTGGATGAGACCACGCCGCGTTTGCATTGCCTCTTGACCTATGCGCCGGGCTACACCTTCTACCAGCGGACGAGTGCGCGAAACGAAGCCGACCAGAACGCTGCGATCGATTTTGAGTACCGCCTGAGCCCGCACGTGAGGTTCAGCGGGAGAGACGGTTTCCAGAAAAGTTCGAACGTATTTAACCAGCCTGACGTAGGGACAAGCGGAGCCGTATCCGGCGGCATTCAGGAGGCGAACTTTTCGGTGATTGCGCCGCTTGCGGATCGCCTCAGCAATCTCGGGAACATCGGTCTCACTTATCAATTCCGCCCGAGCAGCATGATCGGAGCCAACGGAACGTTTATCAATCTACACTACGCGAATCCTGCGCAGGTGCCGGGCTTGTATGATGCGGGATCCCAGGCTGGGTCAGCCTTCTATTCGCTTCGTATGGCAAAGCGGCACTACCTCGGAGCGATCTATCAGTACCAGAGGCTGCTGTCGTATCCGACCGTGGGCTTAAACGAAACTCAGACGCACGCGATTCTTTTGTTTTACACCGTGTATCCAACGTCGCGATTTTCCATTTCCTTCTTCGGAGGTCCGCAACGTTCGGAGACAGTTCAGCCGCCTCCACTGTTGGCTGCGCGCGCGTGGACACCAGCGGGGGGAGCCAGTTTGAGCTGGCAGGGCCGGCTGAACACTTTCGCACTAAGCTACTGGCACGTCATCGCCGGGGGCGGAGGATTGATTGGGGCGGTGCAGATGGACGGCGCGAGCGCATCGCTGCGACAACAGATGACGAAAACTCTCACCGGGTCCCTAGTGGGAGCTTATGCGCAGAATGACCTTCTGGGTACGTTACTGCCCGGAACCGGCAATGGACACTCAGTTTGGGGGACTGCATCATTGCAGCAACAGTTCGGCCAGCATGTGAATGTGCAGGTCGGATATACGCGACTCCACCAGAACTACAGCAACGTCGCCGTCCTATCGTTAGCGCCTGACACGAACCGGGAGTTTGTTTCGCTGTCCTATCAATTTGCCAGGGCGCTGGGAAGATAATCCAATGACTGACGATCTCGAAGAGAAAAGTCCGGAAGGCTTTGACCTTCAGCATTACCTGGGAGTGGTGGGCCGCCGCCACCTGCACTTCCTGATACCAATGTTGGTTGGTTGGGCGCTGGTGTGGGCGGCGAGTTGGGTGCTCCCGCCCCGTTACCGGTCGAGCACGCTGATTCTGGTGGAGCAGCCCACCATGCCCAAGGACTACGTCACACCCAACATCAGCGATGATTTGCAGGAGCGGATGCAGAGCATTACGCAACAGATTCTAAGCCGCACACGTCTGCTGCACATTATCGATCAGTTCAACCTTTACCGGAGCGGACATGCGCAGCGATCGCCCGACGAAAAGGTCGAAAGCATGCGCAAGGATATCGACCTTGACCTGGTGCGCGATGCGCGCAATCAGATCACCGCGTTCAACGTCTCCTACTCGGCGCGGGATCCCCACACGGCCCAGCAAGTCACCAGCGAACTGACCAACCTGTTCATCAACGAGAACCTCGAGGTGCGCCAACAGCAGTCGGAAGACACCACCCAGTTTCTAGAAAGCCAACTGGAAAACGCGCGCAAGACGCTGGCGAACCAGGAGGACAAAATTCGCCAGTTTAAAGGGCAGCACGTTGGCGAGATGCCGGCACAAGTGGCGAGCAATCTGCAGATTCTGAGCGGACTGCAGGCCCAGTTGCAGAGTGAGGAAGATGCCCTCAACACCGCCAAGCAGCAGCATGTTTATCTGCAGACACTAGCCGACCAGTACCGGGCGATGCAAGGATCGACGCAGGCTTCGGACCCCGGCGCGGGCGGGCTGCCGGCTCTCAACCAGGAACTGGAGAAACTCAAAGAGCAACTCGCCGACCTGAGCTCTCACTACACGGATCGACATCCCGATGTACGCAAGCTGAAAGAGCAGATCGCGAAAACCGAAAAGATGCGAGACCAACTCCTGGCAGGCGTGAAATCGCAAAGCCCGGATGCGGCGACGGATGCCGGATCTCCCAGTCCGGTGAGTCAAGGCGCGGATCCGACGCAGGCGTCGTTGTTGGCTCCGATCCAGAGCCAGCTGCGATCCAATCAGCTTGAGATTACGAACCGCGAGCACACCATCGCGGCGTTGAAGGCGAAAGTGGACGACTATCAAGGACGTTTGAATCAGGAACCAATCCGCGAGCAGCAGTTGGCTGACCTGACTCGCGGCTACGACCAGTCCAAAGCGAATTACGACGACTTACTCAAGAAGAAGAACGAATCGAAGATGGCCACGAGCATGGAACTGTTGCAACAGGGCGAACGATTTCGCATCGTGGATCCGCCGAGCTTTCCCCAGAAGCCGGAATTTCCCAACCGTCTTAAGTTCTGCGCGATCGGTCTCGGCATCGGTCTGGCATTGGGCGGATTCGTGGCGGGAGCATTTGAAATGATGGATGACCGGCTGTACGGAGGGAGAGAAATCAGAAAATTGCTACCGGCGGAGGTGCTTGGTGAAATTCCCGCGATCGTGAATCTGTCCGACGCGCAAATCGCCAAGCGGAAAGTGTGGCTGGGGTGGGCGACGGCCGGCCTCGTGTTGGTTGCCATACTGGCCGGGACGGCGTTCAGTTACTTGCGCGGTTAACTTCGTCTCCATGTATAAACATTTTTACAACCTGCAGCGGAACCCCTTCGAGATCACGCCCGATCCGGCGTTTCTGTTCGCGACGAAGAAACACAATGAAGCGTTAGCTTCGCTTTACTACGGAGTGAAGCGGCGCAAAGGCTTCGTGGTCATGACCGGGGAGGTGGGTACGGGTAAAACCCTTCTGGTCCGTTGTCTTCTTCAAATACTGTCTCGCGCCAACATTGCATACGCCTACGTTTTTAACCCGCGCTTGAGCCCGCTGGAGTTTTTGCAGTACATTGCGGGGGATTTGCGGCTTTCGACCGCGGGCAAATCCAAGAGCGAGCTTCTCCTGGAGCTGAGCAATTACCTGATTGGACGTTATCAGAAGGGTTTAACGACCGTGCTGGTGGTGGATGAGGCGCACCATCTTTCTGCCGACGTGTTGGAGGAAGTTCGACTTTTGACCAATTTGGAAACACCCCAGGAAAAATTGCTGCAAATCCTGCTGGTGGGACAACCAGAGCTGGATGAGAAGCTGGATTCCGCCGAACTTCGCCAGCTTAAGCAGCGAATTGCGCTACGTTCACGGCTTTCGTCGCTGGAACTTGAGGAGACTTGCGGCTACGTGCATCGCCGTCTCCAATTGGCGGGAAACCCGAACCCTTCCCAACTGTTTCCGATGGAGACAGTGCTCGAAGTACACCGGCAGTCGCGGGGGTTCCCGCGGCTGGTCAATACGCTGTGCGAAAACGCGCTCATTCACGGATATGGGCGGCAATTGCAGAGCATCACTGCTGAGATCATCGAGCAGATCGCTGCGGAGCTTCGCCTGAATGTTGTGCATCCTGCCAAGCCTGAGCGCGCGAAGCAAGACGAGCACTCAGTGGAGATACAGCGGGCGGCAAGAACTCTTCTGGACTTGTATGCGCGCTTGCGGGCGGCGCAGGACGACGAATCAGACTTGAGAGTGACGGTGGGAGCGGGAGCACACAAAAATGAGCCGTATATTTGACGCCCTGCAAAGGGCCGGAGTGGAGCAGAGCGGGATCGAATATCCCGACATGGTGTCGGTGGCAACGGAGGTTTTCGAAGCCCCGCGGGGCCACGCGCCGCTTGATCGGGCGACCACCGGACAGACGCCGGGGTTTACCGCGGCAGCGGCCCTTGCTCCCACAACCGAACCTCCGGCGCCGGAGAAAGCAAACGACGACCTTGCCGAGTTTCCTTCGCTCGAAATATCCGTGACGCCGGCAAGCCGGCTGGTGTGCTTTACCGAGCCCGACAGTCTGGCGGCCGAAAAATTCCGGTTCCTGGGGGTTCGCCTGCGGCAGCTTCAGCAAAACCGGCCGCTTCGGCCGTTGACAAAAGTGCTCGTTACCAGCACGATTTCCGAAGAAGGTAAAAGCCTGGTTTCGGCGAATTTGGCGGGGGTGCTGGCCCGGAGGAAACAAAAAGTACTTCTGCTCGAAGGCGATCTGCGCCGGCCGGTCCTGGCACAACAATTTGGTTTGGGCAGACTCGCCGGCCTTGGGGATTGGTTGCGGAGCGGGCGGCGGACGGTCTCGAACATATACTACCTTGCAGGCCCTGGTTTCTGGTTCATGCCTGCCGGTGACCCACCGGCGAATCCACTGGAGCTGATGCAGTCAGGACGGCTCTCCGCGCTGATGGAGCAACTCACAACCTTATTCGATTGGATCATCGTGGATTCTCCTCCTCTGCTCCCTCTGGCCGACACCACGGTTTGGGCACGACTGACCGATGGCTCTCTGCTGGTAGTGCGGGAGGGTACGACGGAGAAGGCTGCTCTGCAACGCGGCCTGGAGATCCTGAAGAAAGCCGACCTGCTCGGAGTCGTGCTGAACGCCTGTTCCAATGCCAACCATCATAACTACTACCAGCGATATTATGCTGCGCGAAGCAGCGTGAAGGCGTAATTCCCAACACCGGATCCACCTAAACTCCTCCCCCATGGTTGCGGCGCTGCAAGTCATCGGTCAATTCATTTCCCACTGAGGGTTAGCAAAAAAGAGGAGACGAAGTCGTGAATATGCGACGCTCACGTGCAGAGGTAGGGAGTGGTCTATTCGCCACGGACGGGGTGACAGCCACTCGGAGCATTCTCAGCGCAGATGCCTTCCAGAAGATGATAGCGCTCGAAAGGAAAAGAACGGAGCGCTCTCACAAGCCGTTTCTCCTGATGTTGTTGGACATGGGCGACGAAATGTCCGCCAACCTGGCAGAAAAGAGCCTGGGCAAGATTCTGGACGTGCTTTCTTTGACGACCAGAGAAACGGATGCAGTGGGCTGGTACAAGAACGGTTTTGTGGTAGGCGTGATGTGCACCGAGATTGATTTGGAAGACAAGAAGCAGATTCTGAATACGATGCTGGCCAGAATGAGCAGCGCCCTGCAGAACAACCTGAGCTTTGAGCAG
>Ga0187769_10001458_pt1 | contig 13559 bp, 4 predicted proteins | sample 0116_SJ02_MP02_1_FD_133140 | JGI IMG/M metagenome (GOLD analysis project Ga0187769, IMG submission 133140) | Tropical peat soil microbial communities from peatlands in Department of Meta, Colombia - 0116_SJ02_MP02_10_MG | ecosystem: Environmental > Terrestrial > Soil > Wetlands > Peat | place... | reverse complement strand
GACACAGAATCGCTCCTCAAGAGTGCGGATGGAAGGATGGCGACAGTGGCCGACTCGGCGTGAGGAAGAATCGACTTGACTCCGACCGGCCTTCTCATGGAAGGCGTTTACACTCATTGACCGGAATGATGAGTGTAATCGGAATGTTACACCAACAATTCCCGCGCAGGGGAATTGAGCACTGTCGCTTCCTTTATGGAGCTTCTGACAAAATTCTCCCCCACAACGGAAAACCCGCCTCCCTAAGGACGCGGCTTCGTACTCGCATTGCGACGCTGCACTATGGCTTGACCGTGAATTCCTGATTGCTCGTCAGCGTGCCGCTGGGCGTGGTCACCGTCACAAAACCTGTGGTTGCACCTTCCGGAACGATGGCTCCCAGCAACCTATCGGAGGCGATGGTGTAAGTGGCGGGAGTTCCATTGAAGGACACAGCAGTTGTGCCGGTGAATCCTTGACCGAGAATCTCGACGGGCCTTCCGACCGTGCCCAAGGTGGATACGAGACAGACAAACGGCCCGAGGCCCATGTCAAAGCTGTAAACAACACCATAACCATAAGTCCCGTCCTCCGCCAGCCCATAAATCTTGCCATTGGTATGTTGCATGAGGGTGGCCGCTGGGTTTGAGCCATAGGTGTAACCGAAGTTGTAGAGGATAGAGTAGGCACCAGTCGTGGTGATCCGGAAAATCACCCCCGTATAGGCGGTTCCACCCTCCTCAGTAACACCGTAGAAGTTGCCGTCGCTGGCTTGTACGAGCCCTGCCAATGGCCACCAGCCGTCGTTTGGATAATTCGGGTCAGGAAAGTTGTGCAGCACCGTGATGACTCCTTGCGGAGTTAACCGGTACACTACACCCTCACCGTAGGTACCACCTTCACCCGCGGTTCCGTAGAAGTTGCCATCCGCGCCCTGAATCACGGCGCTCTGTGGAATAGCTCCGTGCGCGCTGTCAAAGTTATAGACAATCTTCACGACCCCCTTGAACGTGATCTTAAACACCGTGCCACAGCCACCTTGGCAGCTGCCCGAGCCGCCAGACTCAGTCGTGCCATAGAAGTTGCCATCGGTAGCCTGGAGCAGTGGGGCGTACGCCTCTCCAGGGAGAGCACCCAGCGAGGTAAAGGTTCCCGAGGGCGTGATTTTGTAGGCAGTCCCATTAAGCGTCGTGCCGTAGAAATTTCCATCGGCACCTTGGATTGGGGCTGCAACGGGATAAAAGCTGATCGTGCCAAAGCTATAGAGAGTGGTCAGGCTTCCGCTCTTGGTAATCTTGAAGATCGTCCCGTAATTGTTGGCACCGCCTCCGTCGGCCGTGCCGTAAAAGTTCCCGTCCGTCCCGAGCGTCAATCCGCCGTACGGCTGGGCACCGTCGGTGCCATCAAAGTTGTGGAGCACCCTCTGCGTTCCGTTCGGCGTTATCTTGAACACAACGCCGTCGCTGGTGCCGCCGTATGGGGTTGTCCCGTACAAGTTGCCGTCCCGCCCCTGGGCGAGCGCCGCAATTCCTGGCTGGGAGCCATCATTGCCGTCGAAGTTGAACAGGTCGGTGTAGACCTGTGCGTTTGCCATCGTGGCCACCGCGACCACCAGCATGACGGTTGTGAGTATCAGTGCCGCATTGGTGAGAAATGATTTCAGTTTCATGTTGTCCTCCTGCCACATCGCGTGGCATCAGAACTCGTCACTGTATGGTTTTCGCGACAGCCCGGACGGCGACGAATCAGCGCAGACACGGGGTCGGAGGGAAACCCGATATTTGCGAGTTGCCTTGATTGGTCCTGCAGGGACCCGCTTGCGAGGAAGGACTCAGGGACCTCACGCTCAACTTACCCGCTTTGGCGACGCTTGTCCGCGAGCGGTATCACGACACGATGTGATTGGGAACCCGGTCTTAGCATCCGGAGCTGCAGGTTTGTCCTGAGCCAACACGACCCGCAGCGAGTGGGCGAGCTATTGAGACACACGCCCCCATCGAGTCCTCGTAGCTGCTGCTCAACTGAGGCAAACAGGCGATAGCGCTCATTGATCTGGCCCACGCGAACGGGATTTTGAGTGCATTCGGGATTTTGCAACAAGGATAGCCGAATTACTGGGTAAGCTCGTTCGGAAGCCGCGAGACAACGTAAAGCCGCCCCAAGGAGCGGCTTGGTTATTTCTTGTTTCGAGCGGCTGCCGCAGATGCGAAAGACTGTGGGGGTTCGATTCCCCCTCCCGGCACCAGCGAGATCCCTCGGCTGCGCTCGGGATTTCGGCTGCGGGCTCTCTTCTGGAAGCTGAAAAGCGAAGAGAGATCCTGTAAACAAGGTGTTTGGTGGTGGTATACTTCCTCCCGCTTCCAAGACCAGCAATAATTCCAATTTCCTACATACAAGGCAGCGTTGTCGGACGTTCGTGCGGTTTGTAACGCTCTAAGCGGAACAGACACTATATTTATTAGCGAAGGGCGACAAGTTTGTGCTGGGCGCGCTGCCGAGCGATGGCATAGAGGTTTGAGTACAGACCTCTGGTGTGGACAATCATCTTGACGGAGACACGTCTGTGGATCAACTCGGGGGCGTTGACGCCAAGAACGACAACTCTCAGGCCAGTGGCGTAGAGCGCGCAAGTCCGTTTGCAGCCCTGCCTGCGCTGGCGCACATAGGTACGGAGTGAACAGCACATTTTGAGTCACAGCTTGGGCTGAAGCTGGCCGTTGAAAATCAGAAACGTCCTTAGTCACTTCCTGGCTAGATCCAACCCAGGAGCGTAAATGCTTGTATCGCCAGCGTCGTTGTCAGTTTTGGGAGACGCTCATAAATTGCTCGCCGCGCGGGCAGCCCCGAGAATCGCAACCATGAACTATGGGGAAGCGATAGCGATCTTGGTAGAAGATGCATATTTGGGCAATTAATAAATACCAGGAACTAAAATGGCTCCGGATGCCCAAAACGACAACGGTCAAGAGCGGATTTCATCCGACCGAGTCCGCTCGGCTACCCACCCAGAATCTGTTGCCGCTGGTTCGGCCCCGAAAACAGATGAAAAAGCAAAAGCTGCTGACCCTTTACCGCACGTCAATCTGCCTCGCGGCGGTGGTGCGATTAGGGGGATCGGAGAAAAGTTCTCGGTTAATGCTGCTACGGGCACATCATCGGTGAGCATTCCATTAGCCTTCAGTCCTGGACGTTCAGGATTCACTCCTGCGCTGGAACTGTCTTACGACTCGGGCGGCGGAAACGGGAACTTTGGATTCGGCTGGAAATTGTCTCTGCCATACATCACCCGCAAAACAGATAAGGGCCTTCCACAATACCGCGATGCGGACGAATCGGACGTATTTATTCTCGCGGGATCCGAGGACCTCGTTCCGCTTCTCGACGCGAATGGAGCCCGCGTACACACGCTTCGCACGGTCAGCGGCATCAATTACGACATTCGACTCTACCGCCCGCGCATCGAAGGTCTGTTTTCACGAATTGAGCGGTGGGTGAATCTGGCGACCGGGATAAGTTACTGGCGTACCATTTCCACGGCAAACGTCTGCACGCTCTACGGCTATGACAATCAAAGTACAGTTTCCGATCCGGCCGATTCTTCCAGAATCTTCACCTGGTTTATATGTCAAAGTTGGGACGACGTGGGGAACGTGGCAATTTACAGGTACGTGCCCGATGACAATCAGGGTATCGATCTCAAGCAAGCCAATGAAGCAAACCGCACGTCCGCGGTTCGAGCCACGCAGCGTTATTTATCGCTCGTGTGTTACGGCAACGTGGAACCTTATTTTCCGGTCTGGAGCCCGGCTGCCGCTGATACGCCGCTGCCTTCGGACTGGCTCTTCAAAGTAGCCTTCGATTATGGAGACCATCCACGGAGCGCCCCTACCCCGGTGGCGGGGCCGGGCTGGCCGGTGCGTCCTGACCCATTCTCGAATTACAGATCTACCTTTGAGATCCGAACCTACCGCCGCGTGCAACGCATACTTTACTTCAATAATTTCCCCCAAGAGGCAAACGTTGGCGCCGATTGCCTGGTGCGGTCAACCGACTTCGTTTACTCCGATCAGGAAGCGCCCACGGACCCGCACAATCCCGTCTACACTTTCCCGGTCTCCGTAACTCAGACTGCTTACCGGCAGAGTGGAACCGGCTACAGCCAAAAATCGCTTCCTCCTCTGGAGTTCGAATATAGCCAGCCGCAGATTCAGGCGCAGGTGCAGTCCCTGGACTCTGACAGTTTCACCAATCTTCCCGAAGGAATTGATGGTTCGCGCTTCCAGTGGGCCGACCTCGATGGCGAAGGAACGTCCGGAATCCTCGCCGAGTGGGGCGGAGGCTGGGGATACAAGCCGAATCTCAGCCCAGCCAATCTCAAACCGTCACCAGACGGAGCACTTCGAGCGGCGGCGCAATTTGGCCCGTTGGAGACGATTCTGCAGTTGCCCTCAAGATCAAATCTGGCTGCGCTGCGGCTGATGGATCTCTCTGGCAGCGGCCATTTAGACGTGGTCGATCTTTCGCGCCCTGATCCCGGATTCTTCGAGCGCACCCAGGACGAAAACTGGAATCCGTTCCAGCGTTTCGATTCCTGGCCCGATGTGGATTGGACCGATCCGAATTTGAAGTTCGTGGATCTGACCGGAGACGGCTTGGCCGACGTTTTGATCACGGAAGACGGGGCATACACGCTGTATCCATCGCTCGGAGAAGAAGGGTACGGCGAGGCTCTGCGCGTGCCCACACCCTGGGACGAAGATCGTGGGCCCAAGGTCGTACTGGCGGACGGTACGCAAACCATGTTTCTCGCTGATATGACCGGCGACGGCTTGAGCGACATCGTGCGGGTGCGCAATGGCGAAGTGTCCTACTGGCCGAATCTGGGGTATGGGCACTTCGGTGTCAGAGTCAGCATGGATCATGCGCCCCGGTTCACTGACGAAGAGCGATTCGACCCCCAACGAATTCGGCTGGCCGACGTCGAAGGAACGGGCAGCGCCGATCTCTTATACATCGGAGAAGACGGCGTGCAAGTCTGCTTCAACCAGTCCGGAAATTCGTGGTCCTTGGCGAATATCATCGCGGTGTTTCCGACCGCCGACAAGCTGAGCAATGTGCAAGTGATCGACCTTCTCGGAACCGGCACGGCGTGCCTGGTGTGGTCGACCCCGATGCCTTGGGCTGGAGGAACGGCCCTGCGCTACGTCGATCTGATGGGAGGCACAAAGTCCCACCTGATGACCCTCACCCGCAACAATCTCGGAGCGGAAACGCGCGTCACCTACGCGCCGTCGACGCAGTTTTACGTCAAGGACAAACTCGCCGGCACGCCGTGGGCGACCCGCCTCCCCTTCCCCGTGCAGGTGGTGGAGCGAGTCGAGGCGTTCGACTGGATTGGACGCTCGCGCCTCGTCACACGCTATGCCTATCACCATGGTTACTTCGACGGATACGAACGCGAATTTCGTGGATTCGGCAGGGTTGATCAGTGGGATACCGAGGAATTTCGCGCCGACACTGCGTTTGCCGAGGGCGATACGGTCAACTGGGGCGCCCAATCCCTGGTTCCACCCATGCTCACACGCACCTGGTTTCACACCGGAGTATTCCTCGATGCGCTCACGGTCTCGCAGCAATATGCGAGCGAATATTGGGTTGAGCCAGCTCTGAGCAGTATGCAACCGCCGCCGATGCTCTTGCAGGACACGGTTATTCCCTCCGGCGTAAATCCTTTCGAAATGCAGGAAGCCTACCGCTCGCTCAAGGGACACATGATCCGCCAGGAGATCTACGCTGAAGACGGATCAGTCAAAGCGGGCAACCCTTATTCCGTCACCGAACAAAATTTCACGATCGAGTTCCTGCAGCCGATCGGCGTGAACCAACATGCTGTGTTTTTCCCGCACGCGCGCGAAAGCGTAACGTTTCATTATGAGAGGAACCCGGCCGATCCGCGCGTCACGCATGATTTCACTTTTGAAGTAGACGCCTTCGGCAACGTCCTGCGGAGCGCGTCGGTCGGGTACCCTCGCCGCACCGGCTACCCGCCGCCTGAGCCCACACTTTCTGCCTCCATGCAAAGCATGCTGGCCTATGATCAGGCGCGGCTGCACGTACTGAGCACACGCGCTCAATTCACGAATTCCATCGATGAACCCGATGCTTACCGCAAGCCCATGCCCTGTGCGACGATCGCCGCCGAGCTGACTGGCATCGCGCCATCCGCAAGCGTTCCCGGAGTGACCAACCTATTCGGCTTCGACGAACTCAATGGTATCTGGAACACAGTGTGGGATGGAACTCACGATATTCCCTACGAGGCGATTCCGGCCCCTGACGTGGACGGAGCAGGAGCGCTGCCCGCCACTCCCACGCGAAGAATCGTCCATCAGTCGCTCACTCTTTATCGCAGCGACGATCTGACCCAATTGTTAGCTCTCGGCGTATTGGAGCCGCTCGCCCTCCCGGGCGACTCGTATCGCATGGCTCTGACGCCGGGCATTCTCTCCAATATCTTCGGGGCGTTGGTGTCGGCCGCCACGCTTACCGAGGGCGGCTACGTGCAAATCCCGGGACTGACCGGATGGTGGATGCCTACTGGCCGCGTGTTTTATTCGGCCGGTGATACCGATACTCCGGCGCAGGAACTTGCGGCGGCGCAGCAGAATTATTTTCTGCCCCGGAGAGCGATCGATCCGCTGGGGGGAATCACGCGTGTCAGCTATGACAACTATGACCTCCTGACTGCCACGTTTACCGATGCGGTTGGCAACGTCACATCAGCTACCAACGATTACCGCGTCTTGCTGCCCGCGCAAGTCACCGATCCGAACGGAAATCGCGCGCAGGTTGCCTTCGACATTTTCGGTATGGTGGTGGGCACCGCAGTGATGGGCAAGGTCACCGAGAGTCTGGGGGATTCGCTTGCCGGGTTTGTCGCTGACTTGGACGACGCCACGATCGCGGCCCACATCAGCAATCCGCTCACCAACCCGGCAGCCATCCTTGCAAGCGCCACGACGCGGATTATCTACGACATCGCAGCGTTTTACCGCACAGGTTCATCGCCGCCCGCTGTCTATGTACTGGCGCGCGAAACCAACGTTTCGGATCTCGGGACAAACCAGACGACGCTTTATCAGCACAAGTTCTCATACTCCGACGGATTTGCCCGCGAAATCCAAAACAAGGGCCAGGCCGCACCCGGCCCTTTGACTGATGGCGGGCCTACGGTCACGCCACGCTGGGTGGGATCGGGCTGGACGATCTTCAACAACAAGAGCAAACCGGTACGGAAATATGAGCCGTTCTTTACCGCAACCAATGGCTTCGAGTTTGCCGCCATCACTGGCGTCAGCAGCGTGCTGTTCTACGACCCTCCCGGCAGGGTAGTGGCGACGCTCAATCCCGACAATACCTGGTCAAAGACCGTGTTCGATGAGTGGCGGCAGGAGAAGTGGGATGGCAACGACACTGTCTTGATATCCGACCCGCGCACTGATCCTGACGTCGGCGATTATTTCCTTCGGCTGCTCGGCACTACCACTTTCGTATCGTGGCACGACCTGCGAATTGGTGGCACCTATGGCGCGACTCCTGCCGATCAGGCCGCGCAGCAGGACGCCGCCAAGAAAACCGAAGCCCACGCCGCCACTCCTCTGGTCGAGCATTTTTCCGCTCTCGGCTACACCTGTCTGCGAGTCGAGGACAATGGCGCCGGGCAGCGCTATCCTTCGCGTCTGGCGCTGGATTGCGAAGGCAAGCCGCTGGCGGTTTTCGATCCGTTGGGCCGGCGGGCGTTCGAAAACGTCTTTCGTTCCCCTCAGTACGTGGCCGGCACAGACATGGCGGGCAACACAGTTTTTGAAAACGGCATGGACACGGGCGCGCGGCGCACCTTATCCAATGTTGTGAAGAATCCCATTCGCACCTGGGACGCGAGGGGAAACGCCTTTCGCAACCTCTATGACGCGGTGCACCGCCCCACGCAACGCTACGTGAGCACAAATGGAGCGCCGGAAATTCTGCTCGAATACCTGGTGTACGGCGAAGGGCTGGCGGCTTCGAACTTGTGCGGCCGGTTGTTCCGGCAGTACGACACCGCCGGCGTCGTGATTCACGAACAGTACGACTACAAAGGCAACCTCGCCGCCAGCGCGCGGCAACTGGCCATTCAATACCAGCAGTCGGTAGATTGGACGGTGCTGGCAAACCTGACGACTGCTGCGGCGTTGGACGCGGCTTCGGCGCCCTTGCTGGTCACGGCCGACCGCTTTGAATCCAGCAGCTTGTTCGACGCGCTGAACCGCGCCATTCAAGTGGTAACACCACACAGCGCGGTCATGAACCTGAATGTAATCCAGCCTTCGTTCAACGAGGCCAGTCAGGTGGACGCGCTGGATGTATGGCTGCAACAAACAACCGCGCCAACGGCATTGCTCAATCCCACGACCGCCGGACTGCACGCCGTCACCGCTATTGATTACAACGCGCGTGGTCAGCGCATCGACATTACGCTGGGCAATCAAACCGTAACTACGTACGCCTACGATCCCCAGACATTCCGGCTGACCAATCTCACCACCAACCGGCCGAATACCTTCGCGGCGAACCAACAAAATGTTCAGAATCTCGCCTACAACTATGACCCCGTCGGCAACGTCACTCGCATTCGGGACACGGCCGACACCCAGAATGTCATTTACTTCAACAATCAGCGCGTCGATCCCACCGCCGACTACACCTATGACCCGTTGTATCGGTTAATTCGCGCTACCGGCCGCGAGCATCTCGGGCAAAACGGAGGTGTGCTTCAGCCGCCGCAGCAGGTCACCAACGACGATTCCTTCCGCACCGGTCTGCCTCAACCCGGAGACGGCACCGCCATGGGCGTCTACACCGAAACCTACGGCTACGACCCTGCCGGTAACCTGCTCAACATGGCGCACCAGGTGAGTTCGGGAGGATGGACGCGGTTCTATACCTACACAGAGCCTTCTCAAATCACCGCCGCCGAAACCGGCAACCGGCTTTCGACAACGAGTATGCCCGGTGACCCTTCCGGAGGACCGTACACCGCGAAATATAAATATGATGCCCACGGAAACATGACCTTCATGCCGCACCTGCCGGCGCTCACCTGGGACGAGCAGGACCATTTGCGTTCAACGACGCGTCAAGTAGTCAACAGCGGAACTCCGGTGACCACATTTTATGTCTACGACGCGGATGGCCAGCGGGTTCAAAAGATCACCAACGCGGCGGCCGCGGCCGGTGTTACTCCACTGGCACAAAATCAGCGGATTTATCTGGGCCCCATCGAAATCTACCGTCAGTTCGCCGCGGACGGTGTAACGGTCACGCTGCAGCGCGAGACCCTGCAGGTCATGGATGGCGTGCGCCGGGTGGCGATAGTCGAGACGCGAACCATCGGCACCGACCCCGGCCTGGCACAGTTGGTCCGATATCAGTTCACCAATCATCTCGAGTCGGCATTGCTCGAGCTTGACGACCAATGCAGCATCATTTCCTACGAGGAATATTTCCCCTACGGCAGCACGTCCTACCAGGCGGTACGCAATCAAACCGACACGCCGAAGCGCTACCGATACACCGGCAAGGAGCGTGACGAGGAGAATGATTTGTACTATCACGGGGCACGATACTACGCGCCGTGGCTGGGAAGATGGATTAGTTGCGATCCGCGGCCGCCGGACGCGACGAGACAACTGTACGAGTATTGCTCCAACTCGCCCGTCAGCCGGACTGATCATAAAGGCACCGAGGACAAGTCCGTTGCCAGCAGTGTGGCCAACTTCGTCGGCGAACAATGGAACCAAACTGTCGGCGGAATTCGGCAAGCTCAGGCGTGGGTGCACGAGAAGTCCCTCGGCGTTGGAAAAGACATCGCATTGCAGGGGGTCAGGGATATCAAGACCCTGAGACGGGCGGGGATACATTCCGAGGGGCTCGAGAAGGCCATACAGTATTCGTCAGTTGTCGCCGGCGCCGCGGAGGCAACTGCGCTGGAGTGGATCGGCGGAGTCGTGATGCTAGGGCCAAACATGCTTGAAGCGCTGGACACCGCCGGCAAGCAGATTGGAGAGGGCGCGGGAAAAATTTCTGAAGGGAAGTCCGGGGTGCAGAAGGCTATGGGAGTTGCAGAGGTGTCCGCCGGGGTGGCAGGCGGGGCTCTTGTCATCGCGCAGGCGCTGACCATGACACGGGGTTTGGGTGGCCCAAAGATGCCCGAGGTCCAGCTCGGGGAAATCAAGCCCAGCGGTGCGGTAGTTAAGGGAACACGTCAACTTGCCAGCCGTGAAGCTCCTCCTGGCAACACGGCGCTCGTCACGTATGAGAGTACTGGCGAGGTGAATGCTCAAGTTTTTGCCAAAGATGCGACCGGCACCCGACAAATAATTTGGGAAGGAAAGGTTGGAACCGTAAAGCAATTGCCGCCCGGAACCCCCGGTACCAGTCCGTTCGGCAACGCAATGGAGCCATTGGTTCGAGGAGTAGTGGAGAAAACAACGAAACAAAAGTTTGTGCCAAAACTGGGCAACCAACCCGGACCTGATCTTGTGCCGCTGACGAGGCAACCAATACCGCCGAGTGCGGCGCCATTGCTCGTCCCAGCGCCGTTGGTTGTCCCAAATGAGCGGCCCAAAACCCAATGAGTTAGGACGCGCCAGAGTGTCTATCGCAGAACCGTGAGGTTACTTCAGGCAGCCAAGAAAACCACACCAGCGTAGCCGCGACGGAGGAACACAATGACCCTACAAGGACGCGACTTACAACAGGGCATGACCGGTAGTGATGTAGCCGAGCTGCAGAAGGAACTCAACTCTGTTTCCTACACCGTGCCGGCCACGGAGAGTCAGGCGAGCAGTTTCGGAGCCGGGACGCTGGCCGCCGTGCAAAAATTCCAGACCGCCAAGGGCTTGCAGGCGACTGGAGTCGTCGATGCAGCTACGGCCGCGGCACTTACTGCCGCGGTTACGGCGATTACGTATGTGGTCAGCGGCAGGGTGTCGAGTCCAGTAAGCGCCGCCCTTTCCGGTCTTACCGCTCAATTGGTGGACAAAAACGTTGGCGGCGATTTGGTCTTGACCAGCGTCACGACCGATTCAAACGGACTCTACTCCATCAGCATTGCCATCGATCCTTCCATCCTGCAGAAGAACAACAAGACCCAGCCAGATCTTCAGGTCAAAATTCTAAACGGCACTACATTCCTGGCAGCGTCGCTTGTTGCCTACAATGCGCCTCAAAATCTCACGTTGAATGTAACCCTGCCCGCCAACGTAACGGGCCTACCCAGTGAATACGAGGCGTTGAGCGCGAGCATTTCAGCAAACTACGGGGGAACGCTGACCGGCCTGCAGGAAAATTCCCAGCAACAGGACATCACATTCCTGGCCAACAAAACTGGATGGGACGCCCGCGCGGTGGCGCTGGCGGCGCTCGCTACGCAATTCGCGCAACTCAGTGCGCCCCCGTTGTCCGCGCCAGCCCAGGTTCCAGCTGCTCCGGCTGCACCCGCCGCTCCAGCTACCCCGGGGACGCCGCCCGCCACCGGGACGGCTCCGGCAGCCCCGGCTAACGTCAGCCTCGCGCCAGAGTTTTACTATGCGCTGTTTCGTGCCGGGCTGCCGGCAGATTCGAACAGCCTGTTTGGCACGCCGTCGCAGACGGTGCAGAATATCTGGCAGCAGGCGATTCAGCAGGGAGTAATTCCCCAAGCCCTATCCGCTCAAGTGCCGGCTGCCGTGACCACCTATCAGGCGTTGGCAACTGCTTATCTCCTCACCGCCACGCCGGCGGTTGGAATTTCGACACTAGGCGAGATGTTGACGGTCAGCAAACTAACGGCTGCGCAGCAGACGACCTTCTCGCAGGTTTGCGCGCAATCGGGCAGCGATCCGACCACGTTTTGGAATGCGGTGTCAGCCCAACTCGGGGCCGCTGCCACCAAACAACTGCAACTCGATGGCCAGCTGTTCTACCTGACTCTGAACAATGCGCCGCTGGTGACCGCGTTGCATACGGCCGAAACCACGCTGGCTTCGCCACAGGATTTGGTCAGCCTTGGGTATTACAACGCGGCGAAATGGATCCCTCTCATCGGTACCACAACAATTCCTCCGCAGATTGCCGGACAGAGTGCGGCCAACTACGCCAACTTCCTGGCTGCCCAGATACGCTTATCGTTTCCGACAGCAGTCGCCGGGGATCAGGTAAAAGTCGGTGTTTTTCCGATCACTGACAGTGCGGCTGTGGCATCGGAGGTTTCCGCATTTCTTACTGCTAACTCCAGCCAATTCTTCATCGGTGCTGAACCCGTGGAAGCGTATGTAAAGCGCACTAGCCCTGCAGGAGCGACCACTGCCGTAGTGAGTCAAATCAAGCGCCTGCAGCGGGTATACCAGTTAACTGCCGACGATCAAAGCATGTCCGCGCTGCTGCGGCATAACATCGATTCCGCGTATGCCATCACGCGTTACGGCGCGGCGGGATTTCAGCGCGCGTTTCAGAACGAACTCGGAAGCGACAATACTACTGCGATCTACTCCCGCGCGCAGCATGTCTACAGCTCCGTCATGAACCTCACGCTTGGGTATCTGGGGTCACGGCAGTCGCCAGTGCTTGGGGGCAATCAAACTCTTATGTCGGGCTTTCCTTCTGCTCCTGCCAACCAGCCTTATCCAATCATCGCCTATCCCACACTGGAAAGCCTTTTTGGTTCGCTTGATTACTGCACCTGCGAAGATTGCCGCTCGATCCTTAGTCCAGCGGCATATCTGGTCGACCTGCTGCATTATTTAGACCAGCCGTCCCCGTCGCCCGGGTTCATGAATCCGCAGCAGGTTCTATTCCAGCGGCGGCCTGATCTGCAGTATCTACCGCTGACGTGCGAAAACACGAACACGGCTCTTCCTTACATCGATGTGGTCAACGAAACACTGGAATACTATGTAGCCAACGGTCTTTCGCTGGCAAACTTTCAGGGATACAGCACCGATGACACAGTCACCTCCGCGGAATTGATCGCCTGCCCGCAATTTACCAATGACGCAGCCTATGCGGTTTTGCAAAACGCATTCTTTCCCCCTCCATTGCCATTCAACCGGCCGCTCGCGCAATTGCGGCAGCTTTTCCAGAATATGGGCGCCACGCTTCCCGACGTCATGGCGGCGCTGCGGACCAGCACCTCCGCTGCTATCAGCCCAACCGGGACTGGGTACAGCGCGGGAGACGTGTGCCTCGAGTATTTAGGCATCTCGCGCGACGAGTACCGGGTTTTCACCGACGGTACTCTGACTTTTCAAGAGCTCTACGGATATCCCGGCACTGAGACCCTGGCGCAGCTGCAGTCGATCAGCCTCCAGGATTACTCCCGCCGCACGGGCGTTTCGTATGACGACTTGGTTTCGATTCTCGAGACCCAGTTCATTAATCCGAACGCCATACTGATCGAACGGCTGGAGAGGCTTCAGGCTTCTTTTGCCACGCTGCAAGCGCTAAATGCCAATCCGTCACAGACCGCCACTTTCATTGCCGGATTGCCCGCGGGGCTTGAT